>JADHED010000111.1_pt1 | contig 112468 bp, 97 predicted proteins | sample 8952041 | NCBI WGS metagenome assembly JADHED01 (sample SAMN16124423, study PRJNA663239) | bioreactor sludge metagenome | isolation source: sludge (control) | place: India:Bengaluru | collected 2018-09-08 | reverse complement strand
AACTCGCGACCCCAACCTTGGCAAGGTTGTGCTCTACCAACTGAGCTATTCCCGCGTTTGTCTTCCTACAGCTTCACCTCGGTGTCGCCTTGGAAGTTGCGCATTTTACCCAGGACTGAAGGACTGTCAAGCAACCCATGGCGGAATTTCTCCTGTCATAGGTCAGGCCACCAGATAGGCGATGACCGCTTCAGGGTCCGGGTGAGGGTTCGGTGAGACTGGGCCAGGCCGCGCGCAGATAGATGAACATGGACCAGAGGGTGAGGACGGCGGCGACGTAAAGGAGGATCAGGGCCGGCACGTAGGTCGGCAGGCCCCAGGGCGACGGACCCAGGATGAGCACCAGGATGGCGATCATCTGTACCGTGGTCTTGAACTTGCCAACGAGTGAGACGGCAACCCGCGAGCGGACACCGATCTCAGCCATCCATTCCCGCAGCGCGGAGACCGCGATCTCGCGGCCGATGATGACCGTCGCCGGGAGGGCCAGCAAGGGGCGTGGGTCGGCCTCGACCAGCAGGACCAGGGCCGCGGCGACCAAGAGCTTGTCGGCGACTGGATCGAGAAAGGCACCCAGGGCCGAGGTCTGTCCCAGGCGTCGCGCCAGATAACCGTCCACCAGGTCCGTCAGGGCGGCCAGGCCGAAGACCAGGGCACAGGCCAGACGCGCCCAGGTCACCGGGGTGTAGAACAGGACGATAAAGACCGGGATCAGAAAAATCCGCAGCAGCGTCAGAAGATTGGGAATATTCCACATAGGAAGGAAACAGCGGAAGGCTAGGAACGCATCACCCGTCGCGGGGCAAGGACGCGCTATCTGCTCACTCAGGGGATGGCGCAAGACCCGCCACCCTGAAGGCGCGTGGGGATCGGGCGCCGGCGGCCACCCTCAAGATGTCATCATCCTCAGGTCTTGCTCCAGCAACTGGTCGTTCCTGGCCTGCAAACGGGATCTGAGGGCGGCATTGTCGCGCTCAATTTCACCTTCTTGCCGTTGTCGCTCCTCGGGTGTCATGTGCTGATCATCGGGGAGAGGGAGCGGGGGCGCGGCCCAGTACTCATAGTCCGTCTTGTGGCTGTAGTAGACGGTGCCCAGCCTCCGCGCCTGGTCCCGATCCCCGCCGCGCAGCGCTCGTTGATAGTCCGCCTCGGCCTGGGCCATCCGGGCCAGCAAGGCCTCCTCCTGCCGCCCATTCTCCTGGACCAGGGCATCGATTTCCTGGCGATCGCGGCGGTTGACCCGCAGGACGAAGATCAACATCGCTAGCGCGGCGAGAATGACCAATGCGACCGCTAACATGGATCCCCTCCGGATGTGTCCTGAAGATCAAAGTGGACGGAAGCAATCACTACCCCCCCCTCAGGGTAGCTGACTGTTGGGATGGAGGGCCTCGAAGATCCGCTGGGCGAGTTGCCGGCTGATGCCCTCGACCTGGGCGATATCCTCCACCGCGGCACCCTCCAGGGTCTGGAGACCGCCGAATTCGCGCAGTAACCGCTGGCGACGCCGGGGACCGATACCGGGGACCTCTTCGAGGAGAGAGGCGGTCCGCGCCTTGGCCCGGCGCTGGCGATGGGCGGTGATGGCGAAACGATGCGCCTCGTCCCGGATTTGCTGGATGAGGTGCATGGCGGGGGAGTCCGTTGGCAGTATAAGGGCCTGGTCCCGACCGGACAACCAGAGCTGTTCGGCCCCGGGACGCCGGTCCGGCCCCTTGGCGACCCCGACCAGGGTCGGCCCGCTGACCCCCAGTTCATGCAGGGCTGTCTCGACCTTGGCGAGCTGGCCCCGGCCGCCGTCTATGAACAGGACATCGGGCGCCGGGTATTCCCCCTGCTTGACCCGGGCGTAACGTCGGCTCAGGGCCTGGTGCATGGCGGCATAGTCGTCCCCCGGGGTCACGCCCTCGATGTTGAAGCGGCGATAGTCGGACTTGAGGGGCCCCTCGGTACCAAAGACCACACAGGAGGCGACCGTCCGCTCCCCCTGGGTGTGGCTGACATCGAAGCATTCCAGCCGCTGGGGGAGGGCCTCCAGCCCCAGGGCCAGGCGCAGGGCCTCCCGGCGTTGGGCATAGCCGGCCTGGCTGCCAAGGCGGGCCTCCAGAGCCACCCGGGCGTTGCCCAGGGCCAGGTCCAGCCAGTGGCGTCGCTCCCCGCGCACGCGGTGGCGGATGGCCACCTTATGGCCGGCGCGCTCACTCAGGGCCACCTCCAGCAGTGTCCGTTCCTCGGGCTCGGCGCTGATCAGGATCTCGGTCGGTACCGCCTTGTCGGCGTAGAACTGGGTGAGGAAGGCGGCAAGCACACCACCCTCCTCCATCCCCTCCGGCACGCGGGGGAAAAAGGCCTTGTTGCCCAGGTTGCGGCCGGAGCGGATGTAGAAGACCTGGACGCAGGTCAGGCCACCACCGCTGGCAACGGCGACAATATCCAGATCGCCCCCCTGGCCGCTGACGTACTGGCGCTGCTGGATACCCCGCAGCATCTGGATCTGATCCCGCAGCACGGCGGCGCGCTCGAAATTAAGGGCGGCCGCGGCGGCCTCCATGCGCCCCGCCAGGTCGCCGATCACCTCGTCGGTGCGCCCCTCCAGGAACTGGATGGTGTGGCGCACGTCCTCGGCGTAGTCCTCGGGGCTGATCAGGTTGACGCAGGGCCCGCTGCAGCGCTTGATCTGATATTCCAGGCAGGGGCGGGAACGGTTGTTGAAGACCGCGTCCTCGCACTGGCGCACCGGGAAGATCTTCTTCAGCAGGTGCAGGGTCTGACGGACGGCGTAGCCGCTGATGAAGGGGCCAAAGAAGCGATCCTTGCCCTTGGTCGAGCCGCGGTGGAAGGCCAGGCGGGGAAAGGCGTCGGGCACCGTGAGGCGGATGTAGGGGTAGCTCTTGTCGTCGCGCAGCAGGACGTTGAAGCGCGGCTGCAAGGCCTTGATGAGGTTGTTCTCCAGCAGCAGGGCCTCGCCCTCGGTGCTGGTCACGGTGATCTCGATGTCCCGGATCAGGGACACCATGATCTCGATGCGCCGGTTGTGGGTCCGGCCGAAATAGCTGGAGACGCGGCGCTTGAGGTCCTTGGCCTTGCCGACGTAGAGGACCTTGCCGGCGCCGTCCAGCATGCGGTATACCCCGGGGGACTCGGGGATGGTCTTCAGCAGGCGGCGGGGATCGCGAGGTTTTTTGTCAGTCGGCAAGCCTGCCTCCATGCCAGCTTCCACGCTAGCCTTAAGGCCAGCCTCTTCGGTGTCCTCCTCGCCGTTCTTCCCGTTGCTTTCCAGACCGGTATCCCCGCAGGTCTTCCTGATGGCCTCCAGGCTGTTCTCCGCCAAGGCGGGGTCGATACTGGACATCGGCAAGGGCGGGGCGATCGCGACCGGCGGCTGGTTCAGGTGCTGACGAGGGGCCGGACCTCAGACCCGGCGGAGCCAGTCCCGGGCCTGGGCGATCACGGCCTCGAACATCGCCGTCGTCAGGCGACCGGTCTGGGTGTTGTAGCGGCTGCAATGGTAAGAATCCAGCAGCCGCCGATCGTCAGGCAACTCATGGCCAGCGCCATGGGCAAAGGGATAGGAGGCGGTCCTAAGATCCAGGGCCATCAGCACCGCCCCGTGGGCCACCCGCCCTAGGGCCAGGATCAGGGAGCCGGGCCCCAGGTCCGCCAGTTCGGCCCGCAGATAGGCGTTGCACTGGCGGGCCTCGCTACCCGTGGGCTTGTTCTGGGGCGGCAGGCACTTGACGGCATTGGTGATTCTGCAGTCGCTCAGCACCAGACCGTCCCCTTGGGCGCGGGAAACCGGTACGCTGCCAAACCCGTAGCGGTGCAGGGTCTCGTAGAGCAGGATGCCGGCATGATCGCCGGTGAAGGGCCGGCCGGTGGCATTGGCACCATGCATCCCCGGGGCCAGGCCCACGACCAGGAGCCGCGCCTGGCGATCGCCGAAGGGGGCGACGGGGGCGGCGTGGTAGGTTGGGTAGAGTCCCCGCACCTCGTCGAGGAAGCCCGCCAGGCGCGGGCAGCGCCGGCAGTCGGGGTCGAACCAGCCAGAAGGCCAGGGAGTGTCAAAGACTCGCACGATGAAGGACGACCCTCGCGGACAGGTAGACTGCGGCGGTCCGAACGTAGGCCACCGCCCTCAACGCAACCCCAGTTGTACCGCCAGCAGTTGCGTCTTCAACAGCAACCCGATCTCAATCGCGACACTGGAAGGGCGGTTGATATTGCGCGGGATGGCCGTGGGTGAGAACCAGCGGTAGAGGCTATGCTCCGGACCGAGCTTCGGCCTCAGTTCCCGTTCGGTGAACATCACGAAGTAGTGAAATTCCCGCAGCCCTGCGGCATAACCGACCTCACGGAACGCCGCTTGGCTAAGGGGCTGGAAATTCCCTTCTTCGGGAGCAAAGCCGGTTTCCTCGCCCAGTTCACGTAACACCCCGGTCAGCGGGGATTCACCGGGCTCCAGATGGCCGCCAAAGAAGTTCCAACACCCCGGCTTGTGGACGATCTGACTGCGCTTGCCGAGCAAAAACTTACCGCTCGAGTAGCAATAAATCAGGGCCCAGGCACCGGGATCGGTATTCATGGCGAGGGCCTCCCGATGGGCTCAGGAGTGGACCAGGGGGATGGACACGGCAGGCAAACGTCGGTCGTTATGGTCAGGTATCAACCCTGGCAAAGGACCACGGGGGAAGTGGAAAACGCAAACAAGTGAGTGGCGGAGAGGGAGGGATTCGAACCCTCGATACGTTGCCGTATACACACTTTCCAGGCGTGCTCCTTAAGCCACTCGGACACCTCTCCGGGAGAGACCACCAGGCTGGCGCGAGGGGGTACTGCTAAAACGCCCTTCCATGCCCGTGGAAGGGCGGCAAGATAAGGGAATCCCGACGTACGCGCAAGCCCCTCTCGACCCCTCTTGGTACTTGAGGGTAATTTGCGGGACTTCTTGGTCCTCATCGATCCTTCAGGGGCGATCCTTTCAGGCCCTCTCAGTCGTGCGGCCACGATCTCCTCAAGATCCTGACCAAGGCTCCCGCAGCCTCGGGATCACGAACTGGCCACCGCCGCACCTCGCGTGAGACCCCCGGCCGTGGTACAAAAACCACCGTTACGGTTTGCCACTCAAGTCAGCGACGCCCATGACCCTGCCCCCAACCCACCCCCCTCTCGCCGCACGGGCCGACCGCCATCGGCTCTACGAGCAATCAGTGCAGTGTCCCGAGGCCGAGGTGAACTTCATCGACCGCACCTACCGGGAATTGCGCTGCAAGACCGCCCGGCGTCTGCGCGAGGATTTTTGCGGCACCGCCGCCCTGTGCCGGGAATGGGTGCGTCGCCGGAAAACCAACCGGGCCACCGGTATCGACATCGATCCCGGGGTGCTCGCTTGGGGGCGGGATCACAACCTTTCCCGGCTGGACGCGGACCAGGCCAAGCGCCTGGTCCTGCATCAGGCTGACGTCCTTGGGGCTGAAGGTGAGGGGCAGGACGTCATCTGCGCCCTGAATTTCAGCTACTGGCTGCTCACGGAGCGGGGCACCATGCTGCGCTACTTTCGTCGCGTTCGGGAGGCCCTGAAGCCGGATGGAATCTTCTTTCTCGATGTCTACGGCGGTTATGACGCCTATCGCGTGATCGTGGAGGAGCGGGTGGTTCAGGGTGACGATGGCCCCTTTACCTATATCTGGGACCAGGCCCAGTATGACCCCATCAGCGGTCACCTGGTGTGCCACATCCATTTCGCCTTCAGCGACGGCTCCCGCCTGGAGCGGGCCTTCACCTACGACTGGCGGCTCTGGTCCCTGCCGGAGATTCGCGAATTGCTGGCGGAGGCCGGGTTCACCCGGGTCATCTGCTATTGGCAGGGCTGGGACGACCAGGGCCAGCCAGACGGGCGCTTCGTCCCCGTGGAGGAGGGAGAGCCCGAGGCCGGTTGGATCGCCTACCTGACGGCGGAGAGGTCACCCTGATCACCGGCCTGGGACAGAAGGGACAGGAGGTAATCGACGATGGCCCCCGCATCGCCGAGAGGCAGCAGGGGGGGATGGGCGCCTGTCGGCGGGGATGCATCGCTGATCAGGGCGCGGATGGTCGGGTCCCCGGGATAAAGGTAGGGCTTGGCCAGTGCGGCGCGATGGACCTCCAGCTTGGGATAGGCACTGAACTTGAAGCCCTCCACCAGGATGAGATCCACCAGCCGTGGGTCGAACAGGGCTAGCATCGCCGGCAGGTCCGGGTCCTGGCCGGGCTGGCGCTGGGCACTCTGCATAATCCAACGCTCGCCGGTGGCGAGGAGGACCTGGCTGGCGCCGGCCTCGCGAATTTCGTAGCTGTCCTTGCCAGGGCGGTCGACCTCGATCCGGTGGTGGCTATGCTTGAGGTAGCCGACGCGCAAGCCCCGCTGGCGCAGCAGGGGGACCAGTTGGCGGATGAGGGTCGTCTTGCCGGTACCGCTGGGGGCGACGAAACCAATGACGGGGATGGGAGCGAGCGCGGGCGTGGGGATCGAGCGGGGATAGAAAGTGGAAGTGGAATTGGGTGTGGGGCTCGGATTGGCAATGGCATTGGGGGTGGGATGGATATCGACGGAATCGGCCATGGGGGTCCTCGGTCCGGCCTCGGACCGGAACGGTGGGGGCATTTGTGGAATAATGCCGCCCAGTTTACGCCCAATGGCGAGCCCGGCCAGGTTCAGAGCCAGGCCCGTCACCGCGTAAGGCAAGTCGCCACATGGCAAGCCGCCGTGAGACACGCCCCAGCAAGGCGATGCCCCGCACGGCGAGGCCAAGCGAGACCAAGCGTGGCCAGACTCTGCACGGCAAGCACCGCGCTGCCCCGCCCCGCCTCACCGCTCCGCTACCGGACACCCCTTGCCTCTTACCCCTTTTCCCTTTTCCCTTTTCCCTTTTCCCGTTAACCCTTAACTCCCAGACGAGAGCCAGTATTCAGCCATGGCGCAGTACATCTTTACCATGAACCGGGTCGGCAAGGTGGTGCCGCCCAAGCGCGTCATCCTGCGCGACATCTCCCTGTCCTTCTTCCCTGGCGCCAAGATCGGCGTCCTCGGCCTCAATGGCTCCGGCAAGTCCACCCTGCTGCGCATCATGGCCGGCATCGACACCGAGATCGAGGGCGAGGCCCGGCCCCAGCCCGGCATCAAGGTCGGCTACCTGCCCCAGGAGCCCCAGCTCGACCCGGCCAAGGACGTGCGCGGCAACGTCGAGGAGGCCTTGGGCCACATCAAGGCCGCCCTGGAGCGCCTGGACGCCGTCTATGCCGCCTATGCCGAACCCGACGCCGACTTCGACGCCCTGGCCAAGGAGCAGGCGGCGCTGGAGAACCTCATCGAGGCCACCGACGGCCACAACCTGGAGCGTACCCTGGAGGTGGCGGCCGAGGCCCTGCGCCTGCCGCCCTGGGAGGCCGACGTCACCACCCTGTCCGGGGGCGAGCGCCGCCGTGTCGCCCTGTGCCGGCTGCTGCTGTCCAAGCCCGACATGCTGCTCCTCGACGAGCCCACCAACCATCTGGACGCCGAGTCGGTCGCCTGGCTAGAGCGCTTCCTGCACGAATACCCCGGCACCGTGGTCGCCGTCACCCACGACCGCTATTTCCTCGACAACGTCGCCGGCTGGATCCTGGAACTGGACCGCGGCCACGGTATCCCCTGGGAGGGCAACTACTCCTCCTGGCTAGAGCAGAAGGAGGCCCGTCTTGAGCTGGAGCAGAAGCAGGAGGCCGCCCGCATCAAGACCATGAAGCAGGAGCTGGAATGGGTGCGCGCCAATCCCAAAGGCCGCCACGCCAAGAGCAAGGCGCGCCTGGTGCGCTTCGACGAGCTCCAGTCCCAGGAATTCCAGGCCCGCAACGAGACCAACGAGATTTACATCCCGCCGGGGCCGCGCCTCGGCGACCTGGTGGTGGAGGCGGTGGGCCTGCGCAAGGCCTACGGCGACCGGCTGCTGTACGAGGACCTGTCCTTCAACCTGCCCAAGGGCGGCATTGTCGGCATCATCGGCCCCAACGGCGCCGGCAAGACCACCCTCTTACGCCTGCTGACCGGCAAGGAGCAGCCCGACGCCGGCACCCTGCGTATCGGCGAAACGGTGGAGATCGGCTATGTGGACCAGAGCCGCGACGCCCTGGATGCCAGCAAGACGGTGTGGGAGGAGATCTCCGGTGGGGCCGATAACATCATCGTCGGCCGCTACGAGATGCCTTCCCGGGCTTACTGCGGCCGCTTCAACTTCAAGGGCACCGACCAACAGAAACGGATCGGCGACCTGTCCGGCGGGGAGCGCAACCGGGTCCACCTGGCTAAGGTGTTGAAGAGCGGCGGCAACCTGCTGCTCCTCGACGAGCCCACGAATGACCTGGACGTGGAGACCCTCCGCGCCCTGGAGGAGGCCATCCTCGCCTTTCCCGGTTGCGCCGTGGTCATCAGCCACGACCGCTGGTTCCTGGACCGCATCGCCACCCACATCCTGGCCTTCGAGGACGACTCGCGGATCACCTGGTTCGAGGGGAATTACGCCGACTACGAGGCCGACCGCCATCGCCGGCTAGGGGCCGAGGCGGATCAGCCCCACCGGTTCAAGTACCGGCGGATTCATGCCTGAAGTCAAGGAACTGAACCCGGATGACAGACGCAACCGATCTGATGGCCCGCGCCGCGCGCCTGCTGGACCGCCTTGAGGCCCTGCTGCCCCCCGCCCCGGCGGCACCCGACTGGGAGGCCCATGCCTTTCGCTGGCGCCGGGATGGGCGGAGCGAGGGCCGGTTGCAGGCCCTGGCCCACCCGCAGCGCCTGCTCCTGAAGGACCTGCTGTGCCTGGACCGGCAGAAGGCGGAGATCCTGCGCAACAGCCGCCAGTTCCTGGCCGGCCGCGGGGCCAACAACATCCTGCTGTGGGGCTCACGCGGTACCGGCAAGTCATCGCTGATCAAGGCGATCTTTAACGAGTTGCGCCATGAGGGCCTGCGCCTGATCGAGATGGACAAGGACGAATTGGTGGACCTGCCGGCGGTTCTGGACCTGATCCACGGCCGGCCGGAGCGCTTCATCATCTTCTGCGACGACCTGTCCTTCGAGGCCAACGAGTCTGGTTACAAGGCCCTCAAGGCGGCGCTGGAGGGCTCCATCAGCGCCGCCCCGGACAACCTGCTGATCTATGCCACCTCCAATCGCCGCCACCTGCTGCCGGAATTCCAGCGTGAGAACCGGGAGGCGGCCCTGATCGACGGCGAGATTCACCCCGGGGAGAGTACGGAGGAGAAGATCTCCCTCTCCGACCGCTTTGGCCTCTGGGTCTCCTTCCATCCCTTCACACAAGACCAGTACCTGACCATCGTCCAGCACTGGCTGGAACGGCTGGGGGCGAAGCAGCGTGCCCCAGAGCTGGTCAAGCCGGAGGCTTTGCGCTGGGCCCTGCGTCGCGGCTCCCGCAGCGGCCGCACCGCCTGGCAGTTTGCCCGCGACTGGGCCGGGCGGGGCGAGGAGACTGGGTCAGCTAACCCCGTTCAAACTCAACCTTAGACCTCCGCGTTCGCGGACACCCTGACATGCCGCCCAGCCACACCGGCCGTCTCTTGCTGACACCCGCGGACCCCTGGCTGGCGGTGGACCCCCATCTCCTGCGCGCCACCCTGGAAACCCTGGGGTTCATCGGCCAGCCCCTGGCGGCGGAAGCGGAGCTTTGCGGCGCCATCACCCGCCAATTACCTGGGCATCCTTTCCCCGCTGGCGCCGCGTTGGCAGACGCGGGCCTTGGCGGCGCCATCACCCAGTCACCACCGCCTAGCCAGGGCTTTCTGGTTGGCGAGCGCTTCTTCAACCTGCTAGCTTTCGCCGGCTGCGCGGTCAATCTGCGGCTGACCCCAACGTTCACCGGTGAGCCCTTTACCCATGTCCACTTGGTGGGCCCCTTGGCGTCCCCCATCCTCCTACTTGGCGGCAACACCCGCCCGCCGCGTTGTCCCACCTGCCGTGCCGCTAATAAGGCAATAACCCAATTCCCCGATCAGTACTCCGACCTGAACAAGGACACGCAACGGGATCTGGAACGGCCATGGGGTAGAAGCAGGCAACTGGGGCAGGACCTGACCCTAGAACCGGGACGGGAAATCCCCTGCCCCGCCTGCGGCTCCCGCCACCCGCTCTGGGCCTGGGATTGGAAAGGCTCGGCCGGCTGTGGACGTAGCTTCGTCTGGGTGGAGGAAGTGTTCCCCGGGGAGGCGGAGCCAACGCCAACCTTCCAGGCCGCGCTTACCAGCCTGACCGCCAGCCCCTGGCGACACTTCTACACCCAGGACCGCTACAACCGCTAAGCACACTTTGCCGATCCAAAACCGCATGCGTTTACTCATTGACGTCCGCGGTCTGCGCTTGGAATCATGCCCGCCGCGTTGGTAAAGCTACCAAACCAAACCGTGAATCTTCTCCCCACCCCTGCTGGCTGGGCTGGCATGGGTAGCTTAAGCCGCTGATTCTCTTCCTCGCTCCCCTGGTGGGGAAGGATTGGGGACAGGGGGCCTGAAGGATTCCACCATAACGAGGCCAAGAGCATGAAATCCTCTGCCAAAGATGGCATCACTCGCCGGGAGTTTGTCACCAGTTGCGCGACCGCCAGCCTGATGTTGGGTCTGCCACCCTACTTGCAGGGCTGCGCCAGCGATTCCGCGGATGCGCCGGAAGGGTCGGAAACTCTTTTCGTTAACGGCGACATCTACATCGACGCGGACCAGAAGGTGGACAATCTCCTGGTCCGCGATGGCGTGGTCGCGGGCATCAATGTCAATCCGGTCAACCACCTTCATGCGCAACGGGTCGATCTCGATGGCGCCGCGGCTTACCCCGGCTTCAACGACAGCCATGTCCACCTCATCACCATGGCCGTGGCGGGAAGCATCCTGGTGCCGACTCCCTCCAAGGAAAATCCTCAGCAACTCGAGGAAGATCCGCTGGAGATCGCGAAGGCGGTCGGCGCCGCATGCAAAGACCTCGCCCCCGGCACGCCCCGGATGGGACACGGCTTCAAGCTCGACGACTACGACGCCTGGCATCTCGCGGACCTGGCAGAGATCGACGCGTTAACCGGCGATCAATGCCCGGTCATGATCGCCGATCAATTGGGGCACAGCTATATCGTCAATTCCGTGGCCCTGCGCATGAGTGGGATTGACGATGACACCCCCGACCCCCCGGGGGGAGTCATCGTCCGGGAAAATGGCAAGGCCACCGGCATGCTGCGGGAGACCGCCGGTGCCCTCGTTGGCAACACCGCCATCTTTCCCCGGGTGCCAGACGCTGGGGTCAAACCCTACGCCATCCGGTTGCTGAACACATGGGCGAGTATGGGCTACACCTCGATCGTGGACCTCATGGGCGGGCCCATGGGCCGCACCATGAAACCAGAACTCTGCCAGGAACTGGACCACGAAGGCCTGCTCCCGCTGCGCATCAACTACGCCTACACCTTCTTCAACCTGAGCGAGATGCAGGACTTTGACAAGGTGGAGAGCCCCTGGGTCCACTTCGCCGGCCTCAAGCTCTTTGTCGACGGGGCCGCCGGGCAGGGCGGTGCCTGGACCAGTTGGGAGAACACCCAAGGCAACCACGGTCTCTACGCGGTCTGCACCAATGACCAGGAATACGGCGAGGACTACAACCTGTACCGCATGCTCGATAAGTCCGAGGAGTTGGGACTGGACATGCACTATCACGTCGGTGGCGACCTCGCTATCGACGCGGTACTGAGCGCCATCGAGGCCTTGCAGCAAAAAAACGGCGCCTTGCGCGGCAAGCACACCCTCTATCACCTGGGACTGATCACGGATGAGCAGATCGCGCGCATGAGCGCCCTGGGCGACAGCGTGATCGCCGGGGTCCAGCCATCCCTGCACTGGGAGTTTCAGAAGGATGAAACCGCCTTCTACTATGGCGAGCATGCCCGGGGCTCTTACCCATACCGCAAGATGCGCGATGCCGGCGTCACCCTGGCGTTCTCGACGGATTATGCCTCCAACATTCGCGATCTCTGCTGGCCCACGGAAATCATGAAGGTCGCCCTGACCGGCGCGGCTGATCCGGAGGCCAACCCCCCCTTGACCATGCGCGACCTGATCGCGGCCTTTACCGTCGGCGGCTATGCCACGACGCGCGAGGCCAGGGTGGGCAAACTCCACCCGGGCTACCAAGCCGATATCGTGATCTTCGAGCAGGATCTCTACTCAGTGGCCCCTGAGGAGCTGTCAAAGGATAACCCCCAGGTACTCGCCACCTGGGTCGGAGGGCGCCGAATTCTGCCCATTTAGCAACTGTTCATCAATGAGTTCCCGGATTGAGAGCCCTCCCTCGGGCACACATCGGGAACGAGAAAATGGACGCTTTCTTGGTTTGGAAAAATCAGTAGCTGAGCCCCCATCCCAACACGCCCCCACAAGGGAGGTAGGGGGTCTAAACGCTTAGCGCTTGGTGAGATCAAGAACGTCTAACGCCGTCGGCCTCATTGGTGGCGTGTGCGGCGCGCGTCATGTCTACAGCTTGCCGCAAAGCGGGTAACAGGATGGCCTTGGCGGTCGACCTGAGGACCTGGAAACCAGGATCCGCGGCACCGTTACGGCCATGGATGGCCGTCGTGCCCTCCACCAAGGTCCCCAAAACCGCCATCACCGCCTGTAACTCACTGACCGCCGGGCTTTCCGGGTCCAACCCCAGGGCCCTAAACGCCGCCGCCATGGCGCCGGCGTAAAACCGATCCAGTTCCGCGGCGATGCGTGCATCCTGGTTGGCGAGTTCCCACAGCGCCGGAAAGAGCCTCGCCGTCACTGGGCTGACGGCGTCCGCCAATAGCCAGTCAATCAGCGCGCCCAGGCCACCGCCCTCGTCCCCCTGAAGCGTCCTCGTGACCACGAGGGCGAATTTCTCAGCATAGTCCGACAGCAACCGGTCCACCAGGGCATGCAGCAGCAGTTCGCGGCTTGGGAAGTGGTAGGTCAGATGGCTCTGTCGGATCCCCAAGGACTTGGCCACCTTCAGCGCTGAAAAGCCGCTCGCCCCCTCCGCCGTGAGGATCGCCACGGCGTGATCAATGATGGCCTCGCGCAGGGGCTGATCCTTGGGCAATTGGCGGTAGGAGCGGAGGGGAGGTTTCGTGGCGGATTTGGTCATGGCGGAAGTGGAGTAGATAGGTCTATCGGCACGGCGGGGGCGGGCCGTGGCGCCATGTGGCCCCGAGGGGTGTGCCCTCAGAGAACCCCTACCCCTTCGGGCAAGGCGATGGTCATGCTCAGGGGCAGGTGATCCGACAAGGGGTAGTCGATGACCGCGGCGTCCAGGATGCGCAGGCGGTTGGAGACCAGGATATGATCCAGGCTGCGCCGGGGTTGCCAACTGGGGAAGGTCTTGAGTTCGCAGTCCAGGCCGCGCAGGTCGGAGTCCCGCATCAGTTGCCGCAGGGAGCGACTGCGGCAGCCACAATTGAAGTCGCCCATCACCACCAGATAGGGGTAGCGCTGCACCACCTGGGCGATGTGCCGCAGTTGCCGGCCGCGCGCCCGCCAGCCCAGGGCCAGGTGGAGGATGCAGATCGCCAGGATCCCGCCATCGGAGAGGTCCAGTTCGACGATCACCGCCCCCCGCCCTGGCAGGCCGGGGAGCTTGAGTTCGCTGACCCGAGCCGGGCGCAGCCGGCTGAGGACGCCATTCCCATGCTGGGCCCAGCGGCCCAGGTCACGATTGACCTGCCGATACCAGAAGGGAAACTGGGCCTCGTCGGCCAGGTATTCGATCTGATCGATGAAGCTGCTGCGCAGGCTGCCCGCGTCGATCTCCTGGAGCCCCACCAGATCGAAATCCCGTAACATGGCGGCGATGCGGCCCAGATTGACCTGGCGCTCCCGGTGCGGGAGCAGGTGCTTCCAGCTTTTGGTCAGATATTCCCGATACTGACGGGTATGGATACCGGCCTGGATGTTGTAGCTGAGCAGTCGGATCGGCTGCATGGGTGATTGGCCAAGCAAAAGGTTAGGGGTGGAACGACCTGCTGACCCCGGACCGGGATGCCAAAATTGTATAGCAGAACCCCATCCTCATGATCGGCTCAACCCCTGTGTTTCAGGCCCTGTGTTTCAGGCCCGCCCCCATGATCGCCTCGCCCCCTGCCTTTCAGGGCCGCCTCTAGGCTGCGGCAGCTTCCCTCTATTGGCGTGGTTGGCTCGTCCGGGTTAGGACCAGGTCTGTCGGCTGGTATCTCCTGACCCGGTCGCGCCCCAAGCCGGATGCCAGGGGCGGGCACCAAGGGGCTAAAATAATCGTAGATGTTCACCCCTGCTGCTGGGTTGCCAACAGTAGCACAAGCCGCTGAGGCTCTTGCTCCCTCCCCCTAGAGGGGGAGCGTTGGGGAGAGGGAGGCTGAACGAATACACATGATTCGTCCGATCGTCGCCAGCCAGGAAGTTGCTCATGGTCACATCAGGCCCCGCCCAGCCCCCTCCCGCCGAGGAGAGCCCCTTCGAGGAGATCCTGCTGCTCTGTCTGCAGCGGATTCTGACGGACGAACAGCCGCTGCCCTTCCTGCGCTGGGCCCAGAAGCAACTCGTCCCCCGCCTCCAGCGTGAGGAACCCGACCTGGAGGAGATTGAAGCCCCCCGCCTGGCCTTCTTGCTCGCCCGGGCCATCTGGGATGCCACGCCCCTGCCCGGCAATGGCTTCCGCGCGCGGCCGCTGAATGATCCGCATCCGGCCCTGTCCTGCCCCTGCGGCTCGGGCCTCGCCTACGGCCAGTGCTGCGGCGCCATTCAGAATCTTCCGGTCATCCCGCTGGAACTAATGTGGGAACTGCTGCTGGCGGAGATCCCTGAACCCCTGTTCCGCCAGGCCCTGGCCTCGGGGGAGGTGCCGATACCCCTGCTTGGCCTGGCGGCGGAGCGCTGGCTGATGGTTGACCGGCCGGGATTGGCCATCGCCCTCCTGGAGCCGCTCTTCAGCCCCGAGGCCGCCACCCAGGTGGATGAGCGCGGCGACCATGCCCTCAATGTGCTATGCGATGCCTATGATCGTCGCGATCACGGCAAGAAGAAGCGCCAGTTCCTGGACCGCATGCGTCAGCACCCCTGCCGGGGCCTGCGGGCCGCCGCCTGGCGGCGGCTGTGCACCATCCACATCGATGAAGGCGCCTTTATCGAGGCGCAACTGGCCTATACCCAGGCCCAGCGCGAAGCGCCGGACAACCCCGGCACGGCCCTCCTGGAGATCGCCCTGCTGGCGACCCAGCATGAGGAAGACCTGGCCCGGGATCGCGCCCTCTTCTGGCGCCACAAATTGCGCCGGGGCGAGGAGGCGGATATCGCCATCCTGGATTTTCTCGCCCAGGCCGGCACGGATCCCCAGGATGCCCTCATGACCAGCCAGGCGGATATCCTTGACCCCTGCCTGATGGATCTGCGCGACTGGGTTCAGGCCAGTATCCGGCGCCCCTTGCCCATCTATTCCCTGGTCCCGGCACCCACCCCGTTACCCCGTCCGGCGCCGGCACCGATGGCGGCGGGGGCCAGGGGGCCGGCTGCACCCCCCAGATCGGGGACCGGTGAGAGCACCGACACGGGGAATAACCCAGGCAGCGCGGCCGGTCTCCCCTCTCCCGTACCCTTACCTCAATGGTCGCAATGCCTGGAGCCACCCCGCGCCCTCGTTGCGCTGGAAAGGGACTGGCACCGGATCTACCCAGGCACCAAACCCCTCGGCCCGCAACTGGTCCTCCCGCCGGCCTCACCTCATCCCTGGGAGCCTGACGAGGGCCTGGCGGAGGACTGGTTGGACTTTCTCAATGATCATCCGGAGGCGGCGGACAGCCTGGACATCCTCGATGACCTGGTCACCGCCCTCTATGTCCACCCGGATACCGCCCTGAGTTGGGTCAGACATACCCTGGTGACGCCCCTGCTCGCCCGTGCCCAGGCCATCCTGGGCCAGGTCCCGCTGGCCGGCGGCCAGGCCACCCTGCCCTGGGACGCGGCGGCAAACCGGCCGGCGCTGCGGTTGTTGTTCCGTCACTATCTCAGTCAGGTGGAGAGCGGGGCGGAGGCGGCGGCCATCGCCAGCCTGGAGACCCTGCTGCGCCTCAATCCCTGGGATCATCACGGCCTGCGGGCCGATCTGATGAACCACTATTTGCGTGAAGGGGATGACGCGGCGGCCCTGGCCCTGGCGCGGCGCTATCCCGAGGATCGGCTGGTGGACCTGGTCTATGGCGAGGTCCTGGCCCTCTACCGCGGTGGCGCCGCCCAGCAGGCCCGCCAGGCCCTGCACCGCGCCCAGGGACAACTGCCCCTGATTCCGCGCTACCTGACCCAGAAACGGGTCGCCCGTCCCCCGACCCGGGAGAGGACCCCCACCCCCACCAGCGCGGAAACCGCCTGGTGCTACCGCGAGTCCATGCGGGACGTCTGGTCCGCGGTCCCCGGCCTGCTGGATTGGTTGAAGCGTCAGGCGGGTTGATCAGGCTCCCACCCTGAAATTCCCGCCCTACCCCACCAGATCTGGCTGCCAAGCAGGGGTCTATCCATTGATTACCGAATTGAGATGGCCCTCAGCGACGCAAATCTGCAACAATAACGGGCCTCTTCCGAGGCCGGCGAGGGAAGGGGGTAGTGTTCAGGGCACACCAGGCGCGGATCAGGTCACTGATCAGGGCGCGCCGCCAGGCACGGTTCAGGCCCCGCCGGCACGCAACCATTGGATGACGGGTGCCGTGCTCGGGCGCACCTGGCGCCAGAGCCAGAAGGACTCCGCCGCCTGCTCCACCAGCATCCCCAGGCCATCCAGAGCCTGGGCGGCGCCCCGGGCCTGACCCCAGCGGCGGAAGGGGGTGGGCTGATCGCCGTAAAGCATGTCGTAGGTCCAGCCGCCCGGGGCCAGGCAGTCCGCGGGCAGGTCCGGCACCGCCCCGTCCAGGCCGGCGGCAGTGGCATTGATGATCAGATCGAACTGATGTCCCGCCAGATCTTCCAGACCACCGGCCGCGACCCTGGCATCCCGCACCACAGCCACCAACTCCCGGGCCTTGATGGCGGTACGGTTGGCCATGGTCAGGGAAGCCAGGCCCGTCGCCAGCAGGGGGAACAGCACGCCCCGCGCCGCACCGCCGGCGCCCAGCAGCAGCACCCGTGCTTCGCGGAACTCGAAGCCATGATTGGCAACCAGATCACGCACCAGCCCCACGCCATCGGTGTTGTCACCGCGCAGACGCCCACCCGCCAGGACCGTGAGGGTATTCACCGCCCCGGCGCTGGCCGCGGCGGGGCCCAGTTCGTCCGCCAGGGCGTACGCCGCCTCCTTGAAGGGCACCGTGACGTTGAGTCCCCGCCCCCCGGCGGCCAGGAAGCGGCGGATGTCCCCGGGAAAGTCATCCCGGTCCCCCAGAATCCGTCCATAGTCCAGATCCTGCCCGGTCTCCCGGGCGAAGGCGGCGTGTATCAGCGGTGACTTGCTGTGGGCGATGGGATTGCCGATGACGGCGTAGCGGTCGGTCACGCTTCAACCTTGCAGCCAGCGGGCCGCGTCCTTGGCGTAATAGGTCAGGATGGCGTCGGCCCCGGCACGGCGGATGGAAAGCAGGGCCTCCAGCACCACGGCGCGCTCATCCAGCCAGCCGTTGAGGGCCGCCGCCTTGAGCATGGCGTATTCACCGCTGACCTGGTAGGCCATGGTCGGCACGCCAAAGCGCTCCTTGACCCGCCGGACGATGTCCAGATAGGGCAGGGCCGGCTTGACCATCACCATGTCGGCCCCCTCGGCGAGATCCAGGGCGACCTCGCGCAGGGCCTCGTCGGAATTGGCCGGGTCCATCTGATAGCTGTACTTGTTGCCGCCGCCCAGGTTGGCCGCCGAGCCCACGGCATCCCGGAAGGGGCCGTAGAAGCTGGAGGCATACTTGGCCGCGTAGGCCAGGATGCGGGTGTGGATGTAACCCGCCTCCTCCAGGGCGGCGCGGATGGCGCCGACCCGACCGTCCATCATGTCGGACGGGGCGACTACGTCGGCGCCGGCAGCGGCGTGGGACAGGGCCTGCTTGACCAGGACCGCCACCGTCTCGTCATTGAGGACATAGCCCGTGGCGTCGCTGAGGCCATCCTGGCCGTGGGTGGTGAAGGGGTCGAGGGCAACATCGGTGATGACGCCGAGCTCCGGCACGGCCTGTTTCAGGGCCCGCACCGCCCGCTGGGCCAGACCGTCCGGGTTGAAGGCTTCCCAGGCATCTTCAGTCTTGACCGCGACCGGCGTGACCGGGAAGAGGGCGATGGCCGGGATGCCCAGGTCCAGGACCTCCCGCGCCTCGGCGACCAGCAGGTCGATACTCTTGCGCTCCACGCCGGGCATGGAGGCCACCGCCTCGCGCTGGCCCTCGCCCTCAAGCACAAAGACGGGATAGATGAAGTCCTCGGGTCCCAGCCGGGTTTCACGCATCAGGCGGCGCGAAAAGGGGTCACGGCGCATCCGCCGGGGGCGCAGGGCGGGAAAACCGGGAGCGAACGGAGTGTCTGAGGCCATGAAGCGATCCTTAATCCTGATGAAGTTGCATGAGCAGCCGGCGACGGCCGGGTCAAGCGGTCCACCTTGGTCGCGCGCCAGTATGGGAAAATATCCTACCTTCGACCGTTGCGTAGCACTAGCCCCGGCGCCCATCACTGGAGATTCCTCCAACCCGAAGATTTCCCCAAACCGACCGGACCTGCCCCAGGGGAGGGGAAACCACCCCTAGCCCGGGCTCGGCGCCCGGTTGGCGGCAGCGTCTCACCTCCCTTTCGAAACCCAGCCAGGACCGCCACCCACCCATCGCCATGTTCCAGTATCACCGCCACGACGAGCAGCGCCACGATCATCGGCATGATCATCCCCACGCCTACGATCCGCATCACGAACATCCCCTGACCTTTGCCGTCGACCGCCCGGATTTCGCGGAGAGGGTGATCGCCGCCTCCGGGAAAGGACCCATTCTGGTGGACTTCTGGGCCGACTGGTGTTCGCCCTGCCACGCCCTCGCCCCCCACCTGGAGCGGGCGGTAGCGGAATGTCAGGGGCGGGTGCGCCTCGCCAAGGTCGAGGTCGACGAGGGTGACAACATGAAGCTGGCGGGCCATTACCGGCTGCGGGGCTTTCCCACCGTCATCCTCTTTCACGCCGGGGAGGAAAAGGGCCGATTCAGCGGCGCGCGCTCCACGGCGCAGATTCGCGACTGGCTCCGGGAACATCTGGAACCCTGAGCGGGTTGGACCCTCCGGCGACAGGACACCCTGTCGTCAGACCCCGGCGGCCAGCCAATCCCGTGGCACCAGAAAGCGCTCATAGAGTTCCGCCTCCGGGCTCCCCGGTGCGGGATGCCAGTCATAGCGCCAGCTCACCTCCGGCGGCAGGGACATGAGGATGGACTCGGTGCGCCCCCCGGATTGGAGGCCGAAGAGGGTGCCGCGGTCGTAGACCAGGTTGAATTCCACGTAGCGGCCCCGGCGGTATTTCTGGAAGGCCCGCTCCCGCTCGCCCCAGGGCAGCCCCTTGCGCCGCTGGACGATCGGCAGGTAAGCGGGCAGATAGTGGTCACCGACGCTTTTCAGGAAGTCGAAACAGCGGGCGAAGCCCCCCGCGTCCAGGTCGTCGAAGAAGAGGCCACCGATACCCCGGGGCTCCTGGCGATGGCGGAGAAAGAAATACTCATCGCACTGGCGCTTGAGGCGCGGATAGACCTCAGCCCCGAAGGGCAGGCAGGCGGCGCGGGCGACCCGATGCCAGTGCACCGCATCCTCCACAAAGCCGTAGTAGGGCGTCAGGTCGAAGCCGCCGCCGAACCACCAGACCGGTGCCGCGTCCGCCTGCTCCGCCACAAAGAAACGCACGTTGGCATGGGAGGTGGGGACGTAGGGATTGCGGGGATGGACCACCAGCGACACCCCCAGGGCCTGAAAGGCCCGGCCCGCCAGTTCCGGCCGGCGCGCCGTCGCCGTGGGGGGCAGGTGGGCACCCTGGACATGGGAAAAGTTGATGCCCCCGCGCTCAAAGAGGGTGCCCTCCTGCAGGACACGGGTCCGGCCCCCGCCGCCCTCGGGCCGCTCCCAGGCATCTTCCTGGCAGCGGACTGAGCCATCCTCGGCCTCCAGGGCCTGGGTTAGACGGTCCTGGAGATCCAGCAGATAATCCCGCACCGCCGCGATATTGGGTTGTTCAGGCATCGGATTCAGGTCTCCGTCAGGATGGCGCCCAGGGTAGGTCCGGCCCCGGATTCAGACCTACCGCGGCGCGGGGCCCGGGGTTGGTCCGGCATTGGATTCAGGCCTCCGGCGGCGTGGCGTCCGGGGGAAAAAGATGAATCGCCAGCCAGAGACACCGCGGCGCCGGCCGGGTCTTCAGCACCCGGTGGGGCGTGTGGGCGGGAATGAACAGATAATCCCCCGGCATCAGGTTGACGCGCTCCCCATCCAGTTCGAGCACCGCCCGACCCTCCAGCAAGAGGACCCATTCATCCTGCTCCTGATCATAGAGCCCGGGGTCGGGGGTGGCGCTGCTGATGATGCGCTCGATACGAACCCGCCCCTGACGCCAGAGATCCTGAAAGAACTCTCCCTCTTCCAAGGCGGGTAGACCAGTGAACAGATTGGCGGGGGTCATGGCGGCGGGCCTTGATCTGACTCATGAAAAAACCGGCCAGAGGCCGGTTTTGGGTCCGCTGCATTGAGCGGGCGGGATCGGTCGCGTGACCAGACCCGCGAGAGGCTCAAGCCATCGCTTTAATACGGGCGTTGATCCGGCTCTTGTGACGGGCCGCCTTGTTGGCATGGATCAGCCCCTTGCCGGCCGCCCGGTCGATGAAGGGCATGGCCGTCTTGAAGGCCGCCATGGCCGCTTCCTTGTCACCCGCCGCGATCGCCTTGAGCGTGTTCTTGATGTAAGTGCGCATGGCACTGCGGCGAGAGGCATTTTGCTGGCGATGCTGCTCGGCCTGACGGGCGCGCTTGAGGGCTTGGGGGGAGTTGGCCAAGTGATTGCTCCTGAAATCCGGGATGAATCGCGGGATTAAATTTAAGACCGGGCATTTTCCTCAAGGCCCTAGCCGCTGTCAACCAAACCAAGGCCCTTTTTGTGCATCTCAGTACGCTTGCGTCTCTGGAGCGTGCCCATCTCACCGCGGGGTCAAGCCAAGTCAGGCCATGGGTCAAGCCAAGGACCTAGCCAAGCCCAGAGGCGCCAGCCAGGGGCGTCCCCCAGGACGGCGCCCGCATGGAGCGACCGACCAGTCGCTCGCGCGACGGATCGGCGCTCATTGTCCGCCAATCGCCGCCGTTGCGCCCTATTCAACGCAATTAATGCTGGTGTCGACAAAGGGATGCTCTACTATTACGTTTTCATGACGACGCCCAGACGGTCAGCGCCAGGCTCCCGCCGTCCGGATCCATCCCAGCCACAACCACGCAACCTGCACGCGGAGGCAGCACATGACTGAAAACGAGGTCAAGCCGACCACCGAAACGCCACCAGCGGGGCCGGCCACGGCGACCGCCAGCGCCAAGCCCACCCCCACCCCGGTGGCTACGGCCAGCCAGGGCAAGGCGTCGGAGGCGTCCAACGCCTCGGCCAAGGCCAGCGAGTCCAAGGGCGCGGATAAACCCGAACCCGCTGACAAGGGCGCCAAGAGCGACAAGGAAGACAAGAAGGACAAGCCCGTCAACGTGCTGGTCAACATCCAGGTCGACGAAAAGCAGCTCAAGCGTGAGGCCGAGGCCTATTATCCCTATAAGAAAAAGATGCCCGTGACGGAGTACATGGACATCCAGTACCAACTGCAAATCGAGTTGCTCAAGTGGCAGAACTGGGTCAAGGAAACGGGCGAACGCGTAATGGTGCTCTGCGAGGGGCGCGACGCCGCTGGCAAGGGTGGGACCATCAAGCGCTTCATGGAACATCTCAATCCCCGGGCCGCGCGCGTGGTCGCCCTGGAGAAGCCCAACGATCGCGAACGCACCCAATGGTACTATCAGCGTTACCTTCAGCACCTGCCGGCCGCCGGTGAGATCGTTTTCTTCGACCGCTCCTGGTATAACCGTGCCGGTGTAGAGCGGGTGATGGGTTTCTGCACCCCGGCCGAGTACCTGGAATTCATGCGGCAGACCCCGGAACTGGAGCGTATGCTCGTCCGCAGCGGCATCCGCCTGCACAAACTCTGGTTCTCGGTCACCCGCAAGGAGCAGTTACGGCGCTTCAAGTCCCGCGAGCACGATCCGCTGAAACAGTGGAAACTCAGCCCCATGGACCTGGCCTCCCTGGACCTGTGGGAAGAATACACCAGCGCCAAGGAAAACATGTATTTCTACACCCATACGGCCGATTGCCCCTGGACCGTGATCAAGTCTGACGACAAGAAGCGGGCCCGCATCAACGCCATGCGCTTCCTGCTCTCCAAGTCTCCTTATCCAAACCGCAATCCGGAAGTTGCCTGCCCGCCCGACCCCGAGATCGTGGTCGCGCCCCAAATCGATCAACTGAGCCCCGCCTCGCTTTGAACCCCGGGAGATCCACTAACGCCATGTCAAAGCATTACGAAAAGCAAGCCAAACAGGTCGTCAAGGGCTTCAAGGAGGTCCTGGACGAGGAGGCCCGCAAGGTCCTCACCGACGAAGATCTGGGCCAACTGGCCATGTTGATCGAGTCCGCCATTACCAACTCCGTACTGTCAGCCGTGGAAAAGGTCGCCGATGACCTGGAAAAGTCCGTCCGCAAGATTCGCCGCGGCGCCGAGCACTACGACGACTGATCCCACTTTCTGATACCTCCTAAAAAGCGTCCAGCCGCCAGTTCCCGATTTGTCCCCGGAGGGACCCGCTCAAGAAGGCAAAGGATCAGGTGGGACAGCATCTTAGGCGCCTCCGGGGGAGACGGGCCATGCCCCAGGCCCCTCCCCCGGCGGGTGATCAGGCCGCCTTCGACCCCGGCGGTCCGTGCTTCTTGGGGTATCATCGGCCGATGCAACCACCACGGGTTATATGCCGGAATTGTTTCCCGCCCCGGGCTTGGCCGCCGACCGGGGGCCAGACCTTTGCCCTCGGCGCGCCGCGGCCCTGGTTGTGGACCATCCTCCCCCTCCTCTTCCGCGCCGGCCTCCTGATCACGAGATTCTTTCGCGACAGCCTTTTCATCGGCAGCCTTCTCACCGCCAGCCTGCTCGCACTCAGCCTGTTCAGCCCCGGCCTGCGGGCGGAAACCCTCCCCTACGATCTGACGATCAAACCCACCGGCCAGGAGGCCATGGATCAGGCCCTGCTGGACGCCTCCCTCCTCGCCAGCCTGCGGGAGGAGGCCAAGGCCGGCGCCTTCGCCTTGGTGGCGCGGGCCAACGATGACCTGCCGCGCCTGGACGACGTTCTGCGAAGTTTCGGTTACTACGACGCCTACATCGACATCCGCCTGGATGACCTCCCCCTGGAGACGCCGGACCTGGTGGCGCGCCTGGAAGAGCGATCGGCTACTGGGGGTGCTGGAGGCAGGGCGGGAGAGGCCAGCGCGCCGGAAATCACCAGCACGGCGGGCACGCCGCGCGCGGCCCAACCCGCGGGAGCGGCGGGATCAGTGGCGTCCAAGGACTTGGGAGACCCGGCGGGCACGGCGCGGGCCCCGGGAGCGGCGGCATCGACAAGCCCGGGGGCCACGCCCACGCCGGCGCCCATCCCGATTCAAGTCAGCATCGACCTGGGTCCCCTCTATCACATCGGTCAGGCCCGCCTCGACGGCCCGGTTTCGCCGGCGGTCCACGCCGCCTTCACCCTGGCCCCTGGCCAGCCGGCCCTGGCCAGCAGCGTCCTCGCCGCCGGTCAGGCGGTGCTCGCCGCCCTGCGCGAGGAGGGCTACGCCCTGGCCCAGGTCCCAGCCCCGGAAGTCCTCGTCAACCATTACACCCGGACCATGGACGTCACCTACACCGCCGCCCCCGGACCCCGCCTTGGCGTCGGCACCATCCGTATCGAGGGGCTGGACCGGGTCCAAGAGGACTATGTGCGCCGCCGCCTGGGCCTGGAGCCGGGAGAACTCGTCACCACCAGCCGGCTGGAACAGGCACGTCGGGATCTGCTGGCAGGCAGGGTGCTGGCCAGCGCCCGGCTCATCCCCGGGACGTCCCCGGACCCCGACGGCCATCTGCCCCTGACCCTGGAGGTCACCGAACGCCCGCCCCGGGTGCTACGCTTTGCCGGCGCCTATTCCACGGATGAGGGCGGCAGCGTCTCTGGCTCCTGGACCCACCGCAACCTGCTGGGCCGGGCCGAGCAACTCACTCTGCGCGCCGATGTCGGCACCCTGGGCGCCCCCTACACCAGCGAGCCGAGCTATCTGCTGAGCGCGGCCCTGGTCAAGCCCGACCTCTGGCGCCGCAACCAGGACCTGCACCTGGACGCCGCCGCGGTACGGGAATTTCTGGAGGCCTACGACCGGGATGCCATCACCGCCGGCGCCGCCCTGCAACGCCGCTACGGCGACAATTTCCAGGTCGGCCTGGGGCTGGGGCTGGAGCGGTCCCGCATCACCCAGGACGCGGTGGTCCAGGACTACCATCTCGCCTTCCTGCCCCTGACCCTGAAATACAACGACGCCGGCGACCTGCTCGATCCCCGCCAGGGCTTCCGGGTGGACGTGCGGGCCGCCCCGACCCAGGTCCTCAGCGGCGACGCCGACGATTTCCTGCACCTGCGCGCCACCGGCACCGCCTACCTGGACCTGAGCCGCCTAACGGCCGGGGACGCCACCACGGCCATGGCGGGCGGCACCATCCTCGCCGGTCGCCTGGTCATCGGCCGCATCTTTGGTGCCGCGGCCAGCGCCGTGCCCCCGGATTGGCGCTTCTACGCCGGCGGCGGTGGCTCCGTCCGTGGCTTTCCCTTCCAGTCCATCGGTCCGGAGACCGCCTCCGGTCAGCCCCAGGGCGGAAGCAACCTGCTGGAGACCAGCCTCGAGCTGCGCCAGCACCTGTGGGGCAATTGGGGGGCGGCGGTGTTCGTAGATACCGGCGCCATCTCCGACGAAAATTTCCCCGGTACCGGCGGCTGGTCCATCGGTGCCGGGGCCGGGGTCCGTTACAAGACACCGGTGGGACCGGTGCGGGTGGACCTGGCCACCCCGTTGAACAACGACGCCGGTGACCCAGCGGTCCAGTTCTACATCGGCGTCGGCCAGGCCTGGTGACCATGCCCTCACCCCCGCGCCCCTCGCTCCCGCGTCTTCGCCGCCTCTCGCGCTTACTGGTTCGCCTGGCAGTCACCCTCGTCGGCGTGCCGCTGCTGTTGCTGGCCGCCCTGCTGCTGGCCGCCAATACCGACGCCGGCAGGCGCCTCATCGCCGACCAGGTCGGCGTCCTGAGCGACGGCCTGGTCCGCCTCCAGGGGCTGGAGGGCCCCCTGCCCCTGGCCCCGCGTATTGGCCACCTGGCGATCAGCGACGCCGCGGGCTCCTGGCTCACCCTCGACGACGCCGCCCTGGTCCTGGACCCCTGGCCCCTGTTGCGGGGCCGGATTAGGATCACCCAACTCAGCGCCGCGGCCGTTCATCTGGAGCGGCTGCCGGCCAGCGACGAAGCGGCGGAGGAGACCCCCGACGAGGCCGGGGGCTGGTACTTGCCACCCCTGGAACTTGCTCAGCTCAGCATCCCGCGCCTCACGTTGGGTGAGGTCCTGCCCGGCGCCCCGGTGCTGAGTGTCACCGGTCATGGGACCCTGGCCAGCCTGGCATCCTTCGAGGCCTGGCTCGACCCACGGGTAAATGCCCAACCAGCGGAGGCCGTCAAGACCGGTCACCTCACCGCCGGGCCTGAACCCCATGCGGCGGACGCACCGGAGCAGACCACGAATGAGGCCATGAATGAGACCGCGCCGGCCAACATTCTCAGCGCCCGTTTTGATCTGCGCACCCTCGACCGGGAGGACCATTACCAGGTCGCGCTCGATGCCGCCCCCCACAATAATCGCCTGGAGGCACGGGTTCAGGAGGCCCCGGATGGCCTGATCAGCGCCTTCCTCCGCCATCTGGGGGTGCAATTGCCTCCCGAGGTCGACCGCTGGCAACTGGCCGCGACCGGCCTTGGCCCCCTCTCGGCCCTGGCCCTGGAGGCCAAACTGGCGGCCGGTCCCCTGCACCTCAGCGCCGACGGCGTCCTGGACCTGCCCGGCCAGAAGGCGCCGCGGCTCCAGCTCACGGCGGAACTGCCGGCGCTGACCCTAGGGCCGGACCTGGGGGTACCCCTCGCCTGGCAGGCGATTCACCTCCAGGCCGAGCTGAGCGGCCCTTGGCGCGCCCCCCAGGGCCAGGCCCACCTGGACGCCGAGGGCCTGAGCTACGCCGACTCAAACCTCTCGCGACTGACCGCCGATCTGCAAGGCGATACCCAGGGCCTGAAGCTCAACGCCCTCGCCACGGGCGCGGACATCCCAGACCTCCCGGCGGAGATCAGCCGGGAACCCCTGCGCTTCACGGCCGAGGTCTCCCCCCAGGCGCCGGGCCTGCCCTTTAGCCTCAGCCTCGACCATCCCCTCGCCCAGTTCAGCGCCGCGGGCCAAGTCGCCACCCTGGCGGGCCAGGCCATCCTCAGGCTGCCCCAGCTCACCACCCTGGGCCGCCTCCTCGGGCGCGACCTGGAGGGTAGCGCCCAGGTGGATGCCGACTTTGCCCTAGCGGCGGCCGCCAGCCACTACCTCGGCTGGCCAGCGGCAAAAGAGGGTATGGGCGTGCCGTCACTGGTAACCAATGAGTCAGATCCCGGAACGCCAACCACAACGGCGACCGAAATGGCAGTTGGGGATAGGGAGATTCCATCCGATGGGATGCTTACTGTGGATGTTGCCAGCCCCACCGACGAGGTTATTACCGATGCAGTCAGCCCGTCGGTAGCTGCCAACCCGCCCTCGGACCTCACGGCTACCCTGACCCTGGATGCCCGTTTCCCTCCCCTGGGGTCCACCCGGATCACGGGCCAGCTCGCCGCCAACCTGACCGGCCAGAGCGGTAAGCTGAACCTGGAGGGCGATTGGGACGGCCAGCCCCTGAATCTTCAGCTCCTCGGAGCGCGGGAGGGGGACGGGACCCTGGACCTGGCCATCGACGCCAGCCACCTCGCCGGCGTCAACGCCCAAGGCCGGTTACGCCTGCCCCCCGGCGCCACGCTGCCCCTGGGCAAGGTCGAACTCACGGCCCCCAGGCTCGCCGATCTCCAACCCCTGGTGGGCCAGCCCCTGGCGGGCAGCCTGGATCTGCTGCTGGACCTCACCAAGACCCAGGCCCTGGTCAAGGCCCGGGGCCAGGGACTGCGTTTGCCGGGTGACCTGGCCCTGACAAGCCTCACCCTGGACGGGCAGGTGAGCGATCCGCTGAACCTGAACGGCATCGAGGCGCGGCTGCAACTGGAGGGTCTCGCCGTCGCCAGCACCCGGGGGGACTTGAACCTCACCGCGGCAGGCGGCCAGCAGGCCCTGGCCCTGACCAGCGAGGGCCGACTCGAAACGCCCCTCGGCCCCACCCGCCTGGCGGCGGCGGCGGACCTAGATATCCCCGGCCAGCGCCTGACCCTGAGCCGCTTCACCACCGAGGCCCAAGGACAAAACCTGCGCCTCCAGAACCCGGCGGTCCTGACCTTTGCCGCGGGGCTGGCGGTGGATCGCCTACGGCTGGAACTGGGCGGCGGCAGCCTCGACCTGGGTGGCCGTCTGACGCCGACCCTGGACCTCAAGGCCCGCCTCGACCGACTGGACCTGGCCTGGCTGGCTGGACTCGCCGGCCAGCCCCTAGTGGCGGGCCTCCTCGATGGCCAGGCGGAACTCCAGGGCCCCCCGACGGCCCCGACCGGCAAACTGGCGCTCAAGGCCAGCGGCCTGCTCCTCACCAGCAACGGCGGCTTCGGTCTGCCCCCCGCCGCCCTGGACGCCAACCTGACCCTCAAGCCGGACGCCAACCAGCTCGATGTCCGGGTAGCCCTGGGTCCCCAGGGTGAGGTGCGGCTCCAGGGCCCGATCGGCGGTACCCTGCCTCTGGCGCCCGGTTCCCTCGGCCTGCGCGCCACGGGCCGACTGGACCTGGACCTTCTCGAACCCCTGCTGTCCGCCGCCGGCCGCGAGGCCAAGGGCCGGGCGGATCTTGACGCCCGCATCGGCGGCACCGCCAGCGGCCCCCGGCTCGACGGGCGCTTACGGCTGGCCAACGTCGCCTTCCGCGACTGGAACCTGGGCCTCAGCCTGACCGGGCTGACCGGGGATCTGGTCCTGGATGGCCAACGGCTGCGCCTGGAGGGGGTGCGGGCTCAGGCCGGTGCCGGCACCCTGGCCCTCACGGGCAAGGTGGAACTCTTCGATCCCGACCGGCCCCTGGACCTGACCCTTACCGCCCGGGGCGCCGAGCCGCTGCGGTCCGATCTGCTCAGCCTCAAGATGGACGCGGACCTGAGCCTACGGGGTCCGGCCCTGGATGCCACCCTGACGGGGAACGCCCACTTCTCCCGCATCGACATCCGCCTGCCCGAGCACCTGGCCGCCAGCGTCCCCGTCCTTCAGGTCCAGGAGGAAGGGGTGGCCCGCCAACCGCGGCCCGCCCCTCCGCCCCAGGAACAGAGCGCTGCCCCCTTCCGCATGGCCCTGGATCTCAGCCTCGACGCCCCCCGCGGTGTCTACATCCGTGGTCAGGGGATGGACGCCGAGTTGGGTGGCGAACTGCGGGTACAAGGCCAGATGGCGTACCCGACCATCACCGGCGGCTTCAACCTCATCCGGGGCGAATACAAACTCATCGGCCAGACCCTGCGCTTCACCCAAGGTCATATCGGCCTGGATGGCGCCACCGGCCTGGACCCCACCCTGGACCTGGAGGCCCGGGTGACGGCGGCGGGCAGCACCGCCATCCTCGGGGTCAAGGGCACCGCCTCGCAGCCACGGATCGAATTGCGCGGCGAACCGGAACTGCCCCAGGACGAGGTCCTGTCACGGCTGCTGTTCGGCGTCGCCGGCACCCGCCTCTCCCCCTGGCAGACCGCCCAGGTCGGTCTGGCCGCCGCCCGCCTGGCGGGCATCGGCCCCAAGGGACCGGGACTGCTGGAGAGCGCCCGCACCGCCCTCGGGCTCGACCGCCTCAGCATCGGCAGCGATGACAAAGGCGGGACCACCGCCGAGGCCGGTCGCCAGCTATCCGAGCGGGTCTACCTTGGCGCGCGCCAGGGCACCCGCGCCGGCGAGACCCAGGGCGTGCTGCGCATCGAACTGACTCCCAACCTGAAGCTGGAGACGGACATCGGCGCCACCAGTGGCAGTCGCGCCGGCATCGCTTACGAGAAGGAGTATTGATGAGGGGCCTGCTACGACCCCAGGGAGACTCACCGGGCGCCCAACACGTCATGGCAAAGCCGGTGAGACGCGCAAACCCTCAAGTGTGGAAGCCTAGGAGTCTGTCGGACTTAGCCTCGCACTTCGTCGCTACGCGAAAATTTGAGGTTTCATCGAGATCAATTGCTCCAGACTTCGCGCAGAAGAAGCGAAATCGATCAATTATTGTCCAACTTGGCCTACACGCGCCTAAAGTCCGACAGGCTGCTAGCAACCGGCGTATCGCAACGGGTTACAGACAACTGGGCTTTAGGCGAAACTAAGGCGGCAACAGAATGAGTGATGAGGGATGAGGACCAGGAATGGTCGGGGTGAGAGGATTCGAACCTCCGGCCCCTACGTCCCGAACGTAGTGCTCTACCAGGCTGAGCTACACCCCGAGGATCTGACGCTAGTAGGTGCGGGCGACGGCGAAGTCGGCCAGTTTCTCCAGCGCGTGGCTCGACGCCGATTCGGGAAGCAGGGCGAGTGCCGACTGGGCATCCGCCGCGTATTGGCGTGCGAGTCCAATAGTGTAATCAATGGCCAAGGTTGAATCAATGGCTGCGGCGACTTCGGCGATGCGTTCGCGGCCGCCGGTCTCGATGACCTCCCGCAGCAGGGCTTGCTGTTCGGGGCTCCCGACCTCCAGGGCGCGGATCACCGGCAGGGTGGGTTTGCCCTCGGCCAGGTCGTCGCCCAGATTCTTGCCCAGCTCATCACCCTTGGCGCGATAGTCGAGGGCATCGTCAACCAGTTGGAAGGCCACCCCCAGGCAACGGCCATAGTCGGCCATGGCCCGCTCCACCGCAGGGGAGGATGCCGCCAGGACGGCGCCAATGCGGGTCCCGGCCTCGAACAGGGTCGCCGTCTTGCGCTCGATGACCTCCATATAGCGCGCCTCGGTGGTGGTGGGATCGTTGCAGTTGAGCAGTTGCAGCACCTCGCCCTCGGAGATGCGGTTGGTGGCATGGGACAGGATGTCCATCACCGGCATGCTGCCCACCTCGACCATCATCTCGAAGGAGCGGGAATAGAGAAAATCCCCCACCAGCACGCTGGCGGCATTGCCCCAGACGGTATTGGCCGTATCCCGGTGACGGCGCTGTTCGGAGCCGTCCACCACGTCATCGTGGAGCAAGGTGGCGGTATGGATGAACTCGATCACCGCCGCGAGGTCGATATGCCGATCTCCAGGATAGCCACAGGCCCGGGCGCTCAGGAGCACGCTCAGCGGGCGCAACCGCTTGCCGCCACTGTTCACGATGTAGTGGCCGATCTGGTTGATCAGCACCACGTCCGACTGCAGACGGCGCAGGATAAGCTCATCCACCGCCCGCAGGTCCGCGGCAACGGGGCCCCTTATTTCGTTTAAGGACATGTTCGACGTGGTCGGCCAGTAGTAAAAGACTAGATGGATGCTAGGGATTTGCGCCTTAACTGTCAACGAGGAGCTTGACCGGTGACGTCCGCCCCACGATTCAGGGCCGCGCCACCGCTGCTGGAAAGGTCTTCCGGCGTGACCCTCCGGACCGCATCGTCCCGTCAACTCGACGGGCAAGGCGTAAGGGCGTTAGCATTCCAGGACTACCCACCGGGCAGCAACGGCCCGCCCTCCCCAGCGAACTGCCTCACGACGGCATCACGTAAGGTTGGTTTGACGGCCGGCCAATTGAGGCGCTAATATCGCCGGTCTTTGGTTAGCTCCCCTTCGTGGGGGCGAACAACGGTTATCGCTGGGAAGGGCACACTCATGTACGCGGTTATTCAGACCGGTGGCAAGCAGTACCGGGTCGCCGAGGGCGACACCCTGAGGGTCGAAAAGTTGGCGGTCGAAGCCGGCGACGACGTTGAACTCGACCAGGTGCTGATGGTCGCCGATGGCGATCAAGTCAAGGTTGGCACGCCCTACCTGGTAGGCGGCAAGGTCGCGGCCAAGGTTATCGCCCATGGTCGCGGCGAAAAGGTCAGGATCGTCAAATTCCGTCGGCGCAAGCACCACCTGAAGCGGGCCGGTCACCGCCAGTCCTACACGGAATTGACCGTCACCGGTATCAGCGCGGGCTGAGGAGCTAAAGCAGATGGCACACAAAAAAGCAGGTGGCAGTTCTCGCAACGGCCGCGATTCGGAATCCAAACGGCTGGGTGTCAAGGTTTACGGTGGTCAGCGTATCTCCGCCGGGGGCATCATCATCCGCCAGCGCGGTACCAAGTTCCGTAATGGTGACAATGTTGGCTGTGGCCGTGACCACACCCTCTTCGCCCTGGTGGATGGCATCGTCCGTTTTCAGGTGAAGGGTCCCGAAAGTCGCAAATACGTGATGGTCGATACCCTCTGAGGCCGCCTCGCCGGGTTGATCCGGACAAAGCCTCGCCCCCCCGGCGGGGCTTTTCCATTTCTGGTCCGCCGATTGGCGGTTCTCCCCGACCATCCGGCCCTTCGGCCCTCTGTCACTCCCCATGAACCCCCGTCCCATGACCACCCTCCCCATGACCCTGGGCCATTCCCCCCATGCAATTCGTTGACGAGGTCCGCATCCGCGTCCAGGCGGGTGACGGCGGCGACGGTTGCGTCAGCTTCCGGCGTGAAAAGTTCATCCCCAAGGGGGGCCCCAACGGCGGCGATGGTGGCGACGGCGGCAGCATCCATCTGGTCACTGACAACAACCTCAACACCCTGGTGGACCTGCGTTTCCAGCGCACCTTCCGCGCCGAGCGCGGCCAGAACGGCATGGGTCGGGACCGCAAGGGGCGCAAGGGCGAGGACCTGGTGATCCGCGTCCCCATCGGCACCCGCGTCTGGGACGAGGAGACCGGCGAGCAACTCGCCGACCTCAACCAGACTGGCCAGCGCCTGACGGTGGCCCAGGGCGGCTTCCATGGCATCGGCAACGCCCGCTTCAAGTCCAGCGTCAACCGCACCCCGCGGCAGTGGACCCCGGGCACCCCGGGGGAGACCCGGGAACTGCGCCTGGAGTTGCTGCTGCTCGCCGATGTCGGCCTGCTGGGCTTCCCCAACGCCGGCAAGTCGAGCCTGATCCGCCAGGTTTCCAGCGCCACGCCGCGGGTGGCGGATTACCCCTTCACCACCCTCCAGCCGCACCTGGGCGTGGTCCGCCTGAGCCGGGACCACAGCTTCGTCATCGCTGACATCCCCGGCATCATCGAAGGCGCCGCCGAGGGCGCCGGCTTGGGGCTGCGATTTCTGCGTCACCTGGCCCGCACCCGGCTGCTGCTGCACCTGGTGGACCTGGCCCCCCTCGACGAGGCCGAGGACCCAGCATCCCAGGTGCGCAAGATCGAGCGCGAGCTGCGCCACTATGGCGCCGGCCTGATGGACAAGGAACGCTGGCTGGTCCTCAACAAACTCGATCTGCTCGATGCGGATGATGTCGCGGCGCGCCGTCACCACCTGCTGGACGAGCTGGGCTGGCGGGGTCCGGTGTACGCCATCTCCGCCCTCACCGGCGCCGGCACGGCTGAGCTCATGGCCGACCTGATGCACCGGCTGGAAGCCCTGCGCCAGGCGGAGCGGAGCGAGGAAACCCCCGTCGCCGCAGAGGAAGGTTGGCACCCCCTGGATTGACGGACGGCGACGTTGGTTGTCCGGCGCGAACCGACACGATCGACTGGAGTAACTGACCGCGATGATGACGCGAGACCAACTGCCCGCCACCCGGCGTTGGGTGATCAAGATCGGCAGCGCCCTGCTGACCAGCGACGGCCAGGGCCTGAACCGCGAGGTCCTGGCGCCCTGGCTGGACCAGATGACCGCCCTGCGCCACGGCGGCGCCGACCTGGTGCTGGTCTCCTCTGGCGCCGTTGCTGAGGGCATGGCGCGCATGGGCTGGAAGCGTCGGCCCCAGACCCTCCACGAACTCCAGGCCGCCGCCGCCATCGGCCAGATGGGCCTGATCCGCGCCTACGAGGACGGCTTCGACCAGCGTGGCCTGCGCACCGCCCAGGTACTTCTGACTCGCGACGACCTGGTGGATCGCAACCGCTACCTCAACGCCCGCACCACCCTGCGCACCCTCCTGACCCTGGGGGTCATCCCGGTCATCAACGAAAACGACACCGTCGCCACGGACGAACTGCGCTTCGGCGACAACGACACCCTCGCCGCCCTGGTGGCCAACCTCATCGAGGCCGATCTGCTGGTCCTGCTCACCGACCAGGACGGCCTCTTCGACCGTGACCCGCGCTTCTCCGCCGAGGCCAGCCTCATCCCCGAGACCCGGGTGGACAACCCCCTGCTGGACGCCGTGGCCGGCGGCAGCGCCAGCGGCCTGGGCCTGGGGGGCATGGTCACCAAGGTGCGGGCAGCGCGCCTGGCGGCCCGCTCCGGCACCCCCACCGTCATCGCCCCGGGTCGGGGCCAAGGCGTGCTCACCCGCCTGCGGGCCGGCGAGCCGGTCGGCACCCTGCTGACCCCGGTCCAGGAGGCCCAGGCGGCGCGCAAGCAATGGCTGGCGGGTCACCTGGTGGTCCGCGGCCGCCTGACCCTGGACGCCGGCGCGGTCAAGGCCCTGCGCACCCAGGGCACCAGCCTGCTGGCGGTGGGCGTCACCGCCGTCAAGGGAGGCTTCGAACGGGGGGAGGTCGTCGCCTGCCTGGACCCGGACGGCCGGGAGGTCGCCCGCGGCCTGGTCAACTATGATGCCCAGGAGACGGCGCGTATCGCGGGTCAGCCGAGTTCACGTTTCGAGGCCATCCTCGGTTATCTGAACGAGGCGGAGCTGATCCACCGGGACAACCTGGTTTTGGTCTAGGCGATACACCCGGCAATGGACGCCTCCGCGGCCCACTCCCATCCTGAGACGAACTAACCGCCCCATCCTTGTTACTTGGTGGCCGGATTCTCCGCCCCGGGCCAGGGCTGAAGCGGCACCACGGAGATGCTGTTCTTCGGCGACCCCTCGATGATGCGATCGCTATAGGTCAGGTAGACCAGCACCTGGCGCTTGGCATCGAAGAAGCGCACCACCTGCATGGTCTTGAAAATCAGGGAGGTGCGCTTCTTGAAGACCTCGTCCCCGTCCCGCTTGCCGGAGCGTATCTCCTCACTGAGCTTGATGGGCCCGATCTGGCGGCAGGCGATGGAGGCATCCGAGGTATCCTCCGCCACCCCCACCGCCCCGGAGATCCCCCCGGTCTTGGCCCGACTGAGATAACAGGCCACCCCCGGCACGTCCTCGTCGTCGAAGACCTCGACCACCACCTTGTCGTTGGGACCCAACACCTTGAAGCGGGTACTGACACTGCCGATCACCTCGTCAGCCCCGGCGGCGCCGGCCCACAAACCTGCGATCAGACCAATGATCGAACCGGCGGCCAACATCACTCTACCCATGGCGGATTCCTCCTGGCATTCAGTTTCACCCTATTTCTGAGCAACATAGTACAACGGCCGTTCAGCCAGCGCGGGACGATTCCAGGCGCGCTGCCGTCACCTTGCAACTCATCGTTGCCCATCACCGACTCCCAGCACCTTGCCGGTATGAGACGGCCGATCCCGGCCGTGACGGGTCGAATTTCCCAACAACCCTCCCCGGGGCCGCGCCCCGCCCCTGTAGGCGCAGAAACTCGTTCAGCTATGTCCTCGAACCGGCACCGGTGGCCGAAGTTTCTTAGGAAAGCCATTTTCCCCAGCAGTCATCAAGGATCAGATTTCCAAACGAAGCCATCTGCCTCTTGGCCGCGATGGATGGCCTAGACGGCATCCACCTTGGGACGCGCGGGGTCGGGGAAGAGACGATCGCATTCCGTCTGGCTGCGAGACAGGCAATCCTCGATGGAGACGCCCTGGAACCAGTTGCCGGTGATTCCCAATCGGGTACCGGCCAGGGCGGCATCGAGGCGCGCCACCCGCTCGCCATGGCCGACGCGTAGGGCCGGCAGACGGTTGTGGACCTGGAGCCGACCCGCAACCTGGTGCGGCGCGATGCCCAGGGCGGCGCAGGCACGGGCCATCTGACCCTCGGCGTCCAGTTCGCCGGGCCGGAAGTGGAAGCTGAAGCCGCGATAGAGGGGATCGGCCAGATAGTCCCGTGCCACCATGGCGTTGAAGGCATCGTCCACCGCGATGAGCCCGGCGGTGGGCGGGAGGTGTCCGAGGGCCGCAGCGGGGACGCACAGCACCAGGGTCTCGACCTCGCTCATGCCGATCCCGGCGATGGCCGCCAGGCCCTCCCGGCTCAGGGCGGGAAGGCCCGCCGGGGTCGCGTCTTCAACCAGGGGTCCCAGCAGGCGCGCGGCGACGTCCGGCGGGGTCGCCAGACTCAGGGTCCGGGCTCGTAACTCGCTGCCATCCACCAGCAGCAAGTGGAAGTCCTCCCCTGCCCGGCGTACCGCGACCAGGGCTTGACCGGTCCGCACCTCCAGGCCCGGTTGGCGGGCGAGGGCCTGGGGGATCTCGCCTAGACCCCGGGGGAGGGTGAAGGCCCGGAGCACCTCCTTGCGGCGCGGCTTGCGGCGGAAGAGGAGGTCCGCGGGGAACTCGTCCGCGGGCTGGCAGATGACGGCGCTGAAGGCCGGTCCGAACAGGTCGCGATAATTCTTCGCCCCCAGCCCGGGGCCGTAATAGTCGCGAACGCTCAGGCTGGCCTTCCGCGCCCTGGCCGTGAACAGGCGCGGCAGCGAGCGGAGTAACTCCAGGGGATGGAGGGCGGAAAGAATCCGCTGACGCTGGCCACCCCGCCACAGGGCATAACTGACCTTCGCCTTGGGGGTAAGCCGGTCCATCATCCCCAGTTCGCCGAGGATGTCCAGGAGGTGGCCGTAGCTGTTGAAGCCCGTATGCCCCCCCGCCTCGACCCAGAAATCGCCACCCGCGGGGAAGGTCGGGCTGTAGAGGCAGCCGCCGACCCGCGCCTGGGCCTCCAGCACCAGGGTGGGCACCCCGCGGCGCGCCGCGTAATGGGCCAACCCCAGGCCACTGATCCCGCCGCCGACGACGATATGCTCGTAACGTTCGCTCATGGACTCTACTCCGGCTCCTGCTCCAGGAGGCGCAGGTGACTGATATCGGGCTCGGCCTCCGGCGCCGGCGGCCGGTCGCAATCCGCCAGGCTCCAGTCCTGGCCGGCGACGAGGTGCAGGCGGCTGATGTCCACCGCCGGAGGGCGATGGTCCGCAACCGGCTCCAGGGGCTGATCATCTACCGCCGCCAACGACCAGTTCTCCGCGGTAGCGGAGCGGGGGGTGAGGGGTGACGAGTGGTGCTGGCTGGTAGTGGCAGGGCGTGGCCCTGAAGGGTCTATGCTGCCCTGGAGAAAAGCGACTGGCACTGGATCTGGCGGGATCCCGACAGTACCCGACCCGCTGTGCGACCCGACCGCGGAAGTCCCCGACAAACTAGCCGGCGCGCTGACAGCGGCCCCGGGATGCCCCTCAGGGTCACCCCTACCCGGGCTGAGGACGACTGCTGTGGGGGATGTGGGGGATGTGGGGGCTGGCTGTTCCACCAACCGCGCCACGGCCCCCGCCGCCAGAAAGGCCTCCCGCAGCCGCTCCGCCTGAGCCCGGTCGAGGCCCCGTTTCAGGGCCAGGGGCTGGCCACTGAACAGGCGCGCCGCCGCGTCATCCGTGAGACGGAAGAGCCCCTGGAGCCTGGCCCGCACCTGGGCCGGCTCCGCCCCGGGGGCGAGTTCGCCGGCAAAGAGGATGTCGTAGCTCAAACTATCGCCACCTCCGGGACTCAATCAACGTGCGCCACGGGCCGCATCTGGGTGTCGCAGACGCCCCCCACGCTGACGGTCTTGCGGGTCGGGGAGGCCTGGCAAGTCTCCCCGCGATCCTGGACCTGGCACTTAAGTTCCAGGGGTTTGCCCACGGCCAGCCAGGAGGGGACCTTGCGGTAGCGCCCGACCTTGCCCTTGGCGCAGCCGGCGGGGATGCCATAGGGGGGGCAGGCGGCCGGTGGCTTACCGCTGACCTTGCGGGCATCGAGGAGGAAGCCCGGATAGTTGTCCTCCAGGCGGATGCGATCGGCATCCTCGTCCTCCGTGACCAGGAATTCGCGGAAGCGGTAACCGTCGCCGACCTTGTCCTCCACCTGGACGCGGGTGTTGGCGATGAGGGCGAAATCATCCCCCTTGCGGGTGACGGCGCCGGTCATGTACTCCGCCCCCGGGTGTTCGGGAAAGCACTTGCCCATGGCGGGGGCATGGTAGTAGTTGCGCAGGCCCTGGATATCCGCCAGGGAATTGCCCGGAAAGAGCTCGCGCAGGTCTTGCTCGTCACCGAAGAGGATGCGCTCGAAATCGGCCAGGCTCTGTGCGTGCATGGCCTGGAGCTTGTCGTAGTAGGGCCCGCTGCGGGCATTGCCCGCGCTGCCGAGGTCGTCGCGCAGATAGCAGGAGGTGAGGCCGGAGACCTGGGTCAGGAATTCGTCCCAGATGTTGTACTGAGAGACGGAGGAGGCGGCGCCCTGGTAGTCCCCCGGGTGGCGGCAGCCTTGATCCCGGCGGCACTGGCCAACGGCGCGGTTGCGCAGGGACAGGGCGATGATGTTGCGCTCGCAGGCGCCATAGGCGTTGCAGCCCCGGCCCAGGTGGGCCTCGAAGAGGGCGGTGCGCATGACATAGTCCAGGTGCATGGCCCGCTTGAGCTCCTTCGCGGAGGCCCGGGTCGGGTTGGCGGCCTGGTAACGCTCCCAAGCCTGTTCCAGGGCCGACCGGCGACCGACCAGGTCCGCGTTGACCTGGGCGCAATAGGGTGAGTTGTGGAAGTCCCGTACCAGGCGGTCGAGGCTACTGGTAACTCCGGCCTGACCGCCTTGGGCGGCGCCCTTACCCGCACGGGGGGGATCGAAGGAGGGGGCCTTGGTCATGGCGTACAGATCACGGACGCTGATGACCCGATCGACGCCCGGGGGACAATGGTGGTTTGGTAACCGGAGCCCCTGCCGTTTGGCCAGGGCCTGCTTGAAGCGCTCGGTTGCCTCCGGGCCGGCCTTGGCGGCATCGACGACGATCTCGAAGCCGACATAGGGGGTGCCGCCGGCGTCCATCAGCGGCTTGCCGGCGCGGATGAGTAGGCAGGGGATGACCGTGCTGCCCTGGGTCAGTTGCCCCGCCGGTGACTTGGGGCCCCGGCGGGCGAAGTCGTCCGCGTCATAGTAGGGCATGGCCCGGGGGCCGTTGAACTTGTACAGGGTCATGAGGGGCGTGGCGGGGATGTCCGCCCAGGTCAGGCCCGGGAATCCGGCCAGGCCCAGCAGGAGGCCCAAGGCCCCGAGCGTGGACCGGAGGGCATGGGTCTTCATCATCAGCGGCTCCATTCAATCGCGCGTCGGGCAGGCGCCGGCGCTGCGGCTAAGTGTCGGGGCCCCGGGGTGGCATCGCCAGTAGCTTGGCACTGGCCGGGGCTGAGTTATATCAGGGCTGGATTCTATACTATTGCCAGATCCCGTTCGGTTTTTGCCAGACTCCGTTCGGTTTTTGCCAGACTTCGTTCGGTTTTACCGGCTCTGCCTTTGGCCCGCGGCGATGGCGAGGCCCAGGCTGACTGCGACCCTGCTGCCAGACTCACTCCTGGCAACAGCCCCGCCCCGGACCGGCATCGCACGTCCCCTCAGCCTGGTCGTGAGACTGGCGGGGGCACCCTAACCGGCACCGCCGACAACCCTCTGTATCATGACCTTACACCCCTGGCGCTGAAGTAACGGATAATGCGGCGAAGTGTCCCACCGCGACGCCTTGCCCCACCCCAAGGCCAACCGGTTGCCCGCAGCCCGTGACGAGGAGTTTGACATGCTGGTCACCTTCAAAACCGATGCCCACGCCGACATCATCATGTTTGGCGACGTGGCCCTGACACTCCTCAAGCTCATGGGCTTGAGCGGCCGGGTACCTGGCGCCCTGCTGGCGGCGGAGATCCCCCCCGCCCTGGAACGGCTCAAGGCCGCGGTGACGGCGCAACCGCACGCCACCCTCGACCCGACGCCCCGACCCGGCGGCCATGATGAGGACGAGAGCGGACGCCACGTGAGCCTGGCCAACCGGGCCTTGCCCCTCATCGATCTGCTGAGCGCGGCCGCGGCACGGGGTAAGAACGTCATGTGGGAGAGCTGAAAACCGCTTGACTCCCCCCATCCCCCCTGGAACGTGGTTTCCGCTTGGAATCCCGTCCCGCCTGGGAGATCATTGTCATTTCACGCGCCTGGCACCTAACAATTTTCTGCCCTACCGGGTGGATCGGGTAACGGTCACTTCGGGAACGAGGTTCCCACCTACCTGACCCGGTCGCCGGCCCCCGCCGCGACACCACCCGCCTTGGTACGAGCAAACCAACCCCCGTCAGAGCCTGGCATCCTTATCCTAGCCGATACCGCCCATCCAGAGCATCGGGAGCCGCCACCCCATGGAACCAGCACCTGCCGCAGCCCCTCGCAACCCCGCGGAACCCATCCCGGCCACCCCCGGAGGCCCGCCCACCCCGGCGTCAGACCCCACGGGGCCGAGCGCGGAAGAGCGCCTGGCCGCCGTTCACCTTGCCCTGGAGGCCCTGGCCAACAAGCTGCGGGATACCGAGGTAGCGCTCATCGGCCGGATCGCCGATGTCGACGATGACCGGCGCCGTACCGGTATCGAGGTCCGTCGCGCCCTGGATGCCCAGCGGGATGAGTTCGACGACGACCTACGCCGCCGCGGCCTGGCCGCGACCCTGTTCGGCCTCCTCGCCCTGCTGCTGGCGGTCGCCGCCGGGGGCTTCAGCTACTACCTCGCCGATGCCAACAAGGCGGAGATCAGCGGCCAACTCAGTGGCATCCAGGAGGCGGTCGCCCGTCTGTCGGCCATCGATACCGCCCCCCTGAACAAGCGGCTGGGGCAATTGGACGAGGCGGTGACCCGTCTGTCCGGGGATCTGGAGGAAAAGGTCGAGGCCCGGCAGTCCGGGGTGACCGATCTCGCCAATCGGCTCAAGGGGCTGGAAGAAACCCTGGCCAGCAAGTCCGAGCCGACGCCGGAACCCGCGGTGTCCAGCGATGAGGTCGAGGCCCTCGAAGCCGCCGGCGCCGATCTGGCCAAGAAGGTGGAAGATCTGCAAAAGGCCCAGGAACGGCTGGGCAAAGATATGCTGCTCCTGCGCGATAGCCTGGCCAATATCCTGGCCTCCGCCAATCTCCCCTTGGAGCGAAAGTCGTTCGCCCCCGAGGAGTCCTCCCCCGAACAGGCCGAAACCCCAGCCGCCGCGGCTGATGCGCAAAAGCCTGGCGGCACCGCGCAGACCGCCGACACGGGCGTCAAGGGGTCCGGAGATCAACCCACTCCGGCCACCTCGGCCATTCCCGCCACCACTCCTGGCAACCAGACCGAGGGCCAGCCGCCAATCGCCGCTGTCGGCACACCCCTTAGCGTCTCCCCCTCGCCAGGCCTCGCCGTCATTGGCGACGCTCAGACCCCAGCGGGTTCCGGATCAGCCCCTGGTGAAAACGACCTGGTGCTGACGGAGCCCCAGCAGGCCCTGCAACTCATCAGCTTCCGTGACCTGGAGGCCGTCCAGCGCTTCGCCCAGCGGTCGGATATGCCAGCGCGGGTCTATTACCGGACCGAGAGCCGGGGCGGTCGGCCCTGGTACGCGGTCTTCTTCGGCCTCTATCCGGATGCCGCCGCCGCCGCCGCCGCCAAGGCCGCCTTGCCGGCCGAGCTGGCCGCCCTCCAGCCGATCGTTCGACCACTCAAGGCCGCCGACCGGCTCCAGGTCCTGGAGCGCGCTCCATGACGGCCGCGGTTACCCGCCCCCCCTCGGGAAAGCGCCTGGCCCGGGAGCGGCGGACCATGGCGGCGATGATGGCAATCTACTGCCGGGATCACCACGGCCATCGGGATCGGCTCTGCGACGACTGTAACCAGTTGCTGAGCTACGCCGACCAGCGTCTGGCCAACTGCCCCTTCGGCGAGGACAAACCGGCCTGTAACCACTGTCAGGTCCATTGTTACAGCGCCACCCAGCGGGAGCGGGTCAAGGCGGTGATGCGCTACGCCGGACCCCGCATGTTGTGGCGTCATCCCCTCCTCAGCCTCTACCACCTCCTCGACAAGCGTCGGGAGGCCCCGGACCTGGCCGCCGTCAAACAGGCTCGCAAGGTGGCCAATCCCCGGTCAACGACACCGCGGCGGCCATCGGAGGCGCCCTGAGCTCATGGTGGGTCTCCAGCCCTCCGCCCCACCCAGGGCCGACCGGAATCCGAGTCGTCTCCGCAGCAAGCCTACCCTGTCGGCTGAGCGGCCGATTCACTGAGCTGTCGGCCGCCTTTCTTTCACCCTGACCACCGGAACCCTCACCCATGCTTTGTTGGGGCCGCCAACTCTTCATCGCCATCGTCATCCTCCTGGGCATCGGCCAGATGTTCACCGCCTGCGGGCAGAAGGGCCCACTCTACCTGCCGGACGATCCGGCCGCCCAACCCGCGGCTAAGGCCGCCGCCAAGGAGCAGGACCAGGCCAAGCCGGCGGCGACGCCCGCGCCCGTCCCGCCCGCGATCCCTGGCCCCGAACCCTTACCTCCCCCGATCCGCTAGCGCGAAAGTCACGGCACAGCCACGCGACTAGCCGCGACCACCAGGAATCCCGCCCATGGACCACTTTCAGTATCAGGAACACCGCCTCTACGCCGAGGAGGTGCCGGTCGCCAATATCGCCGAGCGGTTTGGCACGCCCTGCTACGTCTACTCCCGCGCCACCCTGGAACGGCACTGGCGGGCCTTCGACACCGCCTTCGGCCACCACCCCCACCTCATCTGCTTCGCCGTCAAGGCCAACTCCAACCTGGCGGTGCTCAACGTCCTGGCCCGGCTGGGCTCGGGCTTCGACATCGTCTCCGGGGGTGAACTGGAGCGGGTGCTGGCGGCGGGGGGCGACCCGGGCAAGGTCATCTTCTCCGGCGTCGGCAAGCGCGCGGGCGAGATGCGCCGCGCCCTGGAGGTCGGTATCCGCTGCTTCAACCTGGAGTCGGCGGCCGAGCTGGACCGTCTGGAGGGGATCGCCGCCGACCTGGGGGTCGTGGCCCCGGTGTCGATCCGCGTCAACCCGGACGTGGATGCCGGCACCCACCCCTACATCTCCACCGGCCTGCGCGAGAACAAGTTTGGCATCGACATCCACGCCGCTGACCAGGTCTATGAGCGCGCCGCCGCCAGCCCTCACCTGCGCGTCGCCGGCATCGACTGCCACATTGGCTCCCAGCTCACCGAGCTGTCTCCCTTCCTCGATGCCCTGGCCCGGGTCCTGGAACTGGCCGACCGCCTGGAGCGCTTCGGCATCCCCATCCAGCACCTGGATCTGGGGGGCGGCCTGGGCATTCGCTATACCCACGAGAACCCTCCGGAGCCCGGCGATTACGCCCGCGCGCTTGACGACCTGCTGGAGGGCCGTCATTACGAGATCCTGCTGGAGCCGGGCCGGGCCATCGCCGGCAACGCTGGCATCCTCCTGACCCGGGTGGAGTACCTCAAGGACACGGGCCTCAAGCGCTTCGCCATCCTCGATGCCGCCATGAACGACCTGGTGCGCCCCGCCCTCTACCAGGCGGTCCAGGACATCGTCCCCGCCGAGCGCGAGAAGGGCGGCGAGCGGGCCCTCTGGGACCTGGTCGGCCCGGTGTGCGAGACCGGCGACTTCCTCGGCAAGGGCCGCGACCTGACCCTGGCCCCGGGCGACCTGCTGGCCATCCGCGGCAGCGGCGCCTATGGCTTCACCATGAGTTCCAACTACAACAGCCGCCCCCGCGCCGCGGAGGTCATGGTCGACGGCGACCGGGTCCATCTGGTCCGCCCCCGGGAGACGGTGGCTAGCCTTTTTGCCGACGAGGCCTTGCTGCCATGACAAGCAGCGGCCCGCGATACCATCCCGCCTTACGCCGACATCGGCGCCTGCTATCCAGTCACCGGCACGCCAACGATGGCGCCGGCACAAGTTCCCCCACCTCGCGTGGCCGCTACGGGTACCAGCCCCTCCCAGCATCCCGGTACCGGCAGGCCCCATCCCGGTACCAGCCTTTTCGTTCTCGTCCCCCGGTATCAGGCAAATGAAACGCCGCCACCTGCCGCCGCGCGGACACGAAGAGGAGCTGCTGCTTGCTCAGGCCTGGGCCAACGCGGACCACGCCGAGACCGATGCCCTCTTCCTGCGCCTGCTGCGGGAATCCCAGCCCGGGGAACCGGAGGACCGGCAGGTCCTGGCCCTGGGAGGCGGGCCCGGCCCGCTCCCCATCGGTTTCCTCAAGGCCTGGCCCAAGGCGCGCTGCGATCTGATCGATCCCACGCCCGCCCGGTTGGCGACCCTGACGACTGCCCTGGAGGCCCTGCCCGGCGTCGCGCGGCGCTGCCGGCTCGTCCCTGGCGACCCCGCCACGGCTGACCTTACTCACGGCGCCTACGACCTGGTCCTGTCCGCCGGCCTACTCCACCGCCTCGCTGACCCCCTGGTCCTGTGGCGCACCCTCAAGCGGATCGCCCGACCCAGCGCCCCGCTGCTGGTCATGGACCTAATGCGCCCCCCCTCCCCCGTCTGGCTCGAATCCCTGGTCGCCACCTATGGCGCTGATCTGCCCGCCAGCCTGCAAGGGGATTTTCGTGCCGCCCTCTGGGCCGCCTACGAACCGGCGGAAATCCGGGAGCAACTGGATGCGGTCGGACTCCCGGACCTGGAAGTGATGGTGGTGAGCGACCGCCACCTGGCCGTGGGGCGCTTTCCCGTTTGATAGCCCTTCATTCTCCCGCTGCCCGGGTGAGGCAATTCATCCGCCCCGCGGCCAGCCCAAGAAGCCGCACGAATTGCTGGCTTGTCAGCCTTCGGCCCACCGATATAATTGGAATATCAGCCATTCCTCATATACCAAGGAGTACTCCATGCCTACTTACGATTATCGTTGTGACGTCAATGGCCAGGTGGTCGAGGTCAGCCATCGCATGAGCGAGACCATCGCCAACTGGGGGGACCTCTGCACCCGGGCCGGGGTAGATTTGGGTGGGACGCCGGCGGACTCCCCGGTCCATCGCCTCGCCACCGGCGGCAACCTCATCTCCAAGAGCAGCCTGGGCAGCGGCGTGGCCCCCGCCCCCGCCTGTGGCACCGGCGGCTGCTGTCCCTCCGGGATGTGCGGCTTCTGATCAGGTCCCACGGCGTCCCCCCTCCAGGGTGACGCCCACCTCCAGGCGCTGTCCTCCCCGGTCCAGGGTGAGGACGGCCTGATCGCCGACCTGCTGACGTTCCAGTCGGTCGGCGAGCTCCGCCAGATTTCTCACCGGCTGACCATTCACGGCGAGGATGATGTCGCCGATGACGATGCCCCCCCCGCGTTCGGCCTTGGTCCCCCGCAGGCCGGCCGCCTCCGCCGCCGAGCCGGGTTCCACCCGCAGGATCAGCACCCCTTCCAAACCCAACTGAGCAAGAATACGGTCGCTGATGGTGTCATCGGCCCGGATGCCCAGGCTTGGCCGTTGGAAGTGACCGCGGGCGATCAGTTCCGGCACCACCCGGTTGACCGTATCCACCGGCACCGCGAACCCAATGCCGGCGAAGGCCCCGGAGGGGCTGTAGATGGCGGTATTGACACCGATCAGGCGCCCGGCGCTGTCTAGCAGCGGCCCTCCGGAATTACCGGGGTTGATGGCCGCGTCGGTCTGGATCAGGTGTTGGATGCTCTGGCCCTGTTCCCCGCGGATGGTACGATCCAGGGCCGAGATGACGCCGGTAGTGAGGCTATAGTCCAGGCCGAAGGGGTTGCCGATGGCCAGGACCTTCTGCCCGACGCGCAGGTCCTTGCTAGTGCCGATGGGCAGGGGCGCCGGGCGTGAGGTGGGGACGCGGATGCGCAGCACCGCCAGGTCGTGCTCGGGGCTGGCGCCGATGATGTCCGCCTCGTAGTTGCGCTGATCCCAGAGCCCCACCTGGGCCGAGCGGACGCCCTTGATGACATGGTAATTGGTGACGACGTGGCCCTGGTCGTCCCAGATGAACCCCGAGCCCGTGCCCCGCGGGATCTCGGAGATATCCCGGGTCCAGAGGTCCAGGACCCGGGTGGTGGTGGTGATGTAGACCACCGCCGGGGTGGATGCCTCGAAGATGGCGATGGTGGTCTGTTCGTCACCCGCGAGGTCTCCCCGGGGGGCGATGGCCCGGGGCTCGGCGCGAAAACCGATCAGCAGGTCCTCGACCCAGGGGCGCAGCGCGAGGGCCAGCAGCAGAAAGAGGACGAACCAGAAGAGGAACCGGGCCGAGGTAAGGGAGCGCATGGGGTGAGTGCCTGGGAGAGACGGAAGGGATGGGTCGCCTGTTGGGCCGGGGCGAATACCTTGGGGCTCGGGCGAGTGCCGGCGGCCTGGGGCGAATGCCTGAGGTCGTGCGCTGAAGGCCGAAGGCCATGATCGGCGAAGAGCGGCACTGTGCCGTGGGACCTCAGGTGGCAAGGGTCTCGCCGTTCGCGCGTGGCCAGGCGGTCAGGATCGCCTGCACCAGGGTGGCCAGGGGAATGGCGAAGAAGACGCCCCAAAAGCCCCAGAGCCCGCCAAAGACCAGGATGGCGACGATGATGGCGACCGGATGGAGATCGACCACCTCGGAAAAGAGCAGCGGGACCAGGACATTGCCATCCAGGGCCTGGATGATGAAGAACACCGATGCCATCCAGGCGAACTCGCTGGACCACCCCCATTGGAACCAGCCCACCAGGAGCACGGGGATGGTCACCACCGAGGCGCCGATGTAGGGGATGATCACCGACAGCCCCACCAGCAGGGCGAGCAACATGGCGTAATTGAGCCCCAGCGCCTGGAAGGCGATCAGGGTGACGACCCAGACGATGAGGATCTCCCAGAACTTGCCCCGGACATAGTTGGAGATCTGCCGGTCGACGTCATGCCAGACGGTGCCGGCGATCCGGGTGTGTTTGGGCAGGTAATTCATGAACCAGGCAATGATCAGATCCTTGTCCTTGAGAAAGAAGAACACCAGCAGGGGCACCAGGATCAGATAGACGAGGATGGTGATGAAGCCGACCACCGAGGCCAGGGACCAGGACAGGACGCCTTGGCCAAAGCTGGTGATCTCGGCACGGATGGTGCCGATGACCTGCTGGACCTGGTCCGGGGAGATCACCTCCGGGTAGCGTTCCGGCAACTGGCCGAGAAAGACCAGGCCGGAGGAGATCATGGAGGGCAGTTGCTGGACCAGGTCGGTCACCTGGCGCGACACCACGGGGATAACGCCAAAGAGCAAGGTGATGACGAAGACCAGAAAGGCAATATAGACCACCAGCACCGCGACCAGGCGCGGCCAGCCATACCGCTGGAGGTAGGAGACAAGACCCTCCAGCAGATAGGCGATGACGATGCTCGCCAGGGCGGGGGCCAGCATGTAGCCCATGGAGAGGACCACGGCGAAGCCCACCAGGAGGGCCGCGGCCAGGAAGACCACCTGGGGATCGGAAAAATAGCGCCGGAACCAGTCGGTGATGACCTGCATGGCGGAAAGGCTATCCTGTGCGGGGTGGATCAGCGCGTGAAACGATCACGGTAGGCGCCGTAGTGGCGGGCAAACAGCGCCTCCAGTTCATCGATGACGTCCCGGGCCGGACGACCATTGAGTACGTGGGCCGCCATCAGGCTCGAGGTCTCATCGAGCATCTGGTGACGATCCAGCATATGGTAACGCAGGGACAAGCGCTTGATGGCGCCGACCACGGTCTCCGAGGCGGGTCGCGGGATCGCCTCGGGTTCCGCCAGGCTCAGTGCTCCGGAAACGGCATCCGCGTCAGGATCGGGGGCGCGCCCGACGCCATCCTGGTGCAGAAACTCGGCGAAACGCAGCAGGGTCCGCCGGGCCTCGGGGTTCAGACGGCGGAAGATCCGGGTCAGGCGGCGCTCATCGCTAGGCGGCATTGGAGGTGGCAGCATGGGCGGTTCCTGGGGACGGGTAGCCGGTTCTGGCCGTGAGGCACGAGGGGGAAATGGGGGGATAGGGGTCTCAGGTCTCGGGGGCGGGATAACGGACCCGACCAGAGGCGATCGGGGGTGGAGAGCGGGCGGGGCTGGGGCAGGAACTCATTCGCGCGATCGACCTCTTTCCGCCCACTTCCTTGCCGCGGAGGGCGGGCGGAACCGCGAGGTCCAGCGCCCGACCCACCCTAAGGATGTTCCTCGCAATATGCGCGGGCGAAGTCCAGGAGTTCCTCCATGACCCGCAGCCGGAACTTCTGTTTCTGGTGGACGAAGGAGAAGGGCCGCTCCAGGGGGGGGTCCAATTCCACCGCCACCAGGGTGCGGAGGCGCAATTCCTTTTGGATCGTCGCCCGCGAGACCACGGATACCCCCATGCCAGCCTCCACCGCCCCCTTGACGGCCTCCGGGCTGCCCAATTCCATGGCCATCTTGAGCGCGCCCTCGCACTCCGGAAACTGATCCAGATATTCGCTGATCACGCCCCGGGTGCCGGAGCCCTCTTCCCGGCAGATGAAGGGATATTCCAGCAGGCGGGCGAACTTGATGGATCTCTTTCTGGCCAGGGGATGACCTGGGGGGACGATGGCGACCAGATGGTCGCGCTTGCAGACCTCCACCGCCAGATTCTTATTGGTGACCGTGGATTCCACGACCCCCAGATCGATGGTGTTACTTTCCACCAGGGAAACGATGCCCTCACTGTTGGCCACCTTGAGGTGAATGGTGACCGCGGGATATTTCTCCTTGAAATCCCCCAGGAGGGTGGGAAGCATGTACTCGGCGATGGTGGTGCTGGCGCCGATGGTCAGGGCACCGCTGATTTCCCCGGTGAGTTCGCGGACCGCGTTCTCCATCTCGGCGTAGAGTTCGAAAATCCGGTCGGCGTAACCCATGACCTGCTCACCGGCGGGGGTGAGGGTGATGCGGTTGTGGGTGCGGTCGAAGAGACGGGTGTTGAAATGCTCCTCTAACTGGCGAACCTGGAAAGTCACCGCGGGCTGGGTCATGTGCAATGTTTCAGCGGCCTTGGTGAAGCTCAACAGGCGCGCCACCGTATGGAAGACTTGCAGACGCCGATCCGCCATGGACATCCCCGGTGCCAAGAGCAAATAAAAACTTTTTATATCATGAAAAAATGGAGAGGAAAAGCGGAAAATGGAAACGCCGCCCGAGGGCGGCGTCAGCGGTGGCCTGGGGTCCGGTCAGGCCCCCGGATCAGATGTAGAGGCAGATATCGCTCTCGCCAGCGAACTCGAAGAAGGCCGCGGCCCCGGCGTACTCGACACCGTCGATAAACTCGGCGGGGTTCAGCTCGAAGAGGTCCACGGTCATCTGGCAGGCGATGAACTTGACCTCGGCCTCCTGGCAAAGCTCCCGCAGATCCTCGATGCTGGCCACCCCCTTCTTCTTCATCTTGGCCTTCATCATGGAGGTCATCATGCCCTGCATGCCGGGGAGGGTGAGGCCCAGGACCGGGAACCACTTGTCCATGCCCATGGGCATGGGCATGCCCGGGTTGCCCAGGGGGGTGACCTCCAGGGACAGATCCTTTTTGAGGAGCTGGAGTCCGTAGAAGGTGAAAAAGATCTGCACCTCATAGCCCAACGCCGCCGCCGTGGAGGCGAGGATGAAGGGTGGGTAGGCCCAGTCCAGCGATCCCTTGGTGGCGATGATCGCCAACTTCTTCTGTTCCATCGGCAAACCTCTCAAAGGGTATTAGGGGGGGGGTGCCCGCGGGTTAGGCCTTCTTGATCAGGAAATGGAACTTACCGCCCTCTTCCTTGGACTCCATCAGTTCGTTACCGGTCTGCTTGGCGAAGGCATCGAAGTCCTTCACGGAACCCGGGTCCGTGGCGATGATGTGCAGGACCTGGCCGGAGGCCATGGAATTGAGGGTCTTCTTGGCACGCAGGATGGGCAGGGGGCAGTTCAAACCGCTGGCGTCAAGTTCTTGATCGAAGGCTGCCATGTAAATCTCCGAGGGTGATGGTGGTGATGAGGGTTAGAGGCATCGAGGTTGGCGGTTTATAGGCCAAACCGGAGGAAAAGGCAAACGCGCCGGGGGGCGCCGCCGCTGGTCACGCCAGGCGGCCCGGCTCGATCGGGAAGCCGTGACGCGCCCAGGCGATGATACCGCCCCGCAGGTTGATGGCGTTGTCGAAACCCTGCTGGGCCAGATACAGACAGGCATGGTAGGAACGCGCCCCGCTGCGGCAATACAGCACCACCTCCTTGTCCCGCGGCAACTCGTTCATCCGCAGGGGCAAGAGATGCATGGGCAGGTGAAGGGCGTTGGGAATAGCGGCCTGGACGATCTCCGCCGGCGTGCGGATATCCACCAGGCAGATATCCTCTCCCGCCGCGATCCTCTCCTGAAGGCCGACGGAGTCGATCTCGTTGACCACGGTTAATAACCTATCCTGTATCCAAGTATTTCAGTATATTAAGATGTTTTCACCCGCGGCGCAACCGCCGCACCCCTCCCGCGACCGCCAAGCCTGATCTAAGTCCATGGACCTGCTACCAATCTTTCTCGACATTCGCCAACAACCCTGCCTGGTGGTCGGCGGCGGCGCGGTAGCCGCCCGCAAGGTCACCAACCTCCGTCGCGCTGGTGCCCGCGTCCATCTGGTGGCCCCCGAACTGGGTCCGGACCTCCAGGTCCTGGCGCTGGCGGGGGACATCGTCCACCACCCGCGCCCCTTCCAGGACGCGGACCTCCAGGGGATGCGCCTGGTCATCGCCGCCACCCGGGACCGCGCCGTCAACCGCCGTGTCGCCGAACTGGCCAAGGCGACCGGGATTCCGGTCAACGTGGTCGATCAACCGGAGGAGTGCAGCTTTATCCTGCCCTCGGTCATAGACCGTTCGCCCGTGGTGGTGGCCGTCACCACCACCAAGGCCTCGCCGGTGCTGGCGCGCCTGCTGCGCACCCGCCTGGAGTCCCTGATTCCCGCCGGCTATGGGCGCCTGGCCGACCTCTGTGCCCGCTATCGCGACGCCGTCAAGGCCCGCTTCAGCGACGAGCACGACCGGCGCCGTTTCTGGGACCGGGTCCTGGTCGGGGGGGTGGCGGAGCGGGTCTTTTCCGGTCACCTGGAGGAGGCGGATGCCGCCATGGCCCGCGAACTGGCCACCATCGAAACCGGAACCAGCCGAGGGGAGGTCTACCTGGTGGGCGCCGGGCCCGGCGATCCAGACCTGGTCACCTTCCGCGCCCTGCGCCTGATGCAGCAGGCCGACGTGGTGGTCTACGACCGCCTGGTGGCCAAGCCGATCCTCGACCTGACGCGCCGGGATGCCCGGCGCATCTATGTCGGCAAGGAACGTGATCATCACGTCATGCGCCAGGAGGACATCAACCGCCTCCTGGCCGATCTGGCCAAGCAGGGCCAGCGGGTCCTACGGCTCAAGGGCGGCGATCCCTTCATCTTCGGTCGTGGCGGCGAGGAAATCGATACCCTGGCCACCGAGGGCATCCCCTTCCAGGTTGTTCCGGGCATCACCGCCGCCTCCGGCTGCGCCAGTTACGCCGGCATCCCCCTCACCCACCGGGACTACGCCCAATCCGTCACCTTCGTCACCGGCCACCTCAAGGACGGCAGCATCGACCTGAACTGGCCGCAACTCGCCCAGCCCCACCAGACGGTCGTCTTCTACATGGGCCTGGTGGGCCTGGCGGTCATCGTCGATCAGTTACGCCGCCATGGGGTGCCGGCGGACATGCCCATCGCCCTGGTCCAGCAGGGCACCACCCACAATCAGCGGGTCTTCACCGGTACCCTCGCGACCATTCAGGACGTCATCGCCACGGACAAGCCAGAGCCACCGACCCTGATCATTGTCGGTGAGGTCGTGCGGCTGCGGGAAAAGCTCGACTGGTATCAGACCCCAGTCCACTCCGACCAGGAAGCCTTCGGCGCTAGCGGTCCAGCGGCCGCCAGTCCTGAAGCGGTCTGATCTCCAGGCCGCAGACTCGGCTCAGGGCCGGGAGGAGGCGAGTCTCGAGAATCGCCCGTTCCTGGCCCTGAAGGCGGTGAAAATAGACGTCGAGTTCCTCGACCAGGAAATCCGTGGCCGCGGCGAAGGCATCGAGGGGGATCTCGATCAGCATCTCGAAATCGGGGCCGAGCAGGGTGCGGAACCGCTCCTGATCGAGCTGGCCCAGGAGGGCCCGGGTCCCCGCGGTCCGGTCCTGGATGAAGGTCAGGGTGAGATAGCCGCTACCATCCGGGCGCTGAAAGGCGGCGACCTTGACGATCCCCTCCCCCGCTTCTCCGCCGGGGCCGGCCACCCGGCTGAAACCGGCGAAGCCGATCATCCGCTCGTCGGCCTTGGTCGCCACCAGGCTGGCCATCAGGTCATAGACTTGTTCCACGACGACTCCTCGGTTTGGGTGCGGCGGTAGATAAAGGGGATGGCCGCGGCAACTTCCACCCGCTTTGTAACTGGATTGAATGGGTGGTTACGCCACGGGTAGATGGAAGGACGGCCGCGGCAACTTCCACGGACGGGGGTGTGGAGCAGCCTGGCGTGGCGTCCTCCCATGACCGTCAGTTACGCTTCATGACGCCGCCGTGCTCGGCGGCGCCGGAGCGGCTGGTGAAAGGGTGGGACAGATACTCGGGCGGGCGCTCCCCGAGCAGTTCGTAGAGCTGACGCAGTTGCTGCCGGAAGAGGCGCTCGAAATCGACGACCGCCTCCGCCGGGTTGTCATCACCAAACCACCAAAACCAGTCGGAGCCCTCGCAGGTGGCGAGTTGCCGTTCCAGCCGCTCTCGTTCCGCCGGGGTCCAGTCGCGCCCGGCCAGGGCCCGGTCAAAGGCGGCCTTGGCCTCTCCCAGCATGTCCCAGGCACGGTTTTTATCGGCATTGCCGATCCAGGTGGAGAGGGTGCCATAGACCCAACTGCCGGCCACCAGCCGCTCCAGAGAGGGCGGCGGGCTGGTCTGGGCGGCGAGGAGGGTGGAGAAGGTGGTCAATTGCAGGCGCGGGTGGCTGGCCAGACGCCGATAGAGCTCCGGCAGAAAGAAACTGGCGTTGTGGGGGTAATACTCCCAGGCATTCTCCCCGTCCATGATGATGGACAGGGCGCGGTTAGGATGCCCCTGGGTGGCCGCGGCCACGCGCTCCAGGTGCTCGACCAGGTTGGCGACGGCGTCCTGGGCGTGCCAGTCGGCATAGGTAAAGCCGATGAGATCGGAGATACCATCGTCACGGAAAAAGCATTGAATGGCCCCCTCACGCAGCCGATAGGGGCTCGTCAGCCAGTGCTCGGGCAGGTGATCGCCATAGCGGGCGCGCAAGCTATGGTAAAGGACGCGCTGGCCGCTGGCGGCCCAGCGGATGCCTTCCTCCTCCAGCAGGCGCAGGGTGGGCTCGCTGAGGGCGCCCTCGGAGGGCCAGCAGCCGGCGGGGCGGCGGCCGAAGTGACGTTCGAAGGTGGCCAGGCCGCGGCGAAGGTGCCAGCGTGCCCGCTCCTCGCCACCGGGGTAGGACGGCAATGCCGGGAGGGGGCTGTCGGGAAGGGTCTCCCGGGCCGAACCCAGATCCAGCAGCAGCGGCAGGATGGGGTGGGCGTAGGGCGAAAAGGACAGCTCGACCCGCCCGGCGTCTGCCAGGCGGCGATAACGGGGTACCAGGGCCTGGAGCTGCTCACCGATCAGACCGACCAGGGCCCGTCGGTCATCCAGGCTGAAGCCCCGGCCCTTGCGTTGCAGGGAGTCGATCCGCGGGTCGTTGTCGCGGATGTGCTCCCCGGTCCAGGCCAGGTGATACCAGACCAGGAGGTCGGCGAGAAACTGGTCGTTGACGTAGAGGTCCGCCTGGTGGTGGCGACCGAACCAGTCGGCCAGGTCGATGAGCTCCCGCAGGCAGGGAAAGCGATCGATGAGATGGGTCTTGTTGGCCTTGCGACAGGCGGCGATCAGTTCCCGGCGCCGGGGCAGGTCCAGGGGCAGCCCCGGGCCGGCGAGGGCGGCCAGCAAGGGGTCATGGATGCGCTGGCCGGTGGACAGCCAGGCCTGGATCTGCCGGGCGTAATCCTCGATCTGTTCCAGCAGCACCGGGGCGAAATTGACCACGGCGCGGGCCAGGGGCTGGGCCTCCAGGTGCGCGGCCATGTCCGAATAGTCCTTGAGGGCGTGGAGATAGACCCAGGGCAGGTGGTACTCGCGCCCGTTGGGCCCCCGGTAGTCTGGCTGGTGCATGTGCCAGCACAGCACCACCGGCAGGCGCGCCGGGTCCAGGGCCGGGGCCAGGGCCGGGGCCAGGGAGGCATCAGCGGACATAACTGGGCTCCTGATGGAGCATCTCGGGGGTGACCAGGGTCACGCCGCCGTCGGTGACATGGAAGCCCCGGGCGCGGTCCTGGCCCGAGTCATGGCCGATCACCAGCCCCTCGGGGAGGCGACAGCCGCGGTCGATGACGGTGTAGCGCAGCCGGCAATTGCGGCCTACGTCCACGTCCGGCAGGATCACCGAGTCCTGGACGTAGGCGTAGGAGTTGACGCGGACATTGGAGAAGAGCAGGGAGTGGCGGACCACGGCGCCGGAGATGATGCAGCCCCCGGAGACCATGGAGTCCACCGCCATGCCACGGCGGTCCTCGTCGTCGAAGACGAACTTGGCGGGGGGCAGTTGTTCCTGATAGGTCCAGATGGGCCAGGAGGCGTCATAGAGATTGAGGGGCGGGGTCACGCCGATCAGCTCCAGATTGGCCTGCCAGAAGGCGTCGACGGTGCCCACGTCCCGCCAATAGGCCTGCTCGCCACTGCGGACATCGCGGAAGGGGTAGGCCAGGACCCGGTATTTCTCGATGACCCCCGGGATGATGTCCTTGCCGAAGTCGTGGCTGGAGGCGGGGCTGTCCGCATCGCGGATGAGCTGCTCATAGAGAAAGCCCCGGTTGAAGACATAGATCCCCATCGAGGCCAGGGCCACCCCGGGGCGACCCGGTATGGGGTCCGGCTGGTCCGGTTTTTCGACGAAGCGCCGCACCCGGCCATCCTCGTCCGCAGACATAACGCCAAATTCACGCGCCTTGCCAAGATCCACCTCCAGGCACCCCACGGTCATGTCGGCGCCGGACTCGACGTGCTGGGCGATCATGGCCCCATAGTCCATCTTATAGATGTGATCGCCCGCCAGGATGAGGATGTAGTCCGGGTTATGGGCGCGGATGATGTCCAGGTTCTGGAAGACGGCGTCGGCGGTACCGGCATACCAGGAGGTCTCGGTGATCCGCTGTTGAGCCGGCCAGAGCTCCACGAACTCGCCGAATTCGCCCCGCAGGAAACCCCACCCCTTCTGGATGTGAAGGATGAGGGAGTGGGACTTGTACTGGGTGAGGACGCCGATGCGGCGAATCCCGGAGTTGATGCAGTTGGACAGGGGGAAATCGACGATCCGGAATTTGCCGCCAAAGGGCACGGCGGGCTTGGAGCGCCACTTGGTCAGGTCATGGAGACGGGAGCCCCGGCCACCGGCCAGGATCAGGGCCAGGGTGTTGCGGGTAAGGCGACTGACGAAACGTAGGCTTGCATCCGGCATGGGATACCCCTTTGACGATGGTTTTCCTGGTTCGGGTAAGATCAGGTCAGGTCAATTCACGTGATCAAATACGCGGATCCGATTCGGCATTCCCGCTCCTCCCTGGCCCTAGCGTGACCGAGATGCCGCCGCTGGAACCTCAGGGTTCGTCGCAACCAGGCAGGCCGGTAGGCGACGGCGTAACAGCCCCCATCCTCACGCCCGCCATTGCGCGGATGGCATCGCTGTTGGCTATTGGAGGCTGGCGGCTGGCAAACCCTGATGGGGCCTTATGGTACCATTTTCCCCCGTTGCGCCACCGCACCCCGCCGTACAGGAGAGAGGCTGTCATGACCACCGGATCCACCCCCGCCCCCCAACTCCCCGAGCCACTCCTGCGCATCATCGAAGCCCGCCACCACGACCCCTTCGACGTCCTGGGGCGGCATATCGACAACGGCCTGTGCAGCCTGCGGCTCTTCCTGCCCAAGGCCGAGCGGGTCCGGGTGGCCGGCACCACGCTCGAGGTACCCCGCGTCGCCGGCACGGACCTCTTCGTCTGGGAGGGCGACCCCGCCCTGGTGCCGCCGGGCTACCAGATCGACTGGACCGATGCCCAAGGCCAGATTCACCGGCTGATCGATCCCTACGCCTTTCCTCCACAGCTCGCGGACTTCGACCTGCACCTCTTCGGCGAGGGCCGGCACTGGCACGCCTACCGCTTCCTCGGCGCCCACCCCCGCACCGTCACCGGGGTCCCGGGCATGCACTTCGCCGTCTGGGCCCCCAACGCCCAGCGGGTCAGCGTGGTCGGTGACTTCAACGCCTGGGATGGCCGGGTCCACCCCATGCGCGCCCGCGGCGGCTCGGGGGTCTGGGAGTTGTTCCTCCCTGGGATCGGCCCGGGGGAACTCTACAAATTCGAGGTCCGCGACCAATACGGCCACGCCCACGTCAAGATCGACCCCTACGCCTTCGCCTTCCAGGTCCGTCCGGAGAATGCCTGCATCACCCAGCCCGAGCCCGATTACGTCTGGGGTGACACCGACTGGCTGGCGGCCCGCGCCCAGGCCGACTGGAACCACCAGCCCCTGGCGGTCTATGAGGTCCATCTCGGTTCCTGGCAGCGCAGCGCCGACGGTGAGTTCCTCGGGTATCGGGAGATCGCCCGCCGCCTGGCGACCTACGTCAAGGAGGCGGGCTTCACCCATATCGAGCTGCTGCCCATCACCGAGCACCCCCTGGACGCCTCCTGGGGCTACCAGACCACGGGCTACTTCGCCCCCACCAGCCGTTTTGGTTCACCGGACGACTTCCGCTGGTTCGTCGACCATCTGCACCAGCAGGGGATCGGCGTCCTCCTCGACTGGGTGCCGGCCCACTTCCCCCGCGACACCTTCGCCCTAGCCCGCTATGACGGCTCGGCCCTCTACGAACACGAGGACCCACGGCTGGGGGAGCACAAGGACTGGGGAACCCTGATCTTCAACTTCGGACGGCACGAGGTGAAAAACTTCCTGCTCTCCAGCGCGCTCTTCTGGCTGGAGGAGTTCCACCTGGACGGCCTGCGCGTCGACGCCGTCGCCTCCATGCTCTATCTGGACTATTCCCGCAACGCCGGCGAATGGCTGCCCAACAAGTTCGGCGGCAACGAGAACCTGGAGGCGGTGGACTTCCTGCGGCAGCTCAACGAGGTCACCCACGGCCAGCACCCCGGCACCCTCATGATCGCCGAGGAATCCACCGCCTGGCCGGCGGTGTCACGGCCGACCTTCGCCGGGGGCCTGGGCTTCAGCATGAAATGGAACATGGGCTGGATGCACGACACCCTGGCCTACTTCTCCAAGGACCCGATCTACCGGCACTACCACCACGACATGCTGACCTTCGGGCTGCTCTACGCCTTCACCGAGAACTTCGTCCTGCCCTTCTCCCACGACGAGGTGGTCCACGGCAAGAAGTCCATCCTCGACCGCATGCCCGGGGACGGCTGGCGCAAGTTCGCCGGGCTGCGCCTGCTCTACACCTTCATGTTCAGCTACCCGGGCAAGAAGCTGCTGTTCCAGGGCTGCGAGTTCGGTCAGGGGCGGGAGTGGGACTTCGCCGCCGAGCTGGACTGGTACCTGCTGGAGCGAGAGCCCCACCAGGGGGTGCAGCGGCTGGTAGCGGACCTCAACCGCCTCTACCGCACCCAGCGCGCACTCTATGACCTGGACTTTCAGGACAGCGGCTTCGAGTGGATCGACTGCCACGATGCCTCCCAGTCCGTGCTCAGTTACCTGCGCAAGGATCGGGAGGGCCAGGCGAACGTGGCGGCCGTCTTCAACTTCACCCCGGTGCCGCGGGCCGGCTACCGTCTGGGGGTACCCGCGGCCGGTTACTACCGCGAGGCGCTGAATTCCGACGCCGAGATCTACGGCGGCAGTTCCTTTGGCGAGCGCAAGGGGGGGGCTTCCGAGGCCATCGAGTGGATGGGGCGGCCCCATTCCATCCTCCTCGACCTGCCCCCACTGGCCGGGGTCATCCTCGTCCAGGACCCTTATCCGGAGGCCCTGGAACCGCCGACGGCGGGTGACGAGGCCCTGGACGCCGACGCCCAATAGGAGAGGTTCCCTTTCCTGGTTCCCGATTCGCGCCTTGTTGGGCTTTCACCCTCTGGGAATCAGCCCTTGGGGGGCTTCGCGATCCGGAAACCAACTGGTGGATGCTGTCTGGGAGGACCCTCGCCCGCCACCCCGAGCGGAAGGGGTGGCGGCACGATCAGGGTAAATGCCGCGTTAAGCGTTCACCGCCCCCAGCCGCCTGGGCTGGCATAGTAAGCGCAACCCGCTGATTACCTTACCCCTCCCCACGGTTGGGGAGGGTTGGGGTGAGGGGGTCGGAACGGTTACAGCCGCGCGCGCCGCGCGCCGCGCCTCAGCCGCGGACCTGGGATGTCAGATGCTGGACGAGGGTGCGGATGCGCTGCAGATCCGTCTCGCTCAGGCGCGGGTCGATGGTCCGCGCCACCTCTTCCTTGATCGCCGCCCAATCCGCCTCCTTCAGCACCTGGCGCGCCAGGGGAAAGGCCTCGGTCTCCTCCAGATTGAGGTGATGACGCAGGGTGGTGACCATTTCCCGACCATAGGCCTCGACCTGATCGCGGCGCTGGACCTCACCATTGACCACGCCCTCCACGGCCTGGCGGAAATTGCGGGTCATCTCATTGAGGGCCTCGTGTTGGCGGGTCAGGACATCGAGGTAAGGCTGATTTTGACCCGCCAGGCGGAGGTGCTCGCGGATCACCTCCTCGACCGGGTGATGGATCTGATCGGAATACTCCTCCATGTACTGCAGGAGTTCACTGAGGATTTCATAATCCGGCTCCTGGCCGCGATGGAACATGGCGAGAATGTCGTCCAAAAGATCCAGCAACTTGCTGATTTGCTTGTGCTCCTGATGAAGGCGATCAAGAATTTGCGTCATGGGTCATGATCCTCTTGGCGTGGATGGAGGCCCTTACAACTCGGCCAGCGTCAAAAAAACGGGGGTGATCCGATCCCGGTGCGGTCCGGCCCCGGGCAACCGTTGGCCATCCGTCCGGGCCAACCGCGGGTGACACGGCCCATGTTCAGGGCAACCATCAGGCAACCGGTCAGCATCACCCACCATACCCATCGCCGATCACTTGACCGTCTTCCCGGATCGGCCAAAAACCGCAGGGCGATGGGTAGAGTTTGCGGCTAGTATGGCATAGACGGGGACCGATCACGCCAATCCCCACCCCCGCCACCTGAACTCGCCAAATTGCCTCACCACCTGGGCTCGCCATCTGGGCTTACCCACTCGGCTAACACTGGCCTCTTGGAAACCATCCAGCCATGGTTTCCCGAATTGAGCGCGTCGTCTCCCAAGGAACGGTTCGTCACCCCAGGAACGGCTCGGCAACTGGAAAATAGACGCTTTCCTTACTCTTAACCCCGACCCGTGACGGAGTGAGTCTCCTTGGCTGCCCCGCGACGGAAGAGCCAGCGCCAGATCAGACCTTCCGGCGGGCTGGCGCCGTCCAGGACATAGTTTAGGGCATGGAAGTTCTGTAACGTCCAGCCGAGGCGCGAACGACTGAGGGAACAGCCGCAGAGCAGGAGCCGGTCGCCGCCGCGCAACCGGCGCCCCCCATCGGGGAGGACCTCCCGCGCCTCGCCCTGCACCAGGAGCAAGGGAATGATGGACAGGGGCCGCTCGCGGTCGTGGGGGTCCCGCAGCAGGTCACCCAGGGTCAGGAACCCGCCTTGGCTGATCAGGGTATGGACGGCGTACGCCTCCTCCTCATCGATCAGGACCTCCCACACGGCGGGCACCTGATCCTGCACCATGGCGACGATGCGGCTGACCAGTTGACAGCACCAGGCATCGTCATAGCCCTGAATCACCTGCTCGAATTCCGTCAACAGGGGGGTGACGAGGAGCACGCGGATACGTTCGGCGATGATGCTGCTGGGATGCATGACGATGTCGGCGCCCACGGCCTGGAAGAGTTCCTCGTTGTCCCGGTGATTCTCCCGCACCACGATAAAGAGGTCGGGATTGAGGGCGCGGGCCGTCATGACGATCGAGAGGTTGTTGGCATCGTCATGGGTGCCCACCACCAGTCCCACCGCCTGACGCACCCCCGCCTCCTCCAGGGTCCGGACCTCGGTGCCCCAACCCAGGACGAGGGGCAGACCCTCAGGGTAGCCCGTCCGTTCCGGCGCCGCTTCCACGACCACCAATTGCAAGCCCCGGGCGCTGAGATTGGTGGCGATGGCCTTGCCGAAGCGCCCGTAACCGCAGAGGATCCACAGCCCCCGGGCGGGCGGGAAGAGGGGTTCCTTGAGGGGGTCTCCCTGCAGCCCCGACAGCCAATCGCGCAGCAAGGTCAGGCCCGGGGCGGCGACGGCCATGGCCAGGTAGGCGCCGAATATGTCGAAGGGGTCAAAGATGTAATTGGTGCCGAAGGAGGCCATGTTGTCCTCGACCTCATGGGAATCGGCGCGGCAGATGACCTTGACCTCCGGGTGCATCAGCTTGGCGGCGATGGCGATCTTGAGATTGGTCTCGTTGACGTCGGTCAGCGCCACCACCGCGGCGCAGCGGGGGTGCTTGAGACCCGCCTCCAGCAGATGGCGGGGGCGGCGGGCGTCACCGCACAGGGCGGGGACATACTCCCGCAGGTTCTCGAGCTGCAACAGATCCACCCGCTCCTCGCGCAGGTCGATGACCACGGCATGGCGGTTACCCTCGGTGATGGCGCGCACCAGGGCCCCGCCGGTCTCACCATAGCCGCAGACCAGATAGAAGGGCTCCCGCATGCGCCGGATACGCCGCGCGAAGCGCAATTCCGCCAGGGAGTTCTGAAAGGTCTTGTCCTGCAGCAGGGCGATGAGGGTGCCAATGGAATAGAACCAGGCGACCACCGACAGATAGATCCCCAGGGTGACCCAGAGGCGCTGGGCATCGCTGAAGGCATAGGGGATCTCGCCGAAGCCGATGGTGGTGGCGGTGTAACTGAAGAAGTAGAAGGCGTGGAAGAAGTCCATGTGCCAGAGGTTGCCCTCGGCATCCTGCCCCGGGATCAGCACCAGCCCCATCACCCCGACGGCGTAGATGGCGATGAGGACGATCAGGGGGGCGCGCATGCGCCGGAAGATCAGGAAGGCGACGTTATCCATGCCCAGGACGCCAGCGTCCCCGTACCGCCGCTTCAGCGCCGCAACATGACCGTCTCGATCACCAGCAGCACCACCGAGATGACATTGGCGATCATGGCGCCGCCACTCAGGGAGACGATGCTGGCCATCACGGCGGGGGTCAGCCCCTCCTGGGAGACATGGACCGCCATCGCCCAAACGATGACGGCGGCGATGAGCTGCAGCATGGCCGCCAGACTGGTGGCCAGGAGTACGGCCCCCAACTGGGTGCGGTCACCGAATTTGAGCACGGTGGCAATGGCGTTCACCACCAGGGTGGCGAAGAGCTCCCAGACCTGGTGATGTTCCGGATTGTCCAGATCACCAATGAAAAACCCGAAGTTGAGGGTCAGCGAAAGGACGATGAAAAAGCCAAAGACAACCTTTTCCGGATTCATGGCGTAACCTGGGGGCGAACTTGACGGGATCGGCCGCCGATCATCTGGGAACCGGTGATGGCCGTGAGATAGATGGCTGGCGGATTATCGGCCCGCCTCCGCCGCGGGTAAAGCCTCCTCTGAAGCCTCCACTCAGGCAAAATCCAGGACGACGCGCCACTGTTCATCCAGGCGGAGCCGGGCATCGAGCTGGACACCGGAGGCCGCGGCGAAACCCCGGATCAGGCCGGTGCGACCGGTGGCGATCAGGTCCCTGATCTGCACGGCGGTCAGTTCGCGTCCGGCCACCTCCTTCCACACCACGAAGTCGCAGCCTTCGCGGTAGCGGTCACAGCCGTAACCCCGACGCCCAACGATGATCTGGCCGCGCCCGCACTTAGGGCAGGTTAGGGGGCCGAGGCCACCGGTCTTGTCCGCGGTGTCCCGCCGGCAGCCATTCCCCGCCGATTGCTGACCCATCCTTTGGTCTGCCCTCTGGGAGCCCTGCGGACTTGCCGGCTGTACCCTCGTCTGGTTCGCCTGCCGACTCGCCTGCTGTATGTTTGTCTGATTCGCCTGCTGACGTGCTCTCTGATCCGCCCTTTTACCTACCTCCTGACGCGTCTGCTGAACTTTCTGCCGACCCGCAGGGGGCCGCGCGGGCGCAGCCGGCAAACGGGGCAAGGCCTGCCCCTGGCCCAGGGTCGGGATCAGCCCCCGCACCCAGGCGACGATATCGCGGTAGAAATCCTCCGCCGCGGCCTGCCCCCGCTCGATATCCTTCAGCCGTTGCTCCCATTGCGCGGTCAGCTCCGGACTGCGCAGGGGTTCTGCCACCAGCCCGATCAGGGCCTGGCCCTTGGGGGTGGCCCGCAACTGCTTGCGCTGACGCTCCACGTAGCCGGTGCGGATGAGCTTCTCGATGATCTCGGCCCGCGTCGCAGGCGTGCCCAGGCCCGACTCCTTCATGGCGGCGGCGAGGGCGTCGTCCTCGATCTCCCGCCCGGCATTCTTCATGGCCGCCAGCAGGCTGGCGTCGTCATAGGGCCGGGGGGGCTGGGTCTCCTTCTCCACCACCTCCAGGCGGCTGACATGGACGATCTGACCGACCTCAAGGGGTGGCAAGGCGCCCACCTCTTCCGCTGCCTCATCGAGACCGGCGGGGAGGGGCGACTGACCGTTTGCGCCTCTCCCCTTGTCATCGCCAGCGACGGGGCGGCGGAAGGCCTCCCCCCCGGCTTGCCCTACGGTCTGCCCCATAGCCCTTCCGCCATTCCTCCCTTCAGTCCTCGCAACAGCAACCCCGCCAACTTTTCCGTCTGCCTGTTCCTCGGCTCGCCCTGCGGGCTGCCCGGTGGCTGGGACCGCTGCATGGCCCACGGCCTGCGCTCCAGCCTGCCCGGTAACGGCCTGGCCGGATGCGGAACGCCGTCGCGGGGGCTCGGCGCGCTTCCAGCCAGGGTCCAGCACCCGGCTGCCACGGGCGAGAAACTCGGCGCCGCCGATATCCACGATCACCCGCGTCTCCTCCACGGTCTCGTCGGGGAGAAAGACGGCGACGAAGCGGGTAGCCACCAGGTCGAAGATGCGTCGGGCGCTCTCCGGCAAGCCGGCGGGCGGGCGCTTGCCGGTGGGGAGGATGGCGTGGTGGTCGGTGAGGCGGGTGTCGTCGACGTAGGCCTTGCCGAGCCGGTGCCCCGCCTCCAGCCGGGCCAGGGCCTCGCCGGCCAGGGGATGCTCCAGGCCGCGGAGGATGGCCGGCAGGCGGGGGACCAGATCCTCGGGGATGTGGCGGCTCTCGGTGCGCGGGTAGCTGATGAGCTTGTGGGTCTCGTAGAGGGCCTGGGCCTGTTCCAGGACCTGGGCGGCAGTGAGGCCGAAGCGGCGATTGGCGTCCCGCTGCAGGCTCGTCAGGTCGTACAGGGGCGGCGGTCGATTGTGGCGGACCTTGCGCTCCAGGCGCGTGACCCGGCCGGTCTCCTGCGGGACCAGTTCACGATGCAGGCGCTCGGCCTCGGCGCGGGTGTCGATTCGGGTCTCGCCGTCCCGGCAATAGCGGGCGCGAAAGCCCTCCGCCAGGGTCGCCACCAGTTCATAGAAGTAGGAAGTCACGAAGCCGGCGATGGCCTGGTCCCGGGCCACGATCATCGCCAGGGTCGGCGTCTGCACCCGGCCGATGGTGCACAGGACGCGATTGTGGACCGTGTAGCCGCGGGTGAGGTTCATGCCCACCAGCCAGTCCGCCTGGGCCCGGGCCCGGGCCGCCCGGGCCAGGGGATCGAAGGCGCTACCGGGCTGGAGCCGGGCCAGGCCCTCGCGGATCGCCTCGTCGGTCAGGCTGGAGACCCAGAGGCGTTGCACCGGCTTGCGGCAGCGGGCGTGCTCATAGATGAGGCGGAAGATGTGCTCCCCCTCGCGGCCGGCATCCGTGGCGCAGATGACGGATGCGGTCTCGGGGGCGTTGAGCAGTTTCTCAACGATGCGCAACTGGCTGGCCGTGCGCTCAGCCGTCCGCAACTGCCAGGATTCCGGGATCATGGGTAACTGGGCCAGGGACCAGCGCGCCGCCCAGGCACCGCCATAGTCGTCGGGCTCGGCGAAATGGACCAGATGACCGAGGGCCCAGGTGACGCGATAGCCGCCCCCCTCCAGATAGCCCTCCCCCCGGCGCCCGGCGCACAGGACCCGCGCCAGATCACGGGCGACGCTGGGCTTTTCGGCAAGGACGAGGATGGACACGGCGGCCGAGTTCAGTCGCCGAGCAGGACGCGCTTGGCCTCGTTGAGCTTGGCGGCCAGGTAGTCGGAGCCACCCCGATCGGGGTGCAGTCGCTGCATCAGCCGGCGGTGGGCGTCGCGGATGGTCGCCTCGTCCGCCCCTGGGGCCAGCCCCAGGACGGCCAGGGCCTCCTCCCGGTTCATGACGCCCCCCCCGGACGGGGCCTGAGTGCCGTCCCGCCGGCCATCCGGGCCCGTTTGACCATCGTCCGGCCGGCGCCAGGCCGCCCCCTGGGTACGATCCAGATAGGCCTCCAGCAGGGCCGCCGACTGGGTATCCTCGTGGCGATAAAGCTCCAGGAGGCGGAGCAACTGATCAAGGCCCAGGGCGGACAGGCGCTGCCCCTGGGCCTCCCCCTCCAGCACCAGACCCTCCAGGTCACCACTGGCATGGTCCAGGGTCATCTCCAGAAAACGGGTGCGGATGGAGGATTGCTGGCCAGCGCCCACCCCACCCAGGGCCCCACCCAAGGACCCACCCTGGGCGGCGCCCGCGCCCCCGGCGAGTCCCCCCAGGCCCAGGTTGCGCAGGGCCTGACGAATGGCCGGGAGCATGAGCAGCAGGTTGACCCCGCGCATCACCACCGGAATGGCCGCCGCCACGGCGGCGAAGAGGGGGTTGAGGCGCCCGGTCAGGGCAAGGAAAAACACCAGACCGATGCCCCCCCACAGCGCGGACTGGCGCAGGCGCCGGGCCACCAAGTGGCTGGGGGTGCGGCGAAACCAGCGTAGAAACCAGAACAGGCCGACGATGGCCAGCAGGAGGAGGAGCAGACGTCCCGCCATGGGCTAACCCCGACCCAGCCCCTGGGTGAGCCGCAGGATCGCCCCGCCGCGCCGCCGGGCCAGGTCTTCCAGGGCCGGACGGCCGCCGGCGGCGAAGACCGCCACGGCGCTTAACAGGTCCCGCAGCACCTCGGGGCTGTGGCTATCGAAGGGGCTCCAGGCACCCCCGCTGAGCCGGGCGATGGCCCGCAGGGTCTCCTCGGCCTGAGGATCGTGCCCCTCCTGAAAGACGAAGGCCGGCAGCCCCAGCAGCCCGAGTTGACCGGCCAGCTCACGCAGGAGCGCCGGTTCCTCCTCCAGGGCATCGCCGATCAGGACCAGGGCATTGACCCTGGTTCGCCGGGTCTCGGCAAGGGCATGTTCCAGGACCCGGCCGATCTGGGTCAGACCCGCCAGGCAGCGCACCCGGGTCATGCGCGCCAGCAGTTCTTGGGAATGATGGCACCAGGGCGAGGCGGAGAATTCATGAAAGCCCCCGTAATGGCACAACTGCACCGACAGCCCGCCCAGACTAGCGGTCTCGCTGAACATGGCGGCCTGAATGGCCATAGCCTGGTCCCAACTGGGCTCGCGGCTGGCGGTGGCGTCCAGGGCGAAGATCAGACGCCCGCGGGGGCCACTGGCCGGGGACGGGACGGCCTTGAGCTGATGCAAAAAGGCGGCGACCGCCCCCGCGTTAGCGGTAGGCCCCAGGTCCTGACGGTCGTTAGTCATCGGTCATGGCGTCCAGGGGTGTTGCGCGATGGCCCGCGCCCAAGGGGATAACTAAACAACTAAGAAGGGACAGGGATTATACCCAACTCAATTTCAATTGTTGGTTAGGCGGACAAGGCACCTGTCCGCGGTCCGCGGTTGTCCCGCGTCGAAAAGCCCGCGCCGGCCCGGCACCCGGTTGACTTGAATCAAAGCACAACATATTGGGCCTTATATAATCATGACCACTAGATATTGGGCCTAGAGGCAAAAACCCGTGCTAATCCCCTTACAGCGCCCCGCCACCCTCCCGACCCGGATCCGCAAGCGCGACGGTCAGGAGGTCGCCTTCGACGCCACCAAGATCCGCTCGGCTATCGAACGGGCCGGGCGCGCCAGCGGCGAATTTCCGGCGGCGGAGGCACAACGACTGACCGCCCAGGTAGTCAAGGTCCTCAGCCATCGTTACGACCAGGGCCGTTCGCCGGAGGTGGAGGCCATCCAGGACCTGGTGGAACAGACCCTGATTGCCGCCGACCACTTCGCGGCCGCGCGCGCCTACATCCGCTATCGCGAGCAGCACCGCACCCTGCGCACGGACCGCCGCACCCTGGTGGACGCCGCCGCCAGCATCGACGAATACCTGGACCGCTCCGACTGGCGGGTGGCCGCAAACGCCAACCAGGGCTGGTCCCTGGGGGGGCTCATCCTCAATACCTCGGGAAAGATGATCGCCAACTACTGGCTGTCCCACGTCTATACCCCCGAGATCGGCGGCGCCCACCGCGAGGGGGACCTCCACATCCACGACCTGGACATGCTGGCGGGCTATTGCGCCGGCTGGTCCCTGCGCACCCTGCTCCAGGAGGGTTTCAACGGCGTCCCCGGCAAGGTGGAATCCAGCCCACCCCGGCACCTGTCCTCCGCCATCGGCCAGATTGTCAACTTCCTCGGCACCCTGCAGAACGAATGGGCCGGCGCCCAGGCTTTCTCCAGCTTTGATACCTACCTGGCGCCCTTCGTGCGCCGCGACGGGCTGAGCTATCCCCAGGTGCGTCAGGCCATCCAGGAACTGATCTACAACCTCAACGTCCCCTCCCGCTGGGGCTGCCAGACCCCCTTCACCAACCTGACCTTCGACTGGGTCTGCCCGGAGGACCTGCGCGACCAGGTCCCAGTCATCGCCGGCGAGGAACAGCCCTTCACCTACGGCGAGCTGCAGGTGGAAATGGACCTCATCAACCGCGCCTACATCGAGGTCATGACCGCGGGGGACGCCAAGGGCCGCATCTTCACCTTCCCCATCCCCACCTACAACATGACGGCGAACTTTCCCTGGGACAGCGCCAATGCCGAGCGCCTCTTCGCCATGACCGCCAAGTACGGCCTGCCCTACTTCCAGAATTTCATCAACTCCGAGCTCCAGCCCCACCAGGTGCGCTCCATGTGCTGCCGGCTGCAACTCGACCTGCGGGAACTGCTCAAGCGTGGCAACGGCCTCTTTGGCTCCGCCGAGCAGACCGGCTCATTGGGGGTGGTGACGATCAACTGCGCCCGCCTGGGCTTCCTCCACCCCGGGGACGAGGCCGGCCTAATGGACGCCCTGGATCGGCTGACCGACCTGGCCCGGGACAGCCTGGAGATCAAGCGCAAGGTGATCCAGCGCCATCTGGACGACGGCCTCTTCCCCTACACCAAACGCTTCCTCGGCACCCTGCGGAATCATTTCTCCACCATCGGCGTCAACGGCCTCAACGAGATGATCCGCAACTTCACCACCGACCAGGAGGACATCACCACCCCGACGGGTCAGGCCCTGGCCCTGCGTTGTCTCGACCACCTGCGGGAGCGCCTGGTGGCCATCCAGGAGGAGACCGGCCATCTTTACAACCTGGAGGCGACCCCGGCGGAGGGGGCGACCTACCGCTTCGCCCGTGAGGACCGCAAGCGCTTTCCCAGCATCCGGCAGGCCGGCACGCCCGCGGCGCCCTACTACACCAACTCCTCCCAACTGCCCGTGGGCTTCACCGATGATCCCTTCCTGGCCCTGGAGATGCAGGAGGACCTCCAGACCCGCTATACCGGCGGTACCGTGCTGCACCTCTACATGAGCGAGCAACTCTCCAGCGCCGAGGCCTGCAAGCGCCTGGTGCGGCGCGCCTTGAGCCACTTCCGCCTCCCTTACCTCACCATCACCCCCCGCTTTTCCATCTGCCCCCGCCACGGCTACCTGGCCGGGGAGCATGAGTTCTGCCCGCGCTGTGACGAGGAACTCCTGGCCCGGCGCCCGGGCCAGCCCCCAGCCACCGACGAGACAAAGGGTCATGGCAACTCGTCCCTCACCACACCGGATGAAAGCGCGGGCCTCTCTCGCGCCAAGTTCCGAGCCAAGGCCTCAGACCATGCCGGAGTCCAGGGCTTGCCACCGATCAAGGCCCAGCACCCGGACCACCCCCCGGTTCCGGTTCCTCTACAGATCCCGAACCAGACCCCGGTCCCGGTTCAGATTCCTGTACAGGGCCTGCCTCCGGGCCAGGTCCCGATCCGGAAGCAGCCCAGTGCGCAAGCCGCCTGACCGACCCTGCCGCCATCACCCGAGAAACCAATGGAGATCCCAGCCATGTCACCCCCATCAGCCACGCCCGCCAATACTCCCTTCCCACTGCGGGACGAAGAACGCACCCGATGCGAGGTCTGGACCCGGGTCATGGGCTATCACCGCCCGGTGAGCGCCTTCAATGCCGGCAAAAGGGCCGAACACCAGGAGCGGTGCTACTTCACCGAACCAGGGCGCGATCAAGCCCCGGAGCGATGCTAAAGCCCCCTGTCCATCACCATCCCCCTCAGAACCGCCCAGCTCCGGTCCAGACCGATCCGATCCGGACGCGCCCTATGCCTAGTCCTTTGGACCCCCTCTACCCAGCCCTCCCCCGCCAGGGGGGAGGGAGTAAGAGAAACAGCAGGTTGCGCAACCAATTCCAGCCCAGGGGCCTTGCCAGCCCAGGGGCCTTGCCAGCCCAGGGGCAATACCAGCTCAGGGGCAATACCAGACCAGGTGCCATGCCATTGCAGGAACCATGCCAGCCCGTGAGCATGGGGGCGTGCAGGTATAACTTATGCTCCAGGTTGGCGGTCTTACCCCACTGACCAGCATCGACTATCCGGGGGAATTGGCGGCGGTGGTCTTCTGCCAGGGCTGTCCCTGGCGCTGCGGCTATTGTCACAACCCGGACCTGCTCGCCCCCCGGGGCCACCACCCCCTGCCCTGGCCCCAGGTCATGGACTTTCTGCGCCGCCGCCAGGGCCTGCTGGACGCGGTGGTCTTCAGCGGGGGCGAACCCACCCTGCAGCGGGGCTTGGGCGAGGCCATGGACGAGGTCCGATCACTGGGGTTCCGGATCGGTCTGCATACGGCCGGCATCTATCCCCGACGCCTGACCAGGCTGCTGCCGCAACTGGACTGGGTGGGTCTCGACATCAAGGCCTTGCCGGAGGATTACCCGGCCCTGACCGGCGCGCCTAACGCCGGGGCGCGGGCCTGGCGGAGTCTCCACCTCCTGCTGGCCAGCGGTATCCCCCTGGAGGTCAGGACGACCCTGGCCCCACCCGGCAAGTTCCTCCCCAAGGATCGGGGCAATCCGGGCGATGAGAGTGACCGGGACTTTGAATTTCAGGTGACGACCCTGATGTACCGGCTGGCGGCGGCCGGGGTACAGCGCTACGCCCTTCAAACCGTTCGCGGCGGGAGCCGTACACTGGGACCGCCCGTGGCGGGGCGCCCCGCTCCGGTCCCGCCGGCGGCCATCCAAGCCAGAACCCACGAAGGCCTAGGGCAAACCCTGTTCCCTCACTTCGAGTTGCGGTAGCATGAAACCCAACTTCTGAGCGCCTGGCCTCCAAAGCCAGGATGACCGCCATTGCTCCTATTCGGTCAGGCTCCCTCCCTTTCCCGCAAAGTCTCCGGTCATGAAGAAGAAACTCAAGCGCCTCGCGACTTCGCTCCTGCCGGTGGCGGACAACCGCGTCGGCAGTTGTAACCGCTGCGGTGAGTGCTGCAAGCTCCCCTATCCCTGCCCCTTTCTGCGCTACGATGCCGAGGGCCTCAGCACCTGCGCCATCTATCATTTTCGCCCCCCGAGCTGCCGAAAATATCCACGAACCTCCGATGAGAATCTGACGGCGGAGGTCTGCGGTTTCAGCTTCGTCCCCGCCCCCGAACCCCTGGAGGTCGCCCCACCCGAGCCCCTCCCCCCCCTCGTGCCCGTGGAACAAACCGCCTGAAGGGCACGCGGCCATGATGGTGGACATCCGCGTGCAGGCCGAACCCCTGGATCCCCTCGGCGAACAGGCTTCCCTCTGGCAAGGACAGCCCCAGGTGGGGGCCCTGGTCAGTTTCATCGGCCTGATGCGCGACTTCAATGAGGATGCCGCGGTCAGCCATCTCATCCTCGAACACTATCCTGGCATGACCGAAAAGGCCCTGGATGCCATCGCCGCCGAGGCTAGACGGCGCTGGCCATTACTGGGTATCCGCATCCGGCATCGCGTCGGTAGTCTAGCTCCCGAGGACCCCATCGTCCTGGTCGCCGTCACCGCCAGCCACCGCGGCCCGGCCTTCCGCGCCTGCGAATTCCTGATCGATTACCTCAAGACCCGCGCCCCCTTCTGGAAAAAGGAGATCACCCCGGCGGGCGAGCGCTGGGTGGCGGCGCGGGATACCGATGCCGCCGCCGCCGACCGCTGGGTGACACCTGAGGCTGAGCCGAGGGCCTAACGGCAAGAAGCCGAGCGGGAAGCAGCGCTGGCTGGCATCAAGACCCAGGCTGGCGCGAGAGGGGCGATGGGCACGTTGGCAGCAGCATGATGGGCATGGTTGGACGGGTCACCGGCCTGAGGGACGGACGCCATCACGGATGAGATCGCGTCTGTGATATGGTGACTCACTCCTCTCATCCGCTATTTTGGAACTCACCACATGATCAAACGCCGTGTCTTTCTCGCCCACACCCTGATGGGCCTGGCCCTCCTGGCCTCGGGCGCCACCCTGGCGGAGAAGACCCCCGCCAAACAGCCCTCCGGCACCGTCAGCATCGACGAGACCCAGATTGCCTTCATCGTCGGCGGCAGCTTTGGCAAGGGCCAGCTCACCTTTCGCGGTCAGACCCATGACTTCAAGATCAACGGCATCAGCGCCGGCGCGAACTTCGGCGCTTCCAAGGTCTCCGCGGTGGGCGAGGTGTACGACCTGAAAAAGCTGGCGGACTTCCCGGGTACCTACGTCCAGTTGGAAGGCGGCATCACCCTCGCCGGCGGCGTGGGCGGCACGGTCCTCAAGAACCAGAACGGGGTCATCATGCGCCTCCAGTCCACCTCCCAGGGGTTACAGTTCAACCTGAGCTCGAGTGGCGTCACCGTCAAAATGAACTGATCCCGCCCATCCCGTCACCAGCCCCGGCAGGTTGCGGCCAGTCCCGTCCAGGTGACCCGGCCATCACCCTGTCCCCGGTTTAGCCAGACGTAATTGTTCACACCCCCATGCTGCCTGGGGTGGCATAGCTATTTCAAGCCCCTGATTCTCCTACTCCCTCCCCCCAACCGGGGAGGGTTGGGTAGAGGGGGCTGAACGGTTACCCCCAGACCAGCCCGCCGCCCACGACCACACACCGATGCCACAAGCCCCCGCTTCACCCGATCCGAGCCCGGCGCCCCTGGACCACGACCGCAAGGCCGTGAACCGGGCGGTGGAAATCGCCATCCGCATCAGCCTGCTCGCCCTGTGGGTCGCTCTGTGCTTCGCCATCATGCAGCCCTTTCTGGTACCAATCGCCTGGGGGGTCATCATCACCGTGGCGGTCCATCCCGCCTACGTGGCCCTGCTGCGGCAGGTCGGCAACCGCCGGGCCCTGGCTTCCTCCCTCTTCATCCTCATCGCCCTGCTGGTGCTGATCCTGCCGATATATCTGCTGAGAGAGACCCTGGTCCAGGGCGCGGAGAGTCTGGCCCATGGCTTCGAGGGCGGCCGCTGGACCATCCCGCCCGCCCCCGACCTCAGTTACATCCCCCTGATCGGAACCGATATCCAGGACCTCTGGCACACCGCCTCTCACAACATCGAGGAGGCCCTGCGCCAGATCGAACCCCAGTTGCGCCTGGTCGGTCAATGGGTGCTGGGATTCGCACGGGACGCCGGCATCGGCATCCTCCACTTCATCCTCGCCATCTTCATCGCCGGGGTGATGCTGGCCAAGAGCGAGGTGGCCGGAAACGTGGCCCATGGCATCGCCCACCGCCTGGCGGGCCCCCACGGATCCCGCTTCGCCGAGTTGGCCATCGCCGTGGTCCGCAGCGTCTCCCGCGGCATCCTGGGGGTGGCGATGATCCAGGCCACCCTGGCCGGCCTCGGCATGCTGGCCGCCGGCCTGCCCGCGGCGGGACTCTGGGCCCTGGTCGCCCTGCTGCTCAGTACCATCCAACTGGGCGTGTTCCCGGTCATGCTGCCGGCGGCCATTTATCTCTTTTATACCGCCAGCACCACCACCGCGGTCCTCTTCCTGATCTGGACCCTGTTCGTCGGCGCCATCGACAACGTCCTCAAACCCCTGCTGCTCGGCCGGGGCATCTCGGTCCCCATGCTGGTCATCTTCGTCGGCGCCATCGGCGGCTTCATCGGCCAGGGCATCATCGGTCTCTTCCTCGGTGCCGTGGTCCTGGCCCTGGGCTACGAACTGCTCCTGGCCTGGCTGGGCGAGGTGACCTCCCCGACGGCGGAGCCCGGCACCCCGCCCCCGGTGGAGGCGTCGCCTCCCGCCCCCGGAAAAAGCGAACATTGAGTGGCGATGGGTATAAACTCAAAGCAGGGAGCCGCTGGCGCCCCACCATGGGGCCAGGCCGGGTCCCAGCCACCGCGCGCCCCGTGCCCGTGGGTCGCGCCCTTTAGGAGCAGGAGGAACATCATGGCCATCTGGGTATTAGCCGCCGATAACAGCCGCGCCCGCTTCTTCACCGCCGAAAAACCCGTCAGCCCCCTCACCGAGACCAGGGACCTCACCAATCCCGAGGCGCGGCTGCACGAGGGCGATCTGGTATCCGACAAAACCGGTCGCGACCGCAACCCCAGCACCGGCAGCGCCCATGGCGTCGGTGCCGATGCCTCCCACAAGCAGGACGGCGCCGATCGCTTCGCCCTGTCCGTCTGTGAAGAACTCGACGCCGCCCGTCTCGCCGGCGCCTTCAGCAAGCTCTATATCCTGGCCGCGCCGGCCTTTCTCGGCCTCTTGCGCAAGCATCAGTCCGATGGTCTGAAGCAGGCGATCGTGGCCGAATTCGACAAGAACCTGACGACCCAGGACCCGGCGGCCATCCGCAAGCACCTGCCTGAATATCTCTAGGCTCGCGCGGGATCAGCCCAGCCCCGGGCCCCACCCCGCCCACTGGGACGGGGCCCGGAAGGATGAGAGACCATGGAACCGAGTGTGCCCCTGACGGCAGCCGATCTCTACCACCCCTGCAACCTTTCCAGCCTCGACTTCGTCGATACCAGCGAACTGGAGCCCCTGCCCCCGGGCCTGGGTCAGGAGCGGGCGTTGGAGGCCATTGACCTCGGCATCAGTCTCCCCCACCGGGGCTATAACCTCTACCTGATGGGCTCCGCCGGCCTCGGCAAGCATGCCCTGATCGAGGGCGTCCTGGCCCAGCGGCGCCGCGAATCCCCCGCCCCCGACGATTGGTGCTACGTCGCCGACTTCAACAACCCCCAACGCCCCAACGCCCTGCGCCTGCCACCGGGGCGCGGTCGTCACCTGCGCGCCGACCTGCGCCAACTGGTGGAGGACCTGCTCAACGCCGTCCCCGCCGCCTTTCAGGGCGAGGACTACAGCCATCGCGCCGAGGAGATCCAGAAGGAATTCAAGGCCCGGGAAGAGGAGGCCGCCAGCGCCATCGGTCGCAAGGCCAAGGACAAGAGCATCGCCCTCATCCACACCCCCACCGGCTACACCCTGGCGCCGGTGCGCGAGGGCCACATCATGGCCCCGGACGACTTCAACGCCCTGCCCGAGGAGGAACGGGAACAGATTGGTGAGGTCATCGAGGAGTTGCGCGAGGACCTGCAACAGACCCTGAGCCAGGTCCCCCTGTGGCAGAAGGAGATGCGCGGACGCTTCAAGGTCCTCAATCAGGAAACCATGGAGCGGACGGTGAGCACCCTCATGGCCCAGCTCGCCGCCGACTATGCCGACCTGCCGGCGATCCAGGACTACCTGGCCGCGGTGCGCAAGGACATGATCGAGAACGGCGAACTGTTCCGCCAGGGCGAGAGCGAGGACAGCCACACCCCCAACCCCGACGATCCGCCCTTCACCCGCTACCGGGTCAACCTGCTGGTGGACAATGCCGAGTTGCACGGCGCCCCGGTCATCCATGAGGACAATCCCAGCTATCTCAATTTGATCGGGCGCATCGAGCACATCGCCCGCATGGGCACCCTCTCCACGGACTTCACCCTGATCAAGGCCGGGGCCCTGCACCGCGCCAACGGCGGCTATCTTATCCTGGATGCCCTGCGCCTGCTGACCAACCCCTTCGCCTGGGACTGCCTCAAACGGGTGCTGCGCGCCGGTGAGATCCGCATCGAGTCCCTGGAGCGGGTCCTGAGTCTGGCCGGAACCACCTCCCTGGAGCCCGAGCCCATCCCGCTGGAGGTCAAGGTGATCCTGGTGGGTGAGCGCCTGCTTTACTACCTGCTGGACGCCTACGATCCCGACTTCGCCCAGCTCTTCAAGATCGCCGCCGACTTCGCCGAGGACCTGCCACGACAGTTGAATCAAGTCAATAACGGCGGCCTGGCGGCTATCAGCGGGCGGATGCACCAGGCGCATCATTGGGAGCCTGAGGACCAGCCGCTAATCGCGAACACAGAGGGGCCGGAAGGGGAAGACCGGTCCAAACGAGGGGTCCTGCTTGCGCCAGAGACGCACCAGAGCCAGGACCCACTCTACGCCCGCCTCATCGCCACCCTGCAACGCCAGGAGCGCCTGCTACCCCTGAGCCGTGATGCCGTGGGCCGGGTCATCGAGCAGGCGGCGCGCCGGGCGGCGGACGGCGAGCGTCTCTCCATCCACCTCGGCGGTGTCCTCGACCTGTTGCGCGAGGCCGACCACCTGGCCCGCCGCGAGCGCTTGGAACGGATCGACACCTGCCAGATTGAGGGCGCCATCGCCGCCCGCCGCCGGCGCCTGGGGCAAATGCGCGAGCGTATCCAGGAGGAGATCCTGCGCGGCACCCTCTTCATCGACACCCAGGGCGTCCAACTCGGTCAGGTCAACGGTCTCTCCGTCATGGCCCTGGGGGACCAAGCCTTCGGCACCCCCACCCGCATCAGCGCCACCGCCCGCCTGGGCCATGGCGAGGTGGTCGACATCCAGCGCGAGGTGGAACAGGCCGGGCCCATCCACTCCAAGGGCGTCCTCATCCTCTCCGCCTACCTGGGCCGCCGCTACGCCCGCTTTCAGCCCCTGTGCCTGTCCGCCAGCCTGGTCTTCGAGCAGACCTATGGCCCGGTGGAGGGTGACAGCGCCTCGGTGGCGGAGTTGTGCGCCCTGCTGTCCGCCATCGGCGACATCCCCCTCAAGCAGGCCCTGGCCATCACCGGCTCGGTCAATCAGCACGGCGAGGTCCAGGCCATCGGTGGCGTCAACGAGAAGATCGAGGGCTTCTTCGACATCTGCCAGGCCCGGGGTCTGACCGGCGCCGAGGGGGTCATCATCCCCCACGCCAACCGCAAGCACCTGATGCTGAACCAGGCAGTACGCGAGGCCGTAGCCCGGGGAGACTTCCAGATCCACGCCGTAGCCCACGTCGACCAGGCCCTGGAACTCCTCACCGGCCTCCCCGCCGGCCAGCCGGACAAGGATGGACTCTATCCCCCCGCCAGCATCAACGGCCAGATCCAGGAGCGCCTGGCCACCTTCTTCGCCGTCCGCCAGCAGATCAATCAGGCCAAGGGGGAAGAGGCGGATTGAGGCGGCTCTCAGGCCACGTCGAAGGGGACGAGCCTCACTCCGGCTCCATGTCCCGGTAGTCTCGCCAAGCGGCGTGAAGAACGTCTTTCGGTTCCGGGGGATCATTCAGCGTGGCTATGAACCCCTGCCATTCTGCGAGGGTAACTGGACTGGTTGCCAGCAGCACTTAGCCTGTCCAGGACAAACCCGCCCCAGGCACCGAACTGACAAGCCTTGTGGCGAGGTCCTATCGCGGCCGCCTTACGGCCATGACATCCGGGATCATGCGCAGCCGGTTGATGAGATGCTCAAGCTGGTCCATGTCGTGGACCTCGGCGGTGAAGCGCATGGTGGCGCGGTCGGTGGTGCGGTCGGTGCTGGTGTTGACGCCGAGGAGGGTGATGTCGGCGTCGGAGAAGACGGCGGAGATGTCGCGCAGCAGGCCCTTGCGGTCGGCGGCGACGAGGAGGATATCGACAGGATAGGCGGCTTGGGTCCCGGCCAGGCTTCCGGATTGAGTCCCGGCCTGGGCCCCGCCTGGGGTCCCACCTTTAGTCAGGTCCCGCGCCCAGGACACCTCCATCAGCCGGGCGGGCTCGGCGGCGGCCAGTTGGCGCAGGTTCTCGCAATCGCGGCGATGGATGGTCAGGCCGCGGCCACGGGTGATGTAGCCGCGGATGGGGTCCCCCGGCACCGGCTTGCAGCAGTGGCCGAAGTGGGACATGAGATCGTCGATGCCCGCCACCACCACCTCCGGGCGCCCCCGACCCGCGGGCGGGGCGCGGCGCCGCCGTTCGCGCTTGCGACTGACGAGGTCCTCCGGGACCAGTTCCTCCCGCTCCCTCTCCGCCGGGGCGGTGAGTTCACCAATCTGGCGGGCGACCTGACCCACCGCCACGTCCCCACGGCCGATGGCGGCCAGCAGGTCCTCCCCCTTGAGGAAGTTGTAGCGCTGGGCGATAGGTTCCAGGGGCTGGAGGCGGATCTCGACGCCCAGGCGCGTCAACTCCTTGTCCAGCAGGGCGCGGCCCTCCGCCAGGTAGCGGTCGAAGTCCTGCTGCTTGAACCACTGGCGCACCCGGTTGCGCGCCCTGGCGGTCATCAGGTAACCCTGATGGACGCTCAGCCAGTCGCGGCTCGGGGTGGCGTTCTTCTGGGTGATGATCTCGACGGTCTGGCCGCTGCGCAGGGTCTGGTTGAGGGGGACGATGCGGCCATCGACCTTGGCGCCCCGGCAGCGGTGGCCGATCTCGGAGTGGATGGCGTAGGCGAAGTCCAGGGGCGTGGCCCCCCGCGGCAGGTCGATGACCTTCGCCTGGGGAGTCAGAACATAGATGTGGGCCGGCTCGAACTCGGTCTTGAAGCGCTCCAGAAAGTCGGCGTCGTCCTCGCCCTCGTTGAGCAGCTCCATCCATTGGCGCATCCACACCAGGCGGCGCTGGAAGGCGTCGTCCGAGCCCTTGCTCTCCTTGTAGGCCCAGTGGGCGGCGACGCCCAGCTCGGCGTGGCGGTGCATGTCCCAGGTGCGGATCTGCACTTCCAAAGGCTTGTCCTCGGGTCCCACCACGGCGGTGTGCAGGGACTGATACAGATTGCCCTTGGGGGTGGCGATGTAGTCGTCGAACTCCTTGGGGATGTGGCGCCAGAGGCCATGGACCAGGCCCAGGGCGGCGTAACAGTCGGCCACCGTATCGACCAGGATGCGCACCGCGCGCAGGTCGAAGATCTGCTCGATGTCCACGCCCTTGCGCTGCATCTTGCGCCAGATGCTGTGGATGTGCTTGGGGCGGCCGGTGATCTCGGCCTTGACTCCAGCCTCCGCGAACTTGGCCTTGAGCAGGGCGATGACGTGGGCGATATAGGCCTCGCGCTCGGCGCGCTTGTCGCCGAGGAGCTGGGCGATACGCCGGTAGGCCTCCGGCTCCAGGAAGCGCAGGGCCAGATCCTCCAGTTCCCACTTGATCTGCCAGACACCCAGGCGATTGGCCAGGGGGGCGTGGAGGCGCCGGGTATCGCTGGCGAGCTTGCGCCGGCGGGCCTCGTCCAGGCCCTTCATGCATCGCATGAGATGCAGGCGCTCCGCCAGCACCACCAGCACCACGCGCACGTCCTCGGCAATGCCGAGCAGGAGGCGACGCAGGTTTTCCTCGTGGCGCTCCTGGGCCTTGCCGGCGATGACCGCCTCGACGTTGGCGAGTTGGCCGATCTGGCGCAGATCCCCGACCATGCGAGCGATCGCGGGGCCGAAGCGCCGGGCGAGTTCGTCCTGACTCAGCACGCCCCGTTCCAGACAACCGTTGAGCAGCGCGGCGATGAGGGTGTCGGCGTCAAGGCGCAGCCCCGCCAGGATATCGGCCGTGGCGAGGCGATAGCGGACTTGCGTCTCCCCCGTCTCCAGGGTCTGGCGGCCCCGGCAACCCAACAGCAGGTTGCAGGCCTCGCGCACCCGAACCCGGTCGGCCTCGGGATAGCGGTCGGAGAGGGCCGCCAGCCAGTGCTCGACCACCGCCGGATCGTCAGCCTGGTCGTCGGGAAGGTTGTAAACCGAGGTCACCATGAGCGGAGAGTCAGCAGCCTGAGAATCGGTCGCGGGCGAGGTTTGGCCGGATCTGGATCTTCACCAGGCACGCACACCCATCTTTTCAATGCGATGGCAAGTATTCATCCCGGTTTCTCCGTGTTGATCCGTGGCTCGGTTACCCAGTCTGCCGGGCGATGAGGGGCCGAGGTTCTGATCCTGGCCCCTGCCCGCCGTCAAACTCGGAACCAAGCTTGGCTATCAATCCAGGACATGACTCACCAAGCCGTCCGCCAGCTTGGGCTCGAACCAGGTGGACTTGGGGGGCATGACCTCCCCAGCGTCGGCGACGGCCATGAGCTCGGTCATGCGGGTGGGGAAGAGGGAGAAGGCGACGCGGTAGCGGCCTTCGTCCACGGGTTTGACCAGGCCCTCCAGGCCGCGGATGCCACCGACGAAGTTGATGCGCTCGTCCCGCCGGGGATCGACGATGCCGAGGATGGGCTCGATGAGGTTGTCCTGCAGCAGGCTCACGTCCAGACGGCCCACGGGGTCGTCCCACGGGATGCGCCGCTCGTCCAGGGTCAGGCGGTACCAAGCGCCATCCAGGTACATGCCGAACTCCGTGGCCTTGGCCGGCTTGACCGGGGTCGGGCTGGGTTCGACCTGGAAGGGCACCGCCACGCGGCGCAGGAACTCGTCCCGGTCCAGGCCATGCAAGTCCGTCACCAGGCGGTTGTAGTCCATGATCTGCATCTGGTCGTGGGGGAAGATGACGGCCAGGAAATAGTTGTAGGCCTCCTCCCCGGTGTGGGCCGGGTTGGCGGCCCGGCGCGCCGCGGCGACGCGGGAGGCGGCGGCGGAGCGATGGTGACCGTCGGCCACGTAGAGGGCGGGCAGGGCCTCGAAGGCCGTCGACAGCAACCGAATGAGGTCGCCATCCCGGACCACCCAGATCTGGTGGCGGACCTCGCCGGTGGCGCGGATGTCCACTGCGGCTTCGCCCTGGCTGACTGCGGCCAGGACCGCGTCGATGCGTGACGTGGCCCGGTAGACCAGAAAGACCGGACCGGTCTGGGCGTCCAGGACGTCGATCTGACGCACCCGATCGTCTTCCTTTACCGGCCGGGTGAATTCGTGTTTCTTGATGCGCTCCTGGTCATAGGCCGTCACCGAGGCGGCGGCCACCAGACCGGTCTGGACATGCTCGCCCATGGTCAGGCGGTAGACGTAGTAGCAGGGGGCCGGATCCCGCTCCAGCACGCCCGCCACCAGCATGGCCTCCAGGTTTTCCCGCGCCTTGGCATAGACCGCCGGGGCATAGGGGTCCGTGTCCGCGGGCAGATCGACCTCGGGGCGGGAGATGTGCAGAAAGCTCCAGGGCCGGCCCGCCACCATGGCGCGGGCCTCCTCGGTGCTCATTACGTCGTAGGGGGGCGCGGCGACCTCAACCGCGCGGCCGGGGGCCGGACGCAGGCCGGCGAAGGGCTTGATCAGGGGCATGAGGACAGGGTTCCAAGGGGTAGGAGGATGGGAAAGGGGGCGGCCACGACAACAACCTAACCGTCACCAGGGGGTCTTACCGCGCCCCTGATGATGACCGTCATTGGGGATGGCCTTCACGCGAACCGTCATGAAGGGGCGCGCCACCCTCCTGAATATGAAAGACTCTGCTATGGCTTTCACGCTAACTCTCATGAGGCGGCAGGCCACACCCCTGACAATGTAAGACATTCCCGTGACTATCACGCTAACGCGGCGGCGGCGCGTAGAGCAGACCGCCGTCATTCCACAGGGCATTGAAGCCACGTTTGGCCTTGAGCGGCGACTGATCACCCAGGTTGCGCGCGTAGATCTCGCCATAATTGCCCACCTGGCCGATGACCCGCGCCACCCAGTCCCGATCGATCCCCAGGTTCTTGGCGACCTGGCCCTCGACATCGAGCAGCAGGCGGGTATCGCTGGCCTGGGCGTCGCTCATGGCGCGCTGGACGTTACGGGAGTCGATACCCAGTTCCTCGGCGTCGATCAGGATAAAGAGGGTCCAGCGCACCAGGTCGAACCAGCGGCCATCGCCCTCGCGCACCGCCGGGCTCAGGGGCTCTTTGGAGATGATCTCGGGCAGGACGCGATGGTCCTGACCCTTCTCCATTCCGGCCCGCAGGCCATGCAATTGGAGGTGATCGCTGGTCAGGACCTGGCATTCACCAGCCAGATAGGCCTTGGCGGCGGCGCCCATATCGGGAAATAGCCGCAAGTCGAGGTCCATGCGATGACGGTCGAAATAGCGTCGGACATGATCGGCGCTGGTCGAGCCCTCCAGGGCGCAGACCCGCCTGTCATCGAGTTCCAGGGCGCTGAGGATGCCGGTATCGCGCCGGACCAGGAACCCCTGGCCATCGAAGAGCAGGATGCCGACGAAGCTGATCCCCGCGCTGACGTCCCGCTCCAGATTCCAACTGAAGTTACGCGCCAGCAGATCCACCTCACCCTGGGCCAGGGCCACCGGGGCGGCGGCGACGGTCAGGGGGACAAACTCCACCTTGTCCTTGGACCCGAGGGTGGCGGCGGCGACGGCGCGGCAGAAATCGACGTCCATGCCACGCCAATGGCCGGCGGGGTCCTTGAGGGAAAGCCCCGGCGCCTCACCGTTGACGCCACACTTGAGCGAACCGCGCGCCTTGACGCTCTCCAGGGTCCCCGCCAGCAGTGGCTGGCTCAGGGCCAGAGTCAGGGCGAGGATCGACAACGACCGGACGACATGTCTCATAAGAATGCTCCTGAACCAAAGGGGAGGGTAACCACCTTACCCTGGCGGTCAACCGGGACTACCAGCGCATCAGCACCCACTGGGGCACCTGGGTAGCCGCAGGGCCGGCGCCACTGTTCCAGGACAGGTCACCGGAGCCATCCTGGTCGACCAGGTAATAGGGCGCGCCGACGCTGGGCGTGATCCTGACCTTGTAGAGGCGGCCATTGATCCGGTACTCCTGGACGGTGCGATTCTCATGCTCCCGCAGGGTGACATCCGGGGCCAGGTCAGACTCGTGCAGGCTCAGATCAAGTCCGGCGACCTGGCTGGCAAGGCCCCCCAGCGGCAGCGCCAGGGCGGCGACCAGCAGGGGGAAGGGCGGGATGAGGGAATGGGGCATGGGGCGCGGCCCTGGGCAGCAGGAAAAACGCGCCTATGGTAGCAGGAAGGTCTTCTGCATGCCCCCGGGGATCGGCGGGGACGGAGGGGCCAGGCGTCAGCCCTTGCGCTCGTCGTATTCGGTCCGGGAGCCGGTCTGATCCCAGGCGAAGGTGCAGTCCAGATGGGCCAGCACCGCCGCCAGGCCCGACTCACCGTCCTCGATCATCACGCTCAGAGGCGGACGCCGACCGAATTTGCGATTGCCGCGCTTGATCCACAGCGAACGCATCTCAGGGTTGCGGGGGAAATAGGTGCCCAGGGCGTGCTCGATCCGGGCGAGATAGCCCAGCCGGCGGTTCACCGCCACCTCATCCGGAAAGGCCTCCTGCTCGACGAAGCGCGGGACATGGCGAGCCTTGACGGAGTCCGGCAGGGCCAGAAGGGTGAGGATGTCGCTCGCCCCCAGACCCCAGTCTTGGCACAGGGCCATGATGTGGCGCGTGGCCTCCATGCGCTCCTCGGGGGTGAGAACGGGGGTCAGGGGCAGGGCTGTGGTCATGGGTGGTTCCGTCGTGGGAGCGGCCGCGGTATCCGGCCAATGATGCGCCAAAGTTGAGTACGCGGCCGGGTAATTCAAGCCGGGGTGGATCGGGAGGTAGGTCGGAAGGGGTCGGCGGGGATGTTCCTCCCGGCAATATGGGCGGTATCCGCCGGCGCGGCGACTCAGCGCATCAGCCGCTGGATACGCATCACCCGCGGGACCTGCCGCAGCCGTCGCATGAGGCGGGCCAGATGGGGCCGGTCGCGGACCGTGACCAGGAAGTCCAGGCTGGTGTTGTGGCCATCCCGCTCCCGGGACTGGATGTTCTCGATATTAGAACCCAGCTCCGCGATCGCGGCCGCCAGGCTGGCAAGGACGCCCCGCTGGTTGCCGACATCGACCCGGATCTCGGTGACGAAATCACCGCTGGGTTCACTCGACCATTCCAGATCGAGCCACTGGTCCTTGTGGCGTTGGAAATCGCCCAGATTGCGGCAGCCCTGACGATGAACGACGATGCCCTTTCCCGGACTGAAGAGCCCGGCGATGGGGTCGCCGGGGATGGGCCGGCAGCAACGGCCATAATTGACCACCATGCCCTCGGTGCCCTTGATCGCCAGCCTGGGCCCCTTGCCCCGTTCCCCCGCCCCCGTGGCCTCGGCGGCCTCCTCGCCCATGAGCCGTCGCACCACCAGCACCGGCAGGCGATTGCCCAGCCCCACCTCCACCAGCAGGGTGGCCAGGTCGGGCAGCGCGGCCCGCTCCAGATAGGCCGTGACCTGGGCCGCCGGCAAGCGCTCCAAATCCAGGCCCTGCCCCGCCAGTTCGGCGTTGAGCAGACGCCGCCCCAGGGCCTCCGCCTCCTGGCGTTGCAGATTCTTCAGATAGGCGCGGATGTTGGCGCGGGCCTTGCCCGTCACCACGAAGTTCAGCCAGCCGGCGTTGGGCATGGCCCGGGGGGCGGTGATGATCTCCACCGTCTGACCACTGCGCAGGGGGGTGCGCAGGGGGGCCATGCGCCGGTCGATGCGCGCCGCCACGCAACGATTGCCCAGACCAGAGTGGATGGCATAGGCGAAGTCCACCACCGTGGCCCCCACCGGCAGCACCTGGATATCGCCGCGGGGGGTGAAAACGTAGACCTCGTCGGGGAAGAGGTCGACCTTGACGTGCTCCAGGAACTCCATGGAATCCCCGGAGCCGCGCTGCATCTCCACCAGGCTGCGTAGCCAGTCCCCCGCCAGGGCCTGGGGGCTGACGCCCTCCTCACCCGCCTTGTACATCCAGTGGGCGGCGATGCCGCTCTCGGCGACGTGCTGCATCTCCAGGGTGCGGATCTGGATCTCGATGGGGACGCCCTGGGGCCCGAAGAGCAGGGTGTGCAGGGACTGGTAGCCATTGTTCTTGGGGATGGCGATGTAATCCTTGAAGCGACCGGGGATGGGCTTGTAGAGGTTGTGCGCCACGCCGAGGACCCGGTAGCAGGTGTCGATGCGGTCGACGACGATGCGGAAGGCGAAGACGTCCACCACCTCCTCGAAGGCACGCTGCTTGTTGCGCATCTTGCAGTAGATGCCGAAGAGGTTTTTCTGGCGGCCCACCACCTCGGCCTGGATGCCGGCCTGGGACAGGCGATCCCGCAGGGCGGTCTCCACGTCCGCCACCAGGGCCTTGCGCGTACCCCGCGCCCGTTCCACCGCCCGTTGCAGCAGAAAACGGCGCCAGGGCCAGCGATGGGCGAAGGCCAGTTCCTCCAGTTCCGCCCCGATCTGGCGGATACCCAGGCGGTTGGCGATGGGGGCGTAGATCTCCAGGGTCTCGCGGGAGATGCGGCGGCGCTTCTCCGGGGCCATGATCCCCAGGGTGCGCATGTTGTGCAGCCGATCGGCGAGCTTGATGAGGATGACCCGGATGTCCTTGGTCATCGCCAGCAGCATCTTCTGCAGGTTGGCCGCCTGGTTCTCGGCCTTGGTGGGGAAGTCCAGGCGGGTCAGCTTGCTGACCCCGTCCACCAGCTCGGCGATCTCCTCGCCGAAGAGGGCCGCCACCGATTCCCGGGAGTGACCGGTATCCTCGATGACGTCATGGAGGATGGCCGCCATCAGGCATTTGTAGTCCATGCGCATCCCGGCCAGGATGCGCGCCACGGCGACGGGGTGCTCGATGTAGGGCTCGCCGCTCTTGCGCGTCTGGCCGGCATGGGCCTCGGAGCCAAGCTGATAGGCGCGGTAGACCTCGCGGATCTGTTCCGGGGTCAGGTAGGATTCGAGATAGACGCAGAGGTCCTCGATCTGGAAGCGCGGCTTTTCCACCGGCGCCAGTTCGCTGACCGGGGGGAGCGTGGGGGACACCAGGGCCTGGATCATCAAAGCGGTGCCCGTTGGATAGCGGCGCCATCCGCCGGGTGGCGGACCGCCGTCAGGATCAGCCGGGCAAACCGATTTCCCGCCCGCGCCCGCTCCAGGGCCCGAGACCCACGGCGCCAGCCCGGGGGCCTACTCGTCGCCGCCCAGTTCAGCCGCCAGTTCCGCGGCAATCCGCATCTCCAGGGAGCGCTCGGCGCGGCGCTGCTCGCGCTCCCGCTCCACCACCTCCACCGCCTCCTGGGTGAGGACGCCATCGGCGATCTCGCGCAGGGCCACCACCGTGGGCTTATCATTGGCCCAGGGGATCAGGGGTTCGACGCCATTGGCCAGTTGCCGCGCCCGCTTGGTGGCGAACAGCACCAGATCGAAGCGGTTATCGACATGATCGAGGCAATCCTCGACGGTAATGCGTGCCATGAGTGGGAATGACTCCGTATGCGTGATTAGTGATTAAGGTTAGCAAAAGCCCGCCCGGCAAGCGACGGGCGAGATGGTTAGGTGCCACCGGGCGGACGATCACTCCGCCAGCAGGCCCGCCAGCAGCCCCCGCCAGCGGCTAGCGCCATGGGCCAGGCGCAGGCGCTCGGCCCGGATCAGGCATGCAAGGTCCTCGAGGGCCGTCTTGAACCGGTCGTTGACCACCAGATAATCGTACTCGTCGTAGTGGATCATCTCGTCCCGGGCCTGGCGCATGCGCCCGGCGATGACCGTCTCGCTGTCCTGGCCCCGCCCGCGCAGCCGGCGCGCCAGTTCGGCGGCGGACGGCGGCAGGATGAAGATCGTGACCGCGTCGGGAAACCGCGCACGCACCTGCCGGGCCCCCTGCCAGTCGATCTCCAGCAGCAGGTCCTGACCCGCGGCCAGGGCCTCCCGGACCTTGGCCTCGCCGGTGCCATAGCGATTGCCAAAGACCTGGGCATGTTCGAGAAAGGCCCCCGCGGCGATCATGGCCAGGAAGTCGGCCTCCGCGACGAAGTGATAATGGACGCCATCGGTCTCCCCCGGCCGGGGCGGACGCGTGGTATGGGATATCGCCAACCCCAAGGTGGGTTCCCGCTCACGCAAGGCCTTGACCAGGCTGGTCTTGCCGGCGCCAGACGGCGCGGAGACGACGAAAAGGATGCCTTCGCTCATGTAACCCGTGCCCAAAAAGTGGGGAGCCAAGCCGAACCCCGGGGCCCCTGGCCTGGGGTCCCGCGCCGGACCTGTCGCTCGTAGGCCGGCAAGTATACCCTTCGCCAAACGATTTTCCGTGATTACCGCAGCCTGGGGATCAAGAGGCGTGCGCGGGGTTGTGGCAGAGAAACCATTCCCCCCTTCCGCTGCCTGGGCTGGCGTAGATAGCACAAGCCGATGATTGTCTTGCTCCCTCTCCCCCATCTTAAGAGGGTTGGGGAGAGGGGGCTGACCGGTTACGCGGCGGAATCATCTCCGGACGAAACCCCGGCCCCGCCCCCGCACGAGGCGGGAAATCAGCCGTCAGCGATGATCGGGGCTGACTTATAATTACCTACATGCATCCTCGTCTCGGAGTTACCGCCATGTTCGAGATCCCCACCCCTCGCGTTCTCCTGGCAGGCCTGGTGTTCCTGGCCCCTCCCCTTGCCCTGGCCCAGACTCCCGCCGCTCCCGGCTATGCTGCCCCCAGCTATGGACCTGCGCCCGCTGCACCGCCTTTGCAGGGCTATCTCCCCCCGCCGCCGGACTTTCCCGCCTCACCGGGTTTCACGGGCCCTGGGGGCTACGATTTTCAGCCCCCGCCCCCACCCAATTTCCCCGCATCCCCCGGCCTGGCCGCCCCGGAGCGCGGGATGCCGGGTCGTCTCGGGGGTCCCCTGCGCTACAACCAGTCCGTCACCGCCGAGGGCTATGTCCTGGAGATCCCCCTGGAGGGTATGAAGGCCGAAGAGATCCAGGTCGATGTCCAGGGTCGTTCCCTGCGCATTTCCCGGGATACCTCCACCAAGACCTCCCGCGAGGACAACTTCGACGACGGCCGGGGTTACCAGCGCAGCTACAGTTTCTCCAGCGGCCGGACCAGCCGCCGCCTCCCCCTGCCCCCGGACGCGGATGGCGCCGCCCTGCAGCGCCAGGATAGCGCAGACCAGGTCCGCATCCTCATCCCCCGTCGTCAAGGCGGATAACCCCCCCGGAATCAAGCCAGCGCCATGCCCGAACGCTACGCCACCCCCCAGGACGCGGAAGACGCCTTTTACGACGCCATCGACGAGCGTGACGCGGAACGCCTGCGCGGCGTCTGGGAGGACTCCCCGGACATCGCCTGCCTGCTGCCCATGCAGCCGCTGCTCCACGGCGACCAGGTCCACGAGGCCTGGGCGCCGCTCTTTGGCGGCGACTTCCACCTCGACATCCAGGTCACTCACATCCGCTGGCTGCATGCCGGCGACCTGGCCATCCACTACCTGGAGGAGCGGGTCACGGTCCCCGGCCGGCCGGCCCAGCCGCCGGTCCTGGCGACCAACATCTACCGCCGCGGCGCCGAAGGCTGGCGCCTGATCCTGCACCAGAACTCCCCTGCCCCCCCGCCCCCCGGGCCCTTCCCCGGCATGCCCCCCGGGCTCATGCCCGGTCTCGAGGGCTGATGCGCGTCAGCCTCCAGGCCCTGGGCTGTCGGCTCAACGAGGCGGAACTGGAGACCTGGGCCCGGCAGTTCCAGCAACTCGGCCACCAGGTCAGCGCCGATGAACAGGACGCCGATCTGGTGGTGGTCAACACCTGCGCCGTCACCCAGGAGGCGGTGCGCAAGTCGCGCAAATTGCTGCGCCGCGCCCAGCGGGCCAACCCCCGCGCCAAGCTGGTGGTCAGCGGCTGCTTCGCCACCCTGGAGACCCAGGCACTGGCCGCGGAGGGCGACATTGATCTGCTGGTCCCCAACCAGGACAAGGACCGTCTGGTGGCGATCGCCGCCGCCGAACTCGACCTGCCAACCATGCCGGTCACCGCCCTGGCCGCCGACGCCAACCCCCTCTTCGCCCGCGGTCGCCAACGCGCCTTCGTCAAGGTCCAGGATGGCTGCCGCTATCGCTGCACCTTCTGCATCGTCACCCTGGCCCGGGGGGATGAGCGCAGTCGCACCATCGCGGAGGTGGTGGCGGAGATCAACCGGGCGACGGCGGAGGGGGTGCGGGAGGTGGTGCTCGCCGGGGTTCACCTCGGCGGCTGGGGCAGCGACCTGGGCCAGGGCCTGGACGACCTGGTGGCCGGCGTCCTGGCCAACACCGACCTCCCTCGCCTCCGCCTGGGCTCCCTGGAGCCCTGGGAGCTGCCGAAGCGCCTCTGGGACCTCTTTGCCAACCCGCGGCTGATGCCCCATCTCCACCTGCCCCTCCAGAGCGGCGCCGACAGCGTCCTGCGGCGCATGGCCCGGCGCTGCCGCACCGGGGAGTTTGCCGCGCTTGCCGCCCAGGCCCGGGAGCGGGTGCCGGGCATCAACCTGACCACCGACCTCATCGTCGGCTTTCCCGGCGAGACCGACGCCGAGTGGCAAGAGAGCCTGGAATTCGTCCGCCAGATCGGTTTTGGCCAGATCCATATCTTTCCTTACTCCCCCCGCCCCGGCACCAAGGCCGCTACCCTGCCGGACCAGGTCCCCGCCACGGTCAAACGGGCGCGCAGTCAGCAACTGCACGAGCTGGCACGATGCCTGAAGGGTGAGACCCTGGACCGCCGCCTGGGCGCGGAGGCCACCCTCCTGGTGGAAGGCCGCCATGGCGGTGATCCCACGGGTGATTGGTTCGGCTATACCCCGGACTATCTCCCGGCGCGCCTGTCGGCGTCCGCGACCCCGGATCTGACCAACCGCCTGCTGCGGGTTAGCCTTACCGGCCGCCATGCCGACGGTGAAAGCCTGGTAGCGACCCCGCTCCCCGCTCGGGCCGCCAGGCTGGTCACCCTCCGGCCCGCACCCTAATGCCGATGAGGGTTGGCGCCTTGCTTGCGCGTGTCACCAGGATGGCCCGTGTGGCCTGGCGGCCCTGAACCCGGGATGAGGACCGCCCCGCCCCTCGCGCTGGCCGCGAGCATCGCCCGCCGCTTTCGTCTGGAGGCGGAGGAACTCGAGGTCAGCCCCCTGGGCCGGGGGCTGATCAACGACAGCTTTCTGGTGCGGACCGCCACCGGCCGCTGGGTCCTGCAACGCCTCAACGGCCAAGTCTTCCCTGATCCCGAGGGGATCATGGCCAATCTCGCCCGGCTTGATGCCCACCTGGCCCGCCAGCCACGGCTCGACCTGGTCTGGCCGACCCTCAGAACCGTGGCCAGCGGCGCCACCTGGACCCGTGATGAGGCCGGCGCCACCTGGCGGATGATGAGCCACCTTCCCGGCGAGCCCCTGACGGCGATCACGACCCCAGGTCAGGCGGCGGAGGTCGGCCGCCTGCTGGGTGAGTTTCATCGCGCCGTGGCGGATCTGGAACCGGCGCACTTGCGGGTCACCCTCCCCGGCTTCCATGTCACCCCCGCCTATTTGCGCCAGTTCGATCGGGTCCTGGCGGCGGGAGTCCCTCCCCGGGTCCAAGGAACGGAGGCGTTGCGATCAGACCCTGACCTGGAAGAGGCCCTGGACTTCCTCGCCCGCCGGCGGGAGGGCCTGGCCGAGGTGGAGGATGCCCGCCAGGCGGGCCTCATCCCGGAACGGGTGGTCCACGGCGATCCCAAGCTGGACAATCTGCTGTTCGACGCCACGGGGCAAGGCGCCGTGGCCCTCATCGACCTGGACACCGTCCAGCCGGGACTGACCCTTCACGACATCGCCGACTGTCTGCGCTCCTGCTGCAACCGCCAGGGGGAGACAGCCCAGCCGGCCGCGATTGGCTTCGACCTCGTGGTCTGTCGTCCCCTGCTAGCCACCTATGCCACCGCTTCCCAAGGGCTCCTGAACCCCACCGAGATCGCCCTCCTCTATCCGGCGATCCGCCTCCTCCCCCTTGAGTTGGGGTTGCGCTTTCTCACCGATCATTTGCACGGCAATCGTTGGTTTCGTGTCACCGCGCCCGGCCAGAACCTGGCCCGGGCCAAGGTGCAGTTTGCGCTGGTAGCGGCGATTGAGCGCCAGGAGACACTGATTCGACAGGAGATCGTCGCCTGCTTTGGACAGCGTCCTGCCCAAAGATACTGAATCTGGGGTCTCGCGCAACTTGTCAGTGGCCCCCTGCCAGTGTCGCGCCCCCTGCAGTCGCTATCGGCGACGATCCTCCCCCTACTGCCAGCCCCGGTCTTGCGGTAAGATCGCACCACTTTTCGCGGTCGCGGCACGGCGAACGCAGGGAGTTGGCGGGCCTTATCCTCAATGGGGTCGACTTGCTCCGCTCGTTTAAACATTTGCTCCTCCGGAGCATCGGAGAACATCATGGGCATGGGTGGTATCAGCATCTGGCAGCTTCTGATCATCCTGGTGATCGTTCTGTTGCTCTTCGGCACCAAGCGCCTGAAGAGCATCGGTTCGGATCTGGGTAACGCGGTCAAGGGCTTCCGCTCGGCAATGAGCGACTCGGACAAGGAGGAGGAAGAACCCAAGCGTCTGGAAGAAGCTCCCCCTTCCTCCGCCGCGGGCTCCCAGGGCGTCACAGGGGCACAATCCGGCCCCTCCGCTCAGCCCACGGCCCCCCGCACGGCAACCCAGGACCCTGGCACCAGGGTCGAGAACCGGGACCGCGCCTGACGCTCCACTGAAGACCCAGGCCAGGCCAAGGCTATGTTCGATATTGGTTTTCTTGAACTGGTCGTGATTGGCGTCGTGGCCCTCATCGTCGTGGGTCCCGAACGCCTGCCCCGGCTGGCGCGTACCGCCGGCCTCTGGCTAGGACGAGCGCGCCGGACCCTGGCGACGGTGAAGGCGGAAATCGACAGCGAACTCAAGGCGGAGGAACTCAAGGAAATCCTGGCCAAGCAGGCCCGGGAGAACCCGCTGGAGACCCTCATCGAGATGCCCGCGACTCGCTCCCGGGATAAGCCCGCCTCCGCCAGCGTCGAGGCGCGGGGCGACAAGGGCGCCGCCTCCGCCGATAAAAGCGGCTGAAGGCTCCAGCCTCCTGGCAAACTCCGCCCCTCCGCCGGGCCGGCCTGCTCCCCTTTACCATCGGATACGGCTTAGCCATGACAACGCCGGCTTACGACGAAGATCCGGGCCCGGAACAGCCCTTTATTTCGCACTTGATGGAGCTCCGCGACCGCCTCTTGCGCATGATCCTGGCTATCGCGGTCGCGTTCCTGGTCCTCTTTCCCTTCGCCAACGACCTCTACACCTTCGTCGCCGAACCCATCCGCGCCCAGTTGCCGGAGGGTTCGACCATGATCGCCACCCAGGTCGCCTCGCCCTTCCTCACGCCCTTCAAGCTGGCGCTGGTGGCGGCGGTCTTCCTTTCCATGCCCTACCTGCTGTTCCAGGTCTGGGGCTTCGTCGCCCCGGGCCTGTACCAGCACGAAAAGCGCTTCGCCCTGCCCCTGTTGGCCTCGAGTATCGCCCTCTTTTACCTGGGGATGGCCTTCGCCTATCTGGTAGTCTTCCCCCTGGTGTTCGCCTTCTTCGCCGCGACCACCCCCGACGGGGTGGCCCAGATGCCGGACATCAGCTTCTATCTGGATTTCGTCCTCAAGATCTTTTTCGCCTTCGGTGTCGCCTTCCAGATCCCCATCGCCACCATCCTCCTGGTGGCCATGGGGTTGACGACGGCGGAAAGCCTGATTGAGAAACGCCCCTACGTCATCGTCGGCTGCTTCGTTGTCGGCATGCTCCTGACCCCGCCGGACGTCATTTCCCAGACCTTGTTGGCCGTGCCCATGTGGATGCTCTACGAGGCCGGGATCTTCTTCTCCCGTTTCTTCCGCAAGGATGAGGCCGAGGAGACGGAAGAGCCGCCCCCGGCGGGTCCCGGGCCGGGGGCAGGACCCGGTCGGAGTCCCGCGGGCGGTCAGTCCGCCCCCACGAGCACCGCTGAACCAACCGTGACCGCCGGGGGTGCCGATCCAGGCACGGCGGCCGCGGTGGGCGCTGGCCTGGCCAGCGTAGCGGCAGCCAGCCGCGGTGGGACCGCGGAGGGTGCGGAGCCAGCATCAGCCTCCACCGCATCTCCGGCGACGGGTTCAGCCCCGTCGTCATCCGCCACGGGGGGCCAGACCGCCACCCCGGGATTCGCCGCGGGAGAGGTCGTCATCGGCGCGGACATCGACGGTGGCGATCCCTTCGCTCCCGGTCGCTTCGTCCCCTTGACTCCGGAGGAGATGGAGGCCGAACTCGATGCCATCGAGGCGGCGGAGGCGGCCCTTGACCCTCTGGCAGACCAGGCCGCCGACGAGGATCAGTCCGCCCACCCGGCCACCCTCGACCCCATCGATGCCCTGCTGGAACGGGTCAAGGAGCTGCGGGAACTGGAGAACGAGCCCGGGGCCCGCCAGATCCTCTATCGGGTCCTCGCCGATGGCAATGAATCCCAGCGCTTCGTCGCCATGAACATCCTGACGGAAATGGATCAGCCTTGAAACCTACCGACATCCTGACGGAGATGGATCAGCCCTGAAACTCAGCGAACGCGACGCCGACGGACAGTTCATGCCCACTCAGGGCGGGGCCGGCGCGCGATCACGCCGTGGATACGAAAACGGGTAGCGTAATCAGACGAACCCCCATTAAGTCCCTGGCCTTGCGGCGCGCCAGGGAAACGCCACCGAAGACGAGCCCCGCCCATGGCCTCCGCCACCCAACTCCATTACAAACAGAACCGGCTCAAGCAATTGCGTGCCTTTTGCCATGCTGCCCGCTCGGGCAGCGTCAGCGCCGCCGCGGATCAGATCTTCCTCAGCCAGCCCACCGTTTCCCTGCAAATTCAGGCCCTGGAGCGGGAATTCGACACCCTCCTGTTCGAACGCCGCGGCCCCAAGATCAAATTGACGCCCGCTGGGGAGGTCCTTTACGAACTGGCCCAGCCCCTGGTGGAGGGCATGGACAAACTCCACGAGACCTTCTTCAGCCACTGTGGACGCGTGGATCAGGGCACCCTGGACCTGGCCGCCGGCGAATCGACCATCCTCTACATCCTGCCGGAACCAATCCGGCAGTTCACCGCCAACCATCCCGGGATTGAGATCAAGCTGCACAATGTCACCGGCCGCGATGGGCTGGCGATGGTGCGGGCCGACGAGGCCGACCTGGCCGTCGGCTCGATGATCGAGGTGCCCGACGACATCACCTACCGCCCCTTCGTCACTTACCGCCCCAAGCTCATCACCCCCCTTGACCATCCCCTGGCGGACAAGACCAACGTAAGCCTGCGGGACATTGCTCCTTACGGCCTCATCCTCCCCCCCAGCCACCTCAGCACCTGGCGGACCGTGGACCTGGTGTTCCGCCAGCACAACTTGGCGTACAAGGTCGCCATGGAGGCCGGCGGCTGGGAGGTCATCAAGAAATACGTCGAGTTGGGGCTCGGCATCTCCATCGTCACCGATGTCTGCCTGACGGGTCAGGAGCGACTGGCGGCCATTCCTTTGGAACAGTATTTCCCCAAACGCAGCTACGGCATCGTCCTGCGCCGTGGCAAGTTCCTCTCCCCCCAGGCCAAACGCTTCCTTGAGGTCCTGGATGCCAACTTCGCCGGCCAGGAAGTGGAGCCGCAACTCCAAGGCCCCCAGCATGGCGAATGGGAGGATGCCCACCTGGTGTGAGGGACCGAAAGTTCACCAGGGGATTTATCCGCCTGATTTCAGCGAACGTCGGTCAGGCTGAGGATTTACCCATCAAGGGATTGCCCACCCCACTTGATGGACCAGAGGTAAGATCAGCACGAAAGCAGGGGGCCTACGCTGATCGAGAGGTGGCCCGATGGGATGCGGCTGGGGGACGAGCAGAGGCTAAGGTATATTGACAGCTAACGCACTGATCAATAACCAAATTTTTATAGTAAATGGCGGAGAGAGAGGGATTCGAACCCTCGATGGAGTTTCAAGCCCCATACTCCCTTAGCAGGGGAGCGCCTTCAGCCTCTCGGCCATCTCTCCAGAAAATTGGCGGGCGTTTGGGAAGGGCGAATTATAGCCCCGCCCGCCACGAGGTGCCAGCCCTAATCGAGGTCGTCTTCGCTGTCGCTATCGGGCGGATTGGCCTGACCGGCCTGCTCACGCTTAATGCGCTCGTAGATCTCCTCGCGGTGGACGGCAACGTCCCGGGGGGCGTTGACGCCAATCCGAACCTGATTACCCTTGACGCCAAGTACGGTGACGGTGACTTCGTCACCGATCATAAGGGTCTCGCCGACCCTTCTCGTGAGTATCAACATTTCGCGTTCTCTCCCTTACAGTCCATTACCCAGAACGCGGACCAGGAACGGCGAGGAGCGGCAAGGCCGGCTCAAGCGCTGGAACCGCGAGGCGATAACCACGAAGACCTGGATACGACTCCGTGATAATTGAATTTTAGCAACAGCCAGGTGGCCTCAAAAGGTTTTTTCGGCGGGAGACGGCCATAGCGTTGCGATCACCCCGCCAAATGCACCCATTTGGGGCTAAATAACGGCGATCAGGCCGCCTTATCCAAATCAAAGGCGGCATGCAGGGCGCGCACGGCCAGTTCCAGGTATTTTTCGTCCACGACCACGGAGATCTTGATCTCGGAGGTGGAGATCATGCGGATGTTGATCCCCTCCTTGGCGAGGGCGGCGAACATCTTGCTGGCGATGCCGGCATGGGAGCGCATGCCCACGCCGACGATGGAAATCTTGGCGATGCGCTCGTCACCGGTCACCTGGCGGGCCGTCATGGCCTGGGCGGTGTCCTTGAGGATCGCCAATGCGCGCTGATAGTCGTTGCGGTGGACGGTGAAGGTGAAGTCCGTCGTCGCCTCGTCGGCGGCGATGTTCTGGATGATCATGTCCACTTCGATATTGGCGTCCGCGATGGGACCCAGGATCTTGTAGGCCACGCCCGGCTGGTCCGGGACCCCCAGGATGGTCAGCTTGGCCTCGTCACGGGCGAATGCAATACCGGAAATGACCGCTTGTTCCACGGCGTCCTCCTCGAGTGAAATCAGCGTGCCCTCACCCTCTTCCAAGCTGGAGAGCACGCGCAATGGGACCTTGTACTTACCCGCAAACTCCACGGAGCGGATCTGCAGGACCTTGGAGCCCAGACTGGCCATCTCAAGCATCTCCTCGAAGGTGATGCGATCGAGCTTGCGGGCGCGCGGCTCCACGCGCGGGTCCGTGGTGTAGACGCCATCGACGTCGGTGTAGATCTGGCACTCGTCGGCGCTCAGCGCGGCGGCCACGGCCACGGCGGAGGTATCGGACCCGCCCCGCCCCAGGGTGGTGATGTTGCCGTGCTCGTCGACGCCCTGGAAACCCGCGACGACCACGACGTGGCCGGCATCTAGATCGGCCCTGATGTTGGCACCCTCGATCTCGCGGATGCGCGCCTTGTTGTGTGCGCTGTCGGTGAGGACCTGGACCTGCCCGCCGGTATAGGAGCGAGCGGGACAGCCAATGCTATCGAGCGCCATGGCCAGCAGGCCGATGGTGACCTGTTCGCCGGTGGCCATGATGACATCCAGTTCTCGGGGGTTGGGCGGATTCTGGATGGCCTTGGCCAGGCCGATGAGACGGTCGGTCTCGCCGGACATGGCCGAGACGACCACCACCACCTGATCGCCCTGATCGCGCCAGCGTTTCACCCGCCGGGCAACGTTCTGGATGCGCTCCACGCTGCCGACGGAGGTGCCGCCGTATTTTTGAACAATGAGCGCCATGGCACTCTCCTTAGGTCATTGCAATGTCTGGGGTAACCGTACAGACCCCCTCTCCCCAACCCTCCGCCGCCAGGGGGGGAGGGAGTAAGTAAACCAGCGGGTGGCGTTACCGAAGCCTCCCAGGGTGCGAGGGGTCTGAACGAATACTGTCTGGGATGGCGAACCGCGGGCCAAGGCTCGACGCGGGCGGCGCCCGGTAAGTACCGGACACGCCGCGTCGGTCATGCTGGCCGGGAAGCGCTACAGCCGGCGGATGATAGATGAAAATTAGCCGGGACTGAAATATACCCGCCGCATTTCGGCATTCGGGGGAGGTTCGGGGAGAAGGGGCTGAACGGTTACGACCGGATTAGGCCTTGGCTCGCGCCCGCGCCCAATCCTTGGCCAGGGCCAGGGCCGCTGGCAGGCCCGCGGGATCGTTGCCACCCGCCTGGGCCATGTCTGGCCGACCGCCGCCCTTGCCGCCGACCTTGGCCGCGGCCTCGCGGATCAGGTCCCCCGCCTGGAAGCGGCCGGTGAGGTTCTTGGTCACCCCGGCGATGAGACTGACCTTGCCCTCATTCTCTGCGGCAAGCAGGATGACGGCGGAGCCGAGCTTATCCTTGAGCCGGTCCAGGGCCTCGCGCAGGGCCTTAGGATCGGCGCCCTCCAGCCGCGCCGCCAGGACCTTGATGCCCTGGCCAATCTCCTCGGCCTGGGCGGCCAGGTCGGCACCGGCGGCACCGGCGGCCTTGGCCTTGAGGTCCGCCAGTTCCTTCTCCATGCGCTTGGCGCGCTCCAGCAGGGCGGCGACCTTGTCGTCGAGGTCCTCGCGGCCACCCTTGACCAGACTGGCGAGGCGCAGCAGGCGCTCCTCGTCCGCCTCCACCACAGCCAGGGCATTGGCCCCGGTGGTAGCCTCGATGCGCCGCACCCCGGCGGCGACGCCGCCCTCGCTGAGGATCTTGAACAGACCGATGTCCCCCACCGCCTGGACGTGGGTGCCGCCGCACAATTCAGTGGAGAAGTCGCCCATGCGCAGCACCCGCACCTGGTCGGCGTATTTCTCGCCGAAGAGGGCCATGGCGCCGCTGGCCTTCGCGTCCTCCAGGGCCATGAGGCGGGTCTCGACCGCATGGTTGGCGCGGATCTGCTGGTTGACCAGGCGCTCGATGGCCCGCAACTGCTCGCGGCTGACCGGCTCGAAGTGGGAGAAGTCGAAGCGCAGCCGCTCCGGGTCCACCAGTGAGCCCTTCTGCTGGACATGGTCGCCCAGGATCTGGCGCAGGGCGGCGTGCATCAGGTGAGTGGCGGAGTGGTTGAGGGCGGTGGCCTGACGGCGCTCGCCATCCACCCGTGCCTCGACCACATCGCCGACCGTCAGCCGCCCGTCCTCCACCCGGCACAGATGGCCGAAGACGTCCCCGCCCAGCTTCTGGGTGTTCAGGACGGTCAGGCGCACCTGCTCGCCGGTGAGCCAGCCGCGGTCGCCGACCTGGCCGCCCGACTCGGCGTAGAAAGGCGTCTGGTCGAGGACGACGATGCCCTCCTCGCCGGCCCCCAGGGTCTCCACTGCCGTGTCGCCGCGATAGAGGCCGGTCACGTGGGCGCGGTCCTCCAGGTGCTCGTAGCCAGTGAAGCAGGTCTCGCCGTCCAGACGCAGCCCCGCCCCGTAGGCGACGCCGAACTGGCTGGCGGCGCGGGCGCGCTCCTTCTGGCGCGCCATCTCCCGGTCGAAGCCGGCGGAATCGATGCTCAGGCCGCGCTCCCGGGCGATGTCGGCGGTGAGGTCGACGGGAAAGCCATAGGTGTCATAGAGCTTGAAGACGATCTCGCCGGGGATGACGTCGCCGGCGAGGCAGGCCACGGCCTGGTCGAGGATACGCAGGCCCTGATCCAGGGTCTCGGCGAAGCGCTCCTCCTCCAGCCGGAGGACATGGGCCACCCGCTCCTGGGCCTTGGGCAGCTCGGGGAAGGCCGCGCCCATCTCCGCCGCCAGGGGGGCGACCAGTTGGTGGAAAAAGGGCTGCTGCTGACCGAGCTGGTAGCCGTGGCGGATAGCGCGGCGGATGATGCGGCGCAGGACATAGCCGCGCCCCTCATTGCCCGGGGTGACGCCATCGACGATGAGAAAGGCGGCGGAGCGAATGTGGTCGGCGATGACCCGCAGGGCCTTGGAGTCCCGGTCGGTCGCGCCAGTCAGCTCGGCGGCGGCGGCGATCAGCCGGGCGAAGAGGTCGATCTCGTAGTTACTGTGGACGCCCTGCATGACCGCCGCCAGGCGCTCCAGGCCCATGCCGGTGTCCACCGAAGGCTTGGGCAGGGGCGTCAGCTTGCCGCTGGGGTCGCGGTCGTACTGCATGAAGACCAGGTTCCAGATCTCGATGTAGCGGTCGCCATCGGCATCCGGCGAACCGGGGGGACCACCCGGGACCTCGGGGCCATGGTCGTAGAAGATCTCGGAACAGGGACCGCAGGGGCCGGTGTCGCCCATGGCCCAGAAGTTGTCCTTCTCGCCGCAGCGTGAGAAGCGGTTGGGGTCGACGCCAACCTCGTCCAGCCAGATGGCGGCGGCCTCGTCGTCGTCCTGGAAGACGGTGACCCAGAGGCGCTCGGGGGGGATGCCCAGGACCTCGGTCAGGTATTCCCAGGCATAACGGATGGCGTTGTGCTTGAAATAGTCGCCGAAGCTGAAGTTGCCCAGCATCTCGAAGAAGGTGTGGTGACGGGCGGTATAGCCGACGTTCTCCAGGTCATTGTGCTTGCCGCCGGCGCGCACGCAGCGCTGGGAGCTGGCGGCGCGGTGGTAGGAGCGCTTGTCGCGGCCGAGGAAGACGTCCTTGAACTGGACCATGCCGGCGTTGGTGAACAGCAGGGTCGGGTCGTTGGCCGGCACCAGCGGGCTACTGGGCACCACCTGGTGGCCGTGGCTGGCGAAGTAATCGAGAAAACTGGCTCTCAGCTCGGCACTGCTCTTCATGACGTGAAACTCATTGGTTACTCAGGGTTAGCCACTTAGGCGACTTGGGTGACTCGGCTCGGGCCATCGCACCCCCCCGCCCCGGCTGACACAGCCGGCTGTGCCGATCCGGGGCACCCACCTCGCCCTGCACGCGGGGGACGGCGACCGCTGACTCAGCTCAGGTCACCGCGCAGGTAGCGGCGGACCAGCTCGGGCGGAAAACCGCGATATTCCAGAAATCGGGCCCGACGTGCCAGTTCCTTAGGGTCGGCGGCCGGCTCCGGGCCGAATTTCTTGTCCGCCACCCGGGTGAGGAGCGCCTGCCAGTCCTCCTCGTCCCGGTCGAGGAGCGGGGTGATCAGCTCATCCTCCACCCCCCGTTCTCGCAACTCCTGGCGCAGACGGCGCGGGCCGTAGCCCTTGCGCGCCCGGGCGGTGACATAGGCCTCGGCCGTGCGCTGATCGCTGACCAGATCGCTCGCCGTCAGCTCATCCAAGACCGGGTCGATGGCCGCCTGCTCGTGGCCCTTGGCACGGAGCTTACGCACCAGTTCCTGGCGACTATGCTCCCGGCTGGCCAGCAGGCGCAGGGCCCGCTCCCGGATGGCGTTCTCCTCCAAGAGAACCGAGCTTGGCTCCTCCCCAGGCCCGTCGCCCGGGCTCCGGTCGTCACGCATCTCGTTCTCTACCACGCCACCACCGGTTTTCGTCAGGGACCCGCATCAACGACACGGGGCCTTAGCGTGAAAGTCACCACAAAGTCTTTCATAATCAGGGGTGTGGTCCGACCCCTCATGACAGTTAGCGTGAAAGTCACGAAAATTTCTTTCATCTTCAGGGGGGTGGCGCACCCCCTTATGACAGTTGGTCGGATCACCCACCCCCTCAGCGCTGCCGGGCACCAAAGGCACCCCGCCCTGAAGTGAGGCCCGATACCGTCGTGCCGCGGTCAACCTTCGGCCAGGCTCTCGGCGGGCTCCGCGGGCGCGGCGGCATCGGCCGCCGGCAGCAGTTTTTCACGGATCCTGGCCTCGATCTCGGCGGCCAGGGCCGGGTTCTCCTTGAGATAGACCCGCACATTGTCCTTGCCCTGGCCGATACGGGTACCGCCATAGCTATACCAGGCGCCAGACTTGTCAATGATGCCGTGCTGGGCGCCGAGGTCGATGATCTCGCCCTCGCGGGACACGCCCTCGCCATAGAGGATGTCGAACTCGGCCTGCTTGAAGGGCGGCGCCACCTTGTTCTTGACCACCTTGACCTTGGTCTCGTTGCCGATGACCTCCTCGCCCTTCTTGATAGCGCCGACGCGGCGGATATCCAGGCGCACGGAGGCGTAGAACTTGAGGGCGTTACCGCCGGTGGTGGTCTCCGGGCTGCCGAACATGACGCCGATCTTCATGCGGATCTGATTGATGAAGACCACCAGGCAGTTGGAGCGCTTGATGTTGCCGGTGAGCTTGCGCAGGGCCTGGGACATGAGGCGCGCCTGGAGGCCGACGTGGGAGTCACCCATTTCGCCCTCGATCTCGGCCTTGGGGGTCAGGGCCGCCACCGAGTCCACCACCACCACGTCCACCGCCCCGGAGCGCACCAGCATGTCGGTGATCTCCAGGGCCTGCTCCCCCGTGTCCGGCTGGGACACCAGCAACTCGTCCATATTGACGCCCAGGCACTTGGCGTAGACCGGGTCCAGGGCGTGCTCGGCGTCGACGAAGGCGCAAGTGCCGCCCAGCTTCTGGGCCTCGGCGATGATGTGCAGGGTGAGGGTGGTCTTGCCCGAGGACTCGGGCCCATAGATTTCCACCACCCGCCCCTTGGGGACACCGCCCACGCCGAGGGCGATATCCAGGCCCAGGGAGCCGGTGGAGATGACCTCCACATTGCGCACCGCGCCGGCATCACCCATGCGCATGACCGAGCCCTTGCCAAACTGCTTCTCGATCTGGCTGAGGGCGGCGGCCAGGGCCTTCTTGCGATTTTCGTCCATCGTTGCTCCTGTCTGGGGTTTGCCCTCGCCGGGCTGTCAGGCACGGGGCCGGGAATTTCTTAAGGGGGTGAAGTATCGCATAGCCCTTGAGCGGCGTCATGGTACCCCTCGGCGGTGCGCCCAGGGGTGAAAAATCCGCGACGGTTCACGCCTGGGGGACACCCCAAGGCCGCATCGTGGTGGGCGCTAGACGTTGACGAGGATCCCAATCATGGCTTGGGCCGCGCCAGGGTCCAGCGTCGCAGGATGCGATAGCGCGGCGGTGGGCCCTCCTGACCATAGGCCAGGACAAAGGCGTCGACCGGCCAGGAGATGGGCTGATCCAGGGGGCGTGCCGCCAAAGGGCGGGCGTTGCGCGCCAGGGTGGCATGGGGGGCATAGGGCCTCGGATCGAGGGCCAGGCCGCAAGCCCCTAACTCGTGGCGCAGGGTGGTGACCAGTTGGGCCAGGGGCGCTGGCGCCGGATCGGTGCCGCACCAGACCACCCGCGCCCGGGGGAAGGAGCCGACCCGGTCCAGGCTCAGCGTGAAGGCCGGGGTCCGCACCCGTTCGGCGGCGGACTCGGCGCATTGGCGCTGTTCCGGCGGCACGGCGCCCAGAAACACCAGAGTGAGGTGGATATCCCCGGGGTGGATCAGACGCCCGCGGAATGGCGGTCGGGCCAGCGGGGTTTGGCAGGAAGCGGTGACGTCCCGGCCGATGGTCTCCCCTGTGGGTCTGACCGCCGGGGTCGTTGGTCCCGACAGCCCTGTCAGTCCTGACAGTCCCGGCAACCCCGATAGCCCTGACAGATCAGCCTGAACCCGGGCAAGGGCCAGGCGCTGGGCCTCCCCGGGCCAGAGGGCGAAAAAGAGCCGCTCAGCCACCGCCGCCGCTACCGTTCTCGCTCTCGCTACCCCCACCGGCACCATCACTGCCGCCGCCGCCGCCGAGCAGTTCTAGCAGTCGCTCCAGGGCGATGCAAACTGTCTGCCGACGCACCGCCTCGCGATCCCCGCTAAGATGCAGGCGCTCCACCATCGGCGACTGCCCCGCCAGGGCCCAGGCGACGAAGACGGTGCCGACGGGCTTCTCCGCGCTACCGCCCCCCGGACCGGCGATCCCGCTGACCGCCACCGCGACCTGGGCCTGGCTGCGCGCCAGGGCACCCGCCACCATCGCCGTTACCACTGGGGCACTGACCGCCCCATGCGCCGCCAGGGTAGACTTAGCAACGCCCAGCATCTCCTCCTTGGCGCGGTTGCTGTAGGTCACGAAACCCCGGTCGAACCAGGCGCTCGACCCCGCCACTCCGGTCACGACCTGGGCGATCCAGCCGCCGGTACAGGATTCCGCCGTGGCGAGCACCCGCCCGGTTGCCATGAGGCGCTGGCCCAGGGCCGCCGCCAATTGCTCTAATTTCTGGTTCATGAGCCGAGTTTCGGTCACCAGCGGGGTGAGGTGCAAGCACCACGCCGGACAGCACCATGCCAGAGAGGCCATGCCTGCCGAAGGGTGGTGAGAAGTCAGGCAAGGGGGGAAAGGTCGTCGCGGCTTGATCGGTTCCGCGGGCACCCCGAGAATGCGGAGGATTCGTAACTCGCGGGCCGATCAAGCCCGGTTGGTTTCATCCTCCTCTTACTGTTCCCCGGAGACCGCGTCATGAGTCCGCACGACGATCTGGAAATTCGTTGCGAGCACAAGCCCTCACCCGCCAAGCTGGAGGTGCTGGGGGTCGAATACTGGCCCATCTGGCGCAAGGAGGTCTCGACCTTCTCTTGGCATTACGACCAGACCGAAACCTGCTATGTCCTGCGGGGGCGGTTTCGGGTAACGCCGGAGGGTGGCGAGGGGCGAGAGTTCCAGCGTGGTGACCTCATCACCTTCCCGGCTGGCCTGTCCTGCGTCTGGGAGGTGCTGGAACCGGTGGAGAAGCATTACCGCTTCGATGCCTGACGGACCCTGAGGACGCGTAATGCGCCCGGAGGAATCTCCAGCCGCCAAGGCCTCTCCACGCGCTCCCGTCACGACGACATACCCAGCGCCAGACGATTGTCCGGTCCCCGGGTCGGTTGAACCTTGCAAGGCGCTGGCTAGAAAACGAAAACCCCGATCCGCTTCTGGTGCGGATCGGGGTCGCCGGGCACCCTCCCTGTGCCCGATGGTGCCTTATCTCACCCGGCCCGAGTGGCCGGCGGGAGATTACTTGGCCTCGGCGGCGGGAGCGGCCGGAGGAGCGGGCGGGGCATAGGGGGCGTAGGGCGCGCCGTAGGGGGCATAGCCGTAGGGGCCACCCCAGTAGGGGCCGTAGCCATAGCCGTAGTAGTCACGATAACGGTTGTAACCGCGGCCCCAACCACGTCCGCCACCGGACATGTTCATGTTGAAGTCACCGTAGCCGTCACCGAACATGTCGTTCCACCAGTCGTTGCCGGAGTTGCCCCAACCCGGGCCACCCCAACCTGGGCCGCCCCAGAAGGCGGAGGCGGAAGCGGACACACCCAGCAGGGCGGCGATGGCGGCGGCGGTAGCAAGCTTTTTCATCTTAGAGATTCTCCGATATGTTGTTTCTGTTGGCAGCAAGGACCGGCGTCTTATGTGCTGTGGGCGCCGTCCATGGGTGCGTAGAATATTAGTGTATTCTGATATGGTCAAGCACTATTTTGCGGTCATCGAAAAAAAAGCCCCACCTCAGCGCTCCTGGTTCCTGAGCAAGACCAGGCCGACCAGCAGAAAGCCGAGCCCGAAGGCCGCCAGGACCCCATAATCCAGCCAGAGATCACCCGGTTGCAGCCCCTTGGTGAAGGTGCCGACACTGATGTGATTGAACCAGGCGCTGGGAAAACCATAGCCCATGAAGCGCGCCGCGCCGGTCAGGGAGGAGACCGGCACCAGCATGCCGGAGAACAGGATGGTGGGGATGGTGCTGACGATGGCGGTGCCAAATACCGCGGCGATCTGGGTGCGCATGAAGGTCGACATGAGCAGCCCCAGGCCGGTGGTGGCGAAGACGAACAGCGCCGCCCCCAGGGTGAGGGCGCTCAGGCTCCCGGTCAGCGGCACGCGGAACAACCAGAGGGCCATCAGCAACAGTAGCAGGTAGCTCAGCAGCGCCAGCCCCAGGTAGGGCAACTGCTTCCCTAACAGGAATTCCAGGCCCTTGGTCGGCGTGGCGTAGAGATTGATGATGGAACCGAGTTCCTTCTCCCGCACCACCCCCACCGCCGTCATGGTCGCCGGGATCATGATCAGCGACAGCATCAGGATCCCCGGCACCATGGCATAGACGCTCTTGAAATCCTGGTTGAAGCGGAAGCGGGTCTCGATCGCCACCGGCGGCAGGGAAGATGTTGATTGGCCCACAGCCAGGGTCTCCAGGTACTGCCGATGCACGCCCTCCACGTACCCCCGGATGGTATCGCCGCGGAAGGGGATAGCGCCGTCGACGAGGAGCCGGACCTCTGGTCGCGCCCCGCGCTTGAGGGCGCGGCCAAAGCCAGGGGGGATCTCGATGGCCAGGGCCAGACGCCCGCTGGCCAGCCGCCGTTGCAGATCGGCATCATCCGCGAGGGGCGCCTGTTCGGCGAACCAGGGGGTACCGGCAAACTGCTCCCGGTAGGCGCGACTGGCCGGGGTGCGGTCACGGTCGAGGACGGCGAAGGCGATCTCGTCCACGTCAAAGGAGATGCCAAAACCCATCGCGATCATCAGCAGGACCGGCCCCAGGAGGGCAAAGGCCAGGCGAATGGGATCCCGGACCAGTTCCGCCCCCTCGCGCCGGGCATAAGCCCAGAGCCGGCGCCGGGAAAGGCGCGGGTGACGGGCCGGCTGGGCCCTGAGGGCCGGGTTGGCTGACTGAGCACCGTGCGTTGGATGGGCGGGAGCCACAGGCGGCGCTAGCCCGTTCCTCTGGTTATCCGTCGGGTGCTTCAGCGGTTTGTCCGCCGCCAGGCTCCCGGCCGGCTGGCCGATCGCGACCTCCTCGTCCGCGGCCCCCTGCTCCATGTAGGCGATGAAGGCCTCCTCCAGGGTCGCCACCCCTTGGGCGGCCTTGAGGTCCGCCGGCGTTCCCTGGGCGAGGACGCGCCCGGCGTGCATCAGGGACAGTCGATCGCAGCGTTCCGCCTCGTTCATAAAGTGGGTGGAGATGAAGAGGGTGACGCCCTGCTCCCGGGACAGGGCAACGAGCTCCTCCCAGAAGCGATCCCGGGCGATGGGGTCGACGCCGGAGGTAGGCTCATCGAGGATGAGCAACTCCGGCGCATGGATCACCGCCACGGCGAGGGACAGGCGCTGGCGCATCCCCAGGGGCAGTTCCTCGGCGCGGGCCTCGAGATAGGGTTCCAGACCGAAGCGCGCCGCCAGTTCCGCGATGCGCTGGGGAATCCGCCCCGCCGGCAAGCGATAGAGCCGGGCGTGGAGGTCCAGGTTGCGCCGCACGCTGAGCTCGCCGTAGAGGGAGAAGGACTGGGACATGAACCCCAGGCGCTGACGCAGGGCCGCGTCCTCCGCCGCCACCGGCTGACCGAAGACCCAGGCCTGACCAGCGCTGGCCGGTAGCAGGCCGGTCAGCATGCGCATGGTGGTCGTCTTGCCGCAGCCGTTGGAGCCAAGAAAACCGAAGATCTCCCCCGGATGGATGTCCAGGCTGACGTCCGCCACGGCGACGAAATCCCCGAAGCGGCGGCCTAGTCCCAGGGCGCGGATCGCCGGCTTCCCATCGTCGGCCGTGTCGCGCGGGGGGACGACCAGTCGGCGGTGGCCACCGCGCTTGGCCGCCGGCAGCAGGGCGACGAAGATCGCCTCCAGGTCCTCCTCCCCGGTGCGCGCCCGCAGATCCGCCAGGCGTCCCTGGGCCAGGACCTCGCCCGCGTCCATTGCCACCAGGTGGTCGAAGCGGGCCGCCTCCTCCATGTAGGCGGTGGAGACCAGCACGCTCAGGTCCGGGCGGCGCTGGCGCAGGCGGTCCATCAGTTCCCAAAAGCGGCGCCGGGACAGGGGGTCGACGCCGGTGGTGGGCTCGTCCAGGACCAGCAAGTCCGGCTCGTGGATGAGGGCGCAGCACAGGCCCAGCTTCTGCTTCATGCCCCCGGAGAGGTTCATGGCCGGGCGATCAGTGAAGGGGGCCAGGCCCGTGGCCTGGGTCAGCTCGGCGATGCGCGCCGCCCGGGTCGCCCGGTCCTGACCGAAAAGCCGGCCGAAGAAGTCCAGGTTCTCGCGGATCGACAGGCTGGGATAGAGGTTCCGTCCCAAACCCTGGGGCATGTAGGCGATCCGCTCCACCACCCGCCCCCGCCCGGCGGGTCGGCGCAGGTCCTGGCCCAGGACCTCGACCCGGCCGGTCTGGATCCGCCGCACCCCGGCGATGAGCCCCAGCAGAGTGGACTTGCCGACCCCGTCCGGGCCGATCAGCCCGCAAACGGCGCCAGCGGGCAGTTCCAGGCTCACCCCCGCCAGGGCCCGCACCTTGCCGTAGCTGTGACTCAGCTCCCTGAGGCGGACGACGGGGGGAGGCGAGGTCAGCTCAGGGCTCCCGGGAGCGGGTCGTGACCGGACCGATCGTCCCTGGCTCAGGCTCAGGCTCCGTCTTCGACTTTGATTCCGGCTCAGGCCCCGACGTAGCGCCTTGATCCGGCTCCAGCCCTTGCGCCCGCTTTGAAGCCGTAACTGCCTTTGGCCCTGGCGCAATGTCAGACCCTGGGTCGTGATCGGCACCCGCATCCTTTTTAGGCTCCGGCGGCAGCCGGCTGGCCAACTTCGCCGGCCAGGGGGTGTCAGGGTCGAGCCGGACATAAGCGACGCCGGGGAGGCCGGTCTTGACCAGGGACTCGTAGCGGACGAGGAGCTCCGGGGCGATCTGGACCTTGACGCGAAAGGCCAGTTGCTCGCGCACGCTTTGGGTCTCCACCTGCTTGGGGGTGAACTGGGCGCGCGGCGCGACGAAAGAGACGCTGGCGGGGATGACGTACTCGGGGGCGGCGTCGAGGACGATCCGGGCCTCGCCGCCGAGGGGGACGCGGCCCGCCGCCGGCGCCGGCAGAAAGATCACCAGATAGACGTCGGTGAGGTCCAGCAGGGTCAGGACCTTGCCGCCGCTTCCCAGGACCTCGCCGGGCTCCGCCAGCCGATACAGGACCCGTCCGTCGCGCGGGGCGCGCAGGGTGCCATCGGCGATATCGACGGCGATGCGCTCGCTGCTGGCCTGGGCCGCGGCGATCGCCGCCTCGGCGGCGACGACCTGGATTCGCGCCGCCCGCAGGGCGGCCTCGGCGGTCCGCGCCTTGGTGCGGGCCTGGTCCAACTGGTCCTCGGCGACGAACTTGCCCGAACTGGACAGCCGTTCCAGCCGGGCCAGCTCGCGGCGGGCATAGTCGAGCTCGCTGGCGCGCTGCTCCCCCACCGCCAGGCCCTGCTCCCGTTCCTGCTCGGCCCGGCGCTGCTCCGCCTCGGCCTGGCGGCGCTGCGCCTCCAGGGCAGCGGTGTCCAGCACCGCCACCACCTGGCCCGCCGTCACCCGGTCGCCCTCCCGCACCCGCACCTCCAGCAGCCGCCCGGGGATCTTGGTCGCCACGTCGACCTCGGTGGCCTCCAGACGACCATTGCCCTGGGCAAGGCCCTCTGGCAGGGCGCGATGGTTCAACAGCCCGAGTAAGGCTTGCGGCAGGGTGGCCAGGTCAGCGCCGACCCGCAGTCCCCAGGCCACCACCATGACCGCGATGAGGACGGAGACCAGGAGGCCCCCCACCCACCACAGGCGGACCTTCGTGCTCATCGACAAGAGGTCAGTAATATCGATCCAGGGCCGTCAGGAAATCCTCCCGGGCGGGCAGCAGGTCGGGCTGGATGGCCAGGGGCAGGGTGACGGCCCGCTGGCCGCGGCCGCCGCGAAATTCCATGAAATCGAGGCGGCGGGCGGCGGCATTGTCCGGCTCCCGGACGATGTTCATGGCATCGAGGTAGAGGGTGACCGGCTCCACCCACAGATGCTGCCCGGGGTTGGCCAGGACCTCGATCACGATCCCCAGATGGGTCTCCAGGGTCTCCTGGTCCGGCCCCAGGGCCTCCAGTTGGGCGGTGACCTCATCCAATTCCTTCATGAGCGTGGCCAGGTCCGGGTGGTGCGGATCGAGGGCCTTGAAGCCCCAGCCGCCTTGCTCCAGGGCACTGAGCTTGCGCTGCAGCAGATCGCGTTGCCGGGACAGGTCGGCCCGTTCCAGCTTGACCTCGCTGATGCGGTTCAGGGCCTGGGTGAGGAGAAAGTCGAAGGCCCGGCGCATCAGTTGGCGCCGCCCCTCCTCCTCGCTGACGTTGGGCTCCAGAACCCGATGGGCGACGAAGCTGACCACCACCTGGGCCACGTCCCGGCGGATCTGATCGCCCACCAGATCCATGCCCAGGACATTGCGCTCCACCCGTTCCGCCATCAGCAGGCCGACCACCCGCCGCGCCACCCGCCCCTCGCCCGTCTCGAGATATTCCCGCAGGCCCTGGTCCCGCCCCAGGATGTCGAACATGCTCTCCGCGGAGGCGAACAGGGCGCCCAACCGCGGGTCGGCGCCATGGGCGGCGGCGGTCACCTCCAGGAACCCCGGGATGCCTCTCACCACCTCGATGACGTGGTCGATGCTGCGCACGATGGGGTCATGGAGCCGCCGGCTGAGACCGGACAATGCCCGCAGCCGGGGGTCCGTGCCCTCCACCACCCGCTCGGTCGCCAGCTCGATCAGGGAGGCCGGATAGCGGCCGCGCTCCTCCCGGCCACCAAAAATCGAATGCAAGAGTTTCAACATGGGCTTACCGATGTGGGCATCGCAGGTGATGATGGGACTAGATACCGCCGCTTGGGGACCGGCGACGGCTGGGGCGCCCGCGGGTCCGAGGGCGAATCAGAGACTGGCGAGTGCTACCCTGTCAATAGATTCCGCAGATGCGGGGACCGGGGTATTCTTCACCTCCGCCCGCCTGACGGCCGGCAACACCAGACGGGCAAGCCCCTCACCCAGTCCCCATCGCCCATGAACAGCGTGACGCCAGCCCCTTACCATCCCGGACAATTCATCGACCTCTACCTGCGCCTGGGCAAGTTGCTGTTTCAGCATGGGGCCACGGTGCAACGGGTGATCGACAGCGTCCAGGCCCTGAAAAATTACCTGGGCGGTGACGACATCCATGTCCTGATCGAATACGACGGCCTGATGATCACCGACATTCGCGGCCGGCACTTTCGCACCCGGGTGGAACGGCGCACCAGCTTCGTCACCTTCAATATCGAGGTGCTGATCGCCATCAGCCACCTGATCCGCGGGCTGGACCGCGAGCGTCCCAGCCCGGACGACCTCCGCCGGCGCCTGGACGGGATCGCCAATCGCCACTCGCCCCTGAGCGGCTGGACCCAGCACCTGCTGGTGGGCCTGGTGGCCCTGGCCTTCGGCATCGTCAACGGCGCCGATATGCTGGCCTGCGCCGCCATCCTGCCCGCTGCGGTACTGCTTAGCCTGGTGAAGAAGGTCCTGCTGGGGCGGGGCCAAAACCTCTACCTCAGCGTCCTGCTCGCCGGCCTGGCGGGGGTGCTGATCTCCGGTCTGGTCGCCAGCCTGCTGGGCACCACCACCGGGCTGGTGGCGATCATCGCCGTGCTCTTGCCCCAGGTCCCGGGTTTTCCCCTGATCAATGCCGGATTCGACATCCTGCACAACCACAACACCGTGGCCTGGGGTCGGCTCGCCTACGCCGGGATGATGATCGCCATCCTCACCCTGGCGGCGAGCGTGCCCCTGCTGCTGCTGTTCGACAGCCTGCAAGTGGAGACCGCGCCCCAGATCGGCTTGTGGCTGGTCCGCCTCGCCGATGGCCTCTTCGCCGGAGTCGCGGCCATGGGCCTGGGCCTGCTGTTCAACGTGCCGGGGCGCTTCATCCCCCTCCTCGGCCTGGGGGGCATCCTGGCCCGGGGCGTGCGCACCGAGCTGATCGTCCTCGGAGGGCTGGATATCGCCGTGGCCGCCTTTCTGGGGGCGGCGGCGGTGGCGGTGCTCATGTCCCTGCTCGCCCGCCGCACCCCCCTCCCCTCGGCGGTGTTCGCCCTGATTTGCGTCCTGCCCATGATCCCCGGCTTCCTGGCCATCGACGGGCTCAACCACCTGTTCCTGCTGACCCAGTTGGCCCCCGCCGCGGTCCCCCCGGAGATGGCCACCCACACCTTGCAGACCCTGCTCAAGACGGTCTTCACCATCAGCGCCCTGATCTTTGGCGTCATCTTCCCGATCTTCCTTCTGGAGGGCCGCCGGCCGCGGATTTAGGTCGAGGATTGGGTATAGTTGACGCCGCATCCCGCCCAGGGACCCTCATCCGCCGCTGGGCCCAACCCTTATCCCGGAGTAGCGGCCCATGAGGCTCCTCTTTCGCATCGGCGGCTTCCTGCCCTTCATCGGCATGATGTTTCTCAATGCCTTCGTCGACCTGGGCCACAAGATCATCATCCAGAACACCCTGTTCAAGACCTATGACGGCGATGCCCAGATCCTGCTCACCGCCATCGTCAACGCCCTGATCCTGCTGCCCTTCGTCCTGCTGTTCTCCCCCTCGGGCTTCCTCGCCGATCGCTTCGCCAAGCCGCAGGTCATGCGCCTGGCGGCCTGGGCGGCGGTGGCCATCACCCTGGCCATCACCCTCTGTTACTACCTGGGCTGGTTCTGGCCGGCCTTCGCCATGACCTTCTTGCTTGCCGCCCAGAGCGCCATCTACTCCCCGGCCAAGTACGGCTACATCAAGGAACTGGTGGGCAACGAGGCCCTGGCGACGGCCAACGGCTGGGTCCAGGCCACCACCACCACCGCCATCCTCTTCGGCATCTTCTTTTTCTCGGTGCTGTTCGAGGGCTACCTGAGCGAGGCGTTCTACACCACGCCGGGGGAGGTGATGCACCTCATCGCCCCCCTGGGGTGGCTGCTGGCCCTGGCCTCCCTGGTGGAGGCCCTGCTCGCCTACCGGCTGCCCCAGACCCACCCCGCTGAGGCCCTGACCTTCGACTGGGTCCGCTACCGGCGCGGGGCCTACCTGCGCGACAACCTGCTGACGGCCTGGGACAACCGCGTCGTCTGGCTGTCGATCATCGGCCTGTCGGTCTTCTGGTCCATCTCCCAGGTGATCCTGGCGGTCTTCCCGGCCTTCGCCAAGGACAGCCTGGGGGAGACCAACACGGTGGTGATCCAGGGCATCCTCGCCAGCTCGGGTCTGGGCATCATCCTCGGCTCCATCATCGCCGGGCGGGTCTCGCGTAATTACATCGAGACCGCCCTCATCCCCCTGGGGGCGGTGGGCATCGCCATCACCCTCTTCCTGGTGCCGGGGCTGGACTCGACCTGGGCCCACGGCCTCAACTTTTTCCTCATCGGCGTCCTCGGCGGCTTCGTCCTGGTGCCCCTCAACGCCCTGATCCAGTTCAACGCCGGCGAACAGGCCCTGGGACGGGTGCTGGCGGCCAACAACTTCGTCCAGAACCTGTGGATGCTGGCCTTCCTCGGCATCACCATCGCTGCCGCCGCCCTGGAACTGGGGGACCAGACCCTGATCCTGGGCCTGGCCCTGATCGCCCTGATCGGGGCGGCTTACACCCTCTATCAGTTGCCCCAGTCCCTGATCCGCTTCCTCATCCAGCGGCTGGTGGCGACCCGCTTCCGCCTCAAGGTTATCGGCCTGGACCACCTGCCGGCCACCGGCGGGGTCATGCTCCTGGGCAACCACATCAGTTGGCTGGACTGGGCCCTGGTGCAGATGGCCTGCCCACGGCCGGTGCGCTTCGTCATGGAACGGGAGATCTACGCCCGCTGGTACCTCAAATGGTTCCTGGACTTCTTCCAGGTGGTGCCCATCTCCCGCGGCAGCAGCCGCCACGCCATCGCCCTCCTGGCGCGGTTGCTGGAGGAGGGTCAGGTGGTCTGCATCTTCCCCGAGGGCACCATCAGCAAGAACGGCCAGCTCGCCGAGTTCAAGCGCGGCTTCGAGCTCTCGGCGCGCCAGGTGGCCGCGGACCGGGAGGCGGTCATCGTGCCCTTTTACCTGCGTGGGCTCTGGGGCAGCCTCTTCTCCTACGCCACGGCCCGGCTGCGCCAGAGCCGCGAGGAGGGCCGGCTGCGTTCGGTGGTGGTGGCCTTCGGCGCCCCCCTCCCCCTGAGCGCCGGGGCCGAGACGGTCAAGCAGGCAGTCTTCGAGCTGTCGGTCAGCTCCTGGCAGGACTATGTCCACGGCCTGCCCACCCTGCCCCTGGCCTGGCTGCACACCGCCAAGCGCCATCCGGACCGGGTGGCGATCATCGAGTCCAGCGGCACCCGCCTGACCCACCGCCGGTTGCTCACCGCCGTCCTGCTCTACGCCCGCCGCCTCCGCCGCCTGGCCCCGGAGGCGGCGGTCGGCATCCTCCTGCCCGCCAGCGGCGCCTGCGCCATCGCCAACCTGGCCGGGCTGCTGACCGGCAAGCGGGTCGTGAACCTCAACTACACCGCTAGCCCCGAGGCCCTGGGCGCCGCCATCGCCAGCGCCGGCATCCGCCATGTCATCACCGCGGACCGCTTCCTCACCCGGTTGGCGGCCCGGGGCATCGATGTCCGCGCCATGTTGGGCGCGGCCACCGCCCCGGCGAACGGCACCCCCGCGGAACTGGCGGCGGTCATGAGCCAAGCCGGGACCTCGGCCGGGGTCGAACTCCACGCCATGGAGGACCTGCGCGGAGGAATAGGCAAGGTCGAGGGCCTGCTGACCCTGCTCCTGGCCAGCCTGCTGCCGGCCCGCGCCCTCCTCGCCCTCTGGGGCCGCCACACCCACCCGGAGGACACCGCCGTCATCCTCTTCTCCAGTGGCAGCGAGGGCAGGCCCAAGGGGGTAGAGCTGACCCACCGCAACCTCATGGCCAACAGCCGGCAGATCGCCGACCTGCTCAACACCCGGGAGGACGACATCCTGCTGGCCAACCTGCCACCCTTCCACGCCTTCGGCCTCACCGTCACCACCCTCCTGCCCCTGGTGGAGGGCATCCCGATGGTCTGCCACCCGGACCCCACCGACGCCCTGGGCAGCGCCAAGGCCATCGCCCGCTACCGCGCCACGGTCCTGTTCGGCACCTCGACCTTCCTGCGGCTCTATACCCGCAACCGCAAGGTCCATCCGCTGATGCTTGCCCCCCTGCGCCTGGTGGTGGCCGGCGCCGAACGTCTGGCCCCGGAGGTGCGCGAGGCCTTCAGCCTCAAGTTCCAGAAGACCCTCTACGAGGGTTACGGGGCCACCGAGACCACCCCGGTGGCCAGCGTCAACGTCCCGGACACCCTGGACACCGACGACTGGAAGATCCAGACCGCCTCCCGGCCCGGCACCGTGGGTATGCCCCTGCCCGGCACCAGCTTCCGCATCGTCGACCCGGACACCCTGGCCGCCTTGCCCCCGGGGGAGGACGGGCTCATCCTCATCGGCGGCGTCCAGGTCATGAAGGGCTATCTGAACGACCCGGAGAAGACCGCGGCGGTCATCGTTGAACTGGATGGCAAGCGCTGGTATCGGACGGGCGACAAGGGCCACCTGGACGTGGATGGCTTCCTGACCATCGTCGATCGCTATTCCCGCTTCGCCAAGATCGGCGGCGAGATGATCAGCCTGACGGCGGTGGAGGAGCAGGTGCGCCGGGTCCTGGCCCAGCCGGAGCTGGAACTGGCGGCGATCAACCTGCCCGACGCCCAGAAGGGGGAGCGCATCCTGCTGCTGGTGGCGGCGGACCTCGACGGGGACGAGCTGCGCCGCGCCCTGCTGGCCGCCGGGGCCAACCCCCTCAGCATCCCCGCCGAGGTGCGGCGGGTCGAGTCCATCCCCAAGCTCGGCAGCGGCAAGACCGACTTTGGCGCGGTCAAGCGGTTTGCCATGGGTGATTGACTTACGGGGTTAGTTGACGGGTTATCAGCCTTCAGCTAAGTTTCGGCAAGGTACTTAAAATTGTGACAAGCGCGGATATGCCCGAAATCAGCCGCTTTCTTGGAGTAACCATCCCCCGGCAGAGCCGGGGGCTTTCATTCGTGAGCCGCTCGAAGCGG
>JADHED010000110.1_pt1 | contig 113130 bp, 97 predicted proteins | sample 8952041 | NCBI WGS metagenome assembly JADHED01 (sample SAMN16124423, study PRJNA663239) | bioreactor sludge metagenome | isolation source: sludge (control) | place: India:Bengaluru | collected 2018-09-08 | reverse complement strand
TCCATGCCGCATTCGATGTCGCGGCGGGCGCCGGACAGCTCGCGTCGGTCGCCGTCACCGTGAAGGTCTGACTGGCAGCGACGCCAGATCCCACATCCGCGACAGCCACCGGCAGCGAGTAGGCGCACCCGTTCGCCTGGTTCACCGTGAACGTCTGTCCGCCAACCGTGATCGTTCCCGTTCTCAGCACCCCCGCATTCGCAGAGACGCTGTACGTCACCGTGAACGGCGTACTCGCCCCGCTCACGGAAACCCCCGTGATCCACCCCGCATTGGGTGTCGCAGTCGGGGCCGGACAGCTCGCGTCGGTCGCCGTCACCGTGAACGTCTGACTGGCAGCGACAGATCCCACATCCGCGACAGCCACCGGCAACGTGTAAGCGCACCCGTTCGCCTGATTCACCGTGAACGTTCGCCCGCCAGCCGTAATCGTCCCGGCCCGGGCTACTCCGGCGTTCGATCCTACATTGTAAGTAATCGTATACGGAGTCGTCAGACCGCTGACAACGACTCCCGTAAGCCATGCCGAGTTCGACTCTGCTGGCGGAGCCGAACACCCTGCATTCGTAACGGCAGTAAACGTCTGGCCCGTTGCAGCCCCGGCACCGACGCTCGCGCTCGGGACCGGTAGTGAGTACGTACACCCGTTCGCCTGTTTTACGATGAACGTCTGGCCGCCAACCGTAATCGTCCCTGCTCGCGGCGGACCGCTATTCGCCAACATGTCATACGTCACCGTGAACGGCGTACTCGTCCCGCTCACGGAAACCCCCGTGATCCACGCCGCATTGGGAGTCGCGGCGGGCGCCAGACAGCTCGCGTCGGTCGCCGTCACCGTGAAGGTCTGACCGGCAGCGGCGCCAGGTCCCAGATCCGCAACAGCCACCGGCAGCGAGTAGCTACACCCGTTTGCCTGGTTCACCGTGAACGTTTGTCCGCCAACCGTGATCGTTCCCGTTCTCAGCACCCCCGCATTCGCAGAAACGCTGTACGTCACCGTGAACGGAGTACTCGCCCCGCTCACCGAAACCCCCGTGATCCACGCCGCATTCGATGTCGCGGCGGGCGCCGGACAGTTCGCGTCGGTCGCCGTCACCGTGAAGGTCTGACCAGCAGCGGCGCCAGATCCCAGATCCGCAACAGCCATCGGCAACGAGTAGCTGCACCCGTTTGCCTGATTCACCGTGAATGTCTGTCCGTTGACCGTGATCGTCCCCGTTCGCAGCACCCCGGCATTCGCAGAGACGTTGTACGTCACCGTGAACGGCGTGCTCACCCCGCTCACCGAAACCCCCGTGATCCACGCCGCGTTCGACGTCGCGGTTGGCGCCGGACAGGTCCCATCAGTCGCCGTTACCGTGAAGTTCTCGCCAGCCGAGGCTCCGGATCCCAGATCCGCGACAGGCAAAGGAGGCAGTGAGTAGACGCACCCGTTCGCCTGGTTCACCGTGAATGTCTGTCCGTTGACCGTGATCGTCCCCGTTCGCAGCACCCCGGCATTCGCAGAGACGTTGTACGTCACCGTGAACGGCGTGCTCGCCCCGCTCACCGAAACCCCCGTGATCCACGCCGCGTTCGACGTCGCGGCGGGCGGCTCGCATCCGGAAGCATTTGCGGTGGCCGTGAACGTCTGACCGGCAGCGGCTCCAGACCCCAGATCGGCAACCGAAACTGGAAGTGAGTAGGAGCACAGTGTGGCGACAAAATCTTGACCTGTCAGGACATCCGTGACAGGTTCCGTCACATCGATCGACGAAGGCGCAAATGCGTAGCCGGGTTTGGAAGGCGTAATCGAACCTGTCCAGTCTTGGGGCACAGTAAATAAATAGTCTCCGGTGGAGGGGCTTGCCGTGGTTGTGCCGTCTGTGTAGGTGACCGTTCCTCCGCCGCCTTCCAGCCCGAGAGTTCCCGAGACGTAATTTGCCTCGAAGGCGCCTGCATCACAGGCCACACCGTTTTCCCTTGCGTATCCTGCGCCCCGCTGGTCGTAAGTGAGGAGGATGCCGTGATATTCCCGGCACCCGCCCGGGTTCCCTGCGTCGATCGCGGGGCTTCCCGAGTGAAGATCGTGGGTAGGAGTTGGCCCCCCGTTGTAAGAGAGCGGGCCGAGCAACGCGTCTTGCCCTGTCTTATCTGTTCCGATCCAGCCGCTGCAACCCGAGCCGATGACGTTGTATCCCTGAGAATTGATGGACACTGTCGAACAGTCCCCGCCGGAGTTTCCCGCGATAATGGAGTTCCTGATTGTCACGGGTTGAGCCATATTACTGGAAAGGCCGGCGCCGCTTGGCGCCGAGTTCCCGGTAATGGTGACGTTGCTGAGATCCGCGCTCGCCCCGCTTGATGGAATCAGGATCCCGGCCCCAGCCCAGTAAGTTGCCACATTCCCGGAAACGGTGCTGTTAATCATTATCAGGGATGCTGATGTCTCCACCCCCGACCCGTAGCCCGCGGTGTTGTTCGAAATCGTGGAATTGGTAATCCAGACCGTTCCGTAGTTGTGCAGGATGCCGCCTCCCTGGCCTCCTGGAGGGGAACTGCCAGCGTCTCCAGCAACGTTCCCAGTAACGACGCAGCTGTCGAGGTTCAGGTTCGACGAATCCACCATGATGCCGCCGCCCTCGCCAGGGTATGGCGAAGCCGAGGTTCCATTGCCGTTGGCAATGGTCAGACCAGACATCATCACGCTGGCACCAGAGATGTAGAACACGCGAACTGCATTGTTACCGCTGACCGTCAGCGAGGGCGCTCCGGGTCCTGCAAGCACCAAGTCCTTGTTGATGGAGAGTGTGCTTGCGAGAACGATCGTCCCGGTGACGTCGAATTCGATGACGTCCCCCGCGTTTGCGGCGGCGATGACGTCGCGGAGCGAGCCCGCTCCCGAATCGTTCAGGTTCGTCACCACTGTCACCTGAAACGAATCGCTGGCCGAGTTGTCAGCCAAGCTGGGATCGGCAATGCCTGTGCCAACAGTCAATGGGATTACGGTTGCTGTATTGGTTACCGTGCCGCTGGCCGTTCCGCTGACAGACGCGGCAACCGAGTAAGTAACCGACCCGCCCGAGGGCAGGCTCACGGCGTCAGTAATGTTTCCAGAGCCGCTCCCGGTACAGGTGGCTCCTCCCGCGGAGACGCAAGTCCAGGTCACCGCGGTCAGTGCCGGCGGAAACGCGTCGCCGATCGTGGCGGCAACTGCCGAGGGTCCAGCGTTGCTGGCGGTGATCGTATAGCTCACGGCCGCGCCGCGCGGACGGGCCGTCGCACCATCCGAGACTGTGATGGACACACTGGCGAGGCCGCTCTCGAATGCGCCGATATCGCAGGCCGCGCCGGCCGGACGTGCAACCCCCCGCTGGTCGGTTGCCGCGCAGCTCGCCCCGGCGTTGATGGCCGGGCTTCCGTTCAAGAGGGCATAGGTTTGGGTTGGCCCCCCGTAATACCCGAGGAGGTCAAGAAGCGGCGCGCCCCCGATGATGCAGTTGCTTTCGATCCAGCTTGTGCCGTTCCAGTAGTTTCCAGACGGATTTCCGGAAATGATAGTGTTCTGGTAAGTCGTCAACCCGCTGTTACTGATGGCCTCGCTTCCAGTGTTGGCAGTTATTGTATTGTTATTGAGTACGAGCCTGGTTCCACCCACTGTGTTACCCGCGGTGGTTCGAATGGCGGATCCATACAGCGCCGAATTCCCGCTGAGGGTGCAGTTCGTGACCGTGTGGCCGCCCACATCGCGGAAATGCATGGCACCGCCGCCTCCAGAGGGGGCGGAGTTCCCGATGAACGTGCTTCCCGTAACCGTTGTCGCCCAAGACCAGCTGGAACGGGCCGCCGAGAGCCCGCCCCCCCCCACCTGGAGCCCTGACGCTGTCGACGTGTTGCTGAGGAATGACGTGCCAGTGACCGTCAGGTTCCCATTGTTGTTATAGAGGCCACCTCCTTCCCCCGTTGCGGTATTCCCCTCAATCACACAGTTTTGAACTGTGAGCGTTCCCGAGCTGAGGATCCCGCCCCCATCACCAGTCACGTTGCCGCCCTTGATCGTGAGGCCGCTCATTCCGACCGTCCCACCGGTGATGTTGAAGACGCGAGCCGCGGCCGTCTGCTGAACGGTCAGGCTTGCTGCACCGGGCCCGCTGATCGTGAGGTTCTTCCCGATCGCGATTTCACCTGAGGTGAGAACGATCGTGCCAGTGACGGAGAAGCCGATCGTATCTCCCGCGACCGCCCCGGCGATATTGTCTCTGAGCGAGCCCGCTCCCGAATCGGCGAGGTTGGAGACCACCCAGATAGCGCCGTGGGCCGGGGTGTCAGGGAGTGCCAGAAGAAGCACGCAAAAGAACAGGGAAACCACGAGCCGCGGACCAACGGGAGCACGCATCTTCGCCCTCCAGAGCCAATTGAGTCCCTTCCAGGATCGTAGGCTTCGATAACCTGATGATCTTACTCCTGGATCTCATTCCGTAGCGAAGCCATCTTCTCTGTCTAGGAGTGAATTTCCCTGGGCGGCTCTTACTCTAGAATGAGATTTATGGTTCCCATTGATCCGTGTGAAGCGACTCTGCACCAGACCCATGACTTCGGGCAGGCTCACGAAAAGCCGGGAGAGGCCCGGACGCGAATCGTGGTCTGGGTGACCGCGGCGATGATGGTCATCGAGGTTCTCGCGGGAATTCGTTACGGCTCGATGGCGCTGCTCGCGGACGGCCTCCACATGGCCTCTCACGCGGTCGCTCTCGGGATTTCCCTCTGTGCCTACAGCTATGCGCGGCGCCATGCACACGACAGCCGCTTCAGCTTTGGAACCGGAAAGGTCCACTCCCTGGCTGGATTCACCGGGGCCATCCTGCTTGGGCTCTTCGCCTTTTCGATGGCCTTTGAGAGTTTCGAGCGGTTGCTGAACCCGGTTCCGGTCTTTTTCTTTCAGGCCATCGTGGTTGCCATCGCCGGGCTTGCAGTCAACGCAGTGAGTGCCTTCCTGCTCGCAGGCCATGAGGAGGGCGAGGATCACCACCATCACGATCACAACGCGCGCTCCGCCTACCTGCACGTGCTCGCCGACGCCCTGACATCACTTCTTGCCATAACGGCCCTGCTTGGAGGCCGTTACCTCGACTGGTGGTTTCTGGACCCCGTGATGGGGATTTTAGGGGCCATCCTCGTGGCCAGATGGTCTTTGGGGCTCATTCGTGACACCGCCCGTGTCCTGCTGGATCACCAGGAATCAGAGGGGGTGAGAGAAATGATCCGGGAGGCATTGGAACGGCGACCGCTGGACCGCGTGTCCGACCTCCACGTCTGGCGTGTGGCGCCAGAGGGACACGCCGCGATCGTCACGATCATCTCGCAAGAACCCCTGACACCGTTTGAGTATCGCCAGCAACTGGCGGGATTTTCCAGTCTCATGCACGTCACGGTCGAAGTCCATGCGTGCGAGCACCAGGAAGGCAGCGGTTTCTTGCCGCAAGGCCCTGGCTGCGGGACGGGTGGCTTCTAGTCTGCAGTTGGACCCTTCCTGAGTGAAACCCGGCCGGCAGCCGTCTGCAAGAAGAGCCGGGGGCCGCCACCGTTCAGTTTCCCGGTTGCCCGGATGGGCCCCGGCCGGTGTCCAGCGGGGGCGCTGACGGTGATCTCCCCGAAGTCAGAGCGAACCTGGTTCTCTTCCCCGCCTCCTGTGATCCGGATCTCGACATCCGCCCTGAAGTTGGAGGGCAGGGTCACCGTGATGTCCCCCCCCATCGTAGTGAGCTTGCTCTCCTCTGCAGGATTCCCCTTGAGGAACTCGCAGCTGACGGAGCCGCCCATCGTCTCCGCGGTAACAGGTCCGCGGACCTTCCGGAGCTTGATGTCTCCGCCCTGTGTCCTCGCTTTCACGAAACCTGTCGCGCCGTCCAGAGTCACGTCGCCGCCCATCGTTTCGAGAGAAGCGTTTCCCGCGACGGCTCCCGCCCGGACGTCCCCGCCATTACTCGACGCCTTCAAGTCGCCGCCGACGTCGCCAATGCGAATATCCCCGCCCAGCGTCGAAAGGGTCGCTTCCCGCGCCGAACTGGTGATGCGTATATCGCCAGAGTGCGTGATCGCCTTGACACTTCCGTTCACTCTTCCCAGGCGGATATCCCCCAGCGGGACAGACGTGTAGAAGTCTCCCTGAACGTCCCCCTTGACGACTGGTTCCCCTCCGACTCCGCTCGGAACATCAGGGGGCTCAGGAGGCATGGGGCCCGTCTTGGGTGGAATGGGTGGAATGGGGGGCACTGGAGGCACTGGGGGGACCGGAGCCACGGGCGACACCATGGCGATCGCAGTCTTGCGCCTCGAGACGAGGGGTTTCGCTTCGGACTCCGAAGTCCCGGATGTAAGAAGCAAAATCTTGCCATTCAGTGTCTTGCAGTTAACCGGCGCGCCTCCCTTGCCAAAGGCCCCCTTGTAGGAGCGGTTGATATCTACGACGGCCGACCGGGCGATTTCGGAACTCATTTGAGCCATTTCCTCGCGCAACTGGGCCATTGCCTTGGCTAACTCGGCTTGAACCTCAGCCATTGCGGCATGGGCATCGGCCGTATTCCCCTCGCGGAGTTCCCGCTCCTGCTGCCGGGCCTCCCTCTTGAGCGTCTCGATCTCCTTCCTCAGCTCTTCCCGTTCCTTGCGGCTCATCTCGACTGCCTTCGGTGCCGGCAAGATTCGCGGAGGAAGCGAAAACGTTGAGGCGATATCACCGTTCATGGTCTCCGCAAAGAACTCAAATGACGAATCCGGCGGCAAGACGAGCCGGATATTCCCGTTCACGGTCTCGGCATGAATACCGTCACTGGCGAGGCTCGCGACTGTACCCTTGATGCTCCCATTCACCGTTTGCAAAGCCAGAGGTCCGCGTGTGCCCTCGATTTCCACGGGCCCGTTGACGGAATCAATCTCGAGCCGGCCTGTCATGTTCTTGACTTTCACAGAACCGTTCACCACGGAGACCGCCGAGGGAACCGAGGCTGGCAGAGTTACTGTAATCCTGACATTTACCTTCCCTTTGTCAGACCATCCTTTCGACGCTCCACGCGGCAGGCCAGAAATCTCGAGTGTGAGATTTCCAGCCTCATTCCGGAAAACGGGGTTCGCTTCGTTCACCAGCCGTTCGGCGTCCTTCTGGTTCGCGGCAGTAGCCGTAATTTCCGCCTGAGATGAAAACGAGGGGCCCGCCAAGATTTGGACATCGCCATTCTCGTTCTCAACCGTCAGGGTCCTGAAAGGTGGAGTGGCGTTGAGCGTCACGGTTCTCACAGCGGTGGCTGCATCTGCCCGGATCGCCGCAGCCAGGGAGACAGCGAGGAAACTGAGAATGAGGGCGATCCAGAAAACAACCCGCCCCGGGCTCTGGGCTGCTGGATTTTTGAAGCTCATCGTTTTCATGTCCTTAAGACGCCACGGGGGGAGCGAGGTTACGGAGTTTCTCGATACGGTCCAAAAAACTCAAAAAAATGCCTATTACTGGTCCCGATTCGACATGAACGTGGCGCGGAGTCCAAGGCTTCAGCGGTGGACTGATTGGATGCCCAGCCCCGCAATATCCGGTAACCGCCTCTCCGAACCCCTGGATAGGGATCCCTCGCCGAATCGCCAACGGTTTCCCGTAAGCCACATGTCGATAAAGGTCCGGCTTCCTACAATGACTCCCTCAGAGAGGTACCGGATCCGCCTCCGGAGCCCGGCTCCGGACGGAATCTCGCCCTTTTTGGCCTCTACTTCAGACACTTCATCTCTCGTAAAGCCATGGCGAACAGAGGTTTGCTCTCCGGTCCCGTAGAGGAGGCGCCGGTACTCCGCCTGTACGATCCGCCACGACTCGGGCTTGCGAGTCATCAAGCTTCGAATCCCTTCCCGAGCGCGTTCTCCCCCGCCCACAGCCTCCGCGTATCCGCAGAACCGGTAGTCGACAGGGTCGGTTGCAATGCCCGCACGGATCGGGTTCAAGTCGATGTAGAGCGCCATGGTCATGAGGGTGGTTTCCTCACCCTCGACGATGACGCTCCGGAAGCGCTCTTCCCAGAGGGTGCCCGAGCGCTGGTGATTCCGATTGTAGTAACTGCTGAAGCGTTGTTTGAGCGACTTCATGAAGTTCGAGAGACTGAACATCCGGCGCGTGAAGGAGGCGAGCCGAGTCTGGACTAGGTCGGGAAGACCTGCCTCGCGGAAGGCCTCGAGTTCGCGACGCAGACCTATGACAAATTTCGCCGGGTACAGAGCCGCGACGCGGCAAAGGATCTCGTCTTCGCTCAACTTCCGAGGTTCGGGGACATCCACCAAGATGTGGAAGTGATTCGACATGATGCAGTAGGTGAGGACTTTCAGGCCATAGAAGGTCTCGCACTTCCTGAGGATCTTGCGAAAAGTCTCCTTTTCCGGTTCACCCATGATGAACCTGCGGTCGACGACCCGGGAGATGCAGTGGAAGAACCCGGCCTGGGAACCATCTGCCGGAAACGCTCTCGCCGTTCTCATGGGCAGAGTCTACCACAAAAATTGTCTGTCCCTTTCATGACTTAGCACAGAAAAACGCCGCTCCCGGAAAGACCGGAGGCGGCGTGCCGAGTGATGCCGAAGGCTCTGCCAGTGATTAGAGAACGGTGCCCTTCACGCCAATCTTGATCTCTTTCTTGGTGGCATCGTTGGTCTGAATTGTCAGGGAACCATCGAATGGTCCCTTCTTGATCGTCTTCGGGTCCAGACTCAAGACAAGCCGGACGCGAGCCTTGTCAACCGGCTTCACTTCTGCATGAACGCCAGCAACGCTGCTGACGACGCCCATCACCTTGAACTCAGAGTTCTTGGAATTCCGATTGATGACGTCGACTTCCTTGGTGATGTTCTCTTTTAGCTCCACCGTGCCAAATGTGACCTGCGCGGGGATAACGCCCACGCTGTCGGTGATGCTGCCACTGACATTGATGAAGAGTTCCGGCTGCTTGGCAACGCCGGTTTCAACACGCACAACACCCTGGGGAATGCCGACGGGAGCTTCCTTGGAGGCTACCAAGCGAACCTTCCACTGGTTCTTCCCCTTGCCGGCCATCAGCTCTTTTTCCGGAACCTGGGTTGCGGTTGCCTTCATATAGGGGGCCGGAACGTCGATTTTTCCGGGTTTGAAGGAAGGCTCGTCAGAAACGAGCGTAAGTTCGCTCGTGATTTCCTCACCCGCAATGCCCTGCATACGGAAGAACCCAAAAGGCAAAACTTCGACGTAGGGTTTCACGTTGGCCATCATGAAGACGGTGACTTGGGGCGTGGACGGATCGTTGGTCAAGATGAGGGCTGTCTTGGAGATGGGTCCCTGGAAGCTCTTTGTGTCAACAGCGAGGTGGACCTTGCCCTCGCTACCCGGCTTGATGACCTTGTCGAAGCTCTGCAGGGTGCAGCCGCACGCCGGTTTGACGTCGGTGATCTGCAGGTCAGCCGTGCCGGTGTTCTTGATGATGAAGTCGTGGACGAGCGTTTCGCCCTTGGGAACCGTTCCGAAGTCCTTCTTCTCCTCGGTGAGAAGCATCTTCGGGGCAGCGGCCGCGGGAGCAGCAGGCGCTGCTGGAGCCGCGCCCTGTGCCAGGGCCAGATGCGACAAGGCCAGAACGCCGGCCGCGAGAACCGTGGCGGCGGTGGACATCGAGAGATTCGTGTTTTCTGCCGAGAGTTTTATCACCTGAAGAGCCTCCTGTAGCTTTTCCACCGGCACCGCTCGTGGGGACCGGGAATAATTCCTCATCATACTTTTTCGAGAGCCCCCGTCCACGGGCCATTTTGACACGTTGACGGTCTCTCTTTCACAAAGCAAACTCCGCGCCGCATGGACAAACCCTCCCGGAAATTCTTCCTCATAGCCATCGGCGGAACCGCGATGACCCCCCTCGCATCGCTTCTCGTGGAGCGCGGCGAGATTGTGGAGGGGTCGGATCTCCTGCCACTCTACCCCCCGATGTCTGACCGGCTCGAAGCCCTGGGAATCGACGTTTTGAGTGGGTTCAACGCGCAAAACGTCAAGCCCGGAATCGACCACACCGTTGTCGGAAACCTCGCCCGGGGGGACAACCCGGAACTTCTGGAGGCACTCCGGCTGGGTCTTGACGTCAAGTCCATGCCGCGCACCCTTCACGATGAGTTCCTGCGTAACCGGCACCCCATCGTTGTGACGGGGACACACGGGAAAACCACGACAACGGCTCTCACGGCGTGGCTGCTTGCAAACGCGGGGAAGTCCCCCGGATACCTCATCGGCGGCGAGCCGGTTGACCTTCCTGGTCCAAGCGCCATGGGGAAAGGCCCGGTATTTGTCGTCGAGGGGGACGAGTACTCCACCTCTTACGATGACAAGGGCCCAAAATTCCTGCACTACGCCCCGCAAACACTTATCGTCACGTCGATCGAGTTCGATCATGCCGATCTCTACCCTGACCTGCCTGCCATCGTCGAAGCCTTCCGAAGAGTCGTGGACCTCGTTCCCCCCTCCGGACTCATCGTGGCAAACGGCCGTGATCAAACCGTTTCGAACACCGTGAAAGCAGCGGCCCGCTGCCGGACCGTCTTTTACGGGACCGCGATGCTCGAAGCAAAGAACGTTCGCTTCGGCAGGGAGGGGACAGAATTCGATGTGGCCGAACAAGGGAGAGTTCTCTTCCATGCAAGAACCCGGCTGTCTGGCGCGCACAACGTGGACAACGCCCTGGCGGCCATCAGTGCCGCGCGGGAGCAGGGGTTGACATTCTCGGAACTGGCGGACGGCCTTGCCACTTTCCGGGGTGTCAAGCGCCGTCTCGAGGAAAAGGGCACGGTAGCCGGGATCACCGTCATTGACGATTTCGCGCACCACCCGACGGCCGTCGGGACGACCATTTCAGGGGCACGGGCGCGGTACCCGGACCGGCGGCTCTGGTCTGTTTTTGAACCCCGTTCGATCACTGGGGGCCGCAGCGATTTCTTTGACGCTTACCTCGATGCCTTTTCACAGGCGCACGCGGTCGCCCTGGTCCAGCCGTACCACGCCAGCCGTCTGGGCGCTAACACCCTTGACGTCGCCGAGCTGGCTTCACGGCTTGCATCGCGGGGAATCCAGACCGTGACTGGAAAAGACCCGGCTTCCCTGAGCGAACGGCTTCTCCCCGAACTCAAGAAGGGAGATGTCGTTCTCGTCATGTCATCCGGAAACTTCGGCGGCATGTGTCACCGGATTCTCGACGCCGTGCGGGAGGGTCCTCTATAAGTCTTGCGTCAAGAAAGGACGAGTCTCCCCCTGCACGGCTTCCCGTGCCGTGACGGCGCGAACCGTCCCTACACCCTGAATGCGCACCTCCACGGTCTCCCCTTCCTTGAGAGGTCCGATTCCTTCCGGCGTTCCGGTCAAAATGATGTCTCCTGGCTCGAGAGTCATGGCGGCAGAAATATGGGCAATCAGGCGCGGAATCGGGAAGATCATGAGAGATGTGCGGCTCGACTGGCGGCGCTCGCCATTCACGAACGTCTCGAGCAGAAGGTCAGACGGGCTGACTTCGGTTTCGATGTACGGGCCGACGGGACAGAAAGTATCGAAGCCCTTGGCACGCCACCACTGTCCGTCCTTCTTCTGGAGGTCGCGCGCCGTGATGTCGAGCGCCGGGAGGTATCCGAAGACGTACTCCATCGCCTTCTCTTCTGGAATCCGGCGGCCCCGCTTCCCAATGACGAATGCGAGTTCGCCTTCGTAATCCACTCGCTCGGACTCCCTTGGAAACAGCACGGTCCCCCCATCGGCCAGCAGTGATTCGGGAGACTTGAAAAAGACGAGCGGTTCCAGCGGGATGTCATGCCCCATCTCCTCGGCATGAGCGCGGTAGTTACGCCCGATGGCCAGAATTTTCCGGGGGGTAACGGGCGTAAGGAGAGTCACTGAATCCCTGGGAACGGCAAACTCACCAGAAACGTTTCCCTGTTCCCACGGAGCCCCGGGAAGCGTCTCGATCATGTCTCCCGACAGGCGTCCCCAAAACGCGTGCCCATCTTTTTCAAACCTCAGGACCTGCATCACGACTCCTCTCCGAGGGTCCCCTCGAAAACAAACCGGGCGTCACCCGTCAACCGGACATCACGAGCCGACGTCCCTTCCAGCACGAAATCCACGATCAAGGTCGCGCCCGAGCGGGTGGTGACAAAGACGGGCGAGGCATTGGCGGTGCGGAACGCCGAAGTCACCGCCGATGCGGTCACGCCGGACCCGCAGGAAAGGGTTTCCGCCTCTACTCCCCGCTCGTAGCTGCGCACAGCGAGACGCGAGGGGCCCCTGGCAGACACGAAATTCACGTTGGCGCCGTCCGGGAGTTCGGGGTGACGCCGCAACATACTGCCCAGGCTGGCCACATCGATCGTCTCCACCTCCACTCCCTCGACCGTGAAAACGACGAGGTGCGGCACCCCGACAGCCGCGAATTGCGCTGTACTTTCCAGAATTCTCTCGTCCGGGTCGAACGAGGGCAGCTGGGGGCCGAGTTCCACTGACTCCGGGAGCTTGATGGTGACGGCTCCATCCTTGGCGATCGTGGCCTCGACGTCTCCCCAGCCTGTTTGCACGATGACGTCCCGTGACCCCGAGAAACGCCCGGCAAAACGGGCCGCGCAGCGGGTGCCGTTTCCACAGAAGCGGGCAGGGCTGCCATCCGCGTTGAAATACTCGAGCTGAACGGCTGGCTTTCCGTCATCGCGTGCAGCTGGAAACACGAAAAGCACCCCGTCGGCGCCCACACTCGTGCCTCGGCGGCAGATCCTGCGAATCGTTTCGGTTTCGCGGGCTCCGACGTCGATCTGTCTGTCGAAAACGAGGAAGTCGTTTCCAGCGCCACTCATCTTCACGAAGCGGCGCGGGAGGCCTCCCATCTTTTCAGTGGTCTTGGTCATGGCTTCTCTCGCGTTTCGGCCGCGTGGGGGCTTTCGTTCCCCTTTCTGTCCACGGCAGTCACAGCATATTCCCGGTCCGGCACCGGGTTCTTATCGAAGTAGGTGGAATCGAAGATTCCGGACGCCACCAGCTGCCAGAGCACCGTTCCCGGCTGCCTTCTGTAAACGCGGTAGCTGTCAAGATCGGGGACGCTGACCGGGTTCCAGACGAGACGAACCCCGCCGGTTTCCGGCAACGATTGGAATCCCTGCGGCGCCGGCGGAGCAAAGACATCGATCATCGAGATCAAGATCTCCTGGGCCGGGGGACCCAACACATAAGGCTTCTCAGCTGTTGCCGAAGCCCGGACCGTGTAGAAGTACGGCTTCTCGGGCTCGACCTTCGTGTCCAGAAAGCCAGATTCCCCCTTCAGCACGGCCATTGGCTCATCATAGATGGCCTCCCTGGCGAGAGCACTCCGCCGGTACACCAGGTAAGCCTCCACCCGCGGCGGCTTGGTTCCGTCAAGATTGTCTTTCGGGAGTTGCCAGTCCAGGCAGATCCCACGCTCTTCCGCGTAAGCCTGTATCGCCTCCGGTGGGCCTGGCGGGGTTTTCGGCGCGAGGCTCGTGAGCGGGGAAAGCGCCGAATCTTGTCTCTTTCCCCGCGTTGCCGTGACCCCGTAGCGCAAATAGACACGCCCAAGTTTCTGTTCCGAAAAGAGAGTTGAAAGCGAGTCGCGAACCAGGACTTCGCCTTCGAGGGAGGCGTCTTCGATGTCCTGGGGACCCAGCTCGCGAACCTTTTCGGCCCGCTGACGGAAGACACGCTCCTCCCGGGCTCGCATGTCACCTTCTGGCGGGTCCGGCACCTTCCCGCCCTGGGCGGCAGGCAGAAGCTCCCGGTAGACGGTGATCTTGTTGAGGCCAGCCAACGACTCGCCGTTTGCCGTCCGGGTGGGAAGCGGAAAACGGAGGACCGCGTCTGACTCTTCCTGGGTCACGGCGAGCTTTTCGATCCGGGCCGGCACAACGTCGAGCGGCGGCAGCGGCGGGAGTTTCCGGCCGCAGCCAGGGAACAAAATCAAAAGTGCTAACGGGAGAGTCTTTTGGGGAAAGAACTGTTTCACAGGACAAACCGTGAGAGATCCCGGTTGCGAACGAGGCCGGACAGACCCCGTTCCACGTAACCCTTATCGATGGTGATACGAGCGCCGGCCGCATCCGGCCCCGCAAACGAGATCTCATCAAGCACCCGCTCGAGTATGGTGTGGAGCCGCCGGGCGCCAATGTTCTCGAGGTTGCCGTTCACTTCCGCGGCTGCCCGGGCGATCTCCAGGATCCCCTCTTCCGCGAACTCCAGGTCGATTCCCTCCGTCCCCAGAAGTGCCTGCGCCTGTTTGGGCAGGGAGTGCTCGGGCTCGGTCAGAATTCTGACAAAATCGGCTTCCGTCAGGGCATCCAGTTCCACCCGTATCGGGAATCTTCCCTGAAGTTCGGGAATGAGATCCGAAGGCCGGGCCACATGAAACGCACCGGCGGCGATGAACAAGACGTGGTCCGTCTTGATCAGGCCGTATTTCGTCTTGACGGTGGTCCCCTCAACGAGGGGGAGAAGGTCGCGCTGCACGCCCTCGCGGGAAACGTCGGGGCCCCCTCTGGCCCCTTCGCGCCCCGCAATCTTGTCGATCTCATCGAGGAAGACGATGCCGGTCTCTTCCGCGCGGCGCAGGGCTTCCTGCGGGACCGTCGCTTCGTCAGTCAACGCATCGGCTTCGCGCTCGAGCAGGAGGGCTCGCGCGTCTGCAACCGTCATCCGGACTTTCTTTTTCTTCGGGCCTCCGAAAAGGTTGGGGAGCATTCCGGGGATATCGATTCCCATCTCCTCGACTCCCTGGGGCGTCATCACGGAGATCTGCGGCGTCCGGTCATCCGTCACTTCGATCTCGATCTCCCGGGTCTCGTACTTCCCGTCGCGCAGGTCACGCCTTATACGCTCTCGTCCCTCCGCAAACGCGGCGTGCCCGCTGGCATCCGTGGCTGTTGCGGCCATCAGGTGCTCAACCAGGCGTTCCTCCGCGGCGGAAGCGGCGCGATCCATCACGCGTTCCCGCCTCTCTTCCTTCACGAGCCGGATGGCCGCCTCGGCCAGATCTCGGGCAATGGAGTCGACATCACGCCCGACATACCCGACCTCAGTGAACTTGGAGGCCTCGACCTTCACGAAAGGGGCCTCCACGAGGCGGGCGATCCGGCGCGCGATCTCGGTCTTCCCCACTCCTGTCGGTCCGATCATCAAGATGTTTTTCGGCGTGATTTCACGCGCGACGGCGGGGGGAAGGAGCTGCCGCCGGAAGCGGTCGCGCAGGGCGACGGCAACGGCCCGCTTGGCTTTGGCCTGGCCCACGACGTGACGGTCGAGTTCCGCGACGATCTTGCGAGGCGACAGATCTCTCTGCCGCGTTTCCCGGCCCTGGGCACTCTTGAGTTGTTTTGTGTTCACGGCAGGGTCTCCACCCGGATGGAGTCGTTTGTATAAATATCGATCGATGCCGCAATCGAAAGCGAAGCCTCGACGATCTCCCTTGCAGTCAAGGAACTGTGCCTCAAAAGAGCACGAGCCGCGGCCTGCGCCATGGGTCCGCCAGACCCGACCGCCACGACACCATCGTCCGGAGCCAGCACGTCACCGTTTCCAGAGAGGAGGAGCGACGTGTTTTCATCCGCAACAACGAGGAGCGCGTCGAGGGTCCGCAAAGCCTTTTCCGTTCTCCAATCCATGGCGAGTTCAACAGCCGCCCGTTCCAGGTGACCGCGGTATTCGTCGAGTTTGCGCTCGAAGCGCGTAAAAAGCGCCACGGCATCGGCCGTCGAGCCCGCAAAACCGGCCAGGATCTTCCCGTCGAGGAGACGGCGAATCTTGGACGCGCCATGCTTGATGACCGTGTTGCCCATGGTGACCTGCCCGTCGCTTCCGAGAGCCACTTGGCCCTCACGCCGGACACAGAGGACAGTTGTGTGATGAAAGGCCTGGCGTTTCACGAGCGAAGTCTAGCGCGTTGCGCGCCAGGGCCAAGGGGGAGCCGTGAGACGGGGGCTATCTCTGAGCGAGCCGGGAGACGAAGGCGCCATGGTCGCCGCTCTCGAGGCCCTTTTGCAGCGTCCCGAGATCCTGTTTTCGGGCGTCTCTTTCTGTTCGCGGGGTCCGTTCCTAACCCACGAGCAATTGGTGGTGCCACGAGTTTGACCCACTCTCCCACCCCACGGGCCCGGGAAAACAGCGTTCTCTCACCTGGCGCGTGATTTGCACTGAGTACGAGCGAGAGAGGTCCCAGATGAAGAAGCTACTTTTCGTTCTTGCACTCGCCGGTCTCGTGGCTCCCCTTATTGCGGACCGGGCCTTTCGCCAGGAAGAGATGGAAGGTCTCAGAGAGGACGGACGGAGCGCACTGGCGATGAAAAACGGTCAGGAATTCGGGTTGGACCGTGACATGGGACAGAAAAGACTGGGAGACCTTTTCGAGGAAGCCGCCGCGCAGTACGACATCCCCGTCGACCTGCTCCTGGCCGTTTCCTACTCGGAAAACCGCTGGAATGATCACGGCGGAACGCCCTCGATTGATAACGGCTTCGGTTTGATGCACTTGGCGGATAACCCGGAAGTGCAGACACTGGCGCTGGCTTCGAAACTGACGGGGGTTGAGCCGCGGACACTCAGGAGAAACCGGGGAGCCAACATTCGCGGCGGCGCGGCCATTCTGCGTTTTTACGCGGACGAGGAGCAGCTGACGGCCACGCAAAGGGCCGATGTGAACGAGTGGTATCCGGCGGTAGCCCGTTATAGCAACGCGAAGGATCCGGCCGTGGCCGCGGGCTACGCCGATCAGGTCTACGCATTCCTGGCAAGCGGAATCTCGGAAGAAGCCGTCACGGGGGAGGAACTGCGGGTTCCCGGCATGGACGTGGCCCCGAGAAAAGGGGGTTACGAGGCCCTGGTCAGGCAACCAGCCATGGATTTCGAGGGAGTCCCCTCGGAGGATGGGTCGAGCACTCCTGGCGTTCTCTCGACCGATTACGCACCCGCCTACTGGGTGCCTGCCTCCACATCGAACTACAGGGTAGCGAACCGCCCCAATGATTACGCCATCGACCGCGTGATCATCCATGACATCGAGGGGAGCTACTCGAGCGCGATCAACTGGTTCCAGAACCCCGCTGCGAAAGTGTCTGCCCACTACGTTCTCCGTTCGAGCGACGGCCAGATCACGCAAATGGTTCGCGAGAAGGACGTGGCCTGGCACATCGCCTGCTGGAACAACCGTTCCATCGGCCTCGAGCACGAAGGGTACGCCTCGCAAAACGGGTGGTACACCGACCCCATGTACCGCGCATCGGCCGCCCTCGTGAGAAACATCTGCAACAAGTACGGGATTCCGAAGGACCGCACGCATATCGTTGGTCACAACGAAGTTTCGGCCTTGACGGGTTGCACGGACCACACGGATCCGGGACCGCGCTGGGACTGGACGTACTACATGAACCTCATCAACGGCTCGACCTACTCGACAATCGTTGATAACGCCACATCGGGCCGCTTCACGGCGAGTGCGAACTGGGGGCTTTCCAGCTATTCCTCCACCCGCTACGGGGCCGATTACCGCTACGCCAACCCGCAATCCGTGAGCGACGCCGCGTGGTTCAAAGTCAAGATCCCGTCCACCGGCAGCTATGAGGTTTTCGCCTGGTGGCCATCGAACAGCGGGTACAGTTCCTCGGCTCCATTTGCCATCAACACCACCTCCGGCACCAAGTACGTGTACAAGGATCTCAGAGTCAACGGCGGCAAGTGGAATAGCCTGGGAACCTACACCCTGGCGGCTGGTGACACCAACCTCGTTGGAGTTTCGCGCTGGACGTCTGCCACTGGTTACGTCATTGCCGATGCGGTAAAAGTCGTCCAGAAGTAACATCACGGGCTCGATGCTGATTCGAGTCGTTCGACACGGAGAAAGTGAAGGAAACCGGGCATCGACGCTGCAGGGTTGCCGCGTCGATGCTCCGCTTTCAGCCAAGGGGCAAAAACAGGCCGAGGCGCTGGCGATCCGGCTGGCCGGGGAAAACATCGACTACGTGCTGGCCAGCCCGATGAAACGCGCGCTGCATACGGCTCGCATCATCGAGGCCCCGCATGGTCTTGGGGTGGATGTCGATCCCCTTCTCGTCGAGTTCAACTGGGGTGACTGGACGGGACAGCCGCTCGACGACGAGATGGAGCGCCGCGTCTCGAACCTCCGGGAGAGGTGGCGCGCGGGGGACACGAATGTCGCGCCCCCTGGAGGAGAGACCCCCCAGATCGCCGCCAAACGGGTGGAAGAGACGCTCGGGAAGCTCATCGAGAGCGGGACAAAGGCACCCCTCGTCGTGGCCCACGGGCGCTTCAACAGAATCCTGATCACCCTGCTCCTGGGCCGCGAACTCTCTTGCATGGATGAGGTTCGGCAGAGAAACGGCTCACTCTCGGTTCTCGAGTGGGACGGCAGCGGGCCCGCGAGTCTGGTGATGGTCGACGACATCAGCCACTTCGACGATGCCCTGGCCAGGCCTGCCGGGCGAATCGACTCTCTCCTGCGCTGAGCCCGTCAGCGCCCGTCGAGAATCACAAAGATCCAGTTCGCGGCCAGAGCCGCCACGGAGGCCCACCGGAACCAGTTTGGAAGATGTTTCGGCTCTGGAACCGGCCGGCCCGCGAGCAGCAGGATCCCGGCCCAAAGCCCGCCGAGAAGAAGGAAAAGAACCCCCGCGGAGAAAAGCGGGTTCCATCGGAACGCCGCGACAAGATCCAGGTGAGCCAGGGCGAGGCCCGCGCGGGTCGATCCGCAGCCGGCACAGGGGATGCCTGTGAGGAACTTGAATAGGCAGGGAGGGAATCGCTTGACAGCGCCCTCTCCGAACGAACTGCCAGCAAGTGCGAGACCCGCGAGTATGCCAATCGCGGCGGTTCCCCAGAGAAAGGAGAACTGCTCACGGGTCCGGCCAGGAAAAGGAGGAGGCCCCACGAGTGCAAGACGGGAGCGCACGCGGTTCGTGTGCGCTCCCCGGTGCGGGCTCTACCGCATCGAACCCATGAACGCCGCGGCGCCCATGGCCAAAATGCCGATGACACAGACACAGCAGACGACAACGGGTATCAAAACGGCTGCGATCGCCTTCCCCTGGCTGCATTTGTGCATGGCCTGGGCACCAATGACCATCAAGATGAGGCCCCAGATCGCGGCAATGAAGCCTCCAAGGAACGGGACAACGTTCGCCAGTTGCGCCACGTAGGAGTAAGACGCTGCGCGGAGCGTTCCCTCGAAGCCGGAACTCGAGTTGGAAAGGCCGCCAACAATCATGAAACAGACATGCAGCAAGGCGGTCCCGATGAAGATCCCGATGATGTAGAGGACGGGGTAAATGATCATCATCCCGATGGTCATCCCTGCAGAGGCCGCCATTCCGCCCATCTGGCTCTTCATGTGCGCGGGGAGGAAGGCCTGCCACGACTGGCCGAAGAGCATCTGCCAGATCGACGAGGCAACAAACCCCGCCCAGGAGACGATCAGACCGAACAGAAGAGGGGACGCGTAATCACCCTTTTCCTGAATCTGCGCAAAAGCGTCTTTTGGGTTGAGAGCCAGAAGCCGGACACTATCGGTCAGAGCCGGCATGAAACCGAGTGCCTGGCGGTTCTCCCACGGGAAGGTGCCGGCACTTGCGCCGTACCCCCCGCCGCCCGGAACCCCATACCCCGCTGCCGGCGGCAAACTGGCGCCGGGCCTCGAACCAGCTGGAGAGAACTCGGGGAACTGGCCAATCGGACGGAAGTCCGCTCCGTCGGCAGGGCGCGCCTGCGTCATCAGGTTGATACGCCCCTCGCTGATATACGACTGCAGCTGTTCAACGGTATAGGGTCCGTACTCCTTACCGTCGCTGGCGATGATGAAATAGCTCATGGGTCTCCTCGCGACTTCGTGCCTCGGTCGAGTGATTGAAACGGTGCAAGTTTAAGGCAAAGACGCCCAAAGCTCTGGCTCAATTCCTGCTTTTAGAGGTGGGAGAGCCACTTTGGCGCCTCTTCCCAAGAAGAAATGAAGAAATCTCACAAACCCCTTGACAGATTTGAAATCGGCCCCTAAATTAGCACTCACCTCACGGGAGTGCTAACAACCCCGGTAGAGGGTGACACAGAGAAACGACTTCAGCGGCGACGCGCCGTTTTTAGTGACCGAAAGGAGTCCCCAAATGAAAATTCGTCCTCTTTACGACAGGCTTCTGGTGAAGCGGGTTGAGCCCAAGGAGCAGATCCGCGGCGGCATCATCATCCCCGATACAGCCAAGGAAAAGCCGATGGAAGCGACCGTCGAAGCGGTGGGCGAGGGCAAGTTCGATGAGGCTGGCAAGAGGATCCCCCTGGATGTCAAGGCGGGTGATCACATTCTCATCGGCAAGTACGCTGGCACGGAAATCAAGTTCAACGACGAAGAGTTCCTCATTCTCCGCGAGGACGAAGTTCTCGCCATTCTGGAGAAGTAAGAGCCAGAGCTTCTAGCCCTGGTTCTTTTTATTTCGAAATACTGACTAAAGAGGTCTTGAAGAAATGGCTGCCAAGAACATCACTTACGGTGAAGATGCCCGCCAGAACATCCTGCGCGGCGTCAACAAGCTCGCGGATGCGGTGAAGGTTACCCTCGGCCCCAAGGGCCGTAACGTTGTCATCGAGAAGAAGTTTGGTTCCCCCACGATCACCAAGGACGGCGTGACCGTCGCCAAGGAGATCGAGCTTGCGGATCCGCTCGAGAACATGGGCGCCCAGATGGTGCGCGAGGTCGCTTCCAAGACCTCTGACGTGGCTGGCGACGGCACGACGACCGCCACGGTCCTCGCCCAGTCGATCTACCGCGAGGGCATCAAGATGGTGACCGCGGGCCACAACCCGATGGAAGTGAAGCGTGGTATCGATCTGGCTGTCAAGAAGGCCGTCGAGTGCATCGACGCTCTCAAGAAGTCTGTTGACGCCAAGGAGATCGCGTTCGTTGGAACCATCTCGGCCAACGGCGACCAGGAAATCGGCCACATCATCGCCGAAGCCATGGACAAGGTCGGCAAGGACGGCGTCATCACGGTTGAAGAGGCCAAGGGGCTCGAAACCACTCTCGAAGTTGTCGAGGGCATGCAGTTCGATCGCGGCTACCTCTCCCCGTACTTCGTGACGGACGCGGAGCGCATGGAAGTTGTTCTCGAGAACGCCAAGATCCTCATCTACGAGAAGAAGATCTCCTCGATGAAGGACCTCCTCCCGGTGCTCGAGCAGGTTGCCAAGCAGAACCGTCCCTTCCTCATCATCGCCGAGGAAGTCGAGGGCGAGGCTCTTGCCACCCTCGTCGTGAACAAACTGCGCGGCACGCTGCACGTCTGCTCCGTCAAGGCTCCGGGCTTCGGCGACCGCCGCAAGGCCATGCTCGAGGACATCGCCATCCTTTCTGGCGGCAAGATGATCTCCGAGGATCTCGGCATCAAGCTCGAGAACGTCAAGTGGGAAGATCTTGGCGAGGCCAAGAAAATCACGGTCGACAAGGACAACACCACGATCGTCGTCGACACGGCCGACCGCAAGCGCAAGGAAGCCATCGCGGGCCGCGTGAAGCAGATCCGTGCTCAGATCGACGAGACCACTTCCGACTACGACCGCGAGAAGCTCCAGGAGCGCCTGGCCAAGCTCGTGGGCGGCGTCGCCGTCATCAAGGTTGGCGCGGCCACCGAGACCGAGATGAAGGAAAAGAAGGCGCGTGTCGAGGATGCGATGCACGCCACCAAGGCTGCCGTTGAGGACGGAATCGTCCCGGGCGGCGGTGTAGCCCTTCTGCGCGCCATCGACGCGGTCAACACCCTCAGCGAAACCGCCGACGTTCAGGTGGGCATCAACATCGTCAAGCGGTCGCTCGAGGAACCCTCCCGGCAGATCATCAACAACGCCGGCAAGGAAGAGGGCGCCGTCATCGTCAAGGAACTCAAGGAAAAGGGCGGGAACATCGGCTTCAACGCCGCCACCGAGACGATCGAGGACATGCTCCAGGCTGGCATCATCGACCCGGCCAAGGTGACCAAGTCCGCGCTGCAGAACGCGGCATCCATCGCCGGCCTCATGCTGACCACCGAGGCTCTCGTCTCCGAAATCAAGGAGAAGGAGAAGGCCCCGGCCATGCCTCCGGGCGGCGGCGGCATGGGCGGCATGTACTAATCCTGACCCGGTCACTTCCATCTCCCTCACGAGGCGTGAGTGGAAATCATCAAGGCGGCCCGGCACTTCTGCCGGGCCGCTGCCTTTTATGGGGCTTCATCTTCACAGACGTCTTCGGATAGAATTCTCCCCTACGCGTTAACACCCGGAATCACCCCACCGGACCGAGGAGGAGACCCCCATGATTCTGCGACGATTCATTCCCGCTCTTGCCACCAGTGCCCTGCTGCTCCCCGCGCTCGCTCTGTTCGCGGCCGGCGGCGGCACCCCGTTCCCGGACGGCTTCAAGCAACTCGCCGGTTCGCCGGAAGAGTTTGCCGAAATGCGGCTGCCCGACCCGTCCGCCACTGGGGTCAAGTCGAAAAGCGCCATGATCCCCGTGCGCTTCGACGAGACCCAGAAGGTAAACGCGGTCTTCACCGTGGACGTTCCGGTTGACAGCACCGAAGGGGTCTCTCTCCTCCTGTTCGCTCCCGACGGACCAAACTGGCAGGTTCGCGTGGCCCAGCCTGGCAAGAAGGGAGCCGATCTGCGGACCGCTGATTCCGGGGTAACCCGCCGGGTGGCCATGGCGGGGCTCGACGGCAATTCATATCCGGCGGAAGTCTTCTCTTTCAGTGAAGCCCGAGCAGGGACCTGGCGCGTCCGGGTGACCGCGCCGGAGGTCAAGTCCAGCGGAAATCAGGGGTATCTCGTTGTTTCCAGCCGCTCTCCGTACCGTCTCTATTCGCACGCTGACACGCTGGATCTCAAGGCGGGAAACCGGATCGGCCTCGTCGCCTCGATGTTCGACGCCAACCATGAAGCCGCGGAGAAGGCGGCGTCCGCGTTCGGCGGTTCGATTGAAAGCGCCCGCGCGGAAGTCCGGTTCCCCGACGGTTCAACTCAGGCGTTCGTCCTCTCGGAAACGCCCGGACGCCAGGGGGTCTATACCGCGGCCTTCGAGCCGTCCATGCCGGGAGATTACACGGCTCAGATAACTGTTCGCGGATTCACCCCGGAGGGGAACGCGTTCATCCGCACGGGTGAGCATCTCCTCCCCGTCGCATCAGGCGATGTGAGAATGGGAGACCAGGCGGCAACGTCACTCGCGGATTCGATCCGGCTCAAGGTCTCCATCCCCGTCTCGGGGCTCTCGCGCGGGACCCAGGTCAACGCATTTGCCGAGGTCTGGGGAACCGATGAGTCGGGAGAAATGGCCGCAGCCTCCTGGATCGGCGGTATGGCTCTCGTGCAAGAGGGCGGAATTGTCCCCCTTGCTCTCGACAGCCGCTGGATCAAGATGTCTGGCCTTCGCCGGCCCTTCGAACTCCGCAACATCCGGCTCCTCGACCCCGCAACGTCCGTGCCTCTGGCGCGCACGGATTCAATGCCGCTTGCGGTCCGCGCCTTCCCGGGCGGCTTCAAGACAATGGCCGTCGACGGAATCACGGATGACATGAGAATGGGCCCCGCACCGGAACAAAAGGGATTGAATGTCATCGCGGCGCGTGGACTCCTGCTCGTTCACGGCTACTGCTCCGGGAACAACCCCTGGCCAACGTCAAACTTCACGAATTACGCGGTGTTTAAGGACTTGAACGCAAACCGCTCCCACGACCAGTTCGCGCAACTCATCAAGAACTTCGGTGCCCAGTCATTCAACTCCTTCGGCATCGTTGCCCACAGCCAGGGCGGCGCCGCGTCCCTCCACCTCTACACCTATTACTGGAGCGGTCTCGACACGGCTCAGGGGAACCGCCTGATCCAGTCTGTCGGAACTCCCTACCAGGGAACCGCCCTCGCCGGGAACCTCGCCCTGCTCGGCCAGATCTTCGGCGCGGGTTGCGGATCCAACAGCAGCCTGACCTACTCCGGCGCAGCGTCGTGGCTCGCTGGCATCCCGAGTTGGGCCCGCGCAAAGGTCTACTACGCCACAACCTCCGAAACGGAAGTCTGGTGGCGGTGGGATTACTGCAACGTCGCGACGGAGCCCTTCCTCAACGATCCGGAGGATGGAGTTGTCGAAAAGAACTACGGCCAGCTTCCGGGCGCGAACAACCGCGGCCACAAGGAAGGCTGGTGCCACACGAGCGGCATGCGGGACACCGCACAGACATCCGACTCCAGCCGCAACGCGGACATGAACGCGAACGCCGCACGCTAGATCCCTCGAAACCAACTTCCAAGGGTGGCGAAAAGCCGGGGAAACCATCCCCGGCTTTTCTTTTGAAGGAGAATCCCGGACATGAGATCTCTCTCCAGGATCCTTTCCTTATGTTTGATTTCCTCAATATTGTCTGTCCCTGTCGTAAACGCAGCCCCCACGTTCGGGAAACGGGGCCTTGTCGTCAGCGCCTCGGATCACGCGTCCCGCGCCGGAGTCGAAATGCTCGAGAAAGGCGGTAATGCAGTGGATGCCGCCGTGGCCACCGCCTTCGTCATGGCAGTCACACGCCCGCAATTCGGCTCGATTGGAGGAGGGGGATTCATGCTGCTCAGAGTCGATGGCCGCACGTACGCCCTCGACCACCGCGAGCGCGCGCCGGGGTCAACCACCGCGGACATGTTCATAAAGGCCGCGAAAGCGAAGGCCTCGGAGGAAGGAGGGCTTGCGGTGGGAACACCCGGCAACGTGAAAGGGCTCTGGGAAGCGCACAACCGATTCGGGAAACTCGCGTGGGCAGAACTCCTCAAACCCGCCATCCGGCTCGCTGATGCCGGATTCCTCATCACAGGTGACCTCCACGAACGCCTGAAGGAGAACCTCGCATCGTTCACTGCCACTGGAAGAGCCGGCTGGAGCCAGAACGGCAAAGCTCTCGAGATCGGAACGCGCGTCAAACAACCGAAACTCGCCGCCGCCTTGCGGATCATCCAGAAAAAGGGCGCCCTCGGGTTCTACACCGGCCCAGTGGCCCGCGATCTCGTCGAGACCGTGCGAAAGGAAGGCGGAATCCTGACGGCCGGGGATCTCGCGGCCTACAGCGTGCGCTGGCTCACTCCCCTCAGGGCGGACGTTTTTGGCCACACCGTCTTCACGATGCCGCCCCCATCGAGCGGCGGGACGCTCCTCATCTCCGAGCTGAAGATGGCGGAGCAGCTTCATCTCGAGCACGCGGCAGCCTGGAGTTCACGGCAGTACCACCTCATGGGCGAGATCATGCGCCGCGCGTTCTTCGACCGGCAGTACATCGCTGACCCGTCCGTGATGAAAATCCGGCCAGAGGAGCTTTTCGAGAACGCGCGAGTGAAGGCCTGGGCCGCTTCCATTGATCCTTTGAGAAGAACAGAGCCTGACTGGAAGGCGTTCGAGATCACGAGTGCGGGCCCCGGCGACTCCCGGCGGGAGGGGAAGGAAACGACGCACTACTGCACCGTCGACAAGTTTGGGAACGCCGTGGCCGCCACGACGACACTCAACACGAACTTCGGTTCGGGCGTGTGGACAAGCCGATACGGGATCGCTCTCAACAACGAAATGGATGACTTCACCACCCGCCCGGGAGAGCCAAACTACTTCGGGCTCAGGCAATCGGAACTCAACGTTCCAGCCCCGTTCAAGACGCCGCTCAGCAGCATGAGTCCAACTCTTGTCGAGAAAGATGGCCAATTCGTTCTGGCCGCCGGGGGGTCCGGCGGACCACGGATCATCAACGCCGTTTTCCAGGCCGTCTTCTGGAGCTTGACCTCGCGCTTCGACCTGGATGTCATCGTGCAGGCCCCTCGAGTCCACCACCAGTTCTTGCCAGACACTCTCCACCATGAGGAAACCATGAGCCCCGATGTAGCGGGGAGACTCTCGGAGATGGGCCACAAGGTGAAAGAAGAATCGGTTGCCCGCGTTCAAGCGATTCGGCGGACAAAAGACGGCCTTTTCGAGGGAGCATGGGACGCCCGCGGCGAGGGAGGAGCTTCCGGGTACTGAACTCACGGCAACCCTCTCCCCGCTCACGCGCTCACGCGGAGCGAGGGGAGGATTAGGCTCTTCTTGAAAGCGAATTGGAATTAACGCGCCTCTAGACTGCTGCCGGTACCCCTGCCCTGACCATCTTGACGACCTCGACAACCAGCTTCTCGATTCCGGAAGCAGCTTCCGACATGGAGTTGGCCAGCATGTAAGCGGGAGTCGTCACGAGCCGCTTTTCCTCATCAATCACCGTTCCTTCAACGGCGCAATTGACATGGCAGCCCCCCATGGCTTCCACGGCCGAGGCCGTGCCAGCATCTGATCCAATCGTGACCCTGGGTTTTTCAGCACCTAGTAGTTTCGCGACGATGACAGGAGCGATGCAAATGGCGCCCACAGGTTTGCCCGACTCGTGAACGGCGCGCACGACCCGGGCCACATCTGGGTTGACGCTGCATTCCGGTCCCACGAATGCGAAGTCACAGAGATTTTTGGCGGCCCCGAACCCGCCAGGCAAGATCAGGGCATCCAGGATGGAGGGGTCGAACCCGGCCATGTCCGTGACGTTTCCGCGGGCGATCCGCGCGGCCTCCACGAGCACATTCCGGCTCTCGCCTTCCGCAACCTGTCCCGTGAGGTGGTTCACGACGTGCTTCTGTGCCACATTCGGTGCCAGGCACACGGCCTCGGCCCCGGCCCGCTCGAGCGCGAGCAGCGTCAGCACGGATTCATGAATCTCGGCGCCGTCGTAGACGCCGCAGCCCGCTAGGACAACGCCAACTTTAGGTTTCGTCATGGTGTTCCTCCAATACCAGCTACGATTCTATAAAAGCCGCCGGACGTGGACGGGAGGCGGCGTTAATGTATCCTCGATGTTCAGCCTCTCGATTCTGCCAGGAACCTATTCCCTTCACCGGTTCGGACCAGCGGAGTCCGTGCCAGCCGGGATCCTCTCGCAGGCTTTTGTGTCCGTCACGAGAACGCGTTCTGAACTCTCGATCGTCTGCCAGGAGGGCATTCTCCAAGGCGGGGAAGGCTCGTGGGCCCTTCTCGAGGTAGAGGGCCCCTTTCCTCTCGACGCCCTGGGCGTGATCGCGTCACTTTCTGCCGTTCTGGCAAATGCCTGCGTCAGCATCTTTGTCATCAGCACCTTCGACACGGATTACATCTTGCTGAAACAGGCGAATCTTTCCCGGGCCGTGGAGGCCCTCAGGGCCGCGGGGCACCACGTTCACTAATTCCAACTCGCTTTCAAGATGTGCCTACCCCTCCCCTCGCTCCGCGTCAGCGCGTCAGCGGGGAGAGGGGCACGCAGCGTCAGGAACTCGTCAGTTTGCGGAGGCCGTCTTTGGCTTTGCCAGGCCCCGCTTGATGAGAAGCGGCTCCACGGATGGCTCGCGGCCACGGAACTTCTTGTAAAGAACGAGAGCGTCTTCCGTGCCTCCCTTCTCGAGGATGTTCGTACGGAACGACTTTGCCGTGGCGGGGTCAAAGATCCCCTTTTCCGCAAACGCCGTGAAGGCGTCAGAATCGAGAACTTCGCTCCAGATATAGCTGTAGTACCCGGCCGCATACCCGCCGCCAGGACCGAAGATGTGATTGAAATAGGGGCTTCTGTACCGGACGACGATTTCGGGAATCAAACCGATCCGCTCGAGTGAAGCTTTTTCGAAGGCTGTCGCGTCCTGTTCCTTGGGTTCGGTCAACGTGTGCCAGTCCATGTCGAGAAGCGCGGCCGAGAGGTACTCGACGGTTGCGAATCCCTGGTTGAACTGCCTGGACTCCTCGATCTTCTGGACAAGCGCTGCTGGGATGACTTCTCCCGTCTTCCAGTGTTTCGCGTAAACCTTCAGCACCTCGGGTTCGAGCGCCCAGTTTTCCATGATTTGCGATGGCAACTCGACGAAGTCGCGGGGAACGCGGCCCATCGACCGGTACGAAACCTTGGAGAGAATGCCGTGAAGGGCATGCCCGAACTCGTGGAAGAGCGTTTCGACCTCTTCGAGCGAAAGCAGTGCCGGGGCTTCGCCCACCGGACGCGTGAAGTTCATCACGTTCGTGACGATGGGCCTGACGCTCTTTCCACTCATCACCCAGGAACCGCGCAGGCGCCCGCACCACGCTCCCCCGCGCTTGCCCGCTCGAGGGTGGTAGTCTGCCGTGAACACCGCCAGGAACGTGCCGTCTCCATCTCGAACCTCGAAGGTCCGCACTTCGGGGTGGTATTTCGGCAAGTCCGTTTGCTCGATGAATTTGATTCCGTAAAGTTTGTTTGCGACGTAAAAAGCTCCCTCGCGAACGCGATCGAGCGGGAAATAGGGCCTGAGCGCCTCGTCATCCAGCTGATACCGCTCCTTGCGGATCTTCTCCGCGAAGTAGCGCCAATCCCACGGTTCGAGTTTGAAGTCCTTGCCAGATGTCTTGATCGTCTCTTGAAGGTCCGCCGCTTCCTTCTTCGCCACGCCCAAAGCCGGCGGCCAGAGCTGGTTGAGCAGCCCATAGACGCCCGCGGGCGTCTTGGCCATGTTTTCCGCCAGGACAAAGTCCGCGTGAGTTTTGAATCCGAGGATCTTGGCTCGTTCTGCTCGCAGGGCTGCAACGCGCGACAGAGTAGCCTTGTTGTCGAACTCGTTTCCGTGGTCGCCCCTGGTGATGTACGCCGAGAGGAGTTGCTTGCGCAGGTCCCGGTTGTCCGCGAAGGACATGAACGACCAGATTGAAGGGGCTTGCAACGTGAAGACCCATTTCCCTTCCAATTTGCTGGCCTTCGCGGCGCTGGCGGCCGCGGCGACCACTCCGGCCGGGAGCCCAGCCAGGTCTTCCTCTTTTTCGATCACGAGTTTGTAGTTATTCGTCTCCTTGAGAAGGTTGTCAGCGAATTTGACCCCAAGTGTCGAGAGTTCCTGGTTGATTTCGCGGAAGCGTTTTTTCTGATCTCCGGAGAGATTGGCGCCACCACGGACAAATTCTTTCCATGTTTCCTCGAGAAGCTTCTTCTGTTCGGGTTTCAGGGAAAGAGCCTCACGTTTTTCGTAGACAGCCTTGACCCTCTTGAAGAGTGCCTCGTCGAGGAGAACGTCATCCCTCAAGCTCGAGAGGAGCGGGGAGACCTCTTTGTTGATTGCCTGCAACTCGTCGTTCGTTTCCGCACCCGTCATCGTGAAGAAGACGTCATTCACCCTTGCCAGGAAAAAGCCGCTGTTTTCCAGGGCTTCGACCGTGTTGAAGAACGTGGGGGGCTTCTTGTTGGCTGTGATTGCCTGAACTTCCGCTTTGCGCCGCGCGATTCCCTCGCGAAAAGCGGGCATGTAGTGTTCCGGCTTGATACGTGAGAAGGGGGGCATGCCGAAGGGCCCCGTCCACTCCTCGAAGAACGGATTCTCCGCTGCGGATGCCGCGGGGGGCGCGGGTTTTGGGGGTGGTACAGGTGAGGGCTGTTGGGCCAGGACGGATGCGGAACATGCTGTCAGCGCCGCGGCAACGAACCATTTCGTCATCAAGACGAGCCTCCTTCTCGCGCGCGCCGCCGCGCGATCCGCTTGGGATACCGGGGCCGCGCAGGTGCTTCATTCTACGGCCTGGGTATGTCCAAGGTTCTGGCGTTTGCTGGAACTTCGCGCGGCCGATTTGCGTAATGATCGGCGGATGACGAGCGCAATTGAAGTCAAGGGACTCGAAAAGGTCTTTAAAAACGCCTGGTCGAGCCGGGCCATCACGGCCCTTGCGGGAATCGGCTTTGCCGTCGAGCCTGGCGAGATCCACGGCCTTCTCGGTCCCAACGGGGCCGGCAAAACGACGACGGTCAAGATTCTCTTGGGCCTGACCTTCCCCAGCGCAGGTGAAGCCCGTCTCTTGGGCCGCGACGCACAGGACCCGCAATCCCGGCGCCGTGCAGGATATCTCCCAGAGGGCCACCGCTTCCCGGGTTACCTGACCGCCCGCCAGACGCTCTCCATCTTCGGCCGGATGTCCGGAGTACCGGCTGCAGAGGCTGCCCGCCGGATTCCCGTCCTCCTGGAACGAGTGCGGCTCTCTGATTGGGCCGATGTGAAAGTAAAGAAGTTCTCGAAGGGGATGACCCAGCGGCTGGGGCTCGCGGCCGCCCTCATTCATGACCCAGCAGTCCTGCTTCTCGACGAGCCAACCGACGGCGTGGACCCCGTCGGCCGCAGAGAGATTCGCGATCTCCTCAGCGAGGAGGCCGCCAAGGGAACGGCCATCCTCCTCAATTCACACCTGTTGTCAGAGATCGAGTTGACGTGCGACCGGGTGACCGTGCTCAGAAAGGGAAAGATCGCGGCGAGCGGCACGCTCAGCGACCTCACCACGCGTGCTCAGGAACACGGCCAGCACTTCCGGCTTTCCATAGATCCACTGACTCCTGAACTCCTTTCCGCGTTCACGGAACTCGGAGCCAGGACAGTGGCTAACAACGGACTCCTGGAACTGGCCGTCCGGGATGTGGGGCACCTGAATCTGCTCATCGACCGCATCCGCGCCGAGGGAGGCCGCCTGCAGGAACTGGTTCCCGTCAGGTCGAGCCTCGAGGACGTGTTCGTCGATCTCGTGAAGACGGATGGGGCCGCCTCCCCGCCACCACCACCATTTCTGGAGGCCAAACCCCAATGAGAGTTTTCCTTGCCAACGTCGAGGAAGTTTTCCGCGAGGCCGCCGCCCGGTTCACCCTCATCGCGTACTTCCTGCTTTCGACAGTCTTCATAGCGATTTTTGCCACGGCGGTGAACCTCGATGTTGTGGACGGCGCCCTTGCGGGAGCGAAGCTGTTCGGGCAGAGCGTCACCCTCGGCCACGGCAACCCCGTGGAAATCGACAAACTTGTGATCGGTTTCCAGATGGGGTTTTCCGCCATCCTCTACCTGGTTGGAATCTTCCTTTCCATCTTCGCCACGGCTCACCTCGTTCCCAGGCTCCAGGAAAAGGGAACGATTGATCTCTACCTTTCCCGGCCGGCGGGCCGCATCCCGCTCCTGCTTTCCAGATATGCCGGGGGGCTACTCCTGGCAGCCTCGAACATCGCCTACCTGATGCTCTCCATCTGGGCCATCGTCGGCATCAAGACGGGTGTGTGGCGTCCTCAATTCCTCCTGGCTGGCTTCATCATCATGTTCGCCATCGCGACGCTCCTGAGTTTTGCCTTCCTGGTTGGTGTCGTGACGTCGTCCACGGCGGTCTCGATCATGGCAACGTACGGGTTGTTTTTCATCGGCTCCCTCCTGACGTTGCACAACAAAATCGCGGCCGCGATGTCCTCGGAGTGGGGAGCGGGCATCGTTCACGGCCTTTACTGGGTCCTCCCCAAAACGGCTCAACTGGGACAGGCGGTCGTTGAGGCCGTTTCCCTCGGCGAGAGCATGCGCCGGCCGCCTCCGGTTGACGTTCTGCCTGTCTTTGGAACGACCGCCCTCTTTCTCCTGGTGTCACTTGCGCTGGCTTGCCGGCTCTTTTCCAGAAAGGACTTCTAACCATGCGGAAACAGAAAACACGTCTTCTGGCGGCACTCACCGTGCTCCTTGGCAGTGTCCCGGCCCTTCAAGCGGCACCCCGGTCTCTCGAGAACGGGCTGTCGCTCGTGCCGGAAAGTGCTGCCGCCGTCGCCGTCATCAGATTCACCGACTTGCGTTCAAACCCTCTCGGGAACCAGCTTTTTCGCGACTTTGATTCCATCACCGTTGACGGGGATGCCGCACGGTTCCTGGAAGAGACCCACCTGAAACCCTCTCAGGATATCGACACTCTCGTCATAGCCGGAATGCCCTCGACCCCGGGAGCGTCTGATGGCCAGATCGTGATGTTTTTCGAGGGACGCTTCGAGCCCGAGAAGCTCACGGCGGCCGTCGTTGAGCGCGGAGCGATCCGCAGGGGCAGTCCTCAGGGTGAGTTCTTCCTGATGCCCGGGAAGAAGCAGCAACCCAGCCAGAAGAACATGGCCGTGGCTTTTGTGAGCCGGCAGCTCATGATCGCGGGAACGGAGACGGCCGTGGAGCAGGCTGTTCAAAGCCGTTCGAATGGCGGAACGAAGTTCCTGATGAGCCAGGGCCTGGGCCGGTACATGAATCTCATTGAGACCGGAGCTTCCGCATTTGCTCTTGTTGACATGACCCGGTTCCCAAAGTTCCAGAAGGGCCGCGTCGAGGTGAACAGCGGCAGCGGAAGCGATGCGGGGCGGGTTCTCGTGGGGGCCATGAGTTCCGTCACGCTCCTGGCGGTACAGGCCACGGCGAAGGGGGATTCTCTGAGCCTTTCGGCCCTGGGCCTTTCGAACGACGAGGAGACGCGGGAACTCTTGGAAGACGCTCTTCGCGGAATCCTGGCGGCCTGGCGTCTGGCTGCTCAGGAGAAATCACCCCAGACCGTTTCCGTGCTGCGGCGGTTCAAGGTCTCACGGAATGACGAGGGGGTTCAGATTTCCGGGACCCTCCCGGGCGAGGCCGTTCGTTACCTCGCCCAGCAACGAGAGAAGAAACAGGGCGAGAGGGGGAAAGAGTAACTTCTGATCGCCCTTTTCCGGCGAGGGAGTGACACAACCAGACTTGCTTCTGAACACGCCAGGGCGCTACTGTGACAGCGTGGATCTCATCGACAACCTGACGCGCGAACACCTCTTGATCGAAAAAGTGGCCGGCTCTCTTCAGACCTTTGCAAGAAAGCGAGCAGCCGGTCTGGCCGGTGCCGAGGACGGGCATCTCTTCATGCGGTTCTTCAAGGACTATTCGGGGCATTTCCACCACGGCCGGGAAGAAGATGTTCTCGTTCCGCTCCTGGTCAGAGAGGCGGAACTGCCAGAACACCGCGGCCCGATTCCCGCCATCCTCGGGCAGCATGAAGAGATGGCTCGCACCCTCGGGATTCTCGAACCGCTCCTCATCGAGCCGGCCCTTTCGGGTGAAGCCAGGAACCTGATGCTCAAACTGGCCCTCGAGTATTCCCGTTCGCTCTGGCAGCACATCGATGCGGAGAACTCGGTTCTTCTGCCCGAAAGCCGGGAACGCCTGGCATGGGCCGGACTCAAGTCTGTTCCAGACCGTGAAGAGACCGAGGACGAAGCGGCCGCGCGTTTCGCCGGGGAGCAAATGGTAGAGGCTTATCCCCCTGCCACCGATTCCGAGGCGATACGTGGCGAGGGGTGCGTCATCTGCCCTTCGTACGGAGTTTCCTGTGAGGGAATCGAACGGGAGTGGTGGACTGATTCCGAATGGGAGTCCTTCCCCGGGCGTTCTGGCTGAGAAGGGAACCTCTGCTCTCCCTGGCCGTATCATCATTCGTGATGAGGGCTCGCGGCATCTTGTGCCTTTGCGCCGTCCTGGGCGTGATGGCGCCACCCATTGCGGCTGCCGGACCAGAATTCGAACGGCTTTCACTTCGGGAAGGCCTGTCTCAGAGCATCATCGAGGGGGCCCTGCAAGACAAGAAGGGCTTCCTCTGGTTCGCCACCGAGGATGGTCTCAACCGGTACGATGGCTATCATTTCAAGGTTCTGCGAAATGAGGCGGGCAACGCCAACAGCCTGAGCTACAACGACCTCAAGTGTCTTCACGAAGACCGGGCCGGAAACCTCTGGATCGGCACTTTTGAAGGCGGATTGAATCGGTTCGATCCCTCCACGGCGCAATTCACCCGGTACCGGCACGACGCACGGGACCCGGCCAGCATCGCTTCCAACACGGTCCGGGCCATCGCGGAGGATCGCGACGGGACGCTCTGGGTAGGAACGCAGGGGCGTGGCCTTGACCAGTTCGATCCCCGCACAGGCACGTTTCGCCACTTCCCTCCAGACCCAGCGAATCCTTCATCTCTCGCTAATGGAGACGTTCGGGCCCTGCTTCTCGGTTCCTCCGGCGTGTTGTGGGTGGGAACGTATGGGGGCGGACTCCACCGTTTCGACCCCCGGACCCGAAGCTTCACAAAAGTGAAGATCCAACCAGGGTCTCAAGGTCTGACGCAGGGTCTGGTGACCACCCTCCTGGAAGACTCGAAGGGCGTGCTCTGGGCCGGAACCTATGACGGGGGCATCACGGCTCTTGACCCTGGAACGGGGGCTTTCACGAACTACCGTTCAGATCCCCGTGACGAGGAGAGCCTCTCCAGCAACCAGGTGAAAGCGCTCTGGGAAGACCGCCAGGGAACACTCTGGGTGGGAACCGATGGTGCAGGTCTCAACCGGTTCCATCGTGAAACCGGGACATTCACGCGGTACCGGCACGACCCGTCAAACCCTCGCAGTCTCTCGAGCGACCGTGTCTTCTGCCTTTTCCAGGACCGGTCGCGGGTGCTCTGGGTGGGAACTTATGGCGGGGGCCTCAACAAACTTGATCTGGCCAAGAAGAAGTTTCTTCATGTGAAGAACGAGCCCTCAAACCCCGCATCCCTCAGTCACGACATCGTCTGGTCGTTCTGGGAAGACACGGACGGTAGCGTCTGGATCGGAACGGACAGTGGCGGGTTGAACCAGTGGGAGCGGCAGGCGAATACGTTCCGCCACTTCCGGCATGATCCCAGAAACACGTCCAGCCTTTCACACGACGCCGTGAGGGTCGTCTTCCAGGATCGGGGCGGGACCCTCTGGCTGGGAACGAATGGAGGAGGACTCAACCGTCTCGACAAAACAGCGGGTACCTTTGTTCGTTACCTGCATGACGAATCCAACCCGGCATCCCTTGCCCACAACGAGTTGCGGGCAGTTTACGAAGACCGGGCCGGAGATTTGTGGGTAGGCACGCTCGGCGGCGGGCTCGACAGGTTGGACCGTGCGACGGGGGGATTCGTTCATCACCGGCACGACCCTGGCAATCCGCAGACTCTCAGCAGCGATTTTGTGAGGTGCATCCTCGAGGATTCCCAGGGAAACCTCTGGGTCGGAACCCAGGGTGGCGGGCTCAACCGATTCGACCCCAAGTCCGGGATCGCCGAACGCTTCCAGGCGGATCCAGCAAATACGAAGAGCCTCTCGAACAACTTCGTTTTCGCGCTCCACGAAGACAGGGAGGGCACGCTCTGGGTCGCGACCTACGGGGGCGGACTCAACAAGCTCCGGCGCGGCAAGAAGACCTTCGACCACTTTTCCGAGGCAGAGGGCCTGGCGAGCAACTCTGTTTACGCGATTCTCGAGGACGAGCGGGGACGTCTCTGGCTCAGCACGAATAATGGCCTTTCCTGCTTTGACCCCGGCCGGAGCACGTTTCAGAACTACGACGCTCGAGACGGGCTGCAAAGCAACGAGTTCAACGGCGGTTCTTTTTTCAAAACGAAACGGGGGGAGATGTTCTTTGGCGGGATCAACGGTTTCAACGTCTTTTTCCCAAACGAGATCGTGATCAACCCGGAGGCCCCGCCCGTCGTCATCACTGACCTGCAGCTCTTCAACGAGTCCGTTCCCGCCGGCCAGGCCGTCCGGGGGCGGACGCTTCTTGACCGTCCGGTCGAGTACACGAGAGAAATCGAGCTGAGCCCCGAGGACAACATGGTCACGTTCGAGTTCGCGGCGTTGCATTTCGTGGCTCCCGAGAAGAATCGTTACGCCTACCGGCTCGAGGGATTCGGAAGCGGCTGGATTCTGGCGCGGTCTGATCGCCGGTCGGCCACTTTCACCGGGCTGTCTCCAGGCGATTACGTCTTTCGCGTCAAGGGTGCCAGCCCGGACGGCGTCTGGAACGAGACAGGCGCGGCCATCCGTCTCAAAGTTCTCCCCGCGTTCTGGGCGACCTGGTGGTTTCGGCTCATGACTGTGGCCAGCATCGGACTTCTCGGATTCGCCGCGGTCCGCCGCCGGATGCGCAACGAAAGGGTTCTCGCGGTTCTGAAGACGGCTCACGCCGCGCAGATGGCCATCATGCCGCGGGAGGACCCGAAGGTGGAGGGCCTTGAGGTTTCGGGAGTCTGCATACCGGCCTTTGAAGTGGGCGGCGACTTCTTCGACTACTTCCCCGTGAGCGGGGAGGCCCCGGGACTCGGCATCGTCGTGGGAGACGTTTCGGGGAAAGGCATGAGCGCGGCAATGGCGGCCTCTATGTCGAGCGGCATGGTGAGTGCCCTGGCGTGTGGAGGAGAAACCCTCGCTGGTGTCATGACACGCCTCAATGCCTCGGTCTTCAAGAAAGTCGACAAGCACATGTTCACGGCCATGTGCATCGCCTCTGTAACGAGCCGTCCCGGGCGCATGGTCTTCGTTAACGCGGGGCTCTGCGAGCCCATCCTCAAGAGAGCGGGACAGACTTCGATGCTGGCCTCCGAAGGCCCATCCTTTCCGCTCGGGTCGATGCGCAACACGATCTACCAGAGCCGGACGATTGGACTCGAGGCGGGCGACACCCTCATCTTCTACTCGGATGGCGTTCCAGAAGCGCGCACTCCTGACGGCGAGCCGTGGGGATACGAGGCGCTTGTCCGGTTTCTTCTCGCACTCGACACGAACGGCCTCTCGGCGCTTGGTATTCGTGAAGCCCTGGTCCAGGAGGTCTTGCGTATCTCGGGAAACGCCGGCAGCCACGACGACATTGCCGTGGTGGTCGTGAAGGTTGTGGACCGCGAGGTTCCTGCGTCTACTTCTTCACCTTCAGCTTGAGTTTGACGACGGCTTTTTCGTCATCGGCGGAGGGGGAAGAGAGAATCCGGAGCGGTCTTGGCTCGAACCCCTCGGCGAAAACCGTGACTTCATGGACCTTCATCGCCTGGAGCAACAGGGGGGCTGATGTGAAGTCTTGCGCAAGGCCCGAATCTTTCCCATCGACCGTAATCCGGGCCGTGGCCGGTTCCACCAAGAAGACCACAGGACCTCTTGTCTGGTAGTTGGGCCTGCGGAAATCTCCCGGCGGGCCCGGCGGACCGCTGGGAGAGCCCTCTTCGAGCGTGTTGTCGATTTCAGCTTCGTCATCCTCGGCGTTCGGGGTCACGACGACGGTGACCAGAAGATCGCGCCTCCCGGGATACGTGATGCGGAGTATCTGTTTCCCCTCGGAAGGGAATGTCAGCATGCCGCCCCCGCCGCGGCCGTCCCAGTCGTCCGCGGTTCCCACGAACTTCCCGTTCAGAAAAACGCGGGCTTCTTCCGGCGAGACGCGAACCGTGACGTGCCGCCTCGTCGTCACCGTTCGTCTGCCGGCACCCGTCAGAGGCTCGTCCTCGGCTTCAGCTGGTTTGGACACGGGAACGGGAGACGGTTTCTCGACATGGGGTCTTGCAGGGGCTGGCGTGGGTCCGGCCGGCGCGAGCGGTGCGACCGGCGTGGCCATCTCGATCAGGCGGATGTCGCCCGGAGCTTGGGGGGTCGCAGATGGGGCCAGTGATGGGGTGGGCGACGGTATCTGGGGAAATGCCGGGGTGAATGTCAAGAGTGGACGCTGATCCACGAACTCCTGCCGGGGCGGATGCCGGGCCAATAGAAAGCCAACCGCGATCGCAAGAAGGGCAACAGCCGAAAGCGACAGGGCTAGCACCATGTTTCGGCGGTTCTGCGAAGGGCCGGCAGTTGGCGTACTCGTGAGGCTGGGAGCGAGACGCGGAGTTGGAGGGGTTGGCTCCATGAAGACAGTGGGCGCGGTGGAGAGCCCCGAATCGGGGGCCGCGCCCCGGGCCCCTGTTGAGAGCTGGCGCATTTCGGCGGCCATCTCTGAAGCGCTCGCGATCCGCTCCGCCGGGCGCTTGGCGAGTGACCGCATGACGAGGGCCGCGACGTCTTCTGGAATGGAGGGGCAGAGTTTCCGGACGTCAACCGGTTCACTGGAGAGAATCTGGTAGACGAGGTTCGTGAGCGACTCCCCAGAAAAAGGCCGTTCCAGGGTGAGGCACTGGTAGAGGACGGTCCCCAGAGAGAAGAGGTCACTTCTTCCGTCGAGTTTTTCTCCGCGGATCTGTTCGGGCGACATGTACGCCGGCGAGCCCACGAGTTGACCAGTTCCAGTCAGGGTAGTCGTCTCCCCCTCCATCAGCTTACCGATGCCGAAATCAGTGACTTTGGCTGTCCCGTCATCGGTGAGAAGGATGTTTGCAGGCTTGATGTCGCGGTGGAGAACACCCCGGGAGTGGGCGTGGGCGAGGGCATCGGCGATCTCGGCCCCCAGGGTGAGGGTCTCTTTCACGCGGAGGGGTTCGGTGGCCCGCCCGAGGCGGCTGCCGAGGGTCTCGCCTTTCACGAACTCCATGGCGAGAAAGAGGACTCCGGAGTCTTCTCCAACGTCGAAAACGGTGACGATGTTGGGGTGCAGCAACCGTCCGGCGAGCCGGGCTTCTTTCAGAAAGCGGACCCTCAAGGACTGCCGGTCATCGCTGCTGAGTCCATCGGCGCGAATGGTCTTGAGGGCCACATCTCTATCCATCTGCGGGTCGCGAGCGAGGTAGACCTTCCCCATGCCCCCCTCGCCGAGAAGACACTTGATCTCGTAGCGCCCGATGACTGCTCTGGAAGCCATCGAGTGATTCTATATGCGAGGCGGACGGAAAAACCCCGCTGTTCCCTCTCTGGGTCGTTCCCCTCCTGGGAGCGCAGGCGTCTCGCCTGCCCCCGGTCCTTCAAACTAAATATTGTCTGTCCCTGTTCCTTTTTCTTCCCCCAAACCGTTGGAGTTGACGCTGCTCTAGAATCGCAGCTCAGTTATGTCTGGCCCGCGACACACATCGTTGGCCGTTTTGGGGCTTTTGGCACTCCCCCTCTGGCTGCCCGGGCTTCTGTTAGCTCTGGATCCGAAGAAGAGCATTTCCCAGTACCCGCTGGACACATGGCGCACGGAGGAAGGGCTTCCCCAGAGTGTTGTTTTTTCGATCTGCCAGACTCCGGAAGGCTATCTGTGGCTCGGAACCGGCAACGGTCTCGCGCGATTCGATGGCGTCAGGTTCCGCGCATTCACTAAACGTGCGGACCCCGGCTTCAAGGGAAAGGACATCTGGCGCCTCTTTGCTGATCCCGCCGGACCGCTCTGGTTCTCCAGTCTTGGAACGGGCCTCGGGCGATACCAGGGAACTTCTTTTGAGTTCTTTACCCCTGAAGCGGGACTTTCTGATACGACGGTCAATGCGATAGCGCGTGATGAGAACGGGGATCTTGTCACGGCGACAGATGGAGGACTCGACCGGTTTGACGGAGTCCGCTTTCACCCCCTCCTCGACCGCATGGCTTTGCCGAGCACCTTCGTCTTGGCCCTGGCCACAACGCATGGGGGGCCTCTCTGGATTGGGACCTCGAAAGGCCTCTGTTACCTCGAGAACGGCCACCTGCGTACGTACACATCGAGGGACGGGTTACCGAACGTGAATGTCAGGGCCCTCCTCCTCACCCGTGACAGATCGCTCTGGATCGGCGGCGTGGATGGTTCGGTGACGCGGTTTCGAGATGGTGCTTTCTCACTCGTTTTCAAGGATCCGGAGCAGGCGCCAGTCAGTTCTCTCGTTGAGGACAGAGACGGTAATCTCTGGGCGGGAACCTACGGCGGAGGTGTCTTCCGCGTTCAGGGGGACACGTGGACGTCCCTGAGAGAAAAGCAAGGCCTGGCGAGCGACACGGTCAACGCGATGTTCGAAGACCGCGAAGGAAGTCTCTGGATCGGGACCCTCAAGGGGCTGAACCGGCTTCGAGACAGCCGCTTCACCGTCGTGTCCACATCGGAGGGGCTGGCTGAAGAGTCCGTGGTTTCGATCGCCGAAGATCCGCGGGGCGCGCTCTGGTTCGGGACTTTGAATAGGGGGATTACGCGAATCGAGAATGGCCAGGCCACTTCCTACTCGACAGCGAACGGGCTCCCCAATAACCGTGCTGTTTCCGTCTCCGTCATGCCAGACGGCTCCGTCTGGGTGGCGACGCTGGGCGGAGGCCTCGCTCGTTACGACGGTCACGGGTTCTCCACGGTCTCGAAGGCAGATGGGCTTCCGAGCAATTACCTTCGTTCCGTGACCCCGGCGCGGGGTGGTGGCGTCTGGGCGGGGGCGTCCGCCGGCCTGGCACTTATTAAGGATGGCTCCGTTACGAGTTATGCGTCGCTGCCAGGCGCTCCGATCGACATCAATGCCCTGCTCGAGGATCGCACCGGGACCCTCTGGATCGGCACCATCACAAAAGGCCTCACCCGGTTCCACAACGGACGCTTCACACGCTTTGCAAGGGACCATCCGCTCTCTCGAACAGAAATCCTCGGTCTTTACCACGATGGGAACGCACTCTTTGCAGGCACGGCGGACGCGGGCTTTTTCAGGGTGACGCAAGACGCGATCACCCATTTCGATACTCGTTCCGGACTTCCGGACGAGATCGTGGCACAGATCTTGGAGGACCGCTCGGGGAACATCTGGATTGGGACCGCCGCCGGGATCCACAGGGCCAGGAAAGAACACCTGGAGGCCTTTGCAGCTGGGAAAGTACGGTCTGTCGAGTGGACGAGCTTTGGCACCGGCGATGGGATGCAGACCGCGGAATGCTCGGGGGGCACACAACCAGGCGCCATCGTTCTGCGGGATGGGAGACTGGTCTTTCCAACCCTGCGCGGCGCTGTGTTCGTCGATCCAGAGCGGCTGCCCAAAAACCCGCTTCCCCCTCCAGTTCACATAGAGGAAATCACCGCGAATGGAGTCCCGCTGAGTGCCGGTTCCCCCCTTGTCGCCCCCGCGGGAAGCCAGCGGCTCGAGTTTCATTACACCGCCCTCAGTTTTGCCGTTCCGGGCCGGGTGCGTTTTCGCTACTGGCTGGAGGGATTCGACGAGAAGTGGGTGGATGCGGGTCCACAACGGCTCGCCCACTACAGCAACCTCACCCCGGGACGCTACGTGTTTCATGTAAACGCGTGCAATAACGACGGTGTCTGGAACGAGAAAGGGGACTTCAGGGAGTTCATTCTGAGGCCGCGTTTTTATCAAACCGGGTGGTTCCGCCTCGCCTCGGGAGCCACGCTTCTCGTAAGTTTCCTTGCAGCACACCGTCTGCGTTTACGCAGCCTGGCCCGGCGGCAGAAGGTGCTCGAGGCAGCCATTCAGGAAAAGACGCAGGAACTCCGAGAGGCCTATGAGGGCCTTCGAAAAGCTGATGTAGAGATCGCCCGGCTCACGAGTGCCTCTTCTCTCATTCTCGAGGACCCCGAAGCTTGGACCGAGAAGGCCGTTCCAGAAATTTCTTCCCTCCTCGGCGTCAAGAGAATCGGGATCTTCACGACGGCGAGCGGAAGAACCAGCGCCCTCTCTCCATGTGGCCTGGAGGAACCCAACTGGCAGGACATCAAACCAGGCTGTTTCCTCATCCGGCAGGGCAACAGGACGGTTGTCCCGATTCTGGGAATGACATCGGAATCTCGCGGTGCGCTCGTCATCGAGGGGAGCATCGAGGGGGAGGCGCGGGAAAAACTCGTTGGCGGATTCGCCCGCCAGCTGGGAACGGCTCTCGAACTCCGTCAGCTCCGCGACCAGCTCTCGGCGGCAGAGTCCCGGCAGGCCATGCGGCTACAGGATATGCACGCACGCGGCATCGCGACCCTCACCGTTTGTCCAGAGTGCGACAAGTGTTTTGACAACTCGTTTTCCAAGTGTCCGGCTGATGGCCAACCCCTGACGGTTCCGCTCCTCTTGCCGTACCGGATAGGCGGCCGCTACCGTCTCGACAGCCGGCTCGGCGAGGGGGGCATGGGAACGGTATTCGCCGCTCTCGATGAAAGACTGAATCGCAAGGCCGCCCTGAAGATCGTGAAGCCAGAGTATCTCAACGACAGCGAGATGCGCTTCCGGCTCGAGAGAGAGGCCCGGGCCATCGCACACATCAAGCATCCGGGTGTCGTGACCCTTCTGGACGTTGGTGAACTGGAGGATGGATCTGAATTCTTGGTGATGGAACTCCTGGAGGGGCTCGAGTTGGCCGAGGTGTTGAAGCGATTTGGACCGGGTTCGGCCCGCCAGGTTGCTTCCGTTTTGGCTCAGGCTGGCGCGGGCCTGGCCGCTGCGCACCGCGCCGGGGTGATTCACCGCGATATCAAGCCAGAGAACATCTTTCTTTCGACAGGCTCCTGGGGCATCGAGGCCCGCATTCTGGATTTCGGACTGGCCAAACAAGAGAAGATCGACACCAAGCTGACACACACCGGGATCATTCTCGGGACGCCCCTGTACATGGCTCCGGAGCAACTGCTGGGTGAACCTTCAACGGAGCGCTCGGACCTCTACTCGCTGGCAGCTACGATGTGGGAAGCCCTGACGGGCAAGATGCTGGCGAGCGGGAACGGCCTCACGGAAATCATGACAAATGCGCTCTTTTCGGAACCTCTGCCACTCTCGGCCTTTCTCCCCCACTGCCCGCGTGAGCTGGATGCCGCATTTTCAGCGGCTCTCGCAAAGAAGGCCCTGGCCCGGCCTTCGTCGATCGAGGGGTGGGTGCAGGAAACCACCGCTCTTTTAGAAGCGATTCCCTGTGAAGGTGGATGGCCCGTACCGCTCCCTTCCGGAAAGAAACCGCGCACGAGAGAAATGGCTGTAACGGAGAAGATCGACGGAGCCGGCGGCTAGCGGGATGCCGCGTGACAGCTATTTCTTGAACAGGCTATCGAACGCCGAGCGCGCCTGGTCTGGAGTCTCAGAGGCCCTGCGTCCCGTCAAATCGAGCATGGTCACCGGGGCGAAGGACGAACACTCGTTCCGCAGGCTCTTGGAGGAAACCGGGGCAGGGATCGTCTGCCGGCACTGGAAGCGAGCCGAGGAATCGAAGTAACGGCATTGCACGCAAGCGTGGAGAGCCCCCTTGCACTTTGGGCACGTGGCCATCGCATCGAATTCAGCGGGGGAAATTTCCCCGCATGTCTTGCACCGAAAGACTTCGGCCCGGTTTCTCTCCGCGCCTCGTCCCCTGGGGGCTCCCTCGAGCCGGCCAGGACGGTTATCGAAGGGAGAACTCCCCTTGCTGTTATCCCAGGAAGACTCCTTGTAGCCCCGTTGACGGTATTTCTGTTCCGACATCCGCGACGTCTCCTTTCATGTTACGCGTCATGTTACGCGGGATGCTGCATCAAACCGGCCTATCATGCTCCCGGAGTTACTTTTTCGAGGAGATTCATGACACACCTCGTTTTCAAGATCGTGATCAATGCGGCGTCTCTGTGGGCGGCCGCGATTTTCATTCCGGGCATCAAGTATGGCGACTGGGTTTCTCTTCTTTTGACCGCTCTCGTTTTTGGCCTCGTGAACGGGTTGATCAGGCCATTCTTGAAACTCGTCAGCTGCCCGGTCATCGTCCTGACCTTGGGCCTCTTCACGCTGATTATCAATGCCCTGATGCTGCAGCTAACAGCCTGGTTTGGCAAGCAACTCGGCATCGCCTTTACAGTCTCGGGATTCTGGCCCGCGTTTTTTGGGGCCATCATCATATCCGTGGTCTCGACAATCCTATCCTTCTTGCTTCCGGGCGTCCGGAAATAAAGAGGGACATGGGACACAGAGCGTAACCTTTTCCCCCCTCGTCCGTCATAGGCTTGGGACCACGAAACTCAGATTTGGTTCCACCCTGGAGACGGCGCGCATTGAAATCAGACGTCGACCTGCTGCAGATGGTGAAGCGCGGAGATCCCGCGGGGGCTACCCTCTTGTTCGAACGCTACTCTCAGCCCCTTTTAAGGTTCACGGCCCGAATGACGGGAAATCTCGCGGAGGCCGAGGAAGTGACCCAGGATGTGTTTTTGAAAATGATCTCGCGTGTGGAGCAGTACGACGGGCGCGCACCGGTTTCGTCGTGGCTCTTTGCCATCGCCGCCAACGCGTGCCGCGATCGCCTCCGGAGCAGCCGGCGCGTCTCGGCATTCCCGATCGACGTCCTGGCGGAATCGCCGCAGCCAGGAGAGAGCATCGAGGGCCGAATCATTGCCAAGGAAGAGCGGGAACGAGTGCGACAGGCGCTCGACCGGCTCTCGGTCGAGCAGAAAGAGGCCCTGGTGCTCGCCCGCTATCACGGCCTCCCGTATGCGGAAATCGCCCGAACGCTCAACATCAGCGAGGGCGCCGTGAAAACCCGGATCTTCAGGGCAATGGAGACCCTCAAAGGCCTCTTCGAAGGAGAACGCCCATGCCGTGCCCAAGCCTGAACAACACCCGGGAATGGACTGTTGCCCGGCTCACATCGGAACTCGCTGTGCATGATGAGAGGATCCTCAGCAGCCATCTCGAGGAGTGCCCGGAGTGCCGTAGCCAGGCGGACGCTCTGCGGGAGGCATGGTGTGCCCTCGGAACGGCGGAAACCCTTGTGCCGTCGCCTGGGTGGGCCGAGGAAACCCGGCGCATGATGGAGACGAAGACTCTCGAGCGGCGTGTGACTCCTTTTCGCCGCCAGAACCTCGTGTTGCGGGGCCTCGCCCAGGCCGCTGGGCTCGTGCTCGCGGCCGGGGCAGGTTATTTCCTGGCGAGGCGGGTCCCGGCCGAGGCCCCCCGCCTCTCGGCTGGCATCCGGACGATCCCGGTCGTCTCGGAAAAGACGATCGATGTCTCGCAAGCCATCCCGGATCTCTCGAACCGGCCGCGCATGACAAATGTCTCTTTCCAGCCAGCGGATGCAACGGGCCGCGTTTCCATCTCATTTGACGTGACATCCCGCTACACCGTGGTTGGGAAACCAGAGGATCATGGGGTCTCTTCGGTCGTGTCCTACCTTCTTTCGGGAACGACCCTGACGGATGGATCTCGCGGGAAAGCCATTGAACTCGTTGCGGAAAAGGCGGAGCGAAATGCGGCGCTCCCCGGCGAGGTGATCACCACGCTCATCCAGACGCTGAAGTCTGACAGAAACCCGAGCGTGCGCAGGCGGGCGGCCGAGGCGCTCGCGAAGCTGCCGCCCTCGCCCCCGGTTCGCGATGCTTTCCTGGCAGCTCTAAAGGGTGACTCCAACCCAGCCGTCCGGATGACGGTGATCGAAGGCCTTTCCCAGGCGGGACAGAAACTGGACGATGCCGCAACGATCCAGATTCTCAGGGAGAAGGCCGTCGACGGAAACGAGACGGGGTACGTTCGCGTCAAGGCCGCTTCCCTTCTTGCGGGCGCTGAACTCTGACAACGTGCCGGGAAACCGGCGGACTTTCTTGGGGTGACCCGGACTTACCTTCACCATGAAGATTCTTTGTGGCCCGGAGGCCGGCCGCCATACGTAGAATGGATTCCGTGTTGAAGAGAAGAAGTGGTCTCCCCGCGACGTCAACCAGCCTGTGTCTCCTTGCAGTGCTCACACTGTCCATCCTTCCAGCACTCGGATCACCACAAGCATCAGCACCGGCATCTCCCCCGCAGAAGGAATACGAAGACGTTCTGAAGCTCTGGAATGCCAAGTTCTCCGAGAAGTTCATTCGGAACAAGATCGCCGCGGACGGCTCGGTCTACCACTTGACCGCGGACGACCTCATCACTCTGAAAACAGCCGGCGTCCCGGAAGGCCTGATCGAATTCATGCTCGAGACTGGGAGACAGGCAAAGTCACGGCAGGCGGCCCCATCTCCAGCCCCATCCCCCAAGCCGGAGGCGAAAGCCGTGCCCGTGGTACCCGTCATCCCGGCTGCGGTTCCGGTCGCTACCCCGGTCATGGCTCCGGTCGCGACTCCGGCTGCGACTCCGGTCGCTACCCATGTCGTGGCTCCGGTCGCAACCGCAGCTGCTGTTCCCCCACCTCTTCTGGCCACCCCTGCCGCTCCAAAGGAGATGACGGTCTCTCCTGCAGCGGCTCCCGGGGCAGACGACGCCATCATTCCAGCCGTCACCGCCCTGGCCAGTCCTCCTCCAAAAGCCGCCGCTGCCCCGGAAACGACACAGGAGAAGAAGGTTCTCGAGTCTCCACCGGCGCCCGCTGAACCGGCGGGACAGGCGAGTCAGAGCTGGACAGACATGGTCCTCAAGAACAGCGGCGTGGTCGTTTTCAAGCCCCGCTGGGATACGGGAACGCTCTCCATCAGAGACAACAAGATCATCTGGGCTGATGCGAACGAAGAGCAGAAGAACTTCATCGTTCCGTTGTCTCACGTGAGAGAGCAGTTTCTTTACTGCCTCAAGAGCGGCTCAGGTCAGGGAGAGTGCTTCGAATGGGGGATCAGAACGGCGGAAGAAACTCACCGGTTTCGGGATGTCTCGTGGGCCTTCTCGGCCACAAAGAAACCTGTTGAGATTTTTGATTTCTTGAAGGCCCTTCAACCAAATCTTGTCTCGACCAAATTCCCGGCCGACAAGAAGTGAGTCAAAAGACAGCCATGAGGAACTCTCTTGCCGGCTTTGCGGTCCTATTTCTCTTGCCCGGCCTGGCAGTGGCTGCCGCGGACTCCCACGCTAGTCCCCATATTGCCTTTCAGCAAACGAGGCAGGACGCGGGAGCCGTTCCACAGGGGCAGAGTATCCGCTCGGTGTTCCCCTTCGAGAACAAGGGAACTGCTGTCTTGAAGATTCTGGATGTGAAGACATCTTGTGGATGCACGATCCCAAGGTTCGAGACTTCCATTGAACCGGGGCGCGCGGGAACTCTCGAACTGGCCATCGACACGAAGAACCTGAGAGGGGCGGTCTCGAAGTCCGCCATTGTGATCTCGAACGATCCCGCAAGACCGCAGATTGTCCTGACCGTAGACGTCAGGATCACGGAACCCGTCACGGTTGAACCGCCTGGGTTTTTCCGCTTCAACGTCCTCGAAGGGACGGCGGAATCGGCGGAGGCCGTCCTCGCTTCGAGCGATCCGGCGTTTCAGATCCGGTCCGCCGAACCACCAGAGAGCTACTACGATGCGGTTGTGAACGAAATGCCGGGCGCCCCACCAGGAATGAAGCGCTACAAGGTGACCGTGAGTATCTCCTCTGACGCTCCGAATGGTGTCATCGGTGGCACCGTGAACGTGAAGACGAGCCTCAAGACACAGCCTGAAATCAAAATAGCTCTCACCGGGGTGGTGAGCCCTCAAGTTGCGGTGACTCCGAGCTTCGTCAACTTTCAGAACTTCCAGTTCCTTGGCCATCCTGTTCAGAGGCGTATCTCCGTGGTCAACCGCGACCCGAAAGACCCAGACTTCAGGGTCGTGAAAGCTGAAGTCAAAGGCGCCCGGATCGCCGCGGACGTCAAAGCCGTTGACAAGGGGGGCTTTGACATCGTCTTGACCGTCGACCCGAAGATCGGGAGAGGAGAATTCGAGGGAACGGTGGTCATCTCCACCACGAACGCGAGGTGGAAGGAAATCCGAATTCCGGTGCAAGGACTCGTCTTTGACAAACAGGATTTCGTGAAGGACAAGTAGACGGGAAACCGGGTCACTGGCCCTTCTTGGCCGGGTCGCCCTTTCTTGGCGTCGTGATCTCGATCCAGTCAAACGCCACGGAAAGCGTGCGAGAGTCCTCGATACCCGGGAGATGGTTGAGGGGAGACTCCGCATAGGCAAACGAGCAGCGGATGGTGTTCTCCCCCTCTTTCCACGCCTCCGCGGGAACAAGCATCGAGATGACCCCTGGACGTTCCCCCAGTGTCACCGCGGGAACCGCCAATTCGTTCACGGTCAAGGACAGCGTTTGTGGAGGCGCTCCCTGGAAATGGAAGGGCCACACACGCATGCGGACGAGTTTGGCCGTTCTTGCCGGGATATCCACTTTGATCTCGACTTGTCTCGCGTTACTCCAGCTGAAGGTATCTCCATCCGGCGTCCGCTCCCATCCAGAAAAGCCTCTCTTCAGGGCTCCTTCCGATGTTTCAGGATCAAAATTGAGGAAGGTTATCTCTGGCCGGTGGGGTTTCTTGCATCCAGAAGTCAGCGCCCCCGCGACAAACGCCATGACGGCGGTGAAAATCACAGTTCTCTTCACTTACTAAACTCCACTCCCGAGGCGATGAAACGCACCGCCTCCTGCTCTCGGGTCTCCACACGTCCCTCCGCGCGAACCCGGGCGCCGGCCGCATTCTCGGGAAGTGCAAACCCGGCAGCGGCCAGTTCGATCGAGGCCCCGCCCTCTGCGATCGTGAGAATCCCCCCTCTGGCAGACTGAACCGTACCCGCGATGCCGATCGTGCGGTTCACGAAGCGCCGCGGCTCCTTCACGATATCAAGAAGCGCTACCGGGGAAAGGCCTCGAAGCGGACGCCCGTAGAGTTCCCCGGCACACGCATCAACCGTCGCCAACAGGAAGATAGCGGCCACAAAAGAGGTCACTACGTTCTTGTTCATGGCTCACCTCGCCACGAATCCTAACCTAACAAGACTCGAGCCATCGCACCGCCATCTCTTCCGCCCAGAACTGAATACGCCAGGGCCAGCCGGAAACGAATCCCGTGTGCCCTCCTGACGGAGTGACGACGAAGGTCACGGTGGGTGGCACCACTGACCGCGCCCGGAAAAGCGCCTCCGCGGGAACAAACGGATCATCTTCCGAGCTGATGCAGAGGGTGGGCGTAGTGATCTCGGGCAAGAACGAGAGCGAGCTGGATTTCTCGTAGTAGTCATCCGCGGAAAGAAAACCATGCAGAGGAGCCGTGGCCGCGTCGTCAAACGCGTAAAACGAGCGAGCCCGGTTGATTCGTTCGAGGTTGAGGACATCCCTGGTTTGAGGAAAGCGAGAGACGAGCCACGCGACTTTCGGACGTAACGTTCTGAGGAAATTGGCGATGTAGACCCGGCCCACTGGGTTCTCCATGTGCCGGGCACCGGCCGCAAGATCGTAGGGGACAGACAAAGTGACGGCCCCCGAGACGGCCGTCTGCGAGCCGTGCTCCCCCAGCCATTTCAGCAACACGTTTCCTCCGAGAGAAACACCGATCGCAAAGAGGGGGGTATGCGGTTCCCTGGCATTGAGACTGCGAACGGTGAAGTCGAAGTCCGTGGTTTCGCCAGAGTGGTACATCCGTGGTCTGAGGTTAGGAATCCAGCGCCGCCATTTCCCGGGGTCCCGTGCACAGGTGCGGAAATTGAGAGCTGTCGCCCGAAAACCCTTCCTTGCGAGAAGAACCAGAAGACCCTGTATGTAGACGCTGTTGGAGCTGCCCTCGAGGCCGTGGAGCAGGAGAACTCTGGGGCTTTCCGGCGGCCCTTCCAGATGGTCGAGATAGAGGAGATCTCCGTCAGGCAAGGGGAGAACCTCCCGGTTCAGACGCACTCGGGAGTGGCCCCGGGTCACGGCCCCCCAGAGGGTTTGCAGGTGGGGGCCGGGAAGCCACCTGGCCGCGCGGAACGGCTCTAAAAGTATTGGAGACTTCTTGCACTTCAACGGGATAAACTCACCACGGTATGCAGGTCGAGGTTAGAAAAAAAAGCGACGTTGTCATCGTTGACATGTCAGGACGGCTCGTTGCCGGTGTGGGAGACCAGGTTCTCCGGGATATCGTCGGCGAGCTGCTCGCCGAGAAACAGAAAAAGATACTCCTGAATCTCACGCAGGTGACAGCCATCGACAGCGCGGGAGTTGGGGAACTTGTTGGGAGCCTTCGAAACTCCAGACACGCCGGCGCCCAGATCAAGATCCTGAACATGCATGAACGCGTGAGGAAGGCTCTCCACCTGACCCACATTCTTCCTCTTTTCGAAGTCTTCGAGGACGAGAAGACGGCTATCCAGCACTTCTCGGCTTCATGAACCAGCGGCGGAGGGGGGCCGCGAGAGAAACGGGGGCTGATCATGAAACACGAGCCGGGCGGCGCGCGTTCACCTTACGTTCTTGCTCTTCCTGACGGGCGCCTCCAGTGCGAGGTTTGCCCCCGGGAGTGCAAACTTCACGACGGCCAGAGCGGGTTCTGTTTTGTCAGGAAACGATCCGGCGCTTCCATCGAGCTTTCGACCTACGGTAGAACCACGGGACTCTGCGTGGACCCGATCGAGAAAAAGCCCCTCAACCATTTCTTCCCCGGCACGCCCGTGCTCTCTTTCGGTACTGTCGGGTGCAACCTGTCATGCCGTTACTGCCAGAACTGGACAATCACGCGTTCACGGGAAATCGGAGATCTCTCCGAAAAGGCTTCCCCGGAACAGATTGCCGCGCTGGCTCGCGAGACAGGCTGCCGGAGCGTGGCGTTCACGTACAACGATCCCGTGATCTTCACGGAGTTCGCCATCGACACTGCGGCCGCCTGCCACGAACTCGGCATCAAAACCGTGGCCGTCACGGCCGGATACCTGAAGGCGAAGGCCCGTGCCGGCTTCTTTCGGCACATGGACGCCGCGAACATCGACCTCAAGAGCTTTTCGGAGGACTTCTACTGGAGACTCTCCGGAGGGCATCTTCGGCCCGTACTCGACACCCTCGTTTACGTGAAGCACGAAACCAGCGTCTGGCTCGAGATCACCAATCTCATCATTCCGGGGCTCAACGACTCCATCGCCGAGATCGAGAGTCTCACCCGGTGGGTTGGCGAGCACCTCGGCCCCGAGGTCCCCCTGCACTTTTCCGCGTTCCATCCAGATGGCCGGCTTCTGAACGTTCCGCCGACTCCGCACGCCACCCTCGCCATGGCACGTGAAATCGCCCTGAAGAACGGTCTTCAGAACGTCTATCTCGGAAACGTGGCTGACCGAAAGGGAGCCAGCACCTTTTGCACGGGGTGTGGAGAGATCGTCATCGGAAGAGCGGGATACCAGATCACTTCCTGGAACCTCGACGAGAAGGGCCGGTGTATCTTCTGCACCCGCCAGTGCCCGGGTTACTTTGACGCCGAACCCGGTACCTGGGGGTCCAAGAGGAGACCCGTGCGCATTCGCGATGCGGCTCCAGCATTCGTTTGACATCCCGGCGCACGAAACCGCGAGAAAGGCCTGACATGAGTAGCGAAAAAGGTCCCGCTGACACGCTGAAGGTGGCGTGGGAGTACCTCTCCCCCGTTCCTTTTGGCCGTTACATCTTCAGCAGACTGCTCGGCTTCATGGTCCCCTATTCCGGATCCATTTCGCCGGACATTTTGGAACTGAAACCTGGGTACGCAAAGATTCAAGTCCAGGATCAGCGAAGCGTTCGAAATCACCTCGACTCCATCCACGCCATCGCGCTCATGAACCTGGGGGAAATGTCGACGGGACTCGCCATGATGTTCGGCATGCCGAGGGGTGCCCGGGCCATCTTGACGAACCTCTCCATCGAGTACCTCAAGAAAGCGCGCGGGACGATCACAGCCGAGTGTCACTGCGAGCCGCCCAAGACCAAGGAACGGCATGAGTATGAATACGAGGCGACCCTGACCGATAAGAAAGGGCATGTCGTCGCGCGGGCGAAGGCCCGGTGGCTCGTTGGGCCGCCCGGCAGGGGCTGAGAAACCGGGAGCAGGCAAGAGAACCTGGCTCGTGGGGTCATCTACCCGATGAACCCCACGAGCCAGGAAGTCTTCAACGTGACACTTTAACCTTCTTGTTTTCGAGCTTCTGCAGAGCTTCCGCGGTTCCCGCAAGAAGCGCTTCCGGCCCGACCGGGGATCCCGTGGCGGTTTTCATCCAGAGATCGGGAGAGACATTCCCAATCCGGGCCACACGTTCGAATTCCTTCCCGAGGTTTCCGGTCTTCTCGATGTGGCGGTTGATCTGAAATGCGATGAGGTGCCCCATCGGGTAGTCAGGCAGGTAGAGCATCGACTCGATCATGTGCGAATAGATGCCAGGAAGAAGGACATCTTTCACCTTGAAAACAGGCGCGTAGTAGCTGTTCCACACATCCCGGGAGATCGTCAAAACCGCTTTCTCCAGTTCCGCGGGAGTTACCTGGGGATGCTCGTACATGTACCGCCAGACGCGCATGTCCACGAGGGCGACGCCTGAAATCTCATAGGTCGCCCAGAAGTCGTTAAGTGTTTCGAGTACACGGCTTTCCTCGTCCTTGGTGCCGAGCCCCAGAACCTCGAGATCCCGTGCCTGGAAGACGAATGCCAGGGCCTCGGTAAACGATGTATTCGGGACGCCCTGCAAGAGGGTGTGATCGATATCCATCAACGAGAAGACCTGCTCGACGTTGTGGCCAAGTTCGTGGATGGCAATATTGAAGCCCTTGTAGTTCATGCCATCCTTGCCAACGCGTGTCCGGAGGTGGGCCTTGTCCGCGCGCCGGCCAGGTCCCCATGCGTGTCCGGACCCGCGAGCGGGGTCGACCACGATTCGCGCGGCCAGGTATTCGGCACGCTCTTTCTCGAATCCGAGTTTGACGAGAATATTCGGGAGATCCTTCTCGAACGCTGCCGCGGCCGGGTATTTCTGCCTGACGATCTCGTCCAGTTCTTGCTCGGAGTATTTCCCGCGGGGCTTGAAACCGGCGTACCAGATGTCAAACGGCTCGAGCTTACGTGAAAGACGCTTTTCGATCAGGGCGGCCACGCGAGGGACGAGGGGTGAGGACAAAACGTCGGTCAGCATCTTCTCGACCCGCGCCTCGGGAAGCTGGCGGCCTTCGTTGAACCGGCGCGCAATCAGGGTCGGGGCGCCGGGCGAATACGGGTCTGCCAGCCGGGAAGCGCGGAACGTCTCGAGAAGGCGCTCATAGCGGGTGTGGGGCTCGGGGGCGGCGCTCACCTCGGCTTTTGCTGAAGAGGGTGCGGGTCCATCCTGAACCTTGGCGGCGAAGACCTCATTTGTCACAGGGTTCCAATCCAGGTTCGGGTTGTCGATGACAGCCGCGGGGATCGTCTGCGTGATGATGCGCTCCATGACCTTCTGGATCATCTTCTGTTTGGCCAGTCCCGATTTTGCATCCGGGTAGTTGGCCTTGATCTCGTCGCGCAGGTTCCAGTGAGAGAGAAGCCTCATCTTGGGGGGAAAAAGGCGGTTGCCCTTTTCGTCCACGAGGTGGTGCATCCAGATGTTGTACGACGCGATGTATTGTCCTGCACGGGAGGCAGCCCTGGCGATCTCGAGGTTGACGCTTGCGGGGACGCGCCTCGAGAACCGGTCTGCCAGGCGAGACTCGGCCCACTGGCGGCGGCTCCACTTGTCACCCTTTTCGAGACGTTCTTCCAGAGTGGAGCGCGGGAAGTTGAGCAGGATGGTGAAGGCGAGTTTGTTGGCAAAGAGGTCATCCGTGACGTGGGCGGAGGGGTCGTACTCGCTGAGAGTCTCGTCAAACGGATAGATGGGGCCAAGGTCGAGGTCCAGTTGCTGGCGGAAGTCACGCGTGATCTCGATCATGTGTCCGTCGAGCGATTCGAGAACGAACTCCATGCGGTTGAAGAGGGCATCGAGAGCCGTGGGATCGGCTGCAAAAGATGCTCTTACAAACGCTTCGAAGGCCGCGGGGTCGCCATCCTCGGGACGCCACAGGGAAGCAGCCTGGTCGAGCCCCTGGCCGAGCCTTGCGGCCACGGCGGCGCCGTTCTTGGCCTCAAACTCCTTGACGAGTTTTGTCCGGACCGCGGAAAGATCCACGGAGGGGGTTGTTGCTGGTTGAGCCATGGTGGAAAGTGAGATTGTTGCCATCAATCCACCCAGGAGGAGAAAGTGAAGGGGTGTCTTGCTGCCCATGAAAGGCCTCCGGCACAAGTATGCGCCAGGTTCAGGCCCGAGAGCCGGGCATGACAAACTCGGGAAGCCATTGGCTATTCAAACGTCGTGGAACACCCTTGTCGGTTGCTTCCGGATCTTGGTGGGGCTAGTCCCCGGATCCCGAGGTGATTCTACTGACTCCCCAAAATTCGCTTCGTGTAGTAGTCAACGAATGGACCAGGGACGATTTTCTGCTTGGCTCTCTTCATCAGTTCGGCAGCGGCCGCGAGGTCACCTGTTTCGTAGCGCGCAACGGCAGCGTAGAACATGAAGGGTCCCTCTCCGTCAGCGAAAGGTTCGAGTACGGTGGCCTGTTGCGCAGCGCTCTTCCAGTCGCGCGCGAGGATAGATGCCTCGAGAAGGAGTTTACGCGTGTCGCGATCGGTCACTCCGGCGGCTATGGCGGATTTCAGAACATCCCGGGCCTCGGCGTTTTTCCCTTCGGCCATGAGGGCGTGTGCTTCTTTGACATAGTTGCGCTTCGGGACTTCGGAGGGCGTTCTCGCTGGTGTTGAGGACGCGGCAGACGTCACGGATGGGACCGCGCTCTGCGGTGCCGTTGGAGGATTCTCGACGCGTTGCGCCGGAGTTGCGAAGGGGACTCCCGATGTGGTTGCGGTTGGAGAGGCATCAGCAGCCAAAGCGGCTCCTGCCGGGGGCTGCTTGGGAGAGCGCGATTCCATGCGTTTAATTGAGGATGCAATGGCCGGATCGTCCCTCAACGCAGGCGGGAGAGACGAGACGAGCGTATCGGCCGTGTCCCAATCCTTTGAGCCCACAGCAGCTACGAACATGGCGCTCAGAAGCTCCGTGTTCTTGATCTGGGTTTCCCTGGGTAGAGCAAGGAAGTCGAGTCTAGCCCTTGAGTAGTCTTTCTTTCTGAGATACGCCGATGCTCTTACAGCGAGGGCTTCCGGGTTAGCCGGCTCGAGTTCCAGGACTCTTGTCGCCCACTTGATAGTGTCCTTCGAGTCCACTCCTTTCGATGGCTCCCGCATGAGCGCCATTGGCCAGGCAACGTTCGTGGGATCGCTCTTTGCTTTACCTTCGAGGAAGGCGATTCTCTCGGAGGCCGGGAGCTTGGCAAGCCGCTGCGTTTCGGTCTCCACGAGTTTTGCCAGACTTGGGATGGAAAGGAGAACCGCTTCCGGCACCCTTTTTCGGAGAGTGTCTTCGAAAGAAGACGTCATTCCCTGTTCGAGCCGGACGTTTCCGTAGACCTTGAAGCGGCGTTCCACGTCCAGGAACCGCTTCAGAGTCGTCTCAGCCTCGTTGGCGCGGCCCAGATGATCCTGAGAAAGGTACAGCCCCGCCAGGCAGGATGACAACAACGAGGGATCATCCAGAAAACCGAAGCACCCGATGCGAAACTCGGTCGCTGCGTCGTTGTAGCGCTTTTCCACATAGGCCGTCTGGGCCTCAACGAAACGCGTTTTGTAGAACTCGTCGACCTGCTGGCCCGGCGCCGGGATAACAAGAAGGAGAAGCAGGAGAGAAGGCAGCATTTGTTTCATAGGAGGTCTCACCAAGTCTGCAGTTTACAGGAAGGTCAGATTGCTGCTTCGAGGCGTGCAGCTCATCCATAGACAGGGACAGGCAATGTACCAGTTCAACATATACAGCCAGCCATTAGGGAAGGGGGGATTCCTCACGGCAATGGTTTATTTTCGATGATGGCCCTGGGGTTGTTTACGAAGAGACCCTCCTCCGCGTCCTTTCCCCAAAGACGCCGGACCCTCTCCCTTGCGGCACGCAGACGAGGCGGACGGCGAACAATGTCGTGAGCATCGGAGGCCACGACGTGGATGAGATCCAGGCGAAAGAACTGCTCACACGCCTTGAACGCAGACTTCCCCGCTTCTCCGAGGATGGAAGCGGCCGTTATCTGTACGCGTGCTCCTTGTGCCGCCAGCGCCATCAACTGACCGGGATCTCGCGCAAACACGAGATTTCGTTCGGGATGGGCGATGAGCGGGACAAAACCCATCACCGCCAATTCGTGGAAAATGGCCGCAGCGTTCTTGGGCACGAAGCCAGGCGCGAACTCGACCAGTAAGTACCGCGACCCATTGAGGGTGACCACGGGGCCATCCTCGCCCCTCTCGACAAGTTCGATGAGATCGGAAACAAACCAGAACTCGCAACCTGGCAACACGGCCGGAGAACCGCCAAGGCGGGAATTGAGTTCTTCAATGAGTCTCTCGCGCTCAATGCGATCCTCGTTGAGCCAGGGATCCCGCAGCACGTGGGGAGTTGCCACGATTTTCTTGACCCCATCAGCCGCCGCCGCCCGGCACAGGTCCACAGCTCCAGCCCAGTCTGCGGGCCCGTCATCGATTCCAGGAAGACAGTGAAAATGGATATCAATCACGCGCAGACCACAGCAACATGGCCGGAGGACAGGCAAACGCCAACCCATTCTGGACTCAACACTAACCTCCTGAAAACCGCGTGATCCCATCACTCTTCGGTTTTCGAGTCAAGGCTTGCGAGCCAGTTCGGGATCGTTGTTCAGCAGCAAGCAACTCCAGGCAAGCCAGGTGTCCCATCCTCTCCAAACCGGCATCTCCTCTGACCGAATCGCCACTGGTTCCTTTCGCGCCACTCCTTGACGAACTCGGTAGAGCCCAGAATCCAGCCCTCTGTCAGGGAGCGAATGCGATGCCGGAAGGGACCAAACGGTGGCCTCCCTTCTTCAGTGGACATGATGGCCTTCTCGTCGATCGCCTGGAACAGAAGCTCCCGATAACGTTCGTGGATCCCCTTCCATGGCTCATTCCTCGAAGAGACAACACGGGCCAGGCCTTCTCGTGCACGCGTCGCCCCTGCCAGGGCTTCTGCATATCCGCTGAACCGGTACTGAGACGGATCCTTGACGATACCCGCGCGAACGGGATTCAGATCGATGTACAGGGCCATTACGGTGAGGACCCTCTCGTCGGCCTGAACGATGACGCTCCGGAACCGTTCTTCCCAGAGAGTGCCCTTGCGGTCATTTCCGCGGTTGTAGTAAGAGCTGAACCGCTGTTTGAGAGACTTCATGAAGTTACTCAGGTTGAACATTCTGCTCGTGAACTTCGACAGAAGCCGCTCCGCCAGATGACCAAGTCCTCGAGCTCGAAAACCGTTGATCTGTGAAGCAACACCATCCGCAACTTTCTGGGAATACAGAACGGACACGCGATGAAGGACATCAGCATCTGACGAGGGCTGGGGTTCTGGAACCTCCACAAGAACGTGAAAATGGTTCGACATCAGGCAGTACGTCAACACACGAACGCCGTAGAAGACCTCACACTTCCGGAGGATCCGCAGAAAAACCTCCTTCTCCCCTTCCCCCAAAGCAAAACGCCTGTCCACCACCCGCGAGATGCAGTGAAAAACTCCGGCGTGGGATCCATCGACCGGGAACGGTCGCGCACGTCTCATGAAATCAGTCTAGCAGGATTCCCATGATATTTGCCTGTCCCTAATTCTACTCCTGATAACATTTATTGTTTATGAGGGTGCTTCACCAGACTCGTGCTGCCCTCAAGGAGGCGTTCCAGACCGATCCCGCATCGCTGGCGGGCCTCGCCGCCTTGACAGCTCTCGTCTTTACCGCGCCTCTTTCATGGGGCGGCATCCTCCCCGATGGCACCCTCATCATTCAGACCCTGGCATTCACGTCAGCCGCCACGGCGACCCTGGCCACCCGCCACTCCTTGCGCTTGAGGCCCACCATCCCTCTGTGCGCCCTCTGCGGTGTCGCCCTTCTTGGCGTTCTCCAGGTCATCCCGCTTCCAGAACCTGCCTTGCGGGTCCTTTCGCCGAATAGCCTCTTCGTCTACAGCGAGACCAGCCAGATCCTCTCGCTCTACGGGCGTCCCAGTCCCTTGGCGAGAATCTCAATCGCTCCCCGCGAGACCCTCTCCACCGTGCTCCTCCTCCTCTCATATCTCGGGGCTTACTTTGCGGCCCAGCAGTTGCTGAGGACCCGCGCCCGCCGCCGCTTTTTTCTTGGTGCCGTTTTCTCAAGCACGCTCTACCAGGTCTTCCTCACGGTCACGTCCGATCCCGCAGCACCCAGAAAGAGCGGCTCGTTTGTGAATCCAGACCATCAGGCCGGATACTTCGAGATCGCTCTCGCCCTCGCGTTCGGCCTCGCATGGACCGTCTTCTCCGTCGGTTACGACCGGTACCGGCACCTCCCCGAGCGTGCCGACCGTATCGAAAAACGCTTGCTTCCCCTCTCCATGGCTATCCTTCTCTGGGCCACCATCGCCGCCGGAATCGGCCTCACCCAGTCTCGTGGCGCCATCGCCGCCGCACTCATTTCTAACCTGGCGCTTCTCATTCTTCTTTCGTTTCGCCGCCGCCTCGAGAAGCGTCACATCTCGGCCACGAGAGGCACCGTTGTTTTGCTCGCCGGTATCCTGTTCGTCGCCCTCGCCATAGAGAAGGTCCCCATCGTGAGGTTCCTCGCAACCAACCCTCACGATCTCAGTAGCGACTCCCGCCTTCAGCTCTGGACAGACTCCGTCAAGGCTTTCACGAACTTCCCGGTTTTCGGATCAGGCCTCGGCACCTTCCGTGAAGCTTACCGGCACGTTCAGCCGCGTGGCATGGAAGGCCTGGTCGAGCAGGCACACAACGACTTTCTTCAAATCTTGGTCACTGGCGGGGCCGTTGGCGCTCTGCTCTCTGGGGTGGCACTCGTCTCAGGAGTGTTCTGGCTCATCAAGATGGCCACCCGACTTAAACACAGGGAGGAAATCGCTTTTCTTCTCTCCGCCCTCGGAGCCCTCATTTCGCTCGTCCTTCACGGACTGGTAGACTTCAACATGTCGCTCCCGGCCATCCCCGTCACACTGGCCGCCGTCTTGGGCTCAGCAGCAGCAACCGTCTCTCCTGAAGAAACGATCCACGTTCGAGACGCCATTACTCTCGGCCCGGCAAGCGACTCCAGGAAAAAGACCCGGCGCCCGGATATCCCTGTAAGCGGCACGAGCAGCGTCTCGACGCCCGTTACATAGCGCCAGCCAGTCGTCCCGCCATCCCACCCCCACGAGACCAGCACCGGCCCCCCCGCAACCAGCTGAACGGCCAGGGAACGATGCCCGTCGGCTTCCGGGTCCACGCACAACGAGAGCAAGCCCTTCTGCGACCAGTCACTCTCCAAAAACTCCAGGGGCCGTGCCCGCACGAGAGCTTCCGAAACGACCTCCCTGGCAGTCTGGTTTCCTCTTGCGGACTCCACCGCGCGCCGCGCCAGCAGGACATCGCATTCATCCTGCGCGAGCGGTGCAATCCGCCCCAGAGCCTCGGCGGCTTCTTCCACCCTTCCTGATTTCAGTTCCGCCCACGCCAGGTCCGTGAAGAAGGGCGTCCAGCGAAACATCCCGGCTTCTTCCGACTGTTTCACAAGCTGCCGCCACAAATACCTGTCCCTCGCAAGAAGTGCCACACGGGCCTGAACGGACTCCGGAATCGAGGTCAGCATCGAGGCGGCCCGCGCGAGCGCATGGCCATCCACGCTCTGACTTCGCCCTTCCAGAAAGAAACGCACGATCTCTCCGCGCGGATCTGTCCTCCACGTCCCCGTCTTGTCCGCGGGCCACAGCTGAAGAAGCCGCGAAAAACGGGCCCTTTCTTCGGGCCTGTCCAGATCTCCGATCTTGTGCCGGGCCGCAAAACTCGAACAGCCCCCCCTTAGCCCCACCCGGTCCCCAATTTCGGCACGCCTTTCCAGATAGGCCAACTCTGCCTCGCGCTCCGCGATTTCCGCTTTCGCCCACCGCTCCTGCAGCACCGCGACCGCGGCAACGTCTCCTGTCTTGCGCATTGCATCTCGGGCCTGCCGCAGACTCTGGGTGTCTTCAGGCAGAAGCGCCATCACGGCGTCTGTCCCCAGCACGGCCTGGGCCGGCAGAAACCCCCGGGCCACGAACCCGGCATCGAGAAACGCGGACCGGAAGAGCCCTGAGGCCCCCTTCTTCACATCAGCCGGCAGCGAGTCCCACGACTCCAGCCACGCCCCGGCCCGAAACGCCGCGATCACCTCGTCGCCCGGCGCCCCCCTCATCGCAAGAGCGAGAGGACGGTCCCACATCTCGACCGGCCGCTCTTTCAGACCTCGCCTCCGGTCACGGACGTAGACCACCTGGCCGAGAAGAAAACGGTGATACGCCCACCCCGGACGCACCGCCAGCGCCCGGAGCAACAGACTCTCCACGTCCTTCAGTTCTTCGTCGAATTTCTGGATCGACTCCAACCAAATCTGCCTGTCCTCAAACGGAAGAGCGGCCCAGGGCTGCGGAACCAGAAGGTCCGCGACGACCCCGCTCCCCGCCCACTGGATGGCCAGGTCCCCCGCCGGCGCCACTTCCATCTCGGCCAGAACAACCGGCCGCCTCACATCAAACCGGTACTTCTCCCCGACTGTTATCGCCTCTTTCCGAAGCGCCCGATCCGCCACATACACGAGGCCAGAGATCACTCCCAGAATGACCCACAAACCGGCAAGCACGATCCTGAAAACGGGGCGTTTCTCCCCTCCTGAAAAACGGGACCTCCGGGAGCTGATGTCCGCAGTACTCCCGCCATCCGCCAGTACCATCAAGCCCTCCCCCGGCTCTTCACCCGAACCGCCGCCGTGGCGTACCGGACCGCCCGGCAGGCCAGGTCGAATGGGCGCAGCACCTGTCTCGCCGCATACCCCCACGGGCTCCCCGGCCGGCCGTAGATCGCGTCCACCTGGGCACGCGTAATGAAAACCGTCTTCGTGATATTCGAAATCAGGGCCAGCGGACGCGGTTTTTCGCTGAGCCCCATCATGTACCGCGGATGGGCCTTGAGCGCCTCGCAATACGTCTGGTCGGTTGACCCGGCGATGTAATGACGCAGAACGCGAGAAGCCGCGCCCTCCTCCGAGAGCAGCTCATCAACGTTCCCTTTCACCAACTCCCCCACAAGGAACCGGATCTCGGAAAGAGCCTCGTCATCAAGCCGAGCCAGCGTCAGCCTCTCGTCGTGATTCCAGGACGCCTCGTGGCAGCCCAAGTCCGCGAGATCCGCGAAGATGCGAAACCCCGGATACGACCCCGGCGCCGCCCCATGCTGCACGAGACCATGGACGAGGCAATGCGCCACCAGCACGGGTTTTGCCGGGATGAACGCCCGCGCCCCAATCTCCGGAACGGGAACCAGAAGCCCCTCATCCTCGAGGTCGCCTATCGTCACCGAGCGGCGCCGCCCCCGCAGCCGCACGCCCGGCAAGTGCCGGTGGATCTCTAACATGACTCCCGATTTCAGGTAGACGGGGGGCAGATGTTGATGGTCGTCGTCATTCGGCAGCTCGGAGGGCACCGCCCCCTGGGCTTTCAAGATCTTCCCCATCTCCGCAACCCGGCCGGGAGGCACGAGCATATCGATATCACCGGACCCCCGAAACCCCAGCGGCACCAGCGACCCGAGCCCCAGCGCGGTTCCCTTCAGGAAGGTGACGGGAATCCCCGCCCCATTCGCCGTTTCCGCCAGCTGCCGTGCCACCGCCTGAAAACGCAAGACAGAGGCGGCCGTCAGGCGCAGCGTGTGCAACCACTTGCGCGCCGTTTCTTCCCCGAGTTCCTCTTCCAGAAGCCGCTTCCCCCTGCGGCCCGCGATCCGGGAGACCAGGCTGAACCGGCTTGCCAGATGCTCCACGGCGGCCGGATCGACCGGATCGCTCCACGGAGCCGGCACGGGCCCGAACGCCCTCAAGAGAACCCAGCGCAGCTCCCTCGTGATGTTGACCGGGGGTGGCGAGAATGGAAGCGAGGTCATGCGGCCCTGGCTTGCCCGCCTAGCTTGCCTGCCTCGCTTCCTGGTCGATCGGGGCGGCCGTGTCCCCGCCGTACCCTTTTTCGTAGACGTCGTAGTACGAGTACGACCCATACCCGCCAGGACCAGCAGAGAGGTTGTTGATCAGGACGCCCAAGATCGTCACATTGGCCCGGTACAACCTGTCGCGTGCGCGGGCCACCTGCTCCCGGGGGGTCTTGCCCCCCTTCACGCAAATCACAACCCCGTTCGTCTGCACGCCGAGAATCAACGAGTCCGCCACGGCATGCACGGGCGGCGAGTCGAGAATGATGAAGTCGTACTTCGATCGCGCCGCCGCGAGCAACTTCTCCATGGCCTCGGAAGAAAGGAGCCCCGACGGATTCGGGGAACTCGGCCCGGCCGTGATGACCGAAAGCCCCGGCACCTGCGTGGGTTGCACCGCCTGAGACATGTCCACGCCCTCCGCCAGGATACTGACCAGACCACTCCGGTTCGAGACTTTCAAAGCTTCATGGATACGAGGTTTGTGAAGGTCTCCATCAATCAGCAATACCGATTTCCCCAACTGCGAAATCACAACCCCCAGGTTGATCACCGTCGAGGTTTTCCCTTCGCTCGGAAACGCGGAGGTCACGACCAGTGATTGCACACCTCCGGCCCTCGAGAGTAGGAGCGCAGCCCTGAACGCCCGGTAGGCCTCGGCCGTCGTCGAACGCGGGTGATGGTGCGGCAAGAGTTCCACCGCGGGCGGAGGCGCATCGGGCGTTCTCGGCACATCATCTTTCTTCTTTCTCCTGCCATAGCCGTACCCGTAACCGTAGCCATACTTGCCGTATCCGTATCTCTTTCCAGAGCCTGTCCCGACAGCCGGAATGAGCCCCAGCGCCGGCAACCCCAGGTACTGTTCCACCTGTTCGGGTCTCCTCAGGCTTCGGTCCATGTACTCGAGCAGGAACGCGAGACCAACGCCGCCCGCCACCCCGAGGAAGAGGCCGAGCAGCCCGTTCTTCCGCCACGACGGGGAAAAATGAGCGGGTGGCGGGAGCGCGCGGTCCACCACCCGGATATTCGACTCCCGCTGGCCAGAGAGCCGCGAGGCCACCTCGGTTTCGTTCTGCCGCTTCATCAGCGTATCGAGAAGCGCTCGCTTGGCCGAAACCTCCACCTTCAAATTGTTGTACTCAACGGCGTTCGTGTTGAGCGTCATCGCCTCGGACTTCTGGTCTCTGAGCACCCCGCGCAGACTCTCTTCCTTACGAAGGGCCGTCAAGTACTCGGTGCGGGCCTGTTCCCGCGCCTTTTCGACCGTGTCCTGAATCGTGGCGTCCAGGTGTTGTTTCCCCTTCTGAATCTGTGCCCGCAGTTGCTGCATGGCTGGCCACTCGGGCTTGAACAGATTCAGCTTCTCGGCATACTCCCGTTCCATCTTGGCCTGTTCATTACGCAACTGCGTAATCAACCCGCCAGAGAGTGTCTCTGCAATCGCCTCAGGCTTTGCATTCTGAATCTCGTAATACCGCGCCTCCCTGGACACCCGCTCTCCCATCGCAGCCGTGTAGTCCCGGTTCAGGGCCTCTAGCTTCTGCATGGTGATATTGGTTTGAGGATCCATGGAGACGATGTCTTTTTGCCGTCCGTAAGCCTGCAATCGCCGTTCAGACTCCTCCACCTCGGCTTTCAGCTTCTCGGCTTGCGCCCCGATGAACTGCGAGGCCTGGCCCACCATCCGGAACTTCGACTCCATGCTCCACTCGATGTAGGCGTCGGCGGTGGCGTTGGCGATGTCGGCCGCCAGCTTGGGCGATGGGGAGACATAAGAGAGTTCGACGAGGTTCGTCCCGCGAACCACCGAAACGTCCACTCCACCCTGCACCATTTGCGCATACATCGACGTCAAGTCGACCGCGGGCTTCTTCCCCTCCTGTTCGTCCTTCCTTGCTCCGTCTTTCAGTCGAGGGCTGAACTCTGGGTTCTCCATCAGGTTCAGATTCTTCACCACCCGCTCGGCAACCTGGCGGCTCTTGATCAGGCGCGTCTGCGTCGGGATGAACTCGGGCTGATACCAGTCGTAGAGGTACTGACCCTGTCCCACGTCGAGGGGGCTGCCCTTATCTTTCTCGATGTTGAGAGTGGCGCTTGCCCTGAAGAGAGGCACGGAAAGGAAAGTCTTGACGCTGGCCGCCGTCAGGGACACGGCAAGGCACAAAAGGATGAGAAGCCGCCGCTTCCAGACAATGTTCCAGTACTCGGCGAGGTGAACTTCTCGTTGCGGCTCCTCAAACGGAGCCATCGTTTGTTGCGCCTCGAGGTCCTGCCTCAAAAGAACGACTCCTTCACGATGACAACATCGTCCGGCTTCAACTCGGGGTCCGCGTCCTTCCCGGCCACAACGCGCTTGTAATCCACAACCAGTTCGACATCACGTCCATCGGCTCCGCGCCGCTTGATGCGGATGCTGCCCCTCGATGCCCGGTCCGTCAGGCCACCCGCCTTGGCGATGACCGACAGGAGACTGATGCGGTCATCGCTGTCAAACTCCAGCGCCCCCGGGCTCTTCACCTCGCCCAAACAGAAGATACGGATTGTTGTCTTGGACGGGATATTGACGACGTCCGAGGGGAAGATCGGGACATTCCACCTGGCGGTCGACTCCCTGAAGAGATCATCCACGTCGATCTCTAGCCGGTCGGTCAACCCGCTCTCCGCTGTGCGCAAGATGAAGATCTTGCGGCCGGCTCCCGGGGCCAGCCCACCGGCGGCCGAAACGGCCTGAAGCAGCGTCCAGCGGCCGGAAATATTGAGAGAGCCGGGTTTTGGCACCGCCCCGACGATCGAGACCGGCTTGTTTGCGAACTCTTTCACGATGACCGAGACGCTGGCTCGATTCACGTACTTCGCGGTCAGCATGGCTTCGAGCCGGTCACGAGCCTCACCAGCCGTCAGCCCGCCCACGCTGAAGTCCCCGAGGAGAGGGAGGGCAATGTCTCCGTTGTCGTTCACTCGGCGTTCCAGGTTCAGTTCGGGCACTTCAAAGACCTTGATCTCGACGAGGTCCTTGGGGCCGATCCGGTATTCACCGTAAACCGGGGCTTGAGCGAGCCCAGAAGAAGAGGTGAGAAGAACCAACAGAAGAAGAGGGGAGAGGATCTTGACCGGATATTTCATTCGCTCTTATTACGTTACCACCGAAGTGTATGGACGAGGGAGGGGAGCACATCCCCCTCCCGGCCTCACGGCCGCCCTCTCCCCGTTCACCAGGGAGAGGGGAAGGTGCAGCCCCGAGATTAGAGTTTCAGGCCGGCCCGGAACGAGAAAATGTTGCGGTCACGAGCGACATCTGACGAGGAGTAATTCGTTTGCTGAATCCCGACTGTCAAGGCAGTCTGCCGGAAGACCTTGAACGCGAGAGTGGCGGAGTAATCTTGAACGTCGTCGGAAAATCCCGGGTAGCTGTTCGACCCCAACTGAGCCACACCCGAAAGCGTGGTGCGGCTGCCGAGCTTGACCCCGATGCCCCCGCCGTTGCGTGTTTCGAGGTAGTAGGACGCCCCGGTAACGCTGGGGATGGGCCGCCGCCAACCAAGGGCCTGAAGTTCGAGGTTCCTATTCACGAAGTAAGAAACGAAGTACCGGTACATGAACTCGTCTTGGGCGCCCTCAAGGGAATCGATCCGCTCGAGGGTGCGAAGGCCGCCCTGAAGTTCCACGAAGAAGCGATCCTGATCATACCGGAGGCGGACCAGGTACCCGGTGTTATTGAAGTCACGTCCGGCGGGCGGCTCCTTGTAGCGCGTCTCGATGAATTCGAATTCAGGACCAATCGTGAAGTACTCACGGAAGGCATACTTCAAGCCCACCCGGTACCCCGACTCATCACGATCCAGACCGCGAAACTGCCCAGGGAAATTCGGATCATCAAGGGACTGGTACCTTACCTGCACCTTCCCGGCGCCCGCGTAGAGGGCGAGCCGTTGCAAGATATCGATATCGACCACCCCGGTGACCTGGGTTGTCCGCAAGGGCCAGGTCACTGGGATTTCCTGGTTTACTTTGTCGCTCCTCTCTGAGAGTTCGGCACCGACATCCATGCGGACACGGTTGAAGAGCCCGATCAGGTGCCCGGACCCGGTGCCTCCCAGGTAACGCAACCCGGTGAGATCGAGGTACCAGGTGTAATCCGCGGTCCCCTTTCCGGTGAGATAGAGCTTGGAGCCCATGGGAATGAGGTAGTTCAGGCCAGCCGAACCCTGGAAGGTCCAGTCGCCGACGGCGTTCCCCTCGACGGTCGCGAAGACGTTGTTGTCGTAACCAGGCCCGTTAAAATTGAGAAGCGGGTCGAGGCGGACGGGCCCGAAACGCCAGCGGTACTCCTCGAGATTCTTGCGGATGGTTTCTGGGAGCGGAACCGACCGCTCGCGTTGCGGGAGGGTCACCGAGAACTGCGCGAGAGCGGGGAGGGCCAGAAGAGCGGCCAGAAGCGGCAGCTTCCGGAGGGTTCTCGAGAGGAAGCAGGAAGCCGTTTCGTGTGGGAACACGTTCAACAAGCGGTATCTCCAATCTCGCGCCAGATTCTGGGGATGCAACTCTGGAGGCACGGGGCCTTGATACTCGTGTCTCGGAGCCATGGCGTCAAGTACCCAGGCTACGAAGGGATCCCTGCACCCACCAGATCCCACATTCTGGCCCTATCCACTTCCAGCCTGTGACGAGGTCACGAACGGTTCGTTGGGGTTTCGCACTTTGCGAAAAGGCGCCTTTCTTGCGCTATGGTCACGTTGGCGGTAGGATACCCCCATGGAGCCAACTCTCAGCGCGGAACAGGTCAGGCAGATCGTTTTGAGGGAACTCCCCGTGCTCTTGAGAAAGGATCCATCACTGCGTCACGAACTGGAGTTGCTCCTTGCGGAACGCTTCGTCGAAAAGGAGCCTTTTGAATCGCGCTTCGAACGCGTGATGGAAGAACTTCGCCTTGATCGCGAAGAGCAGAATCACAAGTGGGAGGAGAACCAGAAAGAACTCCGGGCTCTTCGCGAGGAGCAGAACCCACAAGTGGGAGGAGAACCAGAAAGAACTCCGGGCTCTTCGCGAGGAGCAGAACCACAAGTGGGAGGAGAACCAGAAAGAACTCCGGGCTCTTCGCGAGGAGCAGAACCACAAGTGGGAGGAGAACCAGAAAGAACTCCGGGCTCTTCGCGAGGAGCAGAACCTCAAGTGGGAGGAGAACCAGGAAGAACTCCGGGCTCTTCGCGAGGAGCAGAACCTCAAGTGGGAGGAGAACCAGGAAGAACTCCGGGCTCTTCGCGAAGAGCAGAACCACAAGTGGGACGATAACCAAGCTGTGATCCGAAGCATGCTCGGTGAACTCCGGCGGGTGGATCGAAGAATCGATTCGACGATCGGAGCCCTCGGAGCCCGATGGGGACTCTCTTCCGAGCAGTCTTTCCGCGGCGCGCTCAAGGCCATCCTGGAAGAAACCTTCGGCGTTACGGTCGAGAGATTCCTCAAGAAGGACCAGACTGGTCAGGTTTTTGGGAGACCTGATCAGGTCGAGATCGACGTGGTGGTCCGGAATGGCGAAGTCCTCCTGGTGGAACTGAAGTCTTCGATGTCATCGGGCGACATGTACATTTTCGACAGGAAAGTTCTCTTCTTCGAGAACGAAACTGGCCGGAAAGCGAGCCGGAAGATTGTCGTATCTCCGATGCTCGAAGAAAGAGCACTCGGGGTGGCCAAGGAACTCGGGATCGAGACGTACTCGGCGGCTGAAGACGTGCGGGCACAGGATCTTCCCCAGACTATTTGATCACCGGGGAAGACCGAGCGGCGGTGACATGAAGCCTCTGGGAAGCCACCAAGGAGCACTCCATGGCGGTACCGCAGAACCAACCCGAAGACGCCCCAAAAAGTGGTCCTTTCACCCGGCGCAATACCGGACGCGTTATGGTGAGTAGATTTCCTCAACTCCTGCGGGGAGCGGTCACGGTTCGCAATCCTGTACTGATAGTCTGAATCAGCGCCACATCTGGGATCCAGAGGATTTCTGGCAAGAACAGAAGACCTTCGGTACCGAACTTCAGTACCCAGTTCTATTGCCGCTCTCTCAAGAAACCGTTTGAGCAGGGACGGTGGGAACAAGGGAGAATCCGTGGGAGAAACTCCCGCCGCTTTCGCGGCTGCCCTCTCCTTGCCAGGCTTTGCAGGGAGGGGGACCAAGAAAGAACGGCGAGATTCGCGCCTTGAAGCAGCGCCTTAACCTTGCCCAAAGCCTGTCTTCTTCTGGGTTGTGACGCTGTTTTTCTAATTCGCCCCCGCGACCTTTCCGTTCAGGAATCGCCGGAACGGAATCACCATGATGAAGATCTTCGGATACCGCGTCCGGTTCACGGGCTCCGCAGCCGTGGAGCACTCCCAGGAAGCGATCCCCAGAGAACGCGGCCCCGAGAATCGCGGGAACGTGGGGACCTTAATGCACCATCGCCCGTTGGAAGTCGTCCAGAGAAGGCGTAATTGCAGCACGTACCCCCAGCTTTTCAAGCATCTCCAGATCAGATTCGGCCTCCAGTTGTTCTTCGATGCTCGCCGGCACGCTCCCAAAACGTGCTTGCAAGACACCGATCACGAGGCCTCTCATCCTCTGGAGGCTCTCTTTAATGCCCTCTTCACGGCCTTCCACACGGCCTTCCACACGGCCTTCCACACGGCCTTCCACACGGCCTTCCACACGGCCTCTCTCTTCCGCTCGCCGCTCGATTCCTGTCACGTATGGCATTTCCTCGACCTCCTCCAGTGCTTTCAGTTCCGTCTCCAGCTTCCTCTCCAGCCACTCCGGCAGATTCATCACCCAGTCCAGAAACCGGAATAACTCTAGAATATCTTCTCGCGAATAGCCCTTCCGATACAACTGCCTCAGCAACTCCAGTTTGACCGCATACCGCCTCTCAATGTCGTCCCGTGTTTCTTGCGCCTTCAGGTGCGCCATCACCACGAACGCAAACGGATTGCTCGAGCCCGCGAGAGCCTCCCATTGCGTCCGATAGTCCAGCAGTTTCACCACCGGAAACACCAGCCGGACCTTGCAGCCCCACCGTTCATACTCGAATCGATCCGGCCGCCACGTCTCCTGTTCGTCCGCCAGAACCGCGAAACTTGCGATCTGCTGGTCATACCGGTCGAACAACCGGTAGTTGTAGACGTACATCCTCTTCGAGAACGCCCCCTCTTGCTGCCCCTGGACTTCCACGTGGATCAACAGCCAGAGTTCAGACCCCTCTTTCGCGAACACCTTCACGAGTTTGTCGGCGAGCCTCTTCCCCAGTTCGGCGTCCCGGACCACCTGTTGAAGCTCGCTGTCGAGAAACTCGTGCTTTCTTGACCAGTCGATCCCCGCGTGGGCCTCGGGAAACAAGAGTTCGATAAACTGCGGGAAGTACGTTTCCAGGGCCGCTTTCCAGGGAGAATCGTATTCTTGTCTCTCTGTCGCCATGGCTCTAATGATACGCCTTTTAAACGCCACTCATACTGGCCAGAAAAAAAAGGCGCCCCCGGGCTCGTGTTGAGCTGCCAGGGGCGCCTCAGTATTTTTGGGGGCCTGGGATCACACTCCCCAGGTTCCACGTAGCACGGGGATTTATTCCCGTGCGGGCCTTATGAGTGGGATTCTCCCTTCGTAGCCCGGGTATTTATGCCCGGGCCTCTTTTCGCGAACCGAACCTTCGCGAACCGGGTCCCCGTTTTTCGGCCTTCTTCGCGAACCTTCGCGAACCGGATCCCCGTTTTTCGGCCCTCTTCGCGAACCTTCGCGAACCGGGTCCCCGTTTTTCGGCCTTCTTCGCGAACCTGGGTCCCCGTTTTTCGGCCTTCTTCGCGAACCTTCGCGAACCGGGTCCCCGTTTTGGGGCCTTCTTCGCGGTCCTTCGCGAACCGGGTCCCCGTTTTTCGGCCTTCTTCGCGAACCGGGTCCCCGTTTTGAGACGGGCGTAGCTTCCTCGAACCCACCGAATCCGAAACCAGCTCGTCAATTCCGATTCGCTCACGGAAGACCCCTCTCCCGGCCTCACGGCCACCCTCTCCCCGTCACCGGAGAGAGGGGAGAAAGTGCCTCGTGAGAGGTACTTCGCGAGAGGCCATCCTCTTCCCTTTTTATTCCAATTCCACCCGGCCTAACTCGCTCTCGCTAACCCCTCGTGCCCGCCGTTCCGCAGCGGTATCACCACCGCTCCCTCCTCGGGCGTGGTCGCTCTTTCGGGTACCCGTGCCGCAATCTCGCTGGCCCCATTACCGTTCAGCGATGCCTCCGGTATCAGCGCCTTGAACGCCTTCCGGATTGCCACGTGGTCGCCGCTGTGCGCGAGACGCGCAAGGCTCTGGATGCCTTCCCGCACCAGTGTCGAATCCATGCGCGGGATCTTGCCAACGAAAATCTTCGGGTGCCGCGTCTTCTCCACACGGTCTTCCGTCGTCCCGAGTTCCTCGAAGAGCTTCTCGCCGGGCCGGACCCCCGTGAACGTGATCTCGATATCCTCGTCGGGCCGGAACCCCGAAAGGCGGATCATGTCTCGCGCAACATCCACGATCTTCACGGGTTTTCCCATGTCCAGTATGAAGATCTCTCCCCCGTTCCCAATGGCCCCCGCCTGCAGTACGAGCTGCGCCGCCTCGGGGATGGTCATGAAGTACCGCGTCATTTCCGGATGCGTCACCGTGACCGGTCCACCGCGTCTGATCTGCTCCCGGAAAATCGGGATGACCGACCCCGTCGACCCGAGGACGTTCCCGAACCGCACTGCCAGGAACCTTGTCTCGTAACGTGTCTCCAGGCACTGCACCACCAGTTCCGCCACCCTCTTCGAAGCCCCCATGACGGACGTCGGATTCACGGCCTTATCGGTCGAGATCAGCACGAACGTCCCGCAGCCGTTTTCCGCAGCGGCCTCGCCCAATTTCAGCGTCCCCAGCACATTGTTCTTCACGGCCTCGCCCGGGTTCCACTCCATCATCGGCACGTGTTTATGCGCGGCCGCGTGCAGCACCACATCCGGATGGAACCCTGCAAAGAGCTGGCTCATGCGCTCCTTGTCGCCCACATCCGCGATGAGGGGGACAATCGTCACCGCCTCGAAATGTCGCCTCATTTCCTGCTCGATGGAGAACAGAAACGGCTCGGCTCTCTCGACCAGGAGGAGTCTCTTTGGCGCAAACCGCGCAACCTGGCGCACCAGTTCCGAGCCGATGGATCCGCCGGCCCCGGTCACCATGACCGTCTTTCCACCCAGAAACCCCTCGAGTCCTGCCGTATCGAGCTGTACCGGCTCGCGCCCAAGCAGGTCCTCGATATCGACGTCGCGGATGGCGTTCAGCGAAACGCGTCCCTGCAGGATCTCGTACAGCCCAGGGATAATGCGAACCTTGATGGGAACCTGATCGCAAATGTTGACAATGCGCAGGATCTTGTCGCGGGAGCTAGCCGCGATGGTGATGACGACGTGGTCGATGCTCAACTCGTCCACGAGCCTCGGGATGTCGTCTGAAGTCCCGAGAACCTTCACGTTGTGGATAACGGACCCGGCCTTCTGGGGGTCATCGTCCACGAAGCCCTTCACTTCGATATCGATGTCACCCCTGCCCGAAATCTCGCGAATGGCCAGAACCCCCGCGCGTCCGGCGCCCACGAACAGGACTGGTTTGCGGGATTTGTGCCGCCGCTCGCGCGCGGTCTCGACCTTTTCGAACTCCTCGTAAATGATGCGGCGGAGAATCCGCAACCCGAGGACGGCGCCGAACCCGAGAAAAGTGGTGAGGAGCGTGATCGAGAGAGGGACCTTAAAATCTCGGAGCGAGTCGGGCAAGGCGAAGCGGCCGATGAGAAGCGGCGTCGCACCCAGAGCGGCAGCAGCTACGAACCTCCGGAGTTCCGCAAGCCCCACGTAGCGCCAGATGAGGGTGTAGATTCCGAACGTCCAGAGGGCCAGAATCTGCACCCCGACCACATAGGGCAATTGATCCATGAGTCCGCGAATGGCGGAGGGGGGGATGCTGAACTCATACCGCAGGAGGTACGAGAGGACGAACGCGAGGCAAAAGGCAGAGAGATCAAGAACAACCTGGATTCTCTTCCCCAGGAGGCCTCTCCACGGAACCCTATGTGTTCCGTTCACCGACTCTGAACTCTCCGCCATTTGTTCGTCCTTCTGACTCTACCCGAGGCGCCGCTCCCGCGCCAGTTCAATCCAGCCGGATTCAAGCAGAGCATCCACAATTCGTTCAGAGGCTCTGCCATCCCACAGGGGCGGGATTGTTCCCTTCTTCCAGCCTCCAGAAAGTGCTCGGTCGACGGCCTCGCCAATCGCCCGCGGGGTCCGCGCGATCAACTCGTTTGTCCCCACTGTGATCGTGACCGGCCTCTCTGTGTTAGGCCGCAGAGTGGCTCATGCGACCCCGAGAACCGTCGTCTCCTCCTGAATCCCACCGGAATCCGTGAGGACGATCGAAGCACCCCTGAGGAGCTTGACGAATTCCAGGTACGGAAGCGGAGGCATGGCGTAAACGCCCGGTTCCAGGGGACGTCCATCGACGACTTCGGCCAGCGGCATTCCATTCTCCGCAAGTCTCCTGGATGTTCGGGGGTGGACGGGGAAGAAGATCACCGCGCGCGAAGACGCGGCCCGGAGCCCCTCGATGAGGGGTGTCAGGGTCTCTGGCCTGTCGACGTTTCCGGGGCGGTGAAGCGTCACTACTATGTAGGGCAAGCCTGCTCGCCTCGCCTGGCGTTCGAGTTCAGCCGGGTCCGGGCCGGACGTTGCCAAACCGTGCAAGAGCGAGTCGATCATGGGGTTGCCGACGAACCGGACCTTCCCCGGATCGATCCCCTCGCGCTCCAAGTTCTCTCTTGCATCCTCACACGTGGTGAGGAGCAGATCCGAGATCTGGTCGGTCAAAACCCGGTTCACCTCTTCCGGCATGGAGCGGTCGTGGGACCGGAGCCCCGCTTCAATGTGGGCGACCCCGATGCCCCGTTTGACGGCCACGAGGGCGCAGCCGAGCGTCGAGTTCAGGCCCCCCACGACAATGATGCCGTCGGGCTGGCGACGGTCACAGGCGTCTTCAAACGCAGCCATGACCCTGGCCGTCTGGCGGCCATGTGTGGCGCTTCCAACTTAGATTAGACAACGGCAAGACCACGCGAAAAGCCTCACCGAGTTCTTCGAACTGCACCGTGTGCCCAAGCTTCCGAGCCTCGCGCACCACCATGGGCAACCCCCGTCCCAAACGGTCTACATAGCCCAGGTTCTCCATCACCCGCATTAACATCGGGTTGCGGGCATAGCTCGTGCCGACGGCCAGTTTCTCGATCTGCACTGTGTTGGGCAATTTGCCTGGGCTGATGAACTCGCAGCGATCTTCGAAAAGCAGCACGCGGATCTGAGCCCCGGTGAGGCTGTAATTGCGATGCACCACGGCATTGACGAGGAGTTCGCGGAACACCCGGTCGGGATACCCGGGCGCCTCCACTCGGCGAGCCCCCTCAATGGTCGAAGGCACCGGCAGATTCGCCTTGAGCGCCGCCAAGGCGTTATCCACCTGCCGCGGCAAACTGCCACCGAAGAACTTCTTGTCCGCCAGGTCACCATCCAGTTGACGGCCACGAAAATGCGCGAACTGGATGCCGGCCTGCGGCAGCACCCGCTCGGGGGAGACTCCAAACACCAGGAGTCCGCCCACGGTGGGATGACCGCCCTCGCCCAGCACATCACTGGCGCGGAGCAACCGATCCCGTTCTGGCTCATTTTCCTCAGCAAAGGCCAGTTCGTAGCGAGTGAAATAATCGGCGATGTCGGAAAGGTTCAGTTGCGACTTCTGAGCGGCGGCAACCTCGACAGTGTCGTAATGGAACAAGCCGGATGCCTGGAACAGTCGCATTAACTCCTCGCGCGACGCCACCCGCTTGGTCGATCCCACGCGCAGGTAATAACGATTGCGCGACGTGTAATAGGGGCGGTCCGGTCCCTTCGGAATGACGATCCGGGCCACGGACCGATCTGAGATCACAAGGGGTTCATAGACCGGATGAATGGGCGGAATGCAACCCGATCGGCAGATATTGATCACGTCCTCTTCGTACGGGCGTGACAAGCCCACCGCACAGCCCTGATCGTCAACTCCCAGCCAAATTTCGCCGCCCTCGGCGTTGGCAAAAGCGACTATTTCCTCGGCCAGTTCACTGGCTGTGACCTCTTCCCTCTTGAACTCGACGTATTGATTCTCGCGCGGCGGTATCATGACCACGGCCTTGATCTTCGTTTCGGACAGCCCGCCACCAGGAGGCCTTTCCACGGAACCCGGCGGGTTCCGATCACTGACTTTGAACCCTCCGCCATACTGTCGTCGCTCTGACTCTAGCCGAGACGCTGCTCGCGCGCCAATTCAAAACAGCTGGGTCCAAACAGGGCATCCATGATTCGTCCAAAGGTTCGGTTCCATCATCGGGGCGTCAGAGTTGTCAGTTGTCCTTGAAGACATCCTCCAGCGTAGCCGCGTCGAGAATGTTCTCGGCCCATTGTTCCAGTTGTCCCAGGGAGGCGCTCTTCAGCCGGGCTTGGGTCCCGGGGCTCGGTGGGCCGAAACGGCGGGTGAGTAGACGCTCGAGGAGTGCAGCTTCGCCTTGTTGCATACCTTGTTGCATACCTTGTTGCATGCCTTGTTGCATACCTTGTTGCATGCCTTTTTCAATGCCGATGCGTTCTACTGACGTGACGTAGGGCATGGCGCGGTTCCTTTCCAGTTGTTTGATGTCTTCCCAAAGTTGCTTTTGCAATTCCCTTGGAACTCGCATCATCCAGTCGATAATGCTGAACAGGTCGATGATGCGTTGTTTGTCCCAGTTGCGCTCGTAGAGCAGCTTGGCCAGCCTCAATTTCGCCGCAAACCGTTTCTGATCATCGCCTTTGGTTTGCTGGGTGAGCAGATGGGCGACAGTAACCAGGGCGAAGGGATTGGGGCCGGCCAGCAGGGCTTCGGTTTGTCCCTGGTAGTCGAGGAGTTTAATGACGGGGAAGCGGATGCCAACCTCACAGCCGAAGAGTCCGTAGCTGAAGGACTGCGGTTTCCAGTGTTCGCGGTCGTCCGCGAGGATGGCAAGACTGGCAATGGGACGACGGTATCTGTCGTAGAGGCGATAGTTGTAGGTAAACAGACGTTCCGCGAAGCCGCTGTCGTAGCCACCCTGCACTTCAATGTGCACGTAAACCCAATGTTCACCGCCGTCGTGGGTGGCCACTTGGACGAGTTTGTCGATCAGGCGTTTGCCAAGCTCGGCATCCTTGACGATCTGGGCAAGTTCTTGGTCGAGAAAGGTGTACCCCCGGTTCCAGTCAATCTGACCATGAGCCTCAGGAAAGTAGAACGCCATGAATTCGGGAAAGTAACGCGTGACGGCGTCCTTCCAGGGGGTGTCGTAGTCGTCGTTGAGAACGACGATTTCGGGCGGCGGGATCGACGAGGAAGACGTCATGGATGGCTTTTACCAGGAAGACCTGGAGTTTCAAAACACCTGACCGAAAGCGAGGCAAAGGGCAGAGAGATCCAGACAACCTGGATCCTCTTTCCCAGGAAGCCCTTCCACCAAACGTACCGGGTTCCGTTCCAGTTCTGAAGAATCTCCGCCACTCGGTTCTGTGACTCTAGCCCAACCGCCGCCGCGCCAGTTCAATCCAGCTGGATTCAAGCAGAGCGTCCACGATTCGTTCAGAGGCTCTGCCATCCCACAGGGGCGGGATTGTTCCCTTCTTCCAGCCTCCAGAAAGTGCTCGGTCGACGGCCTCGCCAATCGCCCGCGGGGTCCGCGCGATCAACTCGTTTGTCCCCACTGTGATCGTGACCGGCCTCTCTGTGTTAGGCCGCAGAGTGGCTCATGCGACCCCGAGAACCGTCGTCTCCTCCTGAATCCCACCGGAATCCGTGAGGACGATCGAAGCACCCCTGAGGAGCTTGACGAATTCCAGGTACGGAAGCGGAGGCATGGCGTAAACGCCCGGTTCCAGGGGACGTCCATCGACGACTTCGGCCAGCGGCATTCCATTCTCCGCAAGTCTCCTGGATGTTCGGGGGTGGACGGGGAAGAAGATCACCGCGCGCGAAGACGCGGCCCGGAGCCCCTCGATGAGGGGTGTCAGGGTCTCTGGCCTGTCGACGTTTCCGGGGCGGTGAAGCGTCACTACTATGTAGGGCAAGCCTGCTCGCCTCGCCTGGCGTTCGAGTTCAGCCGGGTCCGGGCCGGACGTTGCCAAACCGTGCAAGAGCGAGTCGATCATGGGGTTGCCGACGAACCGGACCTTCCCCGGATCGATCCCCTCGCGCTCCAAGTTCTCTCTTGCATCCTCACACGTGGTGAGGAGCAGATCCGAGATCTGGTCGGTCAAAACCCGGTTCACCTCTTCCGGCATGGAGCGGTCGTGGGACCGGAGCCCCGCTTCAATGTGGGCGACCCCGATGCCCCGTTTGACGGCCACGAGGGCGCAGCCGAGCGTCGAGTTCACGTCCCCCACGACAATGATGCCGTCGGGCTGGCGACGGTCACAGACGTCTTCAAACGCAGCCATGACCCTGGCCGTCTGGCGGCCATGTGTGTCGCTTCCAACGTTCAGAAAGTCGTTGGGCTCTGGCATACCGAGGTCGCGAAAGAAGACGTCGCTCATGGCAGCGTCATAGTGCTGCCCGGTATGAACAACGACCCGTTCAACCCCGCTCGCTGTTCCCGCATTCTCCCGCCGGGAGAACTCCGCCAGGACGGGAGCCACTTTCATGAAGTTCGGGCGGGCGCCGACGACAAAGAGGAGCCTCATGTGGCGCTCCGCTCAACCCTGGCGTTCCCCTCCCTCCCGCATGTCTGCCGGACGACGTCGATAACACGGCTTCGCTCCGGAGCCGTCAAGCTTGAACCGCTGGGCAGGCAGAGCCCGGTCTCGAAGATCTTCTCAGAGACCGCCCCGCCAATGACGCGGCACTGCTTGAAGACAGGCTGCAGGTGCATGGGTTTCCAGACGGGTCTCGCCTCAATGTCCCTGGCCTCGAGAGCCAAGCGCACGTCTTCTCTCGTAGCCCCGAACTGTTCAGGGTTGATCGTGATGCAGGTGAGCCACCGATTCGCGACGCCCCATGGCGCCTCTGGCATGAAGCTGACTCCCGGCAGGTCTCCCAGAGCCTCCCGGTAAGCGGCGAAGTTGGCGCGGCGCGCCGCGACCCTTTCTCCAAGGGTCTGGAGCTGCCCACGGCCGAGTGCCGCGAGGACGTTGCTCATGCGATAATTAAAGCCGATCTCGGAATGTTGATAGTGGGGGGCCGGGTCGCGCGCCTGAGTGGCCAGGAACCTCGCCTTTCGGATCAGCTCCCCGTCGTTCGAAAGGAGCATGCCGCCCCCGGAGGTGGTGATGATCTTGTTCCCGTTGAACGAGAGGATGCTCATCTGGCCGAAGCTCCCGGCACCGCGCCCCGAGCAGGTGGCACCGAGGGCTTCCGCCGCGTCTTCCACCAGCGGAACGCCAAACTTCTCGCAGAGCCCCTCGATTGCCCCGTAGTCGCATGTCTGGCCGTAGAGGTCGACGGCGATGAGGGCTTTCGGGCGGCGTCCTGATGCCGCAGTTGCGCGTAACTCGTCCTCCACGAGGTTCGGGTCGATTGTCCAGCTAGCATCACAGTCGACGAAGACAGGCTTTCCACCTTCGTAGACGATCGGGTTAGCCGAAGCGCTGAATGTGAACGAGCTGCAGAGAACTTCATCTCCCGAGCCCACGCCGAGAAGGCGCATCGCAAGGTGGATGGCGGCTGTCCCGGACGAGAGGGCCGCCGCATGCGCGACACCGGTCGCCTGGCAAACTTCCCTCTCGAAGGCGTCGACGTGGGGGCCGAGCGGGGCAACCCAGTTCGACGCGAAAGCGTCGTCGACCAACGGCTTCTCATGGCCAGTCAGATGGGGAGGGGAAAGATATACCCTCCGGGAAGACGAAGTAGGGCTCGTCATCCCCTATAAGCCGGGAAGAACTGTAACTTGGGACACCACTTCGACCCATTCATTCTTTCGACGTCCTGGCGCGCAGCCATCAATCGGGCGTACTCTGTAGCGCTGTGAACTCGGCACGCCACGCGAAAGGGGAGGACTCTGCCTTGAGAGAAAGCCAGTTTATAGCGGAAGATTCCATCACCTGGTTCGTAACCGCCACCCAAGACAAAGGCCTCTCGGCCGGTACGTTTCCCCCAAAGAATTGCCTCATGTTTCAGAAGGTCATTTGGTCTCGACGGAAAGGCGTCCGCAAAAGTACCCCCGAGAAAGGAGTACATGCGCCGATCCGAGAGAAGTACGAGTTCAGACGACACAATTTGCCCATCCCGACGGGCATGAAAGAAGACGCAGTTCCGCGAAAGCCCATTGAGAAGTTCGCGAAAGAAACCTGTCGAGAACTTGTAGGCCTGTGCTGCCCCTCGCCGTTCCATTGTGCTTGCGTAGACCGCCTGAAAGCACTCTAAGCTGGAAGCGCCTTCATCCACCTCAATTCCGACGCCATCTCTGCGAGCAGTGTTAACGTTCTTACGGACTTTGTGCTCATAGCCCATCCATAGTTCCTCTTTGCTCGGGTCTAGAGGAACGACTACGTTTTCGCCACGCTCCTCGATCTCCCACGGTGGAAGGCTTTCGGGCTTCGCAAAGAGGTCGATCCTAAGAAAGGTCGACACAATTCGCTCTTTCGTGGCGAACTCCTCGTACTCCAGCCAGAACTGTGCCCATTCAGAAGAACCCACATCCTTCCCATATGGTCCCCCATAGCCATATGGGCTTGTCAAGTCGAAGACCTTCTCAGAAGCAGCCCAGCATTCCAGGGCCAGGGGTCGCAGAATAAGCGGTAGGACAATTTGCGGGCAATCTGAGCGGTCGACTAGACAGACCGCTTGGTCTCCAGCCCGCAGAAATGCCTCGACAAAAGCTGGATGGGCGAACGGTTCTTGGCGCGCGATCTCGATCCATGCTCGCAGCCAAGTGTTGCGATCTCCTGGATCCGACGCGAAGAGGCAGATCACTTGATGTCCCTTACAACCGCCTCACACACTTCCCCAGCTACTCGCATAATATCGTCATAGTCGTAACGATAGTCACAGTGTAAAGCCAGTGTTCGACGGCTCTCTCCTACCGCCCACGAATCTACTGCAACCTCGGGCTCTTCCAGGCTCCAGAGGACAGCCGGATAGATGGAGCGCTCGATCAAAGATGCGCGGACCGCATCGCGAAGTTCACAAGTCTCGAAATGCAGAATCACCATGAACGGCTCAAAACCAATCGCAGGCTTATCCACCGACACTCCCGGACATTTCTCAAGAGCCGCCGAAAGAACCATGAAGTTCTGAAGCCTCTTTTTCCGCCACGTCCAGACCGGTAGCATGGAAAACAGAGACTGCGCCCACGCCGTCATACCCGATACTGCCCCCTCCGCAATCTCTTTTTCGCCCCTTCCAAAGAGCATTCGATATGTCGCTTTATTCACGGCATATCCCTTCAGATAAAGGCCCTTCAGCACCATTGCCGCAAATCGATCCCCGGAAGCCCGGGAGCGAACATCTGTTGGCGTGACTGCGGGCGGTATTGGTCGACCGCGAGGCGACCATAGTACTGCCCCATCTGGCAAAGGAAGCGTCTTCCTCAGAGATACAATTATATAATCTGCTTCGCTTTGTTGAACACTTGCACTAAGCGGATCATGGCTATGATCCTCAATAATCATGACGCCTTCGTTCGGCCTTGGACTTTCCGGCAGACCAAGGCCAAATCGATTCAGCAGGAGAACAACATCGCCTGGCTCGCAGTGCTGGAGGGCATCTTGGTCATCGCCCGCTCGCACATGGTACGAGCCCAGCGTTAACCCACATCCCCTTATAGCAGCGACCACAGTCTGACAAAACAGGCTGGGAATCCAGAGGCGCTTCCAACCGAAACGCTTGCGGCCGAAGTCCAGTAGGTCGCGAAGTGCATCGCGACCGCTACCGTACTTGGAAGCACGGTCAAGCCACTCCGGCCGTTCATCACCTTCTCGCTCCGGCTCGGCCCAGTGAAAGTCTGAGCCATGTTCCCAGCGTTCCTGCAGCATCTCTAGACTCATTCCGACCCTGACTTACTCGTTTGTGCTGGTCCCAAATGCTGGCACCGCTGGACAACAAGCGATCTGGCCTACCTCTGCGTACAAGCGGTGTGCAGAGGAACGTCTGGAACCGACAGCCATCGCCCCTTATCCCTCCACATCGGCCTCACTCTGGTCATTACGCTGGCCTTCACCACGAATCACCACCGCCAAAGTTTTTGCTATAATCCTGAGGTCTCCCAGCAGGCTCCAAGTCTGTGCATATTCCATGTCTAGCCGAAGTCTGTCGGATCGCCGGAGTTCGTTTCGGCCACGGATTTGAGCAAGCCCTGTGATACCCGGTTTCACTCGAAGAATTACATTATAAGCATCAGAGTGGCGATCAACAATGAGCCGTAGTTGTGGCCGGGGACCAACTAGACTCATATCGCCTTTTAGAACATTAAAGATTTGAGGCAACTCGTCGAGACTCCACCGCCTCAGGAATTTTCCAATCCGCGTCAGTCTGGGATCGTTCTTCTCCCCGTATAGCCCTGCTCCGAGTCTCTCCGCGTCTTTCACCATCGTCCGCAATTTGAGCATCCTGAAATCGCGCCCATGGAGACCGACGCGACGCTGCAGAAAGAAGCCCCCCCCAACCGACTCCAGCGCAACAGCTGTCGCAAGTACAAGCACTGCAGGCCCCACCACTGGGAGGGCCAGAAACGACACCATGAGATCAAACCCGCGCTTTGCCAGGATGGAGAAACCGTGCGTATTGCCTCCGTTCTCCTACCCTGTCACAGCCCCGGGCTCGATCCCCGCCCAGTCGGTGCGCGTAATCACAATTCGATTTACTTCCACTTGTGGAGCATAGTCCAAGACGTCAGGGAGCTTGACGAAATCACTCCTGAGGCAGGCCACAAGTATCCTGTCGAAGTACTTGCCGTCGCGAAAAGCGTCCTCCCGTGCAACCCCTTCCACTCTCCAACCGCACTTACTCACAAATAGCCTGTAAGATGAGATGTTGTACTCAATTATGTCGCTTCGGAGGCGATTCAATCCGACCTGAAAGAACGCGTAGGACATCAATGTCATTAGTGTGTCACGCCCATAGCCCTGACCTCTTGCCGCGGCAGGCCCAATCTTGATCGCTGTTAGGGCATTCCGATTGATCCAGTCGATACCCCAGAGCCCCGTAAGGCCAATGGCCTCGCCAGTTTCCCTCGCAGTGATTATCATCCTCACAGTGCTTTTGTCAGATTTCGCTCTTTCGTACCAGTCCCTCTGCTCCGAAAGAGAAATGGGGAAGCTAAAGCCGCCGACGAGATGCGAGACGACAGGATCATTTAGCCACGCTGCAAGGCTCTCAAGGTCACTTGATTCGATGGCTCTAAGAAGTACTCGTTTTCCGTGGATCACTAATCGCCCTCCCCCACTCACACCGGACGACATCTCCGGACCGCAGAAACATAACGGATCACGTGAAGTCCCCCGAGACATGCACCTCGATTGCCTCTATCGAAGTGATCCCGCATCCAGGAGGATTCTGGCACAACGATTGACTTCAGCCATTCACCTGGTGCCCCCTCCCACACAAGGTAGTCGACAAGCGCGGTTCTCAACACTCCGAGTTTTGACGAACCAGATGTCAGCAGACCCTCCTTCAAGAGGATTCTCTCAAGCCGTCTCAGTCTGCTCTCATTACAGAGACACGTGATGACTTCCTCTGGAATGGGCGTGTCAAGTAGGTTGGCAGCCATGTAGAGAGACACAGCCACTCGCGTCTGCATCCTGGCAGCATGCACTTCTCGGACAAAACACTCCCAGTCGATTCGACCTCTTCGCACAAGCCGATCGACGTCCGTGTGGAGCCGGAGTCCCGGTGCTCGAACCCACGAATGGAGGGAGGTATGAACGGCGACTTGGAACAGTCCATCCTCTGGCCCCAAGACATGAAAACGCCCGTCCCCTAATTTTTCCCGCCGCGACAGCCAGGCGTCGAAAACATTTGGGAACACGAAGGGAATCCACATGCGGTCAAAGGGGTTGCAACCCACTTCGATCCACTCGTCATTCCCATCGCAGGAATCTTTGTGAAACTCCTCTCGGTACGTTGGACGCCCCCTCCGATCTGCCGGAACTAGCCCCTCTGCAAGCAGAATACGTCGAACGTGATGCCATCCATCCGAGTCGACCAAGAGGTCAAAGTCACCGGAGCAGTAGGTTGCCACTGGCGCGCCTGCGGCAAGCAGAACTCCACCACCCTCTATCAATGCAGCCCGCACACCCTCACCTTCAAGGCGCGCAGCTACACGTGCAACCGTTTCGAGGAGGGCTGTCACCCGCTTTTCATTTTCCTGGAGGACAGCGACCGCATCTGCAACTCCTTGACCACCCACAGCTTCCATTAGGGCCCACGCCATCAACGGCTCCATCCCGTTAGTCTTCGCGAGACGGAGGAGTTCCCGAGCGCCCCTTCGCTCATGCGCTTCTCGGAGGAACCGTTGTCGCCCATTGTCCTTGCGCCCGGTTGCCGCCTCCGCCAAGATTGCGGTCTCCTCCCCAAGACGTCGGCGCCATTCAGGGTTCATGTGCTGAACCCGTTTGCGAGGCGGATTTCAGCGATCAGTTGGTGACGAACCGCCTCAAACGCGAACTTTCGCTCGCCAAGGTCTCGGGCTGCGCATTTCATCGCCCAAAGAAGTTCAGGGGACTCATACAATGCCACAAGCTTTCTTGCCATCTCGATACCATCCCCTGCCTCGAACACGTAGCCGCAGGCACCACGTTCGATGAGTGTTGCTAGGGCTGCATCTCGCTTGGTGATGGCAAGAATACATTTGCCCGCTTCGAGCGCGGTTAGGATCTTGCTTGGAAAAGAAAGGTCCTCCGAGCCCGGTGCCTGAGAGACAACCGAAATGTCTGCCGACGCTACTATCTTGTGAAAGGACTCTTCACTCTGATGCTCCAGCAGTTTGACATTCGCTAAGGCGTATTCCCGAACCCGTGCTTCAAGTCTCGCTCGTCCAAGCCCGTCGCCAACAATGACAAACTTGAAACGCGGATCGGCTGCAAGGCACTTCGCGGCTTCAAGTAGAGGATCGAGATCGTGAGAGGCGCCAATGTTTCCTGCGTAAAGCACGGTCAAGGTTGGCACAAGGCCGGTTTCAGGTGGCTGATTGCCCCGTTCAAGGCCAGCATTCAGCCTTCCACCCCGTACCCAGAGAGGCACCACCTTCACGCAGAGACCTGACTCACCACTCAGCCACCGGGAACGAATCGTAGCAGCCATTCCTTCCGAGAGGGTCAGAACCGACGACGCATCCCTGCAAGTCATCCGGTTGAGCGCCCGCCACACTCTTACAAAGTGACCTGTCTCGCTGGTCAACCCTGCAGCGACGAGGTGTTCCGGATAGACATCCCAGATGACAACAACATATGGAAAACGGCGGATCCGGCTGGCGAGAAAGGCTAGATGAGGAAGAAACGGTGGGTTGGACACGACTAGGACCACACTAGCCGGCACTCGAAATAGGAGTTGGATGAAAGCATCTAGCCCGAATGCCAGCCACGAGAAGATGCGCGCCAGTTTTCCCCGCCGGTTGTACGGTATCGACCGTCTAACAATGACCCCTTGACCTGATACCCCGCACGGGGTACCAGTAATGAGCAGCACCGGTCCCAAGTCGAGAGACAGGCTTTCCAGCATCCGTCGAAATTCCGGCCCGAGGGACTGACAGACCACGGTCCAAGTCGGTCTTGGAGTACCAGGCTGCTCGTGCTGCGACGTCAAGCTCCGAGCCTGCCCTCAAGGATTTCAAGATAGGACACGGCGACTTGATCCCAGCTCCGGCGGTTCCGCTCATACCGCTCCCGCCCAGCCGCAACGAGATGTGCTCGGAGCCCCTCATCACTAGCCAAGTGCTCCACATGATCTGCAAACGCTCTCGGTGAGTCAGCATCGGCATAGAGGGCCGCCAAACCGCAAGCCTCTCTCGCATAAGGCTTGTCTGAGGCGATAACCGGCACACCGGCAGCCATCGCTTCAAAGAGCCCAAGTCCATACGACTCAATCTTGGACGGAACGACCGCTGCAAAGGATCCTGCCAGGGTTCGGAGGGAGGTCTCCCGGGACTGGGGGCCTAGATAGACAAATGCATCGGAAACTCCCAGCCGTTGGGCCTCGGCGCTGAGACTTCCTACTTCACCCTCGTTTACGGACAGAAGGAATAAGGCTCTGACGCCACGACGCCGAAGTTCCTTTGCTGCTCCCGCAAGAACAACATGGTTCTTGTAAGAGCCATGGTGTGCGGCGTAGTAGAGGCGAAGCGGCAGGCCGGGATGTTCCATGGGGGAAGCAAGTTGAACCTCGCCTATATCATGGGGAACCACGTGGATCGCTGAACCAGGAATCCCCCATCGTCTGATCATCGCGTCCTTCATCGCCTGGGACTGAACTGTCCAGACTTTGGCGAACTCCAGCCCTCTCTCGAGGGATCGAGCCAAGACTGCAACCTGCGTACGGGCGCGAGGTGAAAGGGTGAAATCCCACTCCCGCTCTGGATATGCCAAGAGTGCCTGGTGAACGAGGACGAGCTGAGGCAATACTGGGTCTGTTTCCGCTGGGGCGTTGACAAGAGACAGATAGGCATCTGCATGACATGCGCGGAGGGCTCCGGTCAAGCAGAAGAGTTCGAAGCCCGCGCGCCCCACGGGGCCATCCAGAACTGCGTGGATCTCAAGCTTCGTATCTGGTCGAAGCGGGCGATTGTTCCAAGCCTTCGGGACCCATGCGTCAATGTGAGCAAGCCCAGGAACGCGTGTAAGCGCGTCTAACAGCGCTCTTCCAACGAAACCTGATCCGTGACTCCTGAGGCTCGATGCATTGATAGCTAGCCTCACCGGAACAGCCTTTCCAGGCGTGGCCCAGCACGCTTCAGCTCACGAACGTACTCAATAACCCCGGAAGGCGGTGAGAGGAAGGGTCCCGCGGTTGACTCCTCTGAAAGCCACGCGAGTTCCTCCAGAAGGAATGTGGCGAGCACACCCTTCCGATCTTGATTTGCTGCTCTGCTTTGGAACGCATCCCCATAGAGGGGCGCCCCCGCCAGAAAACGCTGAAAACGCGCGAGAAGGTGCCCCCCTCGTCGTGTGCCCAGCCCAAGAACTAGGCGATCGTACCAGGTACTTCGTCGAGCAGATGTCTCCCAGTCGGTCAGAATTGGGCGACGGCTTTTCTTGTCAACCAAAATGTTCCCGGGCTGAAGGTCGCCATGACTGACTCTTGTCTCAACGCCCCCCAGCGTCGCTGTCGCTGCCAGCCGCGTGAGCACGCTCATCCAGGGCTCTCGCAGAAGCTCACGCAGGGCGAAGTCGCCGATGGTGCAGGCGGCCAATTCCCGAAGACGCTCCCTAATGGACTCCGCATACGTTTCCGAGGAGTTCACCACAATAGACTCTGCACTCCAGGACTCGAGGTGTGAAAGAGCAGCCCGAGCGATCCCCTCATGATTCCAACCAGTTGGGCAGCAAGGGAGAGGGTCCACATCGCGAATAGGCTCTTCGAACCAGCGTCCACCAGAATCCCATGCGTCAATAACAGGATACGGACCGCCATCGTTCTTGCCTCTCGTTGCGATCTCTATCTCCATACCCCTGCGAGTGAACCCCACCTTGGGCAGAACCAAGAATCGCATGGAGTCCATGAACAAGACTCTGATACGGCGGTTCCCAACGAGTATCAGACAGCGCTCGGGATCGAGCATATTCGAGGGCAGACTCAAGAGAACGGTCGAAGTTGCCCTCAAGCCCATGCCACTTCTGATGATACATCTAGCTATGGTCCTGAAGGTTCGGCGGATCGGGCTTGTTCCGCCGCCCAGCGTAGCCGCCATGACTCGACGTCCCCCCCTACCAAGTCCCTCTCCCCAGCAGGAACCACACAGACTGTTAAGATGCCAGACCACTGGCTCCTGAGCTTCTGAGGGTGAATCGGCGAGTTCCCAACCACGTCTCGCCGCGAGACCTTCCTTCAGTGTCTTTAGGAGACTGCATGGCAGTTCCTCACGTTTCCTTATTTCAGATAGCTTCATCTTCTCTGAAAGGAACAGGCACGGAAACGCTCTCGATCAGTCATGAATCAGCGTAAGTAACACTCCGCGCTCAACCCAGTTGCTGGCTTCAAAAACGGCTCTCCGTACGGCGCCTATCCAAGAACTGCAGCCAGCACCCTTTGATGGACGTCATCAACTGTTCCTTCGGCATCAATCTCCTTGGCTTCTCCAGCCGCAAGGAACTCTTTGTACCGCTTGCGGCGGTACTCCCGAGCCTCTCGGGAATCCGGAAAAGGCTCGTGCTTCGCAGAGAGTCGCTCCTCTGCCGTTCCCTCTTTGACCATGAGAATCAAAGAGCGGTCTGGCGATGGAGCTATCCATTCCACGACGCGCCAGACGCGACACTGCCTGTTGAAGCGGCCTGGAAATCGGAACTCCAAATCAATCGCACCATCGAGAACGTAGCGATCGCAGAGAACAACGTCCGCTAGAAACCTCTTCCAGCGAACGAAAACAGCAAAGTGCATCAGCGCGTCAACTTGTGCAAAGGCAAGCCAAGCCGAGGAAAGAGCGGCGGATTCGAAAGTCTGAGTTCTCGCCAGAGACGGACCCGGAGCCGGAAGCGCCGCTGGCCAGATTCTCCGGACTATGCGTCGAGCAGCATCAGCGATAGCGGAGTAGCCAGGCCGATACCAGAGCCTAGCCACCGACAAACCTCTCGCTCGAAGCTTCCTATCCAGAAGATCGACTTGCGTCGACTTCCCGGATCCATCAACGCCAGAAGCAACAATAAGCATACCGTCGAGCTAGCTACGCCCCTAAATTGCAACACAGATAGTGACTGGTAGTTGAGGGGCTCTCAGCCTTGAGAACTATGTGGCAGCATCGAGGCCGTCGAGGAACTGTTCGAGATCGCCCCGGGCAGCGGGATTCTGGCTGTGAGGGTGAGACGCCCTGAAGAATGCGCTGCCGAATGGTTCCAAGTTCGAGGACTTTCCAGCGAGCAGGTCGCTTTGCGCCCGACTCCTGAGAAACCACGCTACAAGTGGTTGGAACAGAACAAGTTCGCAACCGAGATCGCAGCGTTTGCACACGGAATCGACCGCATCCTGTTTGGCGGACAGCGCCGCCCAATGCGGCCGGAAGAATCGCCAGATGGCAACGTCCGTATCGAGGCCCAGTGACTCTCCGACGACATCCTTTTTTATGACTTCACCATCAAACAACCTTGGGAGGACGCCTCTCTTTCGGATGGGGCTCCTCCCGTACAAGCCCTGGCAAATTGAGTCCCCTTTCCAGGACACAGCGATGATAAAATTCCCAATCGGCATGGTCCACCTACTCGGTGTATCATTTTTGCCTTTCAGCTCAAGGTGATCCGGGGGGTATGCCGACGTTTCAGCGTCACCTCTCCAGGAAAAGTCCAAGATCGCGTATTTAATTCATTAGACCGCGTCCAGATTGAAATCGGTAGTGTTCCGTGGCTTCCGGAGACCAGGCTTTCCCCGTTCGTCCTGAAGCGACGTGGGTAGGTTTGCCGTGGCAGGTGGGGCCCAGGAATGAGGACGGTCTGACATTTCTTTTGCGGTGACACCCCGGAGCGGCACGAACCCAGGGGACTTCAGGGTGCTCACTGGAAGCCCTCTCAAGCTGGTCGGAAACCTGGGAGAGGGGGGCGTCGAGGTGGAGGCGACGGCCACGACGGATCCACCATCCTCTCTCCCCGGCGTGGGTGCGTGGGCCCGTTCTCCTTCTATGGGGAGGACTTATTCGACTATTGGGGATGTTGGAGGTTCAGCGCTGCAACGGATCCACATCCGGCTGAGAATGGATCCGGCCGTGGCCGCTGTCGACGCACGTGAGGCGCCCGGCGGGCTAGCCCATAAGAATGGTCCAATCGATGCTTGAAGCCGCGTTCGGACACTGGATCATGAGACCATGTGAGTGACAAGGAACGGAGGTCGGGCGGATGGTTCATGTCGAATATTCACTTTGGGGGCAAACGCCGGAAAACTTGAGGCGGCTGGGCATCGAGGCCGGTCACCCACGGACTCGCGAACGCTTCGTTGCATTGTATGAAATGACGCAGACGGGTTGTGCGACCCGAGTCATGGCGATGACCGGGCGCACGTTGGCCACGCTCTTGCGGTGGGTGCATCGCTACAATGACGGCGGGCCTGCCGCTGTGGCGTATCAACGCACGGGCGGACGCCCCCCTTTTGTTCGGCCATAGAGGGAGCGCTTGTCAACGAAATCCACGCGCCCAAGCGTGCTGCGGCAGCGCCCCCAGTAATCCCCCGACGCGCAACCGATACATCCCCTGACGCGCCTGACGCGTCGCGCCCGTCATTCCTGCCGTGACTGACGCACCGGCCTTGCGCACGGCCCCATTGCGTTGGACGCCCCAGCGCTTGGTAGGATGGGCTCAAAGGAAGTTCGGCAAGACGTTCTGCAAGGAAACCCTCCGCGCCGTGTTGGAGCGCGCGAAGATCACGTGGAAAAAGGCCAAGAAGATCCTGAGCCGCGCCAACCCCGTGAAGCGCGCCGCGTACGTTGAAGAGATCCAGGCGTTACTCCACACTACGATGCCCGACAAGCACCTGCTCGTCTATATCGACGAAGCGCACGTCCATCAAGACGTCGAGGTTGGATACGGCTGGGCCGACTGTGGTCAGCGCTTCTGGATCTGTTCCAGCTCACCCGGTCTGTCGGCCAAAGTCACGTTTTACGGCATCTATCTCTACGATGAGGGCCAGGTGCGGATCTGGCCATACCAACGTGGCAATCAGGAACACACGATCGACGTGCTGCTTCGCCTGCGGAGCGAACATCCGCGCGGTCCTCTGACTGTCGTCTGGGATGTCGTATCATCCCGTGGTCACAGTCCTTGCCGAGGCATCTGCACTCCAGATCACAACCGTGCCGCTGCCTGGCTACAGCCCCGACTTCATGCCAGTGGAAGCACTCTGGCGTCTGGCTGCGCGAAGACGCCTTGGGTCAAAGACATACTGAACCCCGAGGAGGAAAAACTACCCATCTCAAACGGGTGCAGCCGGAGCCAATGCACGAATCACGGGCCTGGAACCCAGGACGGGCCGTCGCCTTCCAGACATAATCCACTGAAAACAGGCTACTTGCATCAGGAGCTCGAAAAGATTCCCGACGAGGACTCGGGACCTGACTGTGAATATATTGTCCCCGTGACGTGCGGGATGATGTCATCCACGAGCCCTCTGAGATTTGCTATCTCGTTAACATACTCTTCTACAAGTGTTTATGGATGCTTCCAAAGTTGCATTGGCTCGAGCTGCACTCATCTCAAACTAGTGCTTTGTCACACCTTAATTTTTGGGTAGACGGGTTTGAGTTTGCAGCGGGCATCGTCGATCCTCATTTGCCAGTCGACGCCTCGTTGGGTGGAGTTGACATCACTGGACCAGGCGGCGGTCTCTCTCTGCAGCGCCTCAACGTTCGGGAAGCGCCTTCCTGTGATGCATTGACGTGTCAACGAACTGAGTTCGTTCTCCGCGATGTTGAGCCAACTCCCATGTTTTGGTGTGTGGCAGAACTCGATTCGGCGAGCAAGTTCTCTCGCCCGCGCCGGATCGAAAACTTCGTAGAAGGCACCCTTTGTGTGTGTATTCAGGTTGTCGCAGACCACAATGACTCTCTTGCACTTCGCGTACCGCCCGTCCAACAGACGGGCCATCTCTGTTGCCCAATCCACCTTGGTCTTCGTCTCTCGTACTGCTGCTTCCCGCCAGCCGTCGAGGGGCTCGGTGAACATGAATATGTTAGCCGTCCCTGCCCGCTCATACTCATAATCGATCCGCTTCCCGTGTTTCATCGTCGCTGGAATTGGCTTCCGCACCTCTTTCAAAAGCTGGACGGGCTGCTCATCCATGCAGATTACAGGACACTCTGGATCATAGGCCTTCTCATATGTCTCCAGCACCTCTTCCATGCCAGCCGCGAATTCGCCGTCTGCTTGAGGCGGAATCACCCAGTACTCGATCTTCCGATTCGTCATGCCGTTTTTTTTAACGCCCGTCGAACTGTCTCGTGACTGATCGAGGTGACTATTTCCAGTTCCACGACTTTTCGAGCCAATAGCCGCAGGGTCCAGTTCGCATACCCGGGGGGTGGCTGCCCTAATCGCATCGCGATTACTTTGGCCTCCTGCTTTCCATCCAGCAGCTTTTCCGTAGGGGGTCTCTCCCGTTTTGCCCCGTTGAGCGTCTCCGCGAAGCCTTCTTCCACCAACCTCTTCCGAATCTTCTCCACAGTCTGGACACGGCAATCGAAGGCTTCCGCGATCCTCTGATCCATCCAATTCGGACCGTCAGCATCAGCCTTCAAGAGAACCTGCGCCCGGCGAACCTTCTGAGAACTCCCTTTCAACTTCTTGATGACTTCGTGCAGCTTTCCACGTTCGTCCTCGGTCAACCGTACGATGTATTTCTTCCCCATGGACTTCCCCCAGCTCGATCAGTTTTACTCACCAACCGCGAGCCTGGCAACCCAAACTTTTAGCGTTGACAAAGCACTAGCCTGGGTTTAACTGCTCCTTACGAATGCCTGCGACTACATCTCCTTGCCGTTCAACAATCTCGAAACCGCAAGGGCCCTCCAGTGCGCCGACTAGTTCGTCGGGGCTGTACCTCTTACCTTCCCAGAACAGAGTATGCAGCTCAGCAACCAGACGGGTACAGTTTCGCAGTATTGTCGGTGTCTCAAGGAGAAGGGCAGCCTCACCGCCTTCCACGTCCATAACAAGCTCAAAGCTATCAATACCTGCACTTCCCAGAAGTACCTCGAGACCGAAACCATCAAATCGCCTTGCTCCTAATTGCTCCGTTGCAGCGGGCGTCCAGACTTTCGCGGCTTTCACGCACGGACTATTATCCACCTCGATTGACCTACTGGTAGAAGTGCAAACAAAACCGTGAACCACAAAAGGCTTCGCCAGAGAATTATTACGAATAATGTTCCCATTGATGACAGGAAGCAATTCGGCGCTAGGCTCCACCACGAGATGTCTGTAGGAATTGCCCCGCTTCCTGCGCGCGACGACGGCACTGACAGCACCGCATCCCGCACCGAGTTCAACAACATTCGCCGAAGTTGTGAGCCATCGGAATGCCAACCGGGCTTCGGCGGCTTCGTGGCGGCCCAACGCAATCGCGGCTACGACGCGGAGGCTCACTCGAGACACAGGAACTTCTAAGACGCAACCTCGATAGCGCAGGTACCCTCCAGAGCAGCGTGCAAAGACCCATCCTACGGGATCCGAAATTGCGATGCGATTCAAAGAACGTTTTATTGGACCCGCGGTTCCATCTCGCCGACGCACTAGAGAGTGCCTCCTGGACCGTCCGAATTCCCACCGTTGAGGGATGCCGCCTTCTTGTAGAAGATGTCAAGAGCCTTACCGATGTACTGGGTCCGCAGAGCGCTTTCCGAACCAGGAGGGCGGCTAGCACGCGCATGGGCTAGCAAGACTTTCATCTCTTCGATAACACTTGGGGTATCGTATACCCTTCGAAAGGCAAGGCCACATGGCGCATAAGAAGCTGCTGCTGGGTTGTTTCTGTCTCCCCGGAGAGCGTTCTAGCAAGAGTCGATCGCAATCTATTGTCCTTTCTTCCTTGACCATTCGAATCTACGCGTTCCGATGCTAGATTTCTTTGCGGTCGAGGACGGGCCCGCGAGAGTCAGGGGCTGTTTCACTTCATCAATCGCTCGGACAATTTCCATCACACCTCTTTCGACGGGCCACTCTTCCGCGGCTCGCCTTGCCGCTTCTCCCATCTGGGCCCTCAGGGCTGCGTCCGAAATGACGATCGCCATCTTCGCGCTTGTCTCTTCGGGATCGTCCACGTCGACGACGAATCCGCTCCGACCATCCCTGACACGATCGACCACGGTTCCGCAACACGAGGTTCCTATGACTGGCCTTCCCCACGACATGGCTTCCAAGACGGCGAGTGGAAACGGGTCCCACCTCGCGACGTGGATAAGTGCGTCTGCGGAACCATAGACATCTGCGACCTGATCTGGGTTCAGCCACCCCAGGAAGGCCACACGGTCAGCGCATCCAAGGTCCCGCGCAAGGCCGACGTGTGAAGCTAGCTCTGGCCCGTCCCCCGCTACGAGGAGGCCGGCCTTTGCCCGGAGTTCCGGCCGCAGTGCTGCAAACGCTGTGATCGCTACATCGACACCTTTTTTTACTGTCAACTGCGAAACAGCGACGAAGACACAGGACTCTTCATCGCATCCAACCCTAGATCGGAGCGATTCCCTCCTCTTCCCGTACCCCTCGACCTCTTTCCACCTGTTAGGTTCTGAAAGGTCCACGTAACAGGGTAGGTTCCGTACCCGGCCAGGCCGAGCCCCCATCGACACGACGGTTCGCATCCCTATTTCTCCGGTCGCAAACACATGATCCACACGTCGGAGCAGCCAACGCAGGAACACGCGGCGGAGGAACCTCTTGATGGGCGGCCGCCGAAGTTGCTCTTGCGGGGTGTCCGCCCATATCCCGACGCCGTTGCCCCTGAAAATCCTAGCGATTAGTAGCACAATCGCCGCGAGATGTCCCCAATCCGCAATCAGCCAATAGCTATCCCGCTCCTGGAATGCCGCTTTGAGAGCTGCCCAATCGATTCCAAGTTTCAGACTCAGATACGTGTTTGAATAACCCATGCCAAGTTCCGCCGTCCAGGGTCGGTTATCGCTTTTCTTCCAAAGATGTAGTACACGGATACTTACACGAGGATAGGCCCCAAGCGCTCGAAAGAGGAAATCGTTATACGGGGTAGGTAACTTGTGAAAGAAAACTAGCCTTCGGGCCAACGCCTCGTGTGTCATATTCTCCCAAGCTTCTCAGCCCGTTGCCTTTGAAATTGTCGCCAGTACCCGACCGTCGATGCTCCCAACGACGCTAGGCTTGTCAGCAGCCTCTCTAGCCCACTCATACATGAACGATATATTAAAAAATGAGTTCTGAGCGCCTCTCCGTTTTTCCGGAGAAAGAGATATCGGAAGAACTGCATCGTGGCAGTAACAAAGTCCGACGGCACTTTCATCCCTGTGCTCAACAAGTGCAAAGCGACGACAGCGTCCGGCGCAACAAATACTTTTATTCCGGCGCGCCATACTCTCAGAGAGAATTCCGTATCGGCACCATAGTGCGGCAGTCGCCTCTCATCATAGAGTCCGACCATCTCAAACACCTTCCTAGAGATAAGGCTCCCCCGTCCAGTAATTCCTATCGTAGCGAACGGCTCTGTAGGCAGACTTGCCCGGTGAGTTCCTGGCGCGAAAAGGTAACCTGGTACTTTGATTTTAAGGCAACCAAAGCTCACTTCCCTCCACAAGTGTCCAGCCTCCCAGACCTCCCATTCCGCATCCCTGTTCACGACGACAGGGACCACAGCAGACGCTGCGACTGTTTCGGCCGCCCGCAGCAAGTTCGAGATGGCCGGACCCACTAATCGTGTATCGGGGTTCAGCGGCATGATCCATTCGCACCCGTCTGCTAGCGCAGCCTTGACACCAGTATTCGTTGCGCCTGTCCACCAAACTGGTCGTAGTTCTCGGATAACGACTATCTTCCTTCCGACGCCGTCAACGACGGTCTCCCTCGCTGGGACTCGTCCGTGATCCACAACGTACACCCGAAGGTTGAGATGCGGATCGGCGACGAGAGGCTCCAGGCACGCCTTTAGATGCTCGCATTCCCCATAAACCGCTATTACCACACCAACTAAGTCTTCCCTCATGGCGACACTTTCCCTCGGGCCCGCTTCTGCGCGATACCGCCCATGTCAACCCGGCGAATCATTCATGTACGCCACGGCCGCCGTCATGATACCCCACTTCCTCATTCTAACTACGCCCGTTTCGTGTAAGGGAAGTGGAAGGATCGTAGAAGTCAGTCAAAGTACGGGTTTTGGGACAACAAGGCGAAGGGGAGGGTTTATCCTCATCTCCATGAACAAGAATGGGTCAGAACTGAAGCATGAGCGAGTGGACGAAATCCCGTTGCTCATAGGGCTGGCCGCGAAACGGTGGACAAGACGTGGGGCAGGCATCATTTCGAGCAGGTTCTGAGCGCCGACAGTCTCGTGGGAACGGATCGCTATGCGAGTTACCGCTGGCTGGGAAACAAGAACCGGCAGATCTGTTGGGCATACCTGAAACGGGACTTCCAAGCGCTGGTGGACCGGAAAGGAGAGCCAGCACGGAAAGGGAGGGGGCTTCTCGATGAGGCTCAACTCGTGTTCGGATTCTGGCATCAGTTTCGAGATGGGCGGCTTGACCGAGCAGAACTGAAGCAGCGGATGGAGCCCGTGAAAATCCGTGTCAAAAAGCTACTCGAAGAGGGCCAGACTCTCCGATGTCAAAAGAGCCGGCGGTTCTGTGAAAACATCCTGAAGTTCTGGGGTGCGCTCTGGACATTCGTCGAAGTGCCGGATGTAGATCCCACGAACAATAGTGCCGAGCGAGGCCTGCGGCGCGCAGTCATCTGGAGACGTCGCAGCTTCGGAACCCAGAGTGAACGCGGAAGCCGCTTCGTGGAACGCGTCTTGACGGCTGTGACAAAGCTCAGACAACAGAACCGCGATGTCCTCGACTATCTCACCGATGCTTGTGTTGCTGCGATCCATGGCAAACCGCATCCCTCACTTCTTCCGAGTCCCCCTCCAAGTCCCGTTCCTTCACCACCCACATGAACGGTTACCTCCCGAAACTCCCGGAGTCCCCAGCTGATGCAACCTTGAACCTTGTCCCATTAGCCCCCATTCGGAAATAGTTCGGGCAAGCGCGCTTACTTTGGCTCTGATACGCGAACGGCCGCCAACGAAGCTGCGATCCCGAGTTCCGTCCAGAACATATATTGTCCCATTGATGGGTTACACAGACTCAACAATTCCTTTCCCAGATATGTGATAAAGAGTACGACAGCAAACGCGAATAACACTCCGACGGCATGGGCCGCGTCGTGCTGCGCACCCATAGCGACTCGCAAAGTCGCGATCCATGCCCCGACCACACACAAGACAAAAACGGCGAGCCCCATGATCCCTGTTTCCGCTACGAGTTGGGCTGCGCCAACTTCTACAGATTCGCCGCTTCTCCCTACGGGTGACGTCGACCAGCCTTCGGGGCCCGCTGCACCGAGGTAGCTGCCAAACGGAGCGTTGTCAATCCAGTAGAACAGAAGCGGCACGAACACAGCGTCTAGCCTTCCCGATAGAGGGTCATCGCGAAATAACTCTCCCCGGCTTTCGAAGGAGCCACTCTGATAACGGGATTTGACGAACGAACTCGCGTCAAGCTGCACAAGGACAAAAAGAAGCACGATCAGTAGGCCCAGAGGAAATGCTGTTTTCCTCCGACCTCTCGTGAACAACACGCTTCCCATGGCGGTTGCCAACAGAGCACCGAAGAACAACCCTCGGCGCGCGCTCATATATAATAAGAAGAGGCTCAGGACGTAGCCAAGTGAGAGCCATCGCCCGACGCTGGGAAGAGAGCCTTTTCGTATCGCCGCCAAGGAAATCCCGGCAACAGCGAAAGCGGTGTGCGATAGGATCCAAGGCGTTGTAAGGAGTCCGGAGAACATCTCGACTCCTGAGCGCCAGTACTTGCCCGTCGTTAGCACCGTCTCGATTGGCAAGAACACGGACGGCAGCATCTCCGAACCCTGAAAGAACGTCCACGCGGCTGCAGGGGTCGAGGCAAATGTGACGACAACCAAGCGGCGCGCGAGCCAAACCAAGTCATCACTTGAACGAACCGCCCTATACCCCAGCCAGACCAGCCCCAACGGGAGGATTCGCGTGATTACGACCGCCGCACCGAGAAACGGGGAAACTGCCGCCGCCGCTAACGCGTAAACTAGGGTAAAGATGCATAAGGCGATGATGGGGGTTCCAATCAGAGGTGGCAACTTTCTCTTGCCAGGGTTGGGCAATAACAGTGCAGGCAGGATGAGGAGATTAGGGACGCCCTCTATCCACGGAGGTTGAGCAGGCCAAAACTTTCGAACGATTCCGGCAGCGACAGGTGCCACGAGCACCATTAGAAGATACACCCTGGCTGGCGACGATTGCCCCTTCGAGAAGGCAGAACTGATCCTAGAATGGTGTTCTTTCACGTTCCCATGTCTCGCACTTTCTCGGTCATATTCTTGCCTAGGCCCTTCGTCCGAAGGATCATAGAGATTCTTCTGCTTCTAATTCGCTTTCACCAGCCAATTGTCGGTTCGTCAACTTCTGAACCAGAGAAACGATGCCCTGAAGGCAAAGGCTGGGGAAAGGTGGAATTGCGACCCTGCGGCTTGGTGGGAGAAGGGAGCGGCGCCACAAGCGAGGTTGGCGCTCCTTCTGGGAGGATTACAGCGCTGAGGCAAGTCCTGACGCCCCGGGGCAAGGACCCCATCCCGGTTTTTGCTCGGATGCGTGGTCACCGCTCGGGAGGAATCTATCACGGCGTTCGGACCCAGGAGAAGAAGCGGCTTTTCCTGGAGAGTATTGGAGAAGGGAAAATGAAGGCGATAAATGAGATGCTGTCGTCGTGCGGCCAGAAGTCAGGACCGTTCTTCCTAGAAACCTCAGTTGGGCTGGCTGAGATCGGGCAAGGTCTTGGGAAATCTGGGGCCATGGGTCAAGGCGTTGGGAACCCGATGGGTGAGGCAAAAAGAGGGCGCAGCAAGGAAGTAAAACAGCCAGGAGAAGAAACCGGAAGTTGTTCGACCAGTTCTTGGGGCGCCACTTGGCTTCCGCAAAGCCCCACTGATCGTTGATCATCTGCCAGCCCGCCTCTTTCTCGATGAGAGTCTTGAGTTCCACGAAGCGCTCGAAGGGAAGCTCATCCATTTCATCAACCGATGGAATGACACGACTCACCGATTCAGGTGGAGCGAAGAGTTTTTCCAGAAGGTGCTTGCGAAATGCCAGCGGTCACCGGAAGTTCTTCCGTTTGCCGCCTGATTCCCAATCGCCATTTCCTGGGACCAGCACTTAGGATGACGTCCGCAAGTTCCTGGCGGACCTTCTCAAAACAGTCCGTCATGAACTGGTGGAACCCGTTGGAATCGTGGACGTTGGCGGGCCGGTGAAGGATGTCGGGGGACTGCCCCGTCTGGGCGACCGTGCAGGATAAGGGGTAGTAGCTTCGCCCCCCCTTCTTGACCCTGTTAATTAGTTCCAACCGCTGTTCCTTCAGCATGTCCCTTGGTCGAGAGAACCGTTCCATCGAAGTCCAACGTCAACCGAGCGAAGTGCTACGCTTTGAGGCGATTCAAGACGAGTCGACCCACGATCCGGCGTACGTTCGCAATGCACGGGGCGTCCATGTCTGCCAAGACCCGGCTGACTGTGGCGACATCCGGAAGGCGCCTGAGTCCCAGAACCCGGCCGACGAGGGGATCGTGCAGACAGTAGTCAAGGTTCCGCAGGCGCAGGAAACCGAGGAGAAGGTGAACGATCAGCAAGAGGATGGTCGTCGCGTGCCCGCAGATCGGATGACCTTTCAGATGGGAGAAGCATGCACGGAACTGGTCTTTGAGTTTCAGGCGCCGAAAAAAACGCCTGAGCTACGACCAGGCCGACATACAACGTCAGACTTCTCGAACCTCGAACCGTAGGAGCGGAAGACAATGGACTTTTGAGGGAATCTGTGTCTTGCTGGACTTCACCCGCGGTGCCCTCCTGGCCGGACAGTCTGAGTCATTGTGCAACCACATTCTACCCGCTCCGGGAGCGGCTCCGCAACCACTCCCCTAGTTCAGATCACTGCAGCCTCTGCGACTAAGGGTTTGTTTCTCAGTAGATGAGACTAATTGCTGGCTGTATTCTTCAGCGATGGCACGAACACGAAGAAGAGATGGCAGACCGTTCAGCTGGCTCGAAAAGTGTTCTCCACTACTCAGGACGCGGCAGAACTTCGAGAGGCCCTGTCTGTACTTCCGGAAGCAGTGTCTTGCCCAGAAACCGCATCACATCCCTGGCCCCGAAAGCCCGCAGAACGCGAAGCATGCTCGCAGAAGCCAGGAAAGGCCTTATCGAGGGCGGTCCTGTCTTGGGACATTAGTGACTCTTGCGGTCCAGTATTCCCGCCTTCTTTAACACCGGATATACTGTTTCGCGGGTTCACGGAGACAACGTCGAGATCGATCATGATAAAGCAGAGGCCTCTGGCTCGTCCTTGACAGACCAAGAGCGGTTCTTAACCCACCGTACGATGCGAAGCGGAACATCATGGCCCCACCCAGCTATTCCGAACAACGCCACCGCCGCTGTGCAAATCACAACGACATGAAGCAGCGCAACCTGCCCGGCGTCTCCGTCAAAAGTTACAACGCAAGACACTCCTAGTACACCTACTGCCGCCGCCAATAGGCGAACATCTGCTCCCTTCAGGAGCTGCCCAGCGCCCCTAACCCCCTCCCGCTTCCACGCAGTCACCAGAAGAAGGGTTCCCGCGGCACGACCGATTATCCACCCGGACATCACACCCTCTGCCCCCCAGAAATGTCCAGCAGACCACCCGAGGGCGACGGCAGTTACCGCTATCGTCATATCAGCTCGAACACACCAAGCCGGCTGTCCTCTCCCCAAGAAGGCAAAATAAGCTGGCGCCCCGATCGTACTTAAGAAAGACCCCATTGAGACCAACCCGAGCATCATTTCTAGACCGGGCTCGGACCGCCCCAGCCAGAGCATGGAAAGATCTCCCGCGGCGATCCCTAACGGCACATACAGGCAGAAGCTCAGAAAAAGCACGGTTCTAAAAGAGGCTACGTAGAGTTCAGCGACTCGCTTTGGCGCTACAGTGTCCAACTCAGCGAACACTGGGATTAGGGCGCGATTTGCATTGACGATAAGGCTTCGCATTTGTCCGACAGCTTTCGTGGCCATATCAAAGAATGTGACAGACGCAAGAGAGGCGTTTCGCGCAAGCGCTAGCTTCACAGTCGGTTCCACCATAAGTGACACGAGGCCAACCAACTGGAAGCCAGCGCCGAATCGCACCAGCTTGCGAAATTGCCCCACATCGAACGTTCGAGGAATTCTTCGAATCGGTGCGTACCTCCGAATTCGCATTACCGTTGTCACCAGGAGAACGGCGTACTGCCCCGCCGCAGCTGCCGCCACGCCATGAAGTCCCCAGAGCTTCGCGAGAGTCGCCGCGGCAACTGCATAGCCAACTGTTGTCGCTATCGTCAATCGACTGCGTTCATCGGAACGTTGCAGGCCATCAAGCACGCTTTGGCTTACCAAAGAGACGCCCATCAACCATCCGACTCCAGCAGCAGAAGGCAGCAAGGCGCGCGCCTCGTGGAGGAGTCCTGCCGACACGAGTGAGGACAAGAACGGATATAATAGAAACAGAACAACTGCAGACAGGATGGCGACACTTGTCGCCACGGAAGTCAGAGCGGTTTCTATTAATCTCGCGAGTTCCTTAGGATTTCCCGTCGAACGTTGCCTGGCAACTAGGCTGACAACGGCTAGGGGAAAGCCAAGACCGCCGATGTTTGACACTCCCGTGAAAGAAAGCAATAGAGACCATATTCCCATGCGATCCGGCCCGAGAGTAAATAGAAGAGAGCGATACAGCCACACCATGACGCACGTAACAACGAGCACTTGCGCCACCGACCATCCCACATTACGGGCTGTTCGACCGAGATAGGACTCTCTACTCTTTTTCAAGAGACTTCACTTCATCACCGGCACCCTCAGCATTGTTCTGTTAGCGACTCAGCGCGGGGCACTCCGGCGCCACAGACTTACTGGCGGTTGCCTTATCCACAGGGGGGCAACTCGAAGTGCAGCGTGGTCTGAGGGGGTGTGGTTCTCGCGCACAGAAGTGGCTCAGGCAGTGATCTGAACGGCCTGCTGTAACTGGGGAAATACCATCGGGAGAGCAGTCTCCCAGCGGTCGCGACAGGTGAGCGCTCTGAGGCGAACGATCTCCTCTCCGGTCGCTCCCTTCCATCGGGAACCGGAACGTTTCCTCCGGACCTCAAATAGGGTCTTGCACGTGCCCCTGCAAGACAAGCGGTCCTCGCTTCAAGGGGCGTCACGGGGAGCCAATCCGCCAAAGAACTGGCGAAGGCGCTCCCCGCAAAAGTTTTCACGGAGGTGACTTGGAGAAACGGAACCAAAACGGCGATGCGATCCCGGTTTGCGGCGGTCAGGGTCCGGACTCGTAACTCTAAAAGGACCGAATGGCTTCTGATCGAATGGCAAGAAGGCACAAAAGAACCGCAGCGTTATCGGCTCTCGACTTTGCCGGCCGCCTCCAGTTTGCCCAAGTTGGTCAAGATTGCCACCCTGCGCTGGAGAATCGAGCGAGACTACGAGGAACTCAATCAGGAGTTCGGGCTCAACCAATTCGAAGGGAGGAGCTACAGGGGCTTTCATCACCACGCCTCACTTTGTATCGCCGCCTACGGTTTTCTCGTGGCCGAATGAGGCCTTTTTTCCCCCTCATGCTCCTCCGCCATCAAACGAAGTCTCGGTCCCAAAGAACCCAGTCGTATCCGATACACTCGAAAAGCTCCCGAACCCTGAACGGCTCGTTCTTCCACGTCACACACCCGATTCAATACACACTCTCCGGATCGTCATCGCCTTCTGTCTTGTTGATATCTCGGGCCGTTGCCCCTGCTGCCATTCCTTCCGCCCGCCACTCGATGATGCGGTCCCCATTTCTCCGAGTCTGCACGCTAAATTTACGTTTTTAACACAGTAGAGCTATCGTCCAGCAGGTATATGTCGCCAATAGTGTTTTAGTCGGGAGACAATGACTTCGCGGGAGCCGGGATCTGCCGCAATATAGTCGGCATTCTCCGATTCTAGAGGGGTATGCTCTTCCACAAGTGCTCCATTTCTTGCAATACGCCAAAGCGAATAGTACCCAAACTCCCTTAAGTCGCCCCAAATACTTGCAGCTGTCACCCTTCGATGCGACAAACAAGAGGGATTAACTTCGAAGGCTATAATCGGATGATATCGAGAAAGGGTTTCAGCTCCACCCCGAAAAACCTCCCCCTCATAACCTTCTACATCTACCTTTACAAAATCGAGTCGCGATAACCCGTTCTCTGCGGCATACGTGTCCAGCTTTCTCAGGGCGCACCGATTCGGAACCGCATCGGTACGGCCCAGACTCGATGCAGACGCATGACCATGGGGTAGACCACCAAAGGTAAAGACCGTCAATTCTCCATCCCGCTCTCCAAGTGCCAAATTCTTTGCCACCACCCCACTAGACAATCCGTTCAGCATTATCGATTCTTTCGTATACTCGAAAATCTGAGGTACTGGCTCGAAGGCATGTACCATTCCGCCCGGCCTGGTCCAATTGGCAAAGAGCACCGTAAACCATCCAAAATTCGCACCTACGTCCAGGACAACATCGCCTGGGGAGACAAGGGCACGGTAGACTCGTGTCTGGATCGGTTCATATTCACCGAATAGACTCAACTGTGCGTACATTTTGTCACAATGCATCCGCACGATATTCCCGAAGTTTGACTTAAGTACTTTTCCTTCTGGTATGCCCGTAAACTTCAATGCGACTACGGTGACCCGAGGTCGCAGTGCCAGAAGCGCAGCCCGTAGAATCGGGTAGGAACCCAGGAATGGCAGCCAAGACCAGGCTGGCCTAAATCCTGTCAATCTTTCATTGCCACCGCTAACACCTGTCATGATTAACCTCGTTTGTTTCAGCGGGCGACGGTAGTCGCTATTTCAAATGTTTTGATGCGACGATGCCACCAACCAGGCCCGCCTTCCAGGTGCCCGCTCGAGATAGACCCGATAATCCCGTTTAATAGACGTTGGACTTTTCCATGCGGCACCGGTGAACATGGCGGAGTTTATTCGTCGGTCTCTGACGGAAATGAGCCCGATGAGTCCATGTCTGAGAAATCCGCGTGTGGCCCGACCAACCCCGCCGATACATCTCTCCCTCGAACACGAGAAACTCCTTCGATCGACCGCTTGCAGCCGCGAAGTCACGCACAGTTTAGTCAACGTGTTCAGATCGTTTTGGCGGCTAGGTTCTTCAATGTGTTTGATGTAGCTCTCCCCGCGCGCGAGGGCTTCTGGCTTCTTGGGGTCGATATCAAACCCTACTACCCGAAACCCCGCCTCTTCAAAGACGAGGGCAAGCGGCAGACCGACGTAGCCGAGTCCGATAACGCCGACGACGGCCTCGCGGGAGGAGATGCGGGAGAGGAGGGTTTGTTTGTGTGTCATGTGTTCAGGGTTCGTCGGGCCGTCCAAGACGGGAGAAGGACCCCTCTCCCCGCCTCACGGCGACCCTCTCCCCGCTCACGCGGGGCGAGGGGAGATTCTACCGCCTTGCTTGAAGCCACGCATCGAGGTCAGCTGCAGTTGCGAAGTCGAAAAGCGCTTCACCGAGGTCTTCCAGTGTTGAGAGTGGTAACCCAGAAATCACCGTTTCTTGCTCAGACGAAAGCGTACCAAACTTCTTGTGGATGAGGCGCTGAACGAAGGCAGCAGCCTCGGCCTTACGCCCTTGCTCGATGCCTTGCTCGATGCCTTGCTTACGCCCTTGCTTGATCCCTTGCTCCATCCAACTCGTCACGATTTCCATCACGGCCTCCTTTTCTGGCGGCTCCAGTTCTTCAATCTCTTTCCGGAAGAGTTTCTCTTCCTGTGGGTTCAGCTTCAAATAGGTGTCCACGAACCCGGAGATCAGTTTCGTACGAGCCGGATCCAACTTCAAGGTCGCAAGAAGACGCAGGCACTCACACTTTACCTTCTGTCTTTCGGCTTTGCTCATCCGCATCTTCGCCATCAGCGCCACGGCCACCGGGTTCCGATGCTTCAAATAGTCCCGCCAGTCGAGCCTGTTGAGCTGGATCGTCCTGAACCGGAACTGCAGAACGTCCAGATCCGGGAACCTCACCACATGCTCGTCTGGCTCCTCTCGCTCAGGGCCGGCAAACGAAAAGACAGCCACAGGGTATACAGGAAGCGCGAACTTCTCGTAAAGCCTGGCAAAGTACTTGAACATCCGGCGGGAGAAGTCTTTCTCTGTTTTCGCCTGGGGTTCGACATGAACCAGAAAGAAACGCTCTTCCCCCGCAAACCGTAACCGGGCGATGAGATCCACCACATGCTTCTTCCCCGCCGTGACGTCCGTGAAGACTTCTTTATCAAGAAATGTCAGGGACCGCGGGTCGATGAAGGAGATCACCTAAGGAAAGAACAAATCCAGGAACTCGAGGAAGAAGGTCGTGAAGAGTTCCTTGAAGAGACGGTCGTGGTCAATGTGCCTGGAGGCCACCGTTACTTGTGGATTCCCTGAGCTTCACGCCAGTCGATTTCAATCGATTTCGTTTGCCTAGGCCGTGTTGACATCTACGCTGGTGCCAAAATGCACTGCACTAAAATCGCTATACATATCATTGAGCGATAGTTGATTGCGAGCTTCTCGTACCTTGTTGCCACCCGCCGAAATTGCTTGATACGACCAAACAGGCGCTCGACTCCATTACGCTCTCGATATGCCACTTTGTCATAGTCCGGTTGTTCCTTTCGGTTCCGGCGATATGGGATTACAGGCTCAATCTTGCGGTTTCTTAGATCTTTACGTATCTCATTGCTATCATAGCCTTTGTCTATCAAACCCTGCGTTGGGGTTACATTCTCCGGCAGTTGGTCCATCAATGGTGCATAACCATCATAGTCGGAGACGTTTCCACCTGTCAGCACGCAGGCCAGTGGCTTTCTGTCGCCAACCGTTACAACGTGGACCTTAGTGCCGAATCCTCCTCGCGACACCCCAAGTGCCTGGTTTTCTTGACCCCCTTTTTTTCGGCGCCCCTGCGGCGTGACAATGAGCCCGGATTATCGAGCTGTCGATCAGTATCTTCAATTCTTCAGGCAGTCCTTGGGTCGTTTGCTCGAAAACCTTCTCCCAAACGCCAAGGAGACCCCATCGAGCAAATCGTTTGTAGATCGAATTCCACGCCCCGAACTCGACTGGCATATCCCGCCAGGGAGCGCCTGCGCGGGCCAGCCAAATCACTCCGCTAACCACCAAGTAATTCGAAATACTAGGTTTAGGGCAGGCGCGTCCCGTTTCGGGAGGGAACATGTCTTTGATCCTTGCCCACGCATCATCGGTGAGAGGGAAGAGTCTATCCTCGCTTTTCATCACGTCTATATTACGAGGCACGACACTCTTTGGATGTCAACACGGCCTAGCCCCCGGATTTATCCGGCGGGCGGGTTATCTCGAATGGTGATCGGTGTCTCAGTAGAGACAGACTCCCGTTGAACATCCTGGCATTGGGGGGTCGATATCAAACCCCACCACCCGAAACCCCGCCTCTTCGAAACCTAGGGCAAGCGGCGGGATTGGGAGTATCTCAGGAGCAAAGGAGTCTTCCAGGACACCGGGGGCGGGCAAGATGCCCGCGCTCCCAGGAGTTCGAGTTCGCCAGAGTGGAGATGGAGGAGAAACTCTGTCATGCCCGAGAGCACTGAAAGATACGCATCCCAGGCCCCCTCGCCTTGCCCATGGAAGGCTCACTGCTCGGCAGCCTCCAAAAGCACCTCTAACTTGTCCCCAACTCCCAGCCTCGGAGCCCACTCACGCAGATACTCTCGATCAATAGTCTTTCCGAGATTTCGAATCACGGAGGCAGCGTCCCGCATTTGTCTCTCAGACCCACTGGCCGCTGCCCAGCGAAGTTTGCTGAGGATGCATCCCTCAGGGGAAATAAAGGAGACGGGAACCCCAAAGAGTTCTCCCGCGCACCGGCGATGGAATTCCACGTTATCGAACGGATCGTTGGAAAGAAAAATGAGATCAGCCTTCCAGCCCGTCTCCAAATCGATGACGTTGAACATTCCCCGTTCCTGCAATGCCTCACGAGCCGCTTCTGAACTCACGTAACAATCTGGTTTCAACAAGCTTATGACTCTGTCGAGTTCGTTGGGCCCCGCTTGTATGACGACATCCAAGTCTTGAGTAGGCCGCGGTTCTCCATAGATACTTGATGCCGTTGAACCTGTAATCATCCAGCGAATCCCTGCAGCGTCGAGACGGGCAGCGAGCTTTCGAAGAAACGCCGGCTATCAAATCGCCACGTCCTCGCCGGGATAAACACGGTGGAAGAGTTCATCGCCATACAGAATGCGGAACAGGGCAAGATTGACCTCGCGCTCCGTGTAGTCAGGATGCCGCATCCGAATCCCTGTGCGAGAAAGTTCTCGCGCCATCTCAGAGGAATCGAAGGCTATTTCGACACGCCTTTCCGGCGTCATGCGCGAGAGCACCGAAAGATAGACTTCCCAAGCCTCTTTAGAAGTGTCGCGTGGGCGGAACTCCATCATCCAAGCTCAATTCAGGGCTTGTGGCTTTTTGGCGTCGATATCAAACCCCACCACCCGAAACCCCGCCTCTTCAAAGACGAGGGCAAGCGGCAGACCGACGTAGCCGAGACCGATGACGCCGACGGTGGCGGATCTCGACTGGATCTTCTCGAGGAGGCGTTCTTTAGCGTTCATCATTCGTCTTTACTGGACAGGTCAAGCGCGGGATTCAGTTCGTGTTTGGATGAGGACCGAGGAGGGAGCGGCCATCCCTACCGCCTTGGGTGCAACCAGGTTTCCAGGTCGCCTTGGCTCGCGAAATCGAGAAGAGCCTCCCCGAGGTCTTCCAACGAGGAAAGCGGAAGTTCGGAAATCTCTGCTTCCAGACCCGGCGGGAGCCCGCCCAGCCTCTTCCGAAGCTGTCTCTGAATGAGTGTGGCCTCTGCTCTGCGTCCCTTCTCGATCCCCTTCTCGATCCCCTCTTCCATCCAGCTCGTAACGATCTCCATGATGGTCTCCCTTTCCGATGCCTCGAAGGCTCCGATCTCGCTTTGGAAGAGTCTTTCCTCTTTTGCGTTCAGTCTCAAATACGTATCCACGAATCCAGAGATCAGTTTCGTGCGAGCCGAGTCCAGCTTGAGTGTTGCCAGGAGTCGCAAGCATTCTGCTTTCACCTTCGGCCTCTCCGAGACCGTGAACTTCATCTTGGCCATCAGGGCCGCTGCCACCGGATTCTCCCGCTCCAGGAAACCCCTCCAACGAAGCCGGTTCAACTGAATCGTCTTGAACCGGAAGTGCAGAACCTCGAAATCAGGGAAGCTCACCACATGCTCGTCCGGCTCCGGACGCTTTGGCTCTGCGAACGAGAAGACGGCCACCGGGTACACGGGAATACCATGCTTTTCGTAGAGTCTCGCGAAATACCGGAACATCCTGACAGGAAACACGCTCTGGGATTTCGCTTGGGGCTCAACGTGGACGAGAAAAAAGCTCTCTTGGCCGGCGAAGCGCAACCGCGCGATTAGATCGGCCTCGTGCCTCTCTCCCGCCATGACGTCCGTGAAGATTTCCTTGTCGAGAAACGTCAGAGAGGCAGGTTCGATGTAGGACGTCACCTGTGGGAGGAAGAGGTCGAGGAACTCCAGAAAGAAGGTTGACAGCAGCTCCTTGAACAGCCTGTCGTGGTCAATCTTTGAAGAGCTTCTCATGCCGCTTTCCAGGTCAAGTAGAAAGGGGTGTGGTTCTCCGGGCTCGAGGAGAAGTAACCCACGGCACCGCGGTTGTTCTCGTGGACGTACTGCCTGCCGTTCTTCCGGTAGGGACGCCTCCCTGCAGTGACGTCGACGTCCCCGTCGCCCCGAAGGAGTCCCGCAAGGACCTGCTCCCGATGCGCGACGCCGGCCGATAGGACGACTTCCGGTATCCGCATCGTGTAGCAGTCGGTTCCCGTACGAAGGACATCCCTGAGGAGGTGGCCGAGGACGATCGATCCCACGCGCAGGGTCGTCGCCTGAAACTGGTGGTCCTGGTGCCGCGAGACAGGGACGCCAACGGCCCCGAGGATCGCTTCGACGTCCTCGATGTACTCCACCTCGTCGCGGTTGAACGTCAGGCGAACCCTGGGGTTGCCCTTCTCCTCGGTGATGCAGCCCTCGCTGAGGAAGTAGCCGAGGAACCGGCAGAAGTCGCGAGTGATGGGCAGGAGGGCGGGGAACGTGGTGTGGGCGCTTCCCCTCCCGCTCAGGAGGAGGACGTTCTCGCGCGAGACGCCAATAAGCCGCTCGAGTTCGAGGTAGCGGCGCGCGGCAAGGGAGTCCTGCCGGATCGAGTCGCGGATGGTCCAGCCGTACCGGGACTTGAGAAGCCGCTCGAATCCTGCCCAGGGGCTTCCCGGCAGGCGCACGTGCAGCCGGTCAACGAGGCTGGGCGGCAGGAGGGCGAGCAGATCGAGCGTCGGATCTGGCGCCACACCGGCGCCGGGGGCGAGACCATGCACGATCGGGACCTTGTCTCCGGCGGCGAGGTCCCGCGCTTCGCGCACGACGGCCCTTTCACCTTCGACGACGAGCATCGGGTGCCGGTCGGTGACGCGAAGAGTGCGGTTGCCTGACAACCGGACTTCGACCATCGGGCCTTCGTAGAGACGGCGGAAGAGGTAGGAGACACGCTTCCAGGTAGACGTGCCGGTCTCGGGATCGAGCGAGAGGGCTTCGAGAGTGGACGGGAGCAGGACCTCGGCTCCCTCCACGGGCAGGAGGGTGGCCTTCTCGCGGTAGCGGTCGAACAGTTCCTCGAGAGGGAGAGCGCTGTTGAGCCCTTCGTCGCGAACGCGCACCGTCTCGCGACCTGATAGGCAGTGTCCCCCAAGCCCCGGCCCCGGATAGAACGGCATGTACCCGAACGGCTTCGTCTTCGCCGCCTCGATCACTTCCCAGACGTCAATGCCCATCCGGTCGAACACCATCTTCAATTCGTTCACCAGCGCGATATTGACCGACCGGAAGATGTTCTCCAGAAGCTTGGCGCTTTCCGCCACTTCCGCCGTCGAGACCCGGACCACCTTTTCGAGCGCGGACCCGTAGAGCGCCTCGGCCACGTCTCCAGAATCCGCATCAACTCCGCCAACAACTTTCGGGATGTTCTTCGTGTTGAACGTCGGGTTGCCGGGATCCTCACGCTCTGGCGAGAAGGCCACGAAGACATCGCTCCCGCACGTGAGCCCCCGGCCATCGAGCCTCGGGACGATCTCTTCGCGCGTCGTCCCGGGGTACGTCGTCGACTCGAGGATGACGAGCTGGCCCGGCCGGGCGCACGCCGCAATGCTCTCGGCCGTTTTCTGGATGTAGCTGATGTCCGGCTCCCGGTGCTTCCCGAGCGGCGTCGGGACACAAATCAGGATGGCATCACACTCGGCCAGCCTCGAGAAGTCTGGGGTAGCCGAAATACGGCCCCGGGAAAAGGAGGCCGCCACACGCTCGGGGCCAATGTGCTTGATATAGCTCTCGCCGCGCGCGAGGGCTTCTGGCTTCTTGGGGTCGATGTCAAACCCGACGACTCGAAACCCCGCCTCTTCAAAGACGAGGGCAAGTGGCAGGCCAACGTAGCCGAGACCGATAACGCCCACGATGGCCTCGCGGGAGGAAATGCGGGAGAGGAGGGTTTCTTTGTGTGTCATGTGTTCAGGGTTCGTCGGGCCGACCGGGAAGGGAGAAGAGCCCCTCTCCCCGCCTCACGGCGACCCTCTCCCCGCTCACGCGGGGCGAGGGGAGATTCTACCGCCTTGCTTGAAGCCACGCATCGAGGTCAGCTGCAGTTGCGAAGTCGAAAAGCGCTTCACCGAGGTCTTCCAGTGTTGAGAGTGGTAACCCAGAAATCACCGTTTCTTGCTCAGACGAAAGCGTACCAAACTTCTTGTGGATGAGGCGCTGAACGAAGGCAGCAGCCTCGGCCTTACGCCCTTGCTCGATGCCTTGCTCGATGCCTTGCTTACGCCCTTGCTTGATCCCTTGCTCCATCCAACTCGTCACGATTTCCATCACGGCCTCCTTTTCTGGCGGCTCCAGTTCTTCAATCTCTTTCCGGAAGAGTTTCTCTTCCTGTGGGTTCAGCTTCAAATAGGTGTCCACGAACCCGGAGATCAGTTTCGTACGAGCCGGATCCAACTTCAAGGTCGCAAGAAGACGCAGGCACTCACACTTTACCTTCTGTCTTTCGGCTTTGCTCATCCGCATCTTCGCCATCAGCGCCACGGCCACCGGGTTCCGATGCTTCAAATAGTCCCGCCAGTCGAGCCTGTTGAGCTGGATCGTCCTGAACCGGAATTGCAGAACGTCCAGATCCGGGAACCTCACAACATGCTCGTCTGGCTCCTTCCGTGCGGGGCCGGCAAACGAAAAAACAGCTACTGGGTAGACAGGAAGCGCGAACTTCTCGTAAAGCCTGGCAAAGTACTGGAACATCCGGCGGGAGAAGTCTTTGTTTTCGCCTGGGGCTCGACGTGAAGCAGAAAGAAACGCTCTTCTCCTGCAAACCGTAGCCGGGCGATGAGATCCACCACATGCTTCTTGCCCGCCGTGACGTCCGTGAAGACTTCTTTGTCAAGAAATGTCAGAGACCGCGCGTCGATGAAAGAGACCACTTGCGGAAAGAACAACTCCAGGAACTCGACGAAGAAGGTCGTGAAGAGTTCCTTGAAGAGACGGTCGTGGTCAATGTGCCTGGAGGCCACCGTTACTAGTGGATGCCGTTGCGAGCTGCCGGAGCTGTCTCAATGACCAGTCATGTTCGGCACAACGTCTGCCCCAGGAGGTTGTGCCTGAACTTCATGCCTTTGCATTCAGCCAGGCGAAGCAATTGGGCACGGGGTTGGAAGCCTCTCGGGAGCGAAGGGGTCTTCCAGGACACCGGGGGCGGGCAAGATGCCCGCACTCCCAGAAGTTCGAGTTCGCCAGAGAGTTGAGATGGAGGAGAGGCCAGGGGAAGAGCGCCGAATTTCTCGTAGATGAGCTTCTGAACGAAGGCAGCCGCCTCGGTCTTGCGCTCCCGCTGGGGATTCAAGCCCGAGTTCAACTTTTCCAGAGATCCGAAACCGAGTTGACATCGAACGCGCGATCGATCCAGGTTTGAAGTTGAGTCGCATCAGAAGAGGCAAGGATCCGAGCAGTGTCCTCTTCGGCCAGAACCAGGCCACGTTTCTCGAGGATCTTGAGAAGTGCGATTTGCAGCCCTTCCTGCCGGCCCTTAAGTTCGCCTTCTAGCAGGCCTTTCCGTTCCCCTTCTAGCAGGCCTTTCTGTTCGCCTTCTGCCAGGGCTTCGGCGTGCCAACGGCGAAACGTTTCGCTTTTGTATTCCTGTTTTTCCATTAGCGATGCCTCCAATCTCTTCCGAAGGCTCTGGTCTATTGCGGCCAGGATCCCGTCAAGCTGCCCCTGAATCAGGGCGTCATCCCTGTACCCTGTTATCGTAACCCTGACAGCTTCCGTGGTCCCACCGGGATCTCCGCGGCGGAGATAAGAACAGGCTCGAAGCGGTGCGCCGTCCCCAGCGGTCCTTTCTTCTCAACCGATGAGCGCAGGATCCACCTGGACACGGCCGAACTCAGGGCCAAGACGAGAAGGTCCCCCTCTACGTGATACTTGCTCCGCAGAATTTCGAACGAGAGCGGCCAGCTGTAGAGCTTCTCAGGGTCATCTTCCCGTTGAATTTCCAGAATCAGGAAGCCTGAGGGGCTCTCCTTGCTTCCCATGAAGTAGACCCGGTCCAGACGGCGTTCGAGAGAAGGGACAATGGACTCGTTTTCCGGGAAGGGAACGAGCGGCAGGGGAATCTCTTTGTGAAGTGCGACGGAGACAAGGTCGGCCAGGGCTTCGGGGTGCTGACCGAAGAGTTCCACCAGTACATCATGAGCGGCGGAAGGCATCAGCGGTTCGCGCCAGGAGCGCGCTCGGTATCCACGAACTCAGCGTTCATGGGCTTCATCCCGGTCGAACCGATACTGGCTCCACCCGCTACGATTTACCGGGACATTCTGAAAATCTGGGATCGGCATGCTTCGTTACGCCCTCACGAGCCGCGTTTCACCCAGCAACCAGAAGCTTGGCGCTTTCCGCGACTTCCGCCGTCGAGCCCCGGACCACCTTCTCGAGCGCGGACCCGTAGAGCGCCTCGGCCACGTCTCCGGAATCCGCGTCAACTCCGCCAACAACTTTCGGGATGTTCACGCGGGGCGAGGAGAGATTTTGGCGCATCGCTTCAAGCCATCAAGGTTAACTTTTAAAGAGTTCCGAAATGGTGCTGATGTCGAACGCGCGATCAATCCAGTTCTGAAGCTGCGTGAGGTCCGCGGAGGCCAGAATCCGTGACGTGTCCTCCTCTGACAGCACCAGTCCCCGTTTCTGAAGAACCTTGATCAGTGCGATTTGGAGCCCATCCAGGCGCCCCTTCTGCTCGCCCTCTTGCCGGCCCTCTTGCCGGCCCTCTTGCCAGCCTTCTTGCCGGCCTTCTTGCCGGCCTTCTTGCCGGCCTTCTTGCCGGCCTTCCGCCAGGGCTTCGGCATGCCAGCGGCGGAATGTCTCGCTCTTGTATTCCTGTTTTTCCATCAGCCATTCCTCCAACTTCTTCCGCAGGCTCTGGTTGACCGCGGCCAGGATCCAATCAAGCTGCGCCTGAATCAGGCTCCCTTCCGTGTATCCCGCTATCGTAACTCTGATAGCTTCCCTGGTCACTTCTTCCGCATCGGGAAGTTCCGCGTGCGCGGCGACCGCCACCAGCGCCAGGGCAGGTCTGGCCAGGTCGAGTAAGAGGTGCGCGGGGATGTCCGCTGCAGGGATAAGAACAGGCTCGAAGCGATGCACTGTTCCAAGAGGTCCCTTTTTCTCGGCGGTCGAGCGGAGCACCCATCGGCACACAGCCGAGCTGAGGGCCAGGACGAGCAGATCGCCCTCCACGCGATACTTGCTGCGCAGAATCTCGAATGAGAGCGGCCAGCTATAGAGCTTTTCCGCATCACTTTCCCGCTGAATTTCCAGGATCAGGAAACCTGAAGGCTCCTCCTTACTCCCCATGAAGTAGACGCGGTCGAGGCGGCGTTCGAGGGAGGGAACGATGGTTTCATTTTCGGGGAAGGGAACGAGCGGAAGGGGAATCTTCTTGTGAAGGGCAATCGCGACGAGGTCGGCCAGGGCTTCGGGGTGCTCGCCGAAAAGTTCCACCAGGACATCATGAGCGGCTGAAGGCATCAGGCTTTCACCTCGGGAACGTGATTGCCCGCGCGCGGCCTCCGGCCCCTTGGGTGGCAGGAGCGGCTGCGGCACCTTGTCTCATGCGTGTCGCCCCCCGGCACTTCCGATGAGCGCGCCGTGGCACGAAACGGGCACCGAGAGGCTGTTGCGAGTGATGGTAGCACATCCAATGCTGAGCTGAGAGCAGTACCCCAGCAAGCACCGCTTCTTGAGTCCGGGACCTGAGAACACGTCCCCCCGAAATATCGTCGTGTGGTGCCAGCCCGGCGTAGCCGAGACCACTGCCTCCCACGACAGCGGATCTCGAGGCGTTCTTTAGCGTTCATCAGTCGTCTTTATTGGAGAGGTCAAGCCGCGATTCGGTTCGGGGTTGGATGAGAACCGAGGAGGGTGCGGCCACTCCTACCGCTTTGCCTGCAACCAGGTTCCCAGGTCGCCTGGGCTCGTGAAATCGAGCAGAGCCTCACCGAGGTCTTCCAACGAGGAAAGCGGAAGCGCGGAAATTTCTGCTTCCAGAGGCTGCGGGAGCCCGCCCAACCTCTTCCGAAGCAGTTTCACGATGAGTTCCGCTTCTGACCGGCGTCCCTTTTCCATCCCTTTTTCGATCCCTTCTTCCATCCAGCTCGTGACTATTTCCATGATGGTCTCCTTTTCTGATGCCCCCATCGCCCCGATTTCTTTCCTGAAGAGTGTCTCCTCCTTTGCATTCAGTCTCAAGTACGTATCCACGAATCCAGAGATCAGTCTCATGCGTGCTGGGTCCAGCTTGAGTGTGGCCAGGAGTCGCAAACACTCCGCCTTCACCTTCGGCCTCTCCGAAACCGCAAACGCCATCTTGGCCATCAGGGCCGCGTGACATCCGTGAAGATTTCCTTGTCGAGTAACGTCAGCGAGTCTGCTTCGATAGAGGAAGTCACCTCTGGAAAGAAAAGATCGAGAAACTCCAGGAAAAACGTTGACAGGAGTTCCTTGAACAGCCTGTCGTGGTCGATCTTTGAAGAACTCTTCATGCGGTTTTACAGGCCAAGCAGAAAGGACGCAAGAACGGCCGAGGAAGTCGTAGGGCGAGCGGCGAGATGATACGTACCACCATTGAAGAGACCCCACCCGGCGTTCACACGCCTGCCCTCCCCTTGCCAGGAGAGGGCACCGGGAAAGAAAGGGAAAGCGGGTCCCTCAGAGGCGGCACGTTATTTTTTGCCGCTCGCCTAGTCTGTCCGATCACTCATGCTTCGCCAACACAGCCACGAGCGCATCGCGAACTCCTAAGGCCGAGGCCCAGTGTAGGAGGTAGTCGCGATCAAGCTCGCCACCCTGGCTCCGAACGACGGAAGCCACGTCTCGGATCTGCCTTTCCGACCCGCTCGCCGCGGCCCACCGGAGCTTTGAGAGGATCGATCCTTCCGGAGAGATCAGGAACGCCTTGATCGCAAAGAACTCGACCGCACGTCTGCGCTGAAACTCCAATTGATCGAACGGGTCAGCTGCCAGAAAGATGAGATCTGCCTTCCAGCCAGACGCCAGATCGATGACATTGAACATCCCGCGTTCTCGAAAGGGAGCAGCTCTTTTTCGTTTCCGATAAGTAACTGAAAATAGGTTTGTTATCGT
>JADHED010000109.1_pt1 | contig 113724 bp, 104 predicted proteins | sample 8952041 | NCBI WGS metagenome assembly JADHED01 (sample SAMN16124423, study PRJNA663239) | bioreactor sludge metagenome | isolation source: sludge (control) | place: India:Bengaluru | collected 2018-09-08 | reverse complement strand
TCGACCAGTTGATGGCGTTGACGAAGATGCCGAGCGGGTTCTTGCGCAGGGCATCGGCGGTGCTCGGGGTCTGAACGACGATCGTCAGGATCGCCGTCCAGCGACTTGTCTCGGCAAGGCTGCCATCGCGATAGCGGCGTTCGACCCAAGCTACGCGGAAGCTCGTCGGCGAGGCGCGGATGACGCTGGTCACGTCAACACCGACCTGTTCCCGCCCGATCAGCGCGAACGGATCGTTGGTGCGGGCATAGTCGTTCAACGCCAGCGCACCCTTGTCTGTCGCAAAATCATAGGCGCGCAGCCAGTTCTGCCGGACGATGATGGGATCGTCGGGGACAGCCCGAACTTGCTCGATGAACCGGGCCAAATGGAACGCGACCTGCGGGTCCGAAGGCATATAATCGACATTGGCAGGTGCTATGGCCTGCGCTTCGCCAAGCTTGTCAACCGCGACTACCCAGGGAATGATCGAGCCGCGCGCGCCCTGCCAGATGATACCACCGGTCAACAGCGCCGAGAGGCCAAGCGCCCCGAAAAAGGCATATCGCCAGCTCCTTGCCTGAACGCGGGCCGAGCCGATGCGCTCGTCCCAGACCTGTGCGGCACGCTGGTAGGGCGTTTCCGGTTCCGGGGTCTTCCCGTAGCGGATGGAGGGGCGTCGAAACATGCGTCAGTCCTTTTGCGAAGTGTCGATGGAAGCGCCGCCGCCATGGCTGTCACCGGATTTGAGGGTGTGGGCAGCGATGGTTGCAGCGCCGGAGATCGCCTGCCGGCTCCTCATCGCCTTGGCCCATGCGGGTTGGCCTTGGTCGGGCGCCGCAGGCATTGAAGGCGACGCGCTGGATCCGTGCTGGGCTATGGCGGGTGTGATGGTGCCGCCGGTGTTGGTAATTGCAGCACGGCTGCCTTCGCGGAACGACTGTTTCATACCGTCGCCTGCCTTGCGCAGCGGCGAGGCTGCCGCACCAACGGCGGCATCGCCAATGGCAGCCATGCCCGAACCGACCGCAGATGCGCCCGATTTGCCTGCGGAGCCGAGCGCATAGGCCATTGTCGCACCGCCAGCGGTACGCGAAGTTCCGTGCGCAACGCTGAACGCAGCACTGGCGACAGCGCCGCCTGCCATACGCCCACTGGCAAACGCACCTGCAGCAGAACCGCCAGCGAGCACCGCTGTTCCTGCGGCGGCACCGGCACCAAGCTGCGGCCCACCCGAGACGATGCCATTGGCAATGCCGGGCCCAAAAATGCCCAGCCCGAGCAAGGTAAGGCTTGCGAGCACGATCGACAATGCGTCCTCGATCGTGGGTTCGCCTGTGATCGCCGAAGTGAACTCGGAGAAGATGGTCGAGCCGATGCCGACGATGACCGCAAGCACCAGCACCTTGATACCCGAGGACATGACATTGCCGAGCACGCGTTCGGCCATGAATGCGGTCTTGCCAAACAGCCCGAACGGGATAAGCACGAACCCGCAAAGCGTGGTCAGCTTGAACTCGATGAGCGTCACGAACAGCTGGATCGACAGAATGAAGAAGGCGATGATGACGATCGCCCAGGCGACAAGCAGGACGATGATCTGAACGAAATTCTCGAAGAAACTCACATAGCCCATGAGTTCGGAAATCGCCTCGATCAGCGGCTGCGCTGCATCAATCCCGACCTGCGCGACACGGCCCGGTTGAAGCAGTTCGGCGACTGCAAAGCCTGTCCCGCTGGCCTTGAGGCCGAGCCCCGCAAAGCTCTCAAAGACAATGCGTGCGAGATTGTTCCAGTTGCCGATGATGTAGGCAAAGATGCCGACGAACAGCGTCTTCTTGACCAGACGCGCCAGCACATCATCGGCCTCGCCCCAAGCCCAGAACAAAGCGGCCAGCGTCACGTCGATCACGATGAGCGTCGTTGCAATGAATGCAACTTCGCCCGAGAGCAGCCCGAACCCGCTGTCGATATAGCGCGAGAAAATGTCGAGGAAACGGTCGACGACGCCGGTACCACCCATGGTCAGGGTTCCTTTGTCATGACGAGTGCAGTCGGCGGGCTCGTGCCAGGCTTGTTCTCGGTTCCCAGAAACCGCCGCCGCTTCTCGGCCCAGGCCGCATGACAATCGGGCCAGGACAGCGCATTCTCGCCGATCGCCGCGCAGATTCTGAGCTGTTCAGCGAGCGGGTCGCCATCGGGCTGCCAGACCATTCCGGATTCAACGGCAGGCACAGGTGGCTCTTCGCGCAAGGACAATAAGGTCATGGTGATCGCAATGGCGACGAATACGGCGACACCGACCCGGACGAAGAGCTTCCTGTCCATGGCATCAGTCCCAGAACATTTTGGTCGAGCTTGGCACATAACCCCGGCGGGTGCCGAGGAACCGCCGCATCTGTTCGCGCGCCTGGGCTTTGGCAGCTGCGGAACTGGCCGCATCAAGTGATTGGGCACGGCCCAATGCCGCAACCGTCGCGGTCAGGTCGGCGAGCTGCTGCGCCTGAAGGGCCAGCAGCTGATTTCCAGCTTGTGCCGCCTGCAGCGCGCCGGTGGCCGACTGGCTGGCAGTCACAAGGCGGTTTACTGAAGTCCGCGTGACGTCGATATTGCCAACCGCACCGGCCTGGACCTTGAGGGCGTCTTCGAATGCGGCGACGCTGCCGCGCCAGCGCTCTTCCGCGCCTGAAACTAGGTCGCGCTGCGAGGCGGTGAGATCGATATCCTTGTAAACCCTTTTATAATCGCGTTCGATTGTCTGAACATCATAGGCTATCCCCTGCGCCTGTTTGAGCAGTGCCTGGGTCTGCACGATTTGCTGCTGGAGCGGCTCGAGCACCGAGAGTGGCAAGCTTTCAAGATTGCGCGCCTCGTTGATGAGCGAGGTCGCTTGGTTCTGCAGCTGTCGGATCTGGTTGTTGATCTGTTCGAGTGTGCGCGCTGCGGTCAGAATGTTCTGCGAATAATTGCGCGGATCGTGCACGATCCCGCCAATCTGCGCGGCTGCCGGGGTCGGCAGGATCGCGCTCAACGGTAGCGACAGGATCGCGGCGCTGGCCACCAGCATAGGACGAAAAAAGGGGTAGATCATGGGCATTACTCCTTGGGTTGGACTGGTTGGGAGGGGGGAATGGGATCGGCGGCCGGAAGCATATCGGCGGCCCAGCCAAGGCCGCGATGGCGCAGCCAGCGTGCAGCGAAGTCGGCGCTGCCATGCGCGTCTGTGATTTCGGCAATTGCCAGCTGATCGGTCTTCGTTGAGGCAGCTGTGAAGGCGAGCGCGACCTCGCCGAGGCCAAGCTCAAACAAACGGTTGCCGCGTGCGGACTGGTAGTAATAATCGCGTTTGGGCGTCGCCCGCGCAACGATCTCGATCTGCCGGTCGTTCAATCCAAAGCGGCGATATATGCCCAGAATCTGCGGCTCGAGTGCGCGCTCATTTGGCAGGAAGATGCGGGTCGGGCAGCTTTCGATGATCGCAGGTGCAATGGCCGATGTTTCGATATCCGCAAGGCTCTGGGTCGCAAATACCACGCTCGCATTCTTCTTGCGCAGCGTCTTCAGCCATTCGCGCAGTTGGGCTGCAAAGGCTGGGCAATCGAGCACCAGCCAGCCCTCGTCGATGATGATCATTGTCGGTGAACCGTCGAGCCGGCCTTCGATGCGGTGGAACAGGTAAGAGAGCACGGCAGGCGCCGCCGCTGATCCGGTTAGCCCTTCGGTTTCGAAAGCCTGAAAATTTGTTTCACCCAGATGTTCGACCTCGGCATCGAGCAGCCGTCCGAACGGTCCACCGATGCAATAGGGTGCCAGCGCCTGCTTCAAGGCCAGCGATTGGAGCAGCACGGCGAGCCCGGTCAGCGTCCGTTCGGCGACCGGTGCGGTGGCAAGCGAGCTAAGCGCCGACCAGAGATGTTCCTTGATGACCGGATCCACCATCACACCTTCGGAAGCAAAAATTGCGTACAACCATTCGGCTGCCCAGTTGCGCTCGGCAGGTTCGTCGATCCGTGCCAGCGGTTGGAGAAGAACGGCACCCACACCGTCGTCGGAGAGGCTGGTTCCAAGATCCTGCCAGTCGCCGCAGCAGGCAAGCGCCGCCGCTCGGATCGAGCCACCAAAGTCAAAGGCGAAGACCTGCGCGCGTTCGTAGCGCCGGAATTGCAATGCCATCAACGCTAGCAGAACAGACTTTCCGGCTCCCGTTGGCCCAACTACAGCCAGATGGCCCACATCGCCGACATGGAGCGAAAACCGGAACGGGGTTGAGCCTTCGGTCCGCGCATAGAATAATGGGGCGGCAGCGAAGTGTTCGTCCCGTTCCGGTCCGGCCCACACCGCTGACAGCGGGATCATGTGGGCAAGGTTGAGCGTGGAGATCGGCGGCTGCCGGACATTGGCATAGACATGGCCGGGTAATGAACCAAGCCAGGCCTCGACGGCGTTCATGCCTTCGACTATCACCGTGAAATCTCGGCCCTGGATGACCTTCTCGACCAGACGCAGCTTTTCCGCTGCGAGCGCCGGGTCTTCATCCCACACCGTGACCGTCGCGGTGACATAAGCCTGACCAACAAAATCCGACCCGAGTTCCTGCAGCGCTGCATCGGCATCGGCGGCCTTGTTCGAGGCATCGCTGTCGAGCAGCGTCGACGCCTCGTTGGTCATCACCTCCTTGAGGATCGCCGCAACCGATTTGCGCTTGGCAAACCATTGCCGCCGGATCTTGGTTGTCAGTTTGGTCGCATCGGACTTGTCGAGCATGATCGCGCGGGTCGACCAGCGATATGTGAAGGCGAGCCGGTTGAGTTCGTCGAGCAGCCCCGGAAAAGTCGCGCTGGGAAAGCCTATAACCGTGAGCGTGCGCAGATGCGCATGGCCCAAGCGCGGTTCGAGGCCGCCGGTCAGCGGTTCGTCGGCAAGCAACGCATCGAGATGCATTGGTGTTTCGGGAACGCGGACCCGGTACGACCGCGTGGAGACGCAGCTGTGCAGATAGGTTAGCGTCTCGCCATCATCGAGCCAGGCGACTTCGGGCAAGAACCCTTCGACCAGACGCAGCAACCGGTCGGTCCGGTCGATAAAGCTATCGAGCAGTTCACGAGGGTTGACGCCCTTTTCGGCCTTGCCTTCGTAGAGCCAGCTTTCTGCGCGCGCTGCATCTTCGGCTGGCGGCATCCACAGCAGCGTCAGAAAATAGCCGCTCTCGAAATGCGCACCTTCCTCGGCAAACTGAGCTGCGCGTTCGCGCTCGACCAGTTCTGAAGCCGGATCGGGAAATATGCTTTCGGGGTAGTCCTGTGCCGGACGGCGCACCGCTTCGATGAAGATCGCCCATCCCGAACCGAGCCGCCGTAATGCGCTGTTCAAACGTGCGGTAGTGGCGATGAGTTCGGCGGGCGTCGCACTGTCGAGGTCGGGACCGCGAAAACGCGCCGAGCGCTGCAAGCTCCCGTCCTTGTTCAATACCACGCTCGGCGCAACGAGTGCTGCCCAAGGTAGAAAGTCAGCAAGCCGGTCGGCCTTGTTCCTATATTCGCGAAGTGAAAGCATTGGCTCAGACCCTTAGCCAATTGGGGAAGCGCAGATGCCGCCGCGCGACATCGACGAACTGCGGATCGCGCCGCGCTGCCCAGACCGAGACAATATGGCCAAGCGCAAATATGACGATGCCGGCGATCCAAAGGCGCAGGCCAAGCCCGACAGCGGCAGCCAGCGTCGCATTGGCGATCGCAAGGCCCCGCGGTGCGCCGCCGAGCAGGATCTGCTCGGTCAGCGCACGGTGAACGGGTACAACGTATCCGGGAACAACTTCGGGCGGGGTTCCGTTCATCAGACCAGCGCTCCGCCGCCGAACGAGAAGAAGGACAGGAAGAAGGACGAGGCAGCAAAGGCGATGGAAAGGCCGAAAACGATCTGGATCATCCTTCGTGCGCCTCCGGAAGTATCTCCAAAGGCGAGTGCCAAGCCGGTGGCAATGATGATCATGACCGCGATGATCTTGGCAACCGGTCCCTGGATGGATTCCAGAATTGACTGCAACGGAGCCTCCCACGGCATTGACGAGCCGGCCGCATGCGCAGGCGCAGAGAGGGTAAGAGCGACGAAGCTGCCGAGCATGGCAGTGGACATGTGGGCCCGGATGCGCGAAAGGAACTGGGTCACGAAAACTCTCCTTGAGGCTGGGGGGTGATGGGATGGATGCAATAATCGCCTTGGCTATCGAGCCCGGTGACCTTGGCGAGTTCGGCGATCCGTCGCCCGGTGCCATCGCGAACCAGCACGGCGATGATGTCGATGGTTTCTGCAATGAGTGCGCGCGGCACGGTGACCACGCTTTCCTGGATCAGCTGCTCCATGCGCCGCAATGTACCAAGTGCAGATCCGGCATGGATCGTTCCGACCCCGCCAGGATGGCCGGTGCCCCAGGCTTTCAGCAGGTCGAGCGCTTCGCTCCCGCGCACCTCGCCGATTGGAATGCGGTCAGGCCGCAGCCGCAGCGCGGAGCGGACCAGGTCGGCGAGGGTCGCAACTCCGTCCTTGGTGCGCAGTGAAACGAGGTTGCGCGCTTCGCATTGCAACTCGCGCGTGTCTTCGATCAGGACCACACGGTCATATGTCTTGGCGACTTCGGCCAGTAGCGCGTTGGTAAGAGTGGTTTTGCCGCTCGATGTGCCGCCCGCAACCAGGATGTTCTTGCGGGCCGCGACGGCAGCTCTCAGCACCTCAGCCTGCCAGCTGGGCATGATCTGCGCCGCTACATAATCGGCAAGCGTGAACACCGCGACGGCAGGTTTGCGGATCGCAAAACTCGGCGCGGCCACGACCGGTGGCAACAGCCCTTCAAACCGTTCCCCTGTTTCGGGAAGTTCGGCCGAAACGCGTGGCGCTCCATAATGAACCTCGGCTCCGACATGATGCGCCACAAGACGAATGATCCGCTCGCCATCGGCTGCGGGCATTTCCTTCCCCGTATCGGCAAGGCCGGTGCCAAGCCGGTCGATCCAGAGCCGACCGTCGGGATTAAGCATCACCTCGATGACCGAGGGATCCTCGAGCCAGACAGCAACTTCAGGTCCAAGCGCTGTGCGCAACATGCGCGCACCACGCGATGCGCATTCGGTTCGAAGTGGAATGACGCTCATCTTTGGCCTCTTGGAAGCAAGGCTGCCGACTGCCGACAGGTTGCGAGGCGAGTTAGAAAGACATCGAAACGGGTCCGCGCAACAACAACTTTCTGCGAGCGCACGATAGCGAAGAGTTGCGAAAGTCCGGCGGTTGGGTTGGTTGCTGAACGCCTGCTACGCCTTAATCAACGGGCGTGTTTTTATTTCGGGGTGGCGTCGCAGGGAATCACGAAGGCAGCAACCGGCTCAGCCTGGCAACTGCTTCTGCTGCCTTCTCGAAGGACGGTGTATCGTCTGAACCTGCAAAGGTCATGGCGAGCACAAAGGTTTCATAGTCTGCCTTGAGTGCCTGGTCGGAATGAAGGATGTCATTCATCCTGGCCAGGCGTTCTGCGGGCGAGATGTCCGTTAGCTGGCCCTGACCGCGATTACTGTCGGCCAACATGACTTCCGCCAGCAGTTCAGGAAATGTTGCATCTTGTTCAACGACAGGCGCAAGCTTGGCCAGGTCATGGACATGCCTGATGATAGCGGGATCGTCATTGGGGTGGTTTCGGTCGCGGACAATCGAACGCCAAGCAAATGCACTCAATTTGTCGGCTGCGGTTTCGACTGGATCAATACAAGCGAGGCTCGTCACTTCAGGCTTTTCTCCACGTTCAACTGACACGAATGACTGAACCGATTTGGCAAGTGTTGGCAGTTTTGGAGGCTTTGCGGATATTTCGGCTAGAATATGCGGCCGCAGCGCAAGATGCATGGAATCTGCTTCGATCACAGACGGATATTTCATGGTTATAACCATGAACCCATTTTGGTCATGCGCCTGAACACCGAGAATTTCAAAACCGCCCGAGACCCATGCATCTACAATCTCTCTCTTGTACCCGCTGAGGATGGCCTTTCGCTGACTTCCCGACTTGCCGATAAAAGCATCCGACAGGTGAAGTTTGAAATCCATATCTTCGGAGAAGCGCTTGATTAGCTTATGTGCCTTCAACAAGGCGGTGCCGCCTGAAAATACGGGCGTGATATCCTCTGCCGCACAATTTACGAGAATCCGGATGGCTTCGACGACATAAAAATCCTTCTCGATGAAGGATTCGTCAACACCGAGCGCGCCTGCAATTTTGCCGAGAAGTAATTTATCTGGCGCGTTCGAAAACGACATATTTGCCATCATATCCTATCCGGCGACGCGGCATTTTATTGACGGCTATTGTGCGGCCAGAAGGCACCTGGGTGGTTCCGCCCTGATTATATTTTTTCTCGAGGCTGGACGATGAGACCTTGTAGCCGAGACGTTGAAGAGCTTCGAAAGCAAGGGTCTTTATTCCAACCAGAGGCGCAGGCTTTCCGGTAATTTTCGAGAACTCCGCCTTGGCATAAACGCCTTGGCTGATCTGGATAAGCCGACCGCTTGCCGTTTTTCTTTTCAGTGCCCGGCCGACGGCATCATAGCTGCCGAAATCCTTGAAATTTTCACGAGTGAATATGTTTCGTCTGGACCGGGAAATCCTGCGCTCGATCCTGTCCTCAATAGTGTCGGCGGACACTGAATTCGCGTTTACCGCGCGTTTGTATACTCCGCGCCCAACGCGGACGAGTTTGCGCTGCCTGACCAGCATGCTGAGGGCGCGGCCCACTGAATCATAATTGGCACCGAGCGCGAGACTGGCTCGATCAACGGCGACACCCTCGGGAATGCGCTCCAATATCTGTGTTGCCAAGTCCGACATAACCACTCACAATACGACGTTTCCGACATAACTATGCGACCTTGCTGTCAATTTCAAGTTAATTGCAAAATACGACGTTTCCGGCAAATATGATCCCAAAAACCATATGATAATTCTTGCCAATTGAGCAATAAGACTCCACCATATCTTCCATAATGCGCACAGATCTCGATCATCTCCCAGCGGCCAAGCAGCGTGAGCTTGAACGCGTTCGCGCGATCATTTTCGAAGAGTTCGAGGATGCGCTGATTCTCGCCAAGCATGAATGGAAAAAGAAGGGCCGGATCGAGAAGATCATTCTCTACGGCAGCTATGCCAGAGGTGGCTGGGTCGACGAACCGCATACCGCCAAGGGCTATCGCTCGGACTTTGATATTCTAATTATCGTCAACGACAAAAGGCTGACCGACAAGGTCGATTATTGGCTCAAACTCGACGCGCGGCTGATGCGCGAGCTTGCCATCGACAAGACGCTGAGGACACCGGTAAACTTCATCGTCCACACGCTTCAGGAAGTGAACGATGGTCTCGCGCATGGGCGTTACTTCTTCATGGACGTCGCCAAGGATGGCATCGCGCTCTACGAAGCGGACGACCGGCCGCTCCATACGCCCAAGCCCAAGACGCCCCAACAGGCACTCACAATGGCCAAGGAGTATTTTGACGAGTGGTTTCCGAGCTCTGCCGCGTTGAAAGAGGGGGCCGATTTCTATATTTCGAAGGGACGACTAAAAGAAGCTGCGTTTTCACTCCATCAGTCAACTGAACGATTGTATCATTGCGTTCTGCTAGTCTGCACTTTTTACACGCCGCATGTTCATAATCTCGGTTTCCTGCGTACACAGGCCGAGCGCATCGACATGCGACTGGTAGATGCTTGGCCGCGTGAGACGCGCGCCGACCGGGCCAAGTTCGAAAAGCTTAAAGAAGCATATGTGAAAGCGCGTTACTCAAAGCACTATCGGATTAGCGCAGAAGAGCTTGCTTGGCTGGGATCATGTGTTGAAGAACTTGGTCGCGTAGTACATTTACTTTGCTCCGAGTACATCGCTGCGCTTGACGCTTCGGTGCAGGATCAGCAAAAGTAGAGCATGCAATCATTACCGCGTTATCTGTAAGGTTAGAAATTGCCTACAACCTTCCTTTAAAGGCGTAAGAGCGATAAGTTGGTGTTCGGTCATACGGTGCCATGGTGACTGCTTTGTTGGACAGTGCTGACAGTCCGCTTTTGTGGCTCCAGTCATCCTAAGCTGCCCTCAAGTCAGTTATCTGACATTGATGCGTTGCTGGCGAAAGGCCCTCTATGAGAATCAGGAGCTAGGTAAAGACTTGAGCTGCTTGGACCAAAGCGTGGGCCTACCACTCCCAGAATAGGAAGGAGCTCTTTTTGGATTTTGGTTTGTAAACGGCGGCGATCGCACGTCGAGCAGAAGCATCTAGTGTCGGACTCGCAAACGCTTTTTCGCAGGCGGTGCGTCCGAAGCGCGAAACTAGCTCGTCTACCATATGTTTCAGCGATCTGCGGGAAGTTGCAATGCAAAGTGCTTCTGGTCTGATACCGCCTTTATGCCAATGCGCGATAACGGCCGAAGTGATTGTGCGCGAGGTCGACCATGAATGGAGAGAGCGATTGATGCCATTGGTTAGGTGTCGTTCCATCTCGAAGCCAAGCCGATGTCCGTCAACCACCTCATAAAGCGGATCAAAAACTCGCTTGGCCAAGGGAAGGCCTTCGTTGGCTGAGAGCGCAATGGTAGCAAGGAATCCGACAACAAGCGTTGCATGGCCAAAGTGTCCACTGCGAGCAGCGTTAGAGTGAAGAATTACGTCGTTCCACATTTTCGAGCTCTTCGGTGAGCCATTGACTTCCAGCTCGGCGCTGCACAACATTTCCAGTATAGTTGCATCAAGCGAAATCCGCTCGTCGGACAAAAGGCTTAATATGTGCCGATGTGCAACCAACCATTGCGCCAACTGCGGCCAAACATCAGCTCCTGTGTGGCGATACAACTCCAAAATCTCGGTGGCATCTGCGGGAGGCGCAGTTTGGAGAATTGCAGCACAAAGCTCGGGTCCAAAGGGCGACGCGAATAAGCTTTGTGCACGGGTTAGCGGCATATTCAAGCGAGCGCTGCGGATGATAGCGGCGCGATCGGCATCTTGGGGCGGCCAGAATGCCAGTTCATCCGCAAGGTCGGGTCGTTCCTTGATCAGCTGCGCTTGGTTGTGGAGCTGTGCCGATGCGGCTGCCAGTTGATCGCTATCAGCCAGGTCGACAATCGTTGAGAATACCAGATCGCCAAATTGGTGCTCCGTGCTGGGCTGGCATACCGTCAGGAGTTGAGCGATCTCTGATGCTTCACGCTTAGCGAGCGGGGCGACGATTTTGGTCAAGCTGCCTTGTACTGGTTCGTTCTTGAACTCTGAAACAACAGTCAGCAAATGCTCCATATCCTCGGCTCGCATGAGTTCTTCAGCAAGCGTGTCACGAACGAGGCGCTGAAAGGGCCCGAGCTCGCTCAAGAGTTTGACATTCCTGACTTTGGACTTTGCCGAAATGTCACTTGCTTCAAGAAGAAGACTTGCGACCTTTGGTGCCAGTCGCCGCGCATTGGGTGCTTCGATCACATAGCGGCCGAGCAGGTCACGAAGTTTGGTTGGCCCAGGCTGCCACAAGTCTTGCATCAGGAGCGCGATACCAGGATCAGTTTCGCCCGTGGAGCCTTTTGCAATATTCTCGTACTGGTCAGTATGGAACTGCAAGCTGCAACTGGTGCCGAAATTTACGCTCTTAGACGTAGGTCCAGTCAGAAACGCGAAGTCCCGCCGGAGCGACGGCCACATTTGTCTCCACACTGCAATAGCAAGGTCTTCATCGAATTCAGGAATAGTTGGGAGGACGATCTTATCCAGCGCATCCTCACCATATAGCGATGTCAAGGCGGCAACTACTCGAGGATCCGCATCGGCTCTGTGGATCAATTTGACGGGCAAGCTGTCTACGTCAAGTCGCACTTGATCGGCATAATTCTCGTACGATACGACGTCTGGGTAACGGAATAGGCTAAGCAATTGACTGAGATCGTCAAGAAAACTGAGTGTCTTGAAATCGAGAAGAAGGCTATGGGTCCAAACGCTGCCCGGACGTTGATTTGGCCCAGCAAGCCAGGTTCTTGCCAAAACGTGACGTTGCGCCCTTTTGAGGGGATAGGCGGTCAAATAGCCATTGGCCGGGCTTTTTCCACGCGCTACCAAGAGATCGCTCAAATCCAGCATCGCACTACGGGATTCGGGATCCAGGCTGATCGAAGAAGCCAGTTCCCGGTGTCCCTGCGAATAGCCATGTAGAGTTTGATCGATGAGGAACGAATAGCTGTTCATGATGCCGAATCTTGCAACGGTTCCATGAGCCAAAGCAGCGGTGCGGCAAGATCGTGTTGCGATGCGCCGTGACCAACCACCTGAATCCGCTCGGAGGCCTTGGCAAGCGCGGTGAGACGCGCCTTGTCATGCGGAAGGCTACCGCCCTGGGCGCTCACGCCGTAGGTCCTGAAGCTCCAAAGATCAGAATTGTGAGACAAAAATTGGTGCAGCATGGTGCGATTCTGGGCCAACCAAGCCTCGGGGTCGCTCGAATGGCCGCTGTCGACCACATCCCAGGCCGAAGCGACGATCGCCAGTCTTCGTGGCTTTGACCTAAGCGGCCGCCTGTTAATCAATTGGAGAAATTCGACGATTTTGACTTCTTCGGGCATCTGTCGCGCGTCGAATGGTTTGGGCTGTGTAGTCGAGCTTGCATCCGCAAGAGGCAGGATGTCTGACAGGTCAGAAATCAGAAGTGTATCGTTGGCCTTGTTGGCATTGGTAAACAGCATCAGGCCTTCAGCCTGTTCTGCCAACTCGACAATCTCTTTTGCACATGAGCCCATTACTGCGGGCTGTTCAAAAGCCTCGCCTCTAAGGTCGGGTACCGTTAGCCTTTTGATCTGCCCGCTGGACACTTGGCGTACCGTCAACTCAACCCATGCTTCCGACGACGTCTGGGTTCGTTCGACCGGCTGACATTGAATCCAATCGCGTTCAAGGCGGTTGATATGGGCGTTGTCACTCGCCAGTTCGACCAGCTCAAGGCCGCACGGAACGTCGTTGGCAAGTATGAGATGGCGAAGCGCGGCGATGTACGTCGACTTCCCGGATGCAGGCATTCCGGCAAACAAAATGCGATTGGCCAAGATCGGGTTGGTCATGCGCCTGCGCCTATCCGGTCAACGAGCCGGTCGAGGATCGACGGATTTGCCGGTGTGGGGAAGTTGAGCTTGAATCTGGCGTCCGCTTCGGGTGCCCAGAGCCCGGCGACCAAATCCGCCAGACCAATACCGATCTCGGTCGTTCCGGGTTTGACCCGCGATGCGACAAAATGAACGGCAAAGCCACTATCAGAGCCCGAACGCGAGTCGAGATCATGCTTCAATGCCGTCACCCGATCACGTATGCGAGATTCTGTCTCCGGGTCCGAAAGAAGGTCGAACTTTGTTGCGACGAGCGCCAGCGACTTTCCAGCCAAAAGTCCGGCTGCCTTCAGGCCCATTACCAGCTGCCTCAAATGCGAAACGAGCAAGTCTGGAGTGCTCGAAAGCTGCGCAAGGTCGACAACCAGCCACAATTGATCGGCGCGCTCAAGCTCGGCGAAACTGCAAAGATCAGCGGGTGTGTCCAAAGCCTTGTCAAAATGTTCCCCGGACCGGTCAGAGAACACCACATCACGGAGTCCGTGGGGGGTGCTCAGTTTCAAATGTGCGAAGCTGAGATGGGCCCAACGCTGGGTTCGTTCGGTATCCGGTTTCGGCGCGTCCGACGCCAGACGCGCCAGGTGGCAGCGCTCCTCAAGACCCCGTAATGTTTCCGAACCGGCAAAACCGTATTCATCAAGCATGCCGCGGTGCGCAAGTTCATAAATGGTCCCGATCAAAGTCGTCTTGCCGGCCGATGGTCCGGCGACGATCCCGACCAATGTGGCTCCGGTGGCGCGCAGCAGTCGGTCGCATGCTGCCGCGTCAAGACTGTCGCCTGGAGCTCCGGAAACGCTAACGCCGCTTGCATCCGCAACCTCGTCAATGACCGCCTGTTCGGTGCCTGAATGCCCCGGAATATCCGATGCCAGCGGCACCACATCTGGGCAATCGTCAAAACTCAGCTTGTTGATGCAGATACCGGACGCAGGTCCGCCGCATCCTTCAATCCGGCAAGTATAGCTGGCGGTGTCCATAGTCTAATCCAGCATACGCTGCGCGAGCTGCTCGTTGTAGATCTGGCTTGCCAGCGCAATTGGCCGGATCTTGGTCTTTGGATCGACTTTCGTGAGCCTTTTAAAGCGCGGCATCCAGTCATCGGCATCGTCGCTGATGGCGGCCAGTCCCATCGCAGTCGATAGGGGCAGAAGCCAGGCATCAGGAGATTCGGCGAAAGCGGCAAAATGGTCTTTGCGCCATACAATGTCGGTAGCCGTTGCAACCTGGGCCAAGCTCAAGTCCTTGCCGAGGTCATCACGACCGTCTTTGAGCACCATATCGGCCAGCGCCGGGGCCGCATGCAATCCGAGCGGGAGACTTGTCTTGGCTGCCAACTCCATACCTGCTCGCAGTGTGGCTTCCGGGGTGGCGAGTTCGCGAAAGGGCATTTTGACCGCATCGCACCAGCGCGCGCTGACCCACCAGTAGGTCCGCAATTCCTCTTCCAATCGGCGAACATAGGCGAGGATGTCATTTTCACCTTGCACCGCTGCTTTTGACCGGGACTCAGCATAGGACTGTAGAGCGGAAAGCGCTGGCCGCAAAAGCGAACCATCGACCGGTCCGCTCTCTGGGATGCCAGCGAACGCATCTGTATATGCCTTGCCCGCGACCAATTGGGAGCGATCTTTTGGTGGCGCTGCTGCCCTGCTTCGTCTGGTCGCCAGAAGCTCTTCTGCCTGACCCAGGAGCGTCGCGTTGTTCGTCGGCTTGCGCACGCCGCCAAAGGAAGCGGACGTAAGCAGCAAGGCAACTTCGTCACCGAAAGCCTCCGGAGTTTCCATTTCGAGCGCAAGTATCGAGCCACTCAAGAGCGCCGCTTCGGGTTCCTGGACGCGAACATCAAAGGTCGGATCGAGTTCCGAAAACAAGTCCTGGAGCGGAAGCGGTCCGTCGGCCTCAGCCAACCCAAACGCGGACCGCACCAGCGGAGCGATGTGCTCGCGCTTCAGGGCCTTCGATGCCGCTTCAACCCCTTTTCCGCGCGCCTCGATAAGCTCAGCGCTGGTCGACAAACCAAGCTTGCCATAGAGCACCCCCATTTGTGCGATTGCCCCGCTCATACCTTGCCTTCCATTTCTGTGATCAATGCTTCCAATTGATCAAGCGCGCCTGCATCGTTTGCCCGCACCAAGGCGATCTTGAAGCGCTCAACGTCTACGAGCTGACTGTCGGTTTCCTCAGCCAACTGCATCCGACCAACGATTTCGTTCTTAGCCGAAAGGGTAAGGCGGAAGAACCGAAAAACAAGTGCCCGGAAACTCGGCTTTTCTCCTGAACTCGATTCTTGCTCCTGCGCCATACGTGTATCTATAGCGTCGGTGGCTACCTTCTCCGCACTTTTTTCAGACTGTGCTTCCGGCGCAAATCCTTCCGGGAGATCGGGCAGTTCGACGCGGGCACGGTGAACAGGCCTTTGCTGACGGTCCTCGATTGCCCTGAAATGCCGCGTGTCGGCCTGCCATTCTCGCGCATGTATCTCGACCAGCATGCATCGCCTCTCTTCTGTTTCGATTGACACCTCGATGATGTTGTAACCGGGCTTCCAATGCGGCTCGCTGCGATGTGGATTGATTGAACCGGCATAGAGCTTCACCCAATCTTGCCCCAGCTGGAATCTCTGGTCGTGAACATGACCAAAAAGCTGGATCCGCGCATCGGCCTCTAAGGCGACTTCCGCATCACGCTTGTCGGCAAGCCAAGAGGGCGGGTGATGCGCGATCGTCATATATTCGACTGCCGGATGCCGCGGGAAGGTCCAGGCCCGCTCCCCAAGAAACAAGCGACCTTCACGATCCGACGGGCTGGATAGCAAGGCGGTGTTCAGCGCTCGCAAACGCAAAATCGATCCATCATTGAGCGTGAAGTCATGTTCCGGCGCAAAGTTCTCCTGATCGGCAAACACATTCGAGCCGTAGCGGACAGCAAAATCGTTGTAGGTGGCGAGCGGCGCGTAAAACTGCTTGCGAACCTCCGACTGGATCAAGAGTCGCTCGAGCTCGGCATCTTGCTGCCTGAATTCTTCGTGCGAGAGGACCTGGTTGTATCCCGCCAGCAAAAGCGGATTATTCTTAAGAACATCGCGATCGACGTCGTGATTTCCGGGGCAAATCCAAACCGAATCGAGGGCGCATCCGGCGGCTTCGGTCAGGGCGTCGAGCCATTGTGCCGCATCGTCATATTCCACTCTTTTTGCCGCATAGGCGATGTCGCCTGACACGAGTACAGCGTCGGCCACCCCAAGCTCCGCGCACATCGCTTTAACATCGGAAATAACTGCTGCGCGAAGTTCGCGATCAGGATCGTATCCATATTCAGCCGCTTTGTGACTGAAATGGATGTCGGAGAGGTGGACAAATCTTAGCTTATTGTTCGCGGTCATTTCTATCCTCAAATTCCGTTTTTGGGGATAACACGTTTGTTCTACCAGAGAAATTCAATTTCAGATAAGGTCTATTGCCAATTTTGGCACGTCCTCCAACTCAACAGGTTGATGAAACAGTCGTCGCTTCTAACAACCCGATCCAATTTCGATGACAGCGCCGATAGATTTGCGTCAAGGTCTGTGATGCTGCCGGACTGCGCTAAACGTACCGATCGAAGAGCGAAATGTGAATGGACGACCGCTTTCAAGGGGTGCGTTCGATCCGCTGAGTGGCTGAAATGTCAGCGGGTGCTGACAGAGTCATTGGTTCGCCCGAATGTCAGTTTTTCTAGCTCCGCTGTCCTGAACCGGACAGGCGGGAGACGGTAGATCCGCGGTCATCGTCTCCCCCGTTTTCGCTGACCAAGAATGACCAGTTTCAGCGAAACCGGTCATTCCCATACACCGCGATCGGCGGCTCTTTCATTTCTTTTTGGGCGACTTGCTAGATTTGCTGGGTTTGAGGGACGGTGTGTTACCTGGCGTGGTTTTGTTGTCACGGCGACGCTGATCGGGTTTCCCTGTTGATTTTGCTATCGGCTTGGGTCCTGGCTTAAGTGCCATGGGCGCTCTCCTTTTCTTGTTTAAAACCAATACTGCGCGCAACTTTGCCTATGCTTTAGCGCGTATAGGTATTACCTAACAATCCGCACGATTTAAGAATGAAGTCAAGGCTGGATGCCTTTCCCAGCCGACTAGCAATCATAGCAGCAGGTGAGAAAGGATTACAGGTAGAGATGCGGCGATCATCCTATGCGCTTCAATTAGCGCGCGCAAATCTCGTTAGAGGAAGCCAGAGCGTAATTGCAAAAGTCGGCTTTTGCAGACTTCTGAGAGAAACCGTCCAGTCCGAGATCCGTCCCATCCGAGCCTAGTGCCATGCCAATCGCGGGCATGAACGAACGGCAGCTAACGGTTATCCCTTTGACCGAAACTAACGACTGGAATGTTGGCGGGAACAGCCATTGCCGGGCTGGGTGTCTTGAACGTCGGCTTTCTGCGCTTTTGCCCTGAAAGCCGGCTTTCCGGACACGACAACCTTGCGGACGTTCGCAAATCTCGTACACTGGGGCGGTGCGAGGGTTCCCGCCTCTATTAGTCATCCTTGTCCCGCTGCTGGCTGCAAGCTGCAGTGGGGGGACCGGTCATGCTAATAACCCTCGACCATTTGACGCGCAGCTCTGGAGAGCTGCTTCCGGTGATGACCGTTGCAACATGGTTGACGATCTGCTTGAGCGCACCCGGCTTAAGGGCAAAACTCGTGCAGAGTTGATTGCCTTATTGGGTGAGCCGGAAACGCACGAAGACCCACTGGATCACTATCATCTATGTCCAAGCTTCATGGATGTTTGGATACTCGAAGTTGAATGGGAAAATGGTCGAGTTGCCTCGACGCGCATCCGAGATACCTGATTGTCATAGCGTCGTCTTTCCACAACAAATATGCCGAACAGGCTGGCGGCGTCTGGCCCTGAAACCGGTCATTCACGAACCCCGCATTCTTACTGAACCAAACATCCGGTTTTGGCTACCAGATTCGGGCCAACGAACGGCTGCAAAGTTAGCGGATTCAGCCCCATTTTGGCGTCGTTGCTAAAAAGTGGTTCTGAGAGGAGATCGGCCCTTTGCAAGTCGATATAGGAGCTCAGAAAGCAGCCGACGCCCCATTATTGGAAAAGCCTCATTCTTGCAGAACACTACATCTCGTATCGAAATACAAGTAACGTCGAAAGCGTAACGATCATCAAAGCGACAAGCGGCACTCCCGTGCGCATATAGTCATTGAACTGATATTCGCCTTCGGACATGATCATCATGTTGGTCTGATAGGCAACTGGGGTAGCATAACATAAATTGCAGCCGAAAAGTACCGCGAGCACCAATGGCTCGGCCGGCAGCCCCAGATTTTGGGCCAGACTGAAGGCAATCGGCGTACCCACTGCCGCAGCCGTTGCGTTGGAAGCGAAGTTGGTCAGTACCGTGACAAACAGCATGATCGCCGCCAGCACGCCTGCCGCAGGCAGGAACTGCATGCCTGATGCCAATAGTCCGCCGATCCAATCGGCACCGCCACTAACGAGCACCAGCTTACCCAATGCAATCGAGGCCGCCACTAGCACAATCACTTGAGCGGACAGCGCCCGCCCGACACGATCGAACTTGACGCAGCCTGTAACGAACATCAGCACCGCTCCGCCTAGCGCTGAAATCGCAATCGGCATCAGCCCGATGCTCGCCAATCCAAGCGATCCAAACATAATAGATATTGCAAGCAGCGCCTTGTTCGACCGCGGCAGCTCCTTGCCGCCCTCCAGAATAAGCAAACCGTCACGCTGGGCAAAAGACTGGGCGTTCGCCATCGTCGCCAGTACAAGCAACACGTCACCTTCCCGCAGGGGAGCTTCGGTTGTGTTTTCACGCTTGTCATGGATCAACCCGCGCGCCTGATGGACACCCAGCACCGCAACCCCTTCAAGACCCGCAGTTTGCAGTGTCAGGCCAATCAATCGGGAGTCCGGCGCAATGGTCATTTCGATTTGTGCCAGATCCTCCTTTGATTTCGCGGCTTCTTGGCTAAGGCGCGCTACTAGCCATGCTGGTGCCTGTGTTGCACCCAGCCTGCGTGCTCCGTCTTCCAGCAATTCCTGCGGTCCAGACAGGTTGAGTCGCGCGTTGGGCTCGATTCGGCCTTTGAACGTGGTTGCTATGCGGATGTCGGCTGGCAACATCGCTACGAGCGCTTCGTTATCCTTCCCTATGGCTGGGGATTCCGCTCCCATCCTGAAAGTCGAGCAGAAGACGCGTTGTTCATGCGCGACCGCCTGCGAATTGTCCGGCAGCAGACGCGGCATGATTAGCCAGATATAGGGTAACGCAATCAGCGCAGCGACCATCACGATTTCGGTGTAATAGAACACACTTATCGGCTTCATTCCCATATCAGTTGCAATGGAGACGACCAATAGGTTGGTAGAGGTGCCGATAGTCGTTGCCATCCCGCCGATCAGGATCGCTGAATTCACCGGGATTAGAGTCTTGGATGCTGGCATGCCACCCTTGCGCGCCAACTGCACAAGGATCGGCAGCAGAAGCACAAGTACGGGCGTATCGTTGATGATCATACTGACCAGCATGGCGATCAGCAATGTGACCAAGAGGCCGATCTGCGTGTTGAACCGCCACACCACATGAAGCGCACGCGCCGCCGGATCGAGCGCCCCCGTGACAACGAGCCCGCGCCCGAGAACCATGAGCGCACAGATGGTAATCAAGGCAGGGTGGCCGAAGCCTTCAAAGGCCAAACTCAGTCCGTCGGCAGGCGACGTACCTGAAAGCGGGAAGAAATAGAGGGCCAATGCAATGACGCCGATAGTAAGCAGCGAGATGATTTCGACCCGCGCTTTGCCGCTCGCAAAACCCCAGAACATGGCGATTGCGAGCAGGATCGAAGCGATCGCGTGCAAGGAGGGGAGAGCGACCATGAGACGGGTCTAGGGCATTGATACGGGTTTAGCCATTGTTGATGACAGAATTGGATGAAGGTCCGCAAATGCGAATTGGTGACCGCCCCCTTTTAGTTGGCCAATAAGACTTACGGCGGACTGCCCTCAAACCCGTCTCGCACACGTTCCGCATTGTTGCTGAACGAACGTCCGATTCTGTCCATCATATTCGGACAGGCATATGGCAGGAATGTTGGCGGATGCTACCGATTACGGTCGGGCATCGCATTTGGCGGCCCGGGTCAAGTCAGCGGGCGACGGTAATATTAGCAATAACAGTCATTTTCCTATTGTCGTTGCAAACCGGCACGGAGAAAGGCGACCCGCCCTGCCATTGCAGCCGAGGCTGGCGGCAGGGTTCCTGGCGTGTCGGGGAGGGGGCTGGAGTGTCGTTTGATACTCCCTGCTCCGCGCCGGCTTGCAACTCGTTGAGAATATGAGCCGTCTCTACAATATTCCAGCGCCCGGGAGCACCGGTGCTCCAGGTGCCTTGGTCATTCATGGTCGATATTACATTGCCCGCGTCACGCCGACCATGCTGTTGGTCGCTTCCGAAAGATCGAATATCTGTCCTTCCGGACAGGTCACATTTTCTGCCTTACAAAAGGCGTCCATATTCTCTGCTACCTGCTTGCGCGAAAAGCCGAACTCGATGCGCGTTCGCCCGGAACTGTCGCGCAGGATTTCGACGAACTGCTCGGTGCCCCAGTCATCCTCTTCGAGAAAAGGCACACATTTCGAATTGCTTTGCAGCTGGCAAAGCGAGATCGCTGCCGCGCGGGCAGCCTCACGGCTCGGCTGGCCTGTCACAAGCGCGAGCTTTCCGTATTTGGAGAAGCTGCCGGGCGTTGCGATTGCAAAGAAACCTCGGATCGGCTCATCGGCACGATCCTCATCGATGACCGACAACCAGCTGCGGTCGGCAGCATAGATTTCCACCATGCGGCACTGCTCGCCTTGCGGGCAATTTGCGGCAACGCGCTTCGCTGCGGCTTCGGCGTTCGCGGCGTCGATCCAATAAGTTTTACCGACACCGTCGACAAAGCGAGCGATGACACCTGCACTGCTGTGTTGCCCGCGCACGCATTCAACCCCGGTATCGGCCTCACAGCGTTTGACGGCGGTTTCAACTGCCGCCTCGAAACCGCTGACGCCGCTTGCCAGCCAATATTTCCTTTTCCAGTTGGACGGCGCCGATGCCTTCGGCCAGGCGATCACGGCAAATTTATGGATTGGGGGCTTGGTCGCCGGAAATCGATCCTGCGGCCTGTCGCTGTTGGTAATGAAGTTGACGAAGCTGCAGTCCAGGCTCTGTTCCTCGCAAACCGCCATGGCTTTCGCCTTGGCGGCATCGGGATTGATGTCCCCCTGAACGAAGGTCAGCCCTGCCAAATCCCGTACCACCGCGACAGTGAAGCTGTTGAAACCCCACCAGGTCGGATAACAGCCCTTGGCCATCTGCTTCATGCAGGCACGTGTTGCTGCTTTCTCGGCAGCTTCGCGGCTTTTATAGCCCGATGTGATCCACAATGCAGATGTATCGCGGTGCGCCACAAGCACCATGAACCTGTCCGGCGGAGGCGGCGGACCTGGGTCCGGCCCTGAATCGGGGGCTTCTTGTTCTTCAACCGGCCCCATTGGCGCGCAGGCCAGCCAGCCCGCATCGCCGCCGCCTGTCGGATAATAGCCCGGCGGGCACCGGCCCTCGGCGCGCGCGCTACCCTGAAAACAGGTTGCGCTGAACAAGATGATTGCAAAAAGACGGAGAATAATGGCGCTCATTTGCTTCTATCCCTAGTCGTGGTCTTGTGAAGCCTCAACCGCTGTTCCCACTGCGGATAGCGCACGCACCCCCGCAACGAAGACCACTTCGAACGCCAGTGCCTTTACTTGGCCATTGCCGGGGGCGAGGCGCAGGTGGCAATGCGCTAGAACATCGAGTCAGAGCCCGATGCCGCGTGGGGCGGTGGCTGCGTCACTGTGCGTTCTTGAGCGCCGCGATCTCGGCATTGAGCGAAGCCAAAGTCTTTTCAAGCTCCGCTAATTCCTTGAATCTATCGTCGGCCTCGACCTTTATAGCAGCTTCGATGCCGCGAAGTATTTCAAGCATCTCCGATGTCTTGACCTCTCTGGAATGAATACTGCTCGGAAGGCATTTGAAAACCGAGACGATAACTGCGTCGTCTCTTACTTCGACAACATTACCCAATCGCCGAAAGACCGCAGACTCGCCGTTCGCGCAGGAAAATGTGCGGCTTGCGAGCGGTCCATCGACGATTTCGACGCCACTTTGACCGTCATCGAAAATGACGACATTATGTAGCAAATCGGAAGATACCGAAGCGGCTTGGCTTTGCGTGCCAAATGCAAGTCCATACGATAAAGAAACAAGCAAACAAAGTCGTACCATAAGCTGTTCCTTTCATGTCGTCGCCGATTAAAACTTGACGCTCACCCCGACCTGCACGGCCTGGTCTGAACCCGAGCCTGAAGCAATGCGATTGAGATATTCCAGCTCGAAAGCGATGGCGCCTTCAAGTTGCAGTTCTGTACCAACCCCCAACATGAGCTGTTCGCGAGCAAGTCCGCTAAGCGGGATGGTCGAGAAAGGACCCGAGACGAGGTCGAGATAAGCGACCTGCGCGTCGGCGTTGCGCTCGAGATCGTAACTATATTCCAGCCGCAGCCGCGGGAGGAAGGTCCCGCCCTTGAAGAGGTGGCGATAGTTGACCCGCGTTCCAAGGCCCAATGACGTGAAGTTCACATCCTGGCGGAGGAAACGCAGGTCGAACAGCGAACCGCTATTCTCGGTATAGCCGTTGAGCGTTCCGCGAGTCAGGTCGATCCGGGCGTAAGGCGTGACCAGCCAGTTGCCGGTCTCGATATCGGCGCCGGTCGAACCCGTCACGAACCACTGGCGTCCCGTGCGGTTCGAGTTGATCAATGCGCCGTTGCTGGTGACGTAACGTCTGAGGTCGAAATCCAGCCATTGATAGCCACCGAGCAAGTCGATGTAGAATCCGCTTCCCAAGGCATGGCTGCCATAGACGGCGACGGTCTTGGCCTCGCCCTGGCTTTGCGAACCATTGTCGCCGATCTCAACCGTATCGCGGCCGAGTCCGACGCCGATCCCGGCGGCAAAGGACGGGCTGAACCGGTAGTCGGCTCCGATGCTGATGCCTTCGCTCTCGAACTTCTGGGAGAGCCTGCCGGTATTGGGATCGCGATCACCAAAGCGGATGGTGCCACCCGCCCACAGCGTCCAGGGAAGATCCTTGGCGCCCCATGAATCGCCGCCAGACCCTGTGCCTTCGCCAGCGTCGCTTGCGTCGGCGGCGGCGACCGGGCCGAGCTTGCTCTCGCTCTTGCTGCAGGCACTATTGTTCCAGGCCGTGACCGAATCTTCACAATAGCCAGGTGCCGAAATGCGCAAGCCGTTCTGCAACCCGCCACCAGTGCCGCCACCACCATGCAGGCTTTCCAGGCGGCGCATGAAATTGTTGACCTGCGCGTCGGCAAACCTCCGGCTTGCCATGACCTGCGCCTGCAAGAGTCCGCGCACTTCGGGATCGGTTGCAGGGTCGGGGCGCGCGGTGATCTGCAGCGCATAGGCGATGGTCGCTGTGGCGCGCGTGCCGGCCGTGCTGTCGGTGACGGTGATCGAGAAGTTGGCAGTGCCCGAGCCGGTCGGCGTGCCCGTGATTGCGCCGGTGCCCGTATTGAGCGTCAAACCAGCAGGCAGACCGCCGGCGCTGACCGCAAAGCTATAGGGTGCAACGCCGCCACTTGCCGACATCGTCTGGTTATAAGCGATGCCCTGCACTGCCGTCGGCAGTGTTGCGGGCGTGATCACCAACGTAGGGACATTGACCGCAAGGGTCAGGCTGGCAGTGCCGGTCTGACCGTTGGCGTCGCGCACTGTGACCGTGAACGGGAAGCTGCCCGAAGCGGTCGGCGTGCCTGACAGCTGCCCCGTCGCCGAAAGTGTGACGCCTGCTGGCAGTGTGCCGCCAGTAAGGGTAAAGCTGTAAGGCGCCACTGCCCCCGAGCCGGTCAGCGTCGCAGAATAGGCCGTGCCTGCGGTTGCGCCGGGTAGCGCCGTCGGCGTTACCGTGATCGTGGGCGCGGCAACGTTGAGGCTGTAGCTGCCCTGCACATTAAAGGGAGCGCCCGGACCGGTCGCGCCGGTATCGGTTGCGGTGATCGTAAAGGCGAAGCTGCCGGTTGCTGTCGGGATTCCAGACACCGTTCCGGTTGTCGTGTCGAGCGTCACGCCCGCAGGCAATGCTCCGTCCAGCGCATAGCTATAGCCGCCTATGCCACCGCTTGCCGCAAAGCCCTGAATGAACGGCGAGGCATATGCAGCATTGAAGCTGCCCGAAGCAGGCGCAATGGCCAGCGCGGGTGCAGCAACATTGAGCGTAAAGCTCTGGCTTGCATTGAACGGACCGTTGCCGGTGCTGCTGTCACTGGCGCTCACCGAGAGTGTGAACATGCCTTGGGCGCGGGGTGTACCCGACACAGTGACACTGTTCGACGTTGTTCCGGTGAGCGCCAGGCCCGCAGGCAGTCCCGTTACCAGGTGCGACCCGAAGGGCTCCGTTCCGCCTGCGAAGGTGAATGTCTGGCTGTATGCCTGCCCGACCGTTGCGCTAAGCGGACCGCTGGCGGTGACGCTCAGGACAGGGGCGCCGACAGTGATCGTTACCGTTGCAGGGGCTGAGGTGCCGCCGCTGTTGGTCGCGGTGTAGGTGAAGCTGTCGGTACCCGAAAAGCTCGCATTGGGCTGGTAGCTGATGGCGGTTCCGCTGATCGTAGCCGTGCCGTTGGCAGGCAAGCTTGCAATCGCAACAGCGGTCGCTGCGCCACCCGACAGGTTGAGCGGAACCGCAGTGGCGGGTGCACCATAAGGCATGCTTGCGGCTACCGCACCTGCGACCGGCAGTTGGTCGACGATCGTAATGCTGTAGTTCTGGCTGGCGCTATAGGGGCCGGTGCCGGTGCTGCTGTCGGTCGCGGTTACGGTGAAGGTAAAGCTGCCGAACGCGTTCGGCGTGCCCGAGAGATTGCCACTGGACAAGAGCGTGATCCCTGACGGCAATGCCCCACCGGTGACGGCATAGCTGAATGGCGCGGTACCACCCGAGGCCGGGTTCAGGTTCGCCGAATAGGCCGCTCCATTCTGGCCACCGGGAAGTGTAGCAGGCGGAAGGGTGACAATGGGCGCGGCGGCGGTCAGCGTATAGACCTGGCTTGCGGAGAACGGCCCCGGTGCAGGGCTGTTGTCGCTTGCTGTCACGGTGAAAGTGAAGCTGCCGCCGGCGGTCGGTGTTCCAGCTAGAGTTCCCGAACTACTCAGACTGAGCCCGGCAGGCAGCGCGCCTGCGGACACGGTAAAACTGTGCGGTGCAGCGCCGCCGGTTGCGGAAAGGCTGCTGCTGTAGCCATTGCCCACGGTTGCGCCCGGAAGGCTCACAGGCGTGATTGCTATGGTCGGCGCGGCAACGACAAGCGTATAGTTGCCGGTTGCTGTAAATGGCGCGCCTGCACCGGTAGTTCCGCTATCGGTGGCAATGATCGCAAAGCTGTAACTGCCGACAGCAATAGTGCTGCCCGACAAGGTGCCTGTGCTGCTGTTTAGCGTCACGCCTGCAGGCAGACTACCAGTTGCCGCATAGCCATAGGGCCCGTTGCCGCCGCTGGCGGTAAAGCTTTGCGAGACGGTACCGCCATAATCGATACTGAAACTGCCCGACGCCGGGTTGAGCGTCAAAGCAGGCGCCGCAATTGTGATCGTGTAGCTTCGGCTACCCGACTGGCCATTGGCGTCGGTGGCCGTGACGGTGAAGGCGAAGCTGCCGACGGCGGTCGGCGTACCCGAAATCGCGCCACCCGTTGATAGAGTCAGGCCTGCTGGAAGCGCACCGCTGCTGACGGTAAAGTCGAACGGCGCAACCCCGCCTGTTGCCGAGATCGTCTGCGAATAGCTTGCCGCAGCGGTACCACCGGGAAGCGATGCCGGTCCAACCGCAATGGTGGGCGACGGCACGTCAAGCGTGTAGTTGTGCGTGATAGTGAAGGGTGCACCGGTCCCGGTTACGGTGAGGTCAGTTGCCGTAACCGTGAAATTATAGCTGCCCGGCACCGTCGGCGTCCCTGAAATGCTGTTACCGCTGAACGACAGGCCGGCAGGCAATGTACCGGTCAGGGCATAGCCGAATGTTCCCGATCCGCCCGAGGCCGCAAATGCCTGATTAAAAGCAGTTGCATAGGCCGCGGTGAGCGTGCCTGCTGCCGGGGTGAGCGTGAGTGTCGGAGCGGCAACGGTCAGCGTAAAGGCCTGGCCTACGGTGAACGGACCGTTGCCGGTGCTGCTGTCAGTGGCCGACACATTGACATTGAAACTGCCAGCCTGGGTGGGCGTTCCGGAAACTGTGACGCTGTTCGCATTCGAGCCGGTGATCGACAGCCCTGCGGGCAGGTTTGTTACCTGATAACCCGACCACGGATGAGCGCCGCCATTGAATGAGAAGGTCTGGCTGTAGCTGCTTTCGGCTGAAGCCGAAAGGCTGCCACCGGCCGTAATCGCAACCACCGGGTCCTGTACCGCGATCGTCACCGTTGCCAACGCTGAAGTGCCGCCGCTGTTGGTCGCGGTATAGCTGAAGCTGTCGGGTCCGGCATAGCCTTCCGTCGGCTGATAGCTGATCGTGGTGCCACTGACTGTCGCGGTGCCATGCGCAGGCGCTGTGCCGATAGCGAGGCTTGTAGGCGCGCCGCCAGAAAGGTTGAGCGAGATGGTGGCGGCGGCGGCATTATACGCAACAGTTGCGGAAGAGCTGCTGGCAACGGGCGCTACATCCGTAACGGAAATCGAATAGTTTTGCGTGGCCGTATAAGGCCCGGTGCCGGTGCTGCTGTCGGTCGCTGTTATGCTGAAGTTGAAGGTACCGAGCGCGGTCGGGGTGCCGGTGATCGCGCCTGTGCCGCCATTGAGCGTCATCCCGCCGGGCATTGCACCTGCAGTAACCGTGTAGCTGTAGGGCGACGTACCGCCCGTTGCCGCCACTATGCTTGCCGAATAGGCCGAACCAAGCGTACCGCCGGCAAGTGTTGTTGTGGGCAGCGCAATTGTCGGCGCAGCTATGGTCAGCGTATAGGGCTGGCTGGCGCTGAACGGCCCGGGGACAGGCGAACTGTCGGTCGCCGTTACCGTGAAGTTGAAGTTGCCCCCTTCGGTCGGCGTGCCTGCGAGGCTGCCGTCGGGGCTGAGCGTAGTGCCAGCAGGCAGGGCACCGGCTGTGACCGCAAAGCTATAAGGCGCAGCTCCGCCCGATGCAGTGATCGTCTGGCTATAGGCTGTCGCAACCGCGCCGCCCGGGAGCGATGTTGGCGAGACCGTCACCGGCACGTCGTCATTGGTGATCGTGCCTGTGCCCTGATTGTCGGCGATTGTCGCGTTGGTCGCGGCGCTGAGATTGACGAAAAAGCTTTCATTGGCTTCAGGCACCAGTTCGCCAATGACCGGCACACTAATGGTCTGTGCGGTGATGCCGATGGGGAAGATCGCGGTCCCCGATGTGCTGGTATAATCGGCAGGTTGGGTCGCGGTGCCATTTGTCGTTGCATAATTGACCGAAACCGTCTGCCCGCTCGGTGCGTCCAAGCTCACCGTGAACACGGCGTTGACTGTCCCGGCATTGCCTTCGGTCACAGTGACATCGTTGACCGACAGGCTGGGCAACGCGTCATCATTGGCAATCGTGCCGAGCCCCTGCCCGTCGGTGACCGTTGCACCGGTCACATTGGTGACGTTGACGAAGAATGTCTCACTGGCTTCGTTCAACGCATCGCCGTTGACGGCGACATTGAATGTGTAATTGCTGCTTCCTGCCGGAATGGTCTGGCCGGTGAGGCTTTGTTGCACATAATCAGTTCCGCTCGCCGCCGAACCATTGGCAGTAGCGATGTCGAAGCTCACCCCGCCTGGGCCCGCCGGTGCCGACAGGCTGACGGTGAAGGTAGCGTTGACCGTGCCGCTATTGCCTTCGGTGACGGTCACATCGTTGATGGTCAGGTTCACGACATCGTCGTTCTGGATCGTACCCGTCGCGGCAGCTGGCGCGCCGACCGTGTAGCCGGTGCCTGCTGCAACGGTCAGTGTCACCGTCTCGTCGGGTTCGACTGTAGTGTCGGCAGTTGGATCTATCGTAATCGTCGCGGCCGTCGCATTGGCCGGGATCGTCACTGTGGTGACGCCGCCAGTATAATCGGCGCCGGAGGTCGCGGTGCCGCCAGTGGTGATATTGACCGTCGTCGCACTGGCTAGCGCTGTGCTTCGGGTGACAGTGTAGACCAAGTTAGTGCCACCATCCTCGGACACCGATGCGGGAGCGACCGCAATCGAAACCGTGGGCGCAGCAACAACATTGATCGTCAACCGCTCCAATTCAAAATAGGCAGCGCTTGTAGGCGTACTCGAATCGGTTACCCGCAGATCGGTATTTGTCGAACCAGCCGTAGTCGGCGTACCACTGATAACGCCGGTGGAATTCATTGAAAGGCCAGGTGCAGGCGCAACGCCGACAAATGGTTCTGTCTGATAACTGTAGGGCGCCACGCCGCCCGATGTCGAAAGCGAGAAGGAAATAGGAACGCCTTGCACGATATTGTACGTATTCGGCGATAGCGTCAAAACCGGGTTCTGGACGACGCCACTATACCCCTTGTCGACAAACTGGCCAATGCTGTCCGTTGAGCGCACACTGAAACTATAGGCACCGCGATGAGTCGGGGTTCCGCTAATCACACCGCTTCCCGAAAGACTGATCCCAGTTGGCAGCGCGCCACTCTGTAGAGCATAGGTGTATGGCCCTGACCCGCCTGACGATGTCAGCGTTTGCGAAAATGAGGTTCCTGCTGTCAGCGTCGACAGGGCGCCCGGCAAAATAGTGATCGGAGAGGTCGACGGATTAATCGTGATCGTCACCCGGACGTCGCCATCGCCATTGAACGACGCATCGGCAAATTCGAATACATCCGTCGACCCGATCCCCGTCGAACCATTGTGACTATAGTTCAAGACCCAGCGATCAGTAACGGTCCGCTGCAGGTTTGCCGAGCCATGGTCCGGAAAGTCTGGTGGCCCATAACTCCCGCCATCTACAACTCCACTCGCGACAAATCCGATATTGAAAGCGCAATCCGTTATATCGATCGTGACCGCGCCTCCGCTGGTGACGGTAGCGGTTTGCGGTGGGCATTCAGTTGATGTGTGCTGCGCTTGGGCCTGCGATACAGTAAGCACTTGCGCCAATGTCAGCGCCAATAGTCCCGCCAGCCATTTCAGCCAGCCTGCCGCCTCATTCCCCATAATTGCCCCCGACTTCGTCCGGCGAAGACCGGACGCACCTGTTACATTTTCAAACGCCTTAGCCGCTGGGCCTGCTCATGCGGATGTCTGGCGAGGAACCGGTGCTTCTTTTTCAGTTGCGCCGCAGCAGGCAGGTCATGTGCCGAGATAAATATCATTCTTTCCTGGTCGGGGTCGCCTCCCGGGTGATCCCGGCGTTCTCGGAAATCGTTTATACTGAGTAAGAGGTCAGGATGTGATCACGATGCTGCCCTTCTTGCTTCGCCCCGCAACATGACGAAAAGCAGCTTCGGCCCGGTGCATCGGATAGACAGCATCGACTGCCGGCCGGAATGTGTCGGCCTCCAGCATTGCTCCCAGCTCATCCAGCAGTTCGCGGGTCTGTGGCGGCATCCAGGCTATCAGCTTGCGCGCTGAGAGAAGATTGTGGACCGGACTGAAGATGAGTTCGAGCAAGCTGGGTGCGAGCAATAGCAGCCTGCCATTCTGCCTTGCCAGCCGCAGGCCGTCCTCCATTGGAAGTCCGCCATAGGCATCCACGACCACATCGAAGCGGTCATCCAACCGCGCAGGATCGAACAGGGCGCGATCGATCGTCTGCCGAGCACCCAGCTGTGTGACAAAAGTGCGATGTTCGGGACGGCATGTTGCCGTGACCTCGGCGCCCATATGTTTGGCAATCTGTACAAAGGCGTGTCCGACCGCGCCCGAAGCCCCGATAATCAGGATATTCTCGCCCGGCTTCAGCGCGGCCTGATATTTTAGCATGTGCAGGGCTGTCAGCCCGCCGAAGCAGGCACAGGCGGCCTCGGCGAAACCCAGCCTCTCCGGCTTCTCGATCACGGCGCTGTCTGCGCGGACCGCCACGAACTCGGCATGCGCTCCCATGCGTGCGCCGAGCGATGCAATGACGGCATCGCCTGGCCGGAATGCTATCACGTCGGACGCGACTGCTTCCACGGTTCCTGAGAGTTCGGTGCCGAGGATCGGTTGGCGCGGCTTGAAGATACCCTGCGCGAGGCGGCCCAGGAATCCCATGCCGCTCGGAAGGCTCAATGATTGTATTCGCCAGTCTGCGCTCTGCACAGATGCAGCTGTCATGCGGATAAGGATTTCACCCGGACGCAACACCGGTCGTGGAATTGCTTTGACCTGAAGTTTAGCGGGATCGCGATAGCCCGTGCAGACCAGCGCTCTGTTGGATTTGTTTGTCATCAACAAAGGGCGAGCTTCTCATCGGCGTTGCCCGCATCGAAACTCGCCAACGGCGCCGCAGCGAACTGCCCTATCTTGGCCAGGGCGCGCGCGATTATGGCGATCGCCTTAACCATGTGTTGTCCAACGGCCGTAATGGTTGCCTGATAAAATTTCATGGCCTGAGGATATGTTTTGAGGTGATCGCAAAACAGGGTGCATGAAACACCGGTTCATCGCGAGCACAGCTGTGATGGATCGTGGAGAATGCCCACGATTCTGCCGCCTGAGTCCTCAACCGAAAGCGCAGCCAGCAGGAACAGGATGACAGCCGCGACTTTCTCGCTGCCAAGCGTCGCTCGGAAATCGAACCATTGCTGCCCACGGGCACGCGGATCGCCTTCACCACAAGCCCGACCTATCAGGACCATGGACGGATTTGGACAGTGCTCGATAAGGTTCTCGCCAAATATCCCGACATGGTCCTGTTTCACGGAGGCAACCCGACTGGCGGTGAGCATATCGCATCGATATGGGCACGTGCACGCAAGGTCACTCACGTGCCGTTCCGTGCCGACTGGGAGCGGTTCAAAAAGCCTCGCCCGCACCTTGATGGTCTGCATCGTCCTGGTCCGGGCCGGTAACGGCTACGCCGCCGTTCCAACATCGGGTTTCGATGGCGATGCCGAAAGCATCGTCTGCGAATATGACCCGTTCAATCCCTGAACCACCCAAATAGCGGACGACGCATTGGCCGGATGCCCACCGGCTATTCCGGCTGGTGCGTAGTTCTGCTACAGAACCGGCTGCGGTGGAGGTGGAAAGCGCGTCCCCTGCCCTTGTTTTCCAGGAGGACGCCATGCTGATCGGCCTTGCCATGATAGCCGCCGCGTCCTGGAGGCAGTGGAGCCCCGCCTCCAACTAGCGTTGCCGCCATGCTAAAGCCCCGCCCGGCCGGCACCGGACAAGCTTGGTACAACCGGCCGAAACGAGACGAGGCGGGCGTTGACATCAAGGACGGCTTGTTTCCCTCCGCCCCGAAATGCCTGATCGGTGCTTTGGCCGGCTCGAGACCGGTCGAAAATATGGCTGCTTCGCCGAAACGGGCAGATGTCGACCGAAAGCGGAAGCCTTGATCGAATCCTGATCGGTGCCTCGAAGCCAGCGCTGTCGGGAACGGCCGAAGCGATCTGCTACTGCGTCACGTGAAGCACCGCTCCGATTGCAAGCCGTACTGGCAAGTCCGGCGAAACGCCATGACCTCCGGTAAAGTGTAGCCCGAGCCCTATGGTGCCTCTTGAATGGCTCTAGTTGGCAGGGGATGGCTTTGCCGCTTGACCCCGTGTGCAACAGCGTCTGTGCCGACTTTCTTCCCCTGCGCGTTTCCACCCCATTCGGCTGACCGAATGGGACCCCGTCTCCACCCATTCCTCGCGAGACAAGAAAGCCGTCTGACCGCCGTCCTCCACTCACATTTCGGTCCTGCGGATGCAGCGGGCGCAAGCCCCTGCCTTCAACCAGCCATCGAGGCCGCGATGGGCGCGGGTTCGACACATTTGAAAGGAAGTCTTCATGGCAAATATTGGAACATTCACCAAGACCGGCAACGAATATAAGGGCGAAATCGTCACCATGTCGGTGAAGCAGAAGGACGTCCGCATCGTCCCCGAAGCAAGCGACAACGAGAGCGCCCCGTCGCATCGGGTCTTTGTTGGCCGCGCGGAAATCGGTGCCGCATGGACCAAGTCTTCGAACGAAAGCCGCGAATATCTCTCGGTCAAGCTCGACGATCCCAGCTTCACTGCGCCAATCTTCGCAAACCTCTTCGAAGACGAAGATGGCAAGAGCTACAACCTGATCTGGTCGCGTGCGCGCCCGCGCAACGGCGACTGATCGCCAAGCCAGCCTCGCCCAGCGACCAGTCGGGCGGGGCATTGGCTTGCGCGTCTGGCCGCTTTGTCGAACGGTGGCTTGGACCCTCCGGGCGGTCGGCATGCGATCGGCGCAGCAAAAAGCGTAGCGGCAGAGTAAGCTCAAATCATGCACCGGTTCTTCTGCGCGAGTCGCTTTGTCCGGCGGTTTGGCCATAGCGTCCCGTTGTTCGCTACATTTGAGAGGAGAGCTATGCGCACCCGGACCAACCTGCACATTTTGATCGGCTGCGGCATCGCATCGTTTGCGGGCAGTTTGCTCATCCCTATGGGCTCTGCCCGCTCGGAAAATGGTTGCCCCGCAGGTTACGAACCATGGAGAATTCCGCCCGAAAACATAAATGATTGCATGGTAATTCCCGATTATGGCGCACCGCCGGAAGACCCGATGCCGTCAGAGCCGGTCTGGGATTCTCGTTGGGGCGCCATCGCCGTCGGCGACACGTCGGGCGGCAATGGATTTGGGGTTTCGTCAAATATGACAAGTAGGCGCGCAGCCGAGAGGGCCGCAGTGAAGATGTGCGTTGATACAGGGGGAGGCGACCAGTGCACGGCTGAACCATTTGCATATCACGACCAATGCGCCGTGATTGCTTGGGGCAATCAAGGCTATGTTATTCGCAGTGCTGCCACCCTCGATCGGGCCAGCGAGGTAGCTATGCGGCAATGTAGCGAGCGAACCTCGAATTGTCTGATTTTTTACTCAAATTGCTCACTTCCCGTCAAAGTGCGGTAGCAAGCGCACCGGCATTGATAGCGAGCGGAAATGCACCGATACATTTGGCGCGGCCGAGCAATTGTTTTGCTCGTCTGCTGGATGACGCAATCATCTCGTCATGGAATTGTTGCTGCAGATATTGTCAGGTCTATGCCGGGGGCCACCAACCGCGCCTCGTGGTTCATCCCTGGCTTAAGATCGTCGCCGGCCATTGGTGCCGGGTGTCTGGAAGCGGCTGCAAGGTCGGCAGCGTTCGGAACGGCTGGAGCAAATAAAAATGGACGAATCTGCCTGCGGTCCGTTGGCGTGATCATCTGCGCCCCCGTTTATCACGCGACGATTTTTCGAGATTGTCGGCCCGTTCCTCCGCTCGCCGGACTCCTGCCTCGTCGCGTGCGACGAGCGCGCCCTGATCTAGTAACGCCGCAAGGTTCCGGCATCCTGTGACCGAACCGAGCTCGCAAGCCGTTTCGAAATAATATTTGACTTCACCTCCCACTGGCGATCCCACTTTTCCTTCTACCGAAATCACACCCATCGCGTTGCAACCGGCGGCGCCTCCAAGGTCGCAGGCAGCCATATACCAGTCCGCTACGAGTTCCCAATTTGCTCGCGCGCTGGCGTCATTCGCAAGTCTGAAGCCGCGATCGTAGCAGGCCGACGGATCGCCGAGCCGACATGCCTTTTCCAGAAGATCGGTCGCCCTAGCCCGGTCCTGCGGGCCACCATATCGGCCATCATGAAGAAGCGCGCGGCCATAACAGGCAGACGCGACATCGCGTCTGCAAGCTTCGTCCCATAACTGTCTGGCTTGCTCATGGTCGATAGCAACGCCATCGCCATGAAGCAGCTGGTCGGCCAGATTGGCGCAGGCGTTGGCATATCCGAGGTCGCAACCCCGCTTGTTGAGCAGCGCCGCCCTTTCGGGATTTCGCAGACCCACCGTTCCCTCATACTCGAAGATCGCCAGATTGTAGCAACCGAGCGGACCGTCGGCAGCGCACTCGGCCGCGAAATATTCCGCCGCCAGGGCATAGTCTTCCCTGCCGACCGATGCCTCGGCACGGCGCATGTTTGCGCTGAGCCCCTTGCCGCCTGCCGTCTCCGACAGTGATGGCGCGGTCAGCGCGCCAAGAGCAGCAACAAAGAAAGCAACCCAAGCGAATATCGAGCCTCTAATCACGCCATCACCGCCAAGCATGGGCTGTCAAAACAATGGTCGAGGGCCGACACCGCATTACAGGCGGAAGGTGCAACGGCGCATGTGCTGGACGGTGATCTTGGTACATGGAATTCCTGAAGACGAGTCATGCAGAAGGTGTCGGCAAGTATCGGTCGCCGGGATCAGCTTATCACGCCTATTTCGCAATGCCTTGAGGCATGAAGCACCGGTTCGCCGAACAGCATTGACCGCTTCTCTGACCGCGCCTCAGATCGGCACATCATGTCTGCAATTCCAAAATTGTGCTGGCGCATGCACTCGCTCGCGTGCAGCCTTGCGGCTGCAATGCTTTTAGGCCCCGGATGCGTGGCTCATTCTCCAGAAACAGGTCATTGGGAAAAAGAAAGTAACGCCGCGGCGTGCAGCAACTTGTCCGCGTCCGGAGTCGGTCTATGGCGGGGACGTGATAAGGGCGAAAGCTCGATGCATGCCGCCGCGGCATCCCATGATCCGGACTGCCTGAAGATATTGCTAGCGCGCGGCGTCAATCCCGATACCGCTGACACCAAAACAGGCCGCACGCCGATCATGACGGCCATTATGGCCGAACGCCGCCGGCATTTTGATCTGCTTTTGCAGGCGGGTGCGAATGTTGCCTTGGCCGACCATATGGATAACACGCCGTTGCATGTTGCGGCACAGGTCAACGAACCCGAACTGGTGCTCGCCTTGTTAAAGGCAGGCGCACCCGCCGGCGCGTTGAACCGGCAAGGCCGTAGCTTTCAAACCTACCTCTTCATGACGCCAGACCGCCTATTGAACGCAAGAACGCGCAAAGCCCGGCAGGATATCGTTCATTGGCTAACCTCGCACGGCATTGGCGTTGAGACGAGTATGCAATGATCCTGGCCCGAATGCCCGGTCTTCCCGGATGGCTTTTCGCTCTTATGGCGTGGTCGGCGGCGGCGCAGGAAAATCCAGTGGCCGGACATCGGCTCGAGCGGATAAATTATACCGAAACCGGGCCGCATGGTGTGGGCCTTGTCCGCTGGCACCTCTGGTCAAACGGTCAGGGCCAATATGTCCATTACGCTCTGGATGATCTTCGCCGAGCGACGTCCGGATCGATGTTGGCCCGGACGGATTCCGCAGGCTAGCGGCAGAACTCGCACCGCTCGAAGGCCGCCATCGCTTGCATGCAGCCAGGAGATCTCTGATCAGGCCAACGAGCATTTGATCTGGCCGCGGGAAATCCGGGACATTATCGTGCATTTCGATCATGGTTGTTCGCCTGCGGCGGGTGAAACCGCCTTTGCCCGGCTCCGTGGGGCGAACGAAATTGTCGAAGGCTGGGCCGCAAAAGAGTCGGTTCAAAAGCGCTAATTCATTTCGCAAAAGGCTGGTGGACCGACATATCTGGGGGACACTCGCCAAGCTTCCGACCCGCCTCCAGCAAGACCGATTCCTTCAACAGTTTTCCGTTACGGTCACGCATGTCGGTAACGAGCCTCAGGTCGAAATAATCCTCGGTTTCGATACCATTAATCCTGGTCCTCGATCGAACGCCGAATTCATTGGTGCAAATGCGGACCCTTAAGATCTCTTCGCCCCGATCAGCCACCTTGCTATACCAGCAATTGATATCTGCGTTCGGTACTTTTCCGGTCTTTGGCCTGTAGGGCAGCAAACATAGTTCAAGCGTTTGCGGTGGTCCTGCGTTGCTGGTCCATTTGGAATTTTCTGGATCGACAACCTTATCAAATACCCAGTGTGTCGTGGTTTCCCAAAGCATAGGCCGTTCGACAGGCTTCGAGGTTCCGGGCGAAATCGCAGCGATAGCCACCATTAACAAGCCCAAAAGAAACGCAAGAATCCTGATCACGCATTCGCGAATAGCAAAGTCGTTCGCTTTTGGCGTGGACGATGATGAACCGGTGCGCGTCCGCGCTCTGCCGTGGTCCTTGGGTGCGACAATTTTGCGCGTTGATTTCTGTCACTCCCCCCCACCGTCTCCGATGCGCCAATGCTTGCGAACCCAAGCGACAGCGCGCCGCTGTTGCCGCCCTTTGTCGGAGCCTTGCCATGGATGCCATACCGTCCCCCGTAACCGCCCGCTTCTTGCGGACGCCCGATGCCGCCGTCCATCTCGGCCTGTCCGCGCGTACGCTTGAAAAGCACCGCTGCTATGGAACAGGTCCCATCTACCGCAAGCTAGGCGGACGGATCGTCTATGCCATAGCCGATCTCGATACCTGGGCCGAACTGGGTCTGCGGCGCTCGACGAGCGACCCGGGCAAGGGCATCGTCCATCCTGCCAAGCGGCTCGACGGCTATACGGCGCCAGTCCGGCGCTGAGGCATCCATGCGTGGCGTACCCGTCTTTTCTCAGCGGTCTGACCAACTCGACCTGTTTGTATCGTGCGGAGGCGACATCGCCGCCCGCGACGCACAGGACCTAATGGCCTGGCCGTTTTTCAGCCTTGCAAAGTCCAAGCGCGTGCGCCCGATCGATTTCCGCATGGGTGAGGTCTCGATCCTTGTCGAGGCGACGGCCGAACATGGCATAGCGACCATCTGGGATGCCGATATATTGATCTGGGTCGCCAGCCAGATCGTTGAGGCGCGCGATGTCGGGCGGCCAACCTCACGGCTGATCGCCGCAACGCCGCACGAAATCCTCGCCTTCACACGGCGCGGTACTGGCAAGGCGAGTTACGAGCGGCTGAAGGCAGGGTTGGATCGGTTGCAATCGACGACCATCGTCACCTCGATCCGTCAAAGGGACGCACGGCGGCGCCACCGCTTCTCATGGATCAATGAGTGGAAGGAACGGATCGACGGCTCGGGACGCGCGCTCGGGATCGAGATGATCATACCCGACTGGTTCTACGAAGCTGTGATCGACCAGGCGCTCGTCCTAACCATCGACCCTGACTATTTCGGGCTGACCGGCGGACTCGAACGCTGGCTTTACCGGGTCGTGCGCAAGCATGGCGGCAAACAGAAGGGTGGCTGGAGCTTCGACTTCCAGCACCTCCATCTGAAATCCGGCGCGCTGTCACCGCGCAAACGCTTCGCCTTCGAATTGCGCGACATCGTCCGGCGGCAGGCACTGCCGGGATACCAGCTTACGATCGAACACGCACTCGGTCGCGAGCGCCTGAACTTCGTCGCATTGCCGGTGGACCCATTCGACGCCGCCATGCGGCGCGTCGCCTTGCGCTCGATCGCCTCGAGGCATGGGGACATATCTTGATGCAGCACGGACTATCAGGAACCACCGGACTCGGACGATCGGGAACCCGAAGTTCAGACGATCGGGAACCGCAATGGCCCGCAAAGCCGCGGATATCCCTGCGCCTTGAGCCCCTTAACTATGCTAACAGGGAATCCCTTGGATTCCTGCTAACTTCTGGGCAGCTGTGGACCGGCGGTGCCGCACCGCCAGATTTGCTGGCCACAACTACTCCGGACGATGGTCCGCAACTGACCGACGTCACGCTGGTTTGGCGCGAGGGCGAGCAAGAAGACTGGATCAAATTCGGCAAGCCGGTTGCAACGCGGATCATCGACCGCAGACGGCGGACCGAAAGCTACGCAGCAGGCCAGCTGTTCGGCCTGGTGCGCTGGGCTTCCAACGAATATGGCACAGTCCGGTCCTCGCTCGATATCGTTCGCGCCGTCGGTGCGAACGACCCGTGCACCCCGATTGCGCAGATCCTGCCGGGCGGTGAGCTGTTGCTCTCCGTGCGGGGCTGGCTGAAAGTCACACAGGTATTTCGTCTGATCGATGCGATCGAGGCGTCAGGCATTGATCCCTGCGACGTCGCGCCCGATCATTGGCGCCATATCCACAACCGGCTTGCAGCACGCGAATTGCCGCGCGGCTATTCGCCTGCACGCCATCGCGCCTGGCTCCGGCGGCAAGCGCTGCTGCCATGATCTGGCGCTGGCTCTTCCTTGCCGGCATCGTCGCCGCTGCCTGCCTGACCACACTCGTTGTGCCAGTTTCTCGCTATGCCGTGTGGAACATGACTGCGTCCGTGCCCACTGGGCTTTACGCCATCCGCGGCAAGGCAAGCCTGCATATCGGAGAGCGCGTCGCAATTCTGCCGCCTCCTCCGCTTCACCGCCTGCTCACGGAGCGACGTTATTTGCCGACCGGCGTTCCGCTCATCAAGCGCATCGCCGCAATGCGCGGCCAGCGCGTCTGCCGTTTCGCTCATGGTATCACCATCGACGGCGAATATGTCGGTGTGGCCCGCAGCCGCGACCGGCTTGGACGTCCGCTCCCAGTCTGGGCGGGCTGCCATTTGCTGCGCTCGGGTGAATTGTTTTTGATGAACCCGGCACAGCCCGACAGCTTCGACGGGCGCTATTTCGGCGTGCTGCGCATCTCCGAAGTAATCGGCCGCGCGACACCTGTCTGGACCGACGAAGCGGGTTATCGCGAGCATATCTGGCTCGCCGAGCCACGTTTGAACCCACCCACCAGTGCAACAACCAAAGGAGACTGAACTATGAAGATTGGATATTTTGCGACGGCTGACGGCGGTTTTTCGGGACACATCACCACGTTAACGCTCGACATCGGCGTAGTGCTGCTTGCCACCGAGCCTTCCGATAGCGAGAACGCACCCGATTACCTTGTGATCGCTGGTGAAGACGAAGAAGCCCGCGAGATCGGCGCAGCCTGGAAGCGTGTCGGCGAGAAGGCGGGCGATTATATCGCGATCCAGATCGACGATCCGATGTTCGTCCAGCCACTGCGTGCCAATCTGTTCACAGACGAGGGCGCGGGACATGTTCTGGTCTGGTCGCGCCCGTCAAAACGCGATGGCGGGAGCTGAACGATGCGCAAGCTTGCCCCGACCGCCGCCGCGCTGGCCACGCTTGCCTTGTTCGGCAATGCGCCTGCCTTCGGGCAAGCCAATTCCGAACAGGTGCCGCGACGATTTGCCGACATCGCCTCTCACGTCGCCGAAGCTTCACAGCGCTTTGCCATACCGGAAGCCTGGATTTATGCTGTAATGCGCGCCGAGAGCGCAGGCCGGATCGGCGCGGTTTCGTCAGCAGGCGCGATGGGGCTGATGCAGCTCATGCCCGGAACCTGGGCACGCCAGCGCGCCCGGTTCTCGCTTGGAGGAGATCCCTTCGATCCGCGCGATAACATCATGGCTGGCGCATCCTATCTGCGCGAGATGTATGACAATTATGGTGCTGTCGGCATGCTCGCTGCCTATAATGCTGGGCCAGGACGTTACGAAGACTGGCGAAATCGCGGCAGGCCGCTTCCCGCAGAGACCCGCGCTTATGTCGCCAAGATCGCGCCAATGCTGCAATCGGGTCGCGCGCCAATTGTCACCGCGAGCGCATCGACGGCGCAGCCCGTGCGCAACCCATGGACGCAAGGCAAGTTGTTTGCAGCACTTTCCATTGCAGCAAAGGCACCGCCCGCCAGAGTCATTAGTGAGACTGTTTCGGCTTCGCCGCTTGTCTCTCCCACTCTGACCGGCGGCCTCTTCGTTTCCGTTTCGAGGAACCGCGTACCATGACTGCCGGTCTGGCCCGCCAGCGCGCCATGGCGTTGATTAGAATAGGGAAATGTCGAAGCTGGAACGCAGAAGGTGAAGGTTCTGATGGATGGCAAGATAAAAGCAGCGCCGTCGGATGGGGTGGAGAGTGGCAGAATAGCTGCCTTCTGAGCGCCAGCTACCGGCAAATCCTGCTGGCGGGATTTGCGAGAACTACCGCAATTCAGCCAGTTCCAGCGCCGTCTCTCTTTCAGGATGCCGCAATTCCATGATCGACGACAAGTTCGAGATCAAACCGGGACGTGTCCGCGATCGCGGTAGCCGAACTGCCGAACCGAAGTCGCTCACAGCACAAGTCCGCGCCTTGTCAAACAAGGCAGGGCGCGTCGGCATTGTTGGACGAACGCGCCGGGGCACAGGTCAGAATGCCCGCGGACGTCTCGCTTCCTTGTCAATGCGGTCGCGCATCCGCCAGCGCCGGGTGCTGCTGAAAGCGCGGGTCGTCCGGCACATAGGAACACTTTTCTCGGCGGCACCGCTTTCCCGGCATCTGACCTACCTCAAGCGTGACGGTGTCACGCGCGATGGGAGGGATGCCGAATTGTTCGGGCACGAAAGTGACACGGCAGATGGCGAGGCTTTCGCTAAGCGCTGCGCCGACGACCGCCACCATTTCCGTTTCATCGTATCACCTGAGGATGCGGGCGATCTGGCAGATGTGCGTATCTTCACGCGCGAACTGCTGACCGACATGGAAAAGGATCTCGACACCCGTCTAGATTGGGTGGCAGTCGACCATTGGAATACCGACAATCCGCATATCCACATTTTAGTGCGCGGCAAGAGCGATGACGGTCGCGATCTGGTGATCGACAAGGACTATATTCGTGAAGGAATGCGGAACCGCGCCGAGGAGCGTGTCACGATAGAACTGGGCCCGCGCTCCGAACGCGAAATCGATCGGGCCTTGGCACGAGAGGTCGATGCCGACCGCTGGACCAGCCTCGACAGGCGTCTGCAGCGCGCCGCCGATGAGCTTGGCGGTGTCATCGACCTGCGGCCCGACCCGAGACGCGCTCAATCGTCGATTGATCGCCATCTGCTCGGTCGCGCTGGCAAGCTCGAACGTCTGGGCCTTGCGACAAGCATTGCCCCCGCCTGCTGGAAACTCGATGCCGGTATCGAGCCGACATTGCGCCAGCTCGCTATTCGCGACGACATCATCAAAACCATGCATCGGGCGATGACCGGCATCGGTACCGGACATGACACGAGGCGGTTCGCGATGCATTCCGGCCCGGCCGATAGTCAGGTCGTCGGCAAGCTGGTCGAGAGGGGAATGCATGACGAGCTTTCCGGAGAGGCCTATGCCATCATCGATGGCGCCGACGGGCGCGTCCACCATCTGCGCTTCGACGGCCTAGAACAGACCGGCGATGCGGCACCCGGTGCTATCGTCGAAGTCCGCAATAGGGCCAACCGGCGCGGCCAGGTAAGCCAATCGTTGTGGGTGCAGTCGGATCTTCCGCTTGCCGAACAGATCAGAGCGCGAGGCAGTACCTGGCTCGACCGACAATTGCTGTCCTCGGAACCGGTCCAGTCGGGCGGCGGATTTGGTGCGGCGATCGAGGAAGCAAAGCTCGAGCGGGCCAGACATCTGGTCGCGGAAGGTCTGGCTGCATATCGCGGCGAGAGAATCGTCATGGCGCGCGATGTCCTGAGCTTATTGCGCGCCCGGGATCTGGCAGAGGCAGGGGCGGCGATCGCTGCTCGAACCGGTCTTGCCTATCGCCCTGCAACCGGGGGCGAAAGCGTGGCGGGCACCTACCGTCAGCGGCTCCAACTCGCATCGGGACGCTTCGCGATGATCGATGATGGGCTGGGGTTCGAGCTGGTTCCCTGGCGTCCCCAGATCGACAAGCATCTCGGCCAGCATCTGTCCGGCACCCTCAGGGCAGGTGGCGGCATCGACTGGATGATCGGACGTTCGCGCGGGATCGGAATATAACGATCAACATTCCCGGTCGATCTTCAGCGGCCAGTCGAAATCGCCGCGTCTCGCGGTGCGTTCGGTTAACCTCTCGGCTTGGTCGAACGGCACCGGCGTCCACTCTTCGCCGGGGTAGATGCTTTCGTAAATTGCACGCGCGGCTTCGCGCAGCGCCCTATCGTGCTGCATGTCTGTCTTTCCTGTGCTGAAGCCGAATCGGCAAGACAGCAATGATATTAGTTCTATATTTGTTCTTCAAGCGTCGCTGGGCGACACAGGGAATTGGGCGGCGGAAGGCTGGTCGAGGCGGCTTGCAATACCGGTTCGCGTAATCGATAGCAGCGACATGATCATCGTCATTGAGGGAATAAGTGCTTCGGGAAAAAGCACATGGTGCGCGGCGCATGATGCGAGCCATATCGTTCGGGAGAATGCAGGAGTATCTGGCGCGCCTTCTGGAAGATCCGACCCGGATGGTGTGGCCGCCTTCTGGGCAGATCTCAACGCAAAGCGTTGGCAAGCCGCGCTCGTGGCAGAAGAGCAAACCTCCCTGGCAATCTGCGATACCGATCCGCTCAAGCTTCATTATACATGGTGTCTCCATCAGATCGGCGAAGCGACAAAAAAGGAGTGGCGGTCAGCCGTCGAAGCAACGAGGGTGAAGATTGAGCGCTGCGAGATCGGATTTGCAGATGCCTACTTCGTGAAAAAAATATCGCCAGAAGCGGCCCGCGCGCAAGCCATGGCCGACAGCACCCGCTCCCGCCGGAGATTCGAGTTGCATGTACGGCTGCAACCCAGTCTATTGAAATGGTATGAGACCTTGGACACCATACTCCCCGGAAGGGTAGCATTCGGGCTCCCGGACGAACTCCCCGCGCGGCGCATAGCCGATCGATTTCCTGGTGTTCACATTTTCGATGCCATGATCGCTGCGCTGCCCGGCTCGCCATAGCCGCTGCGTTCCTTGGTGTTATCCGCGGCGGCGGCATAGTGCGAAAAATTGATATGAAACCTTAAGGATGGCTGCGATGCGGGTCTTTTGAATCTTCGGTTCCAGACTGTTGGGTGAAACTGCAGCGACAGCCGAACTGTCGTGTGCGCCTTACGCCATCACAATGTCAGCAGCCAATATTGCAAACAAGCCTAGGATAGTCACGATATAGCATAAGATGCGCATATTCGACATTAACGCTCCCGACAGGCTTCGGTCCGACTCTATGGCGCTTCACATGAACGGGAAGCGCGACAACCGTAGCCTTTGATGACGCAGTTGCGCGCAAGTTTCGCTGCAAATTGCGATGCTGCCGGTGAACCGATTCCCCTCTTTCGCACACGGAAATCATTCTGACGCTGGAAGAATGTTCGGAAAGGTTGCGCCAATCTTTCTGCCGTTGCGCCAGATTTCGATGCAAGCACTAAAGAGATTGCGGGATGCTGCGAAAAGCAGAAGTATGCCCAAATGTCCGCTGCGAAGATATTATGGGGCCAGATAGTGGCGGTCGTGCTCATCATTCTCGCGAGCGTCTGGGCAGCGACCCAATGGACAGCGGCGGCGCTTGGCTTCCAGCCCGAATTGGGCACGCCCTGGTTCATGCTGTTCGGCAATCCCGTTTATCGACCCTATGACCTGTTCTGGTGGTGGTTCTCATTCGACGCTTACGCACCCCACATCTTCGACCAGGGCGGAATGATCGCGACTTCAGGCGGATTTGCTGCAATAATCGTTGCGATTGCAATGTCGGTCTGGCGCGGGCGCGAAATGGGCGGTTCGAACACCTTTGGCTCTGCCCGCTGGGCAGAGCGCGGCGACATCGTCCGAGCCGGGCTTTTCGCTGACAAAGGCGTCATATTAGGAAAATTCAATAACAGCTATCTGCGTCATGACGGCCCCGAGCATGTGCTTTGCTTTGCACCGACCCGTTCGGGCAAGGGCGTCGGCCTGGTCGTCCCGACACTGCTAACGTGGGCCGGCTCTGCGATCGTTCATGATATCAAGGGCGAAAACTGGCAGCTGACCGCAGGTTTTCGTTCCAGCTTCGGACATGTGTTTCTTTTCGACCCGACCAACCTCAAATCTGCGGCCTATAATCCGCTGCTGGAGGTGCGCCGGGGGATCTGGGAAGTTCGCGATGTCCAGAATATTGCCGAAGTGCTGGTAGACCCCGAAGGCAGCCTTGAGAAGCGCAACCATTGGGAAAAGACGAGCCATGCGCTGCTGGTCGGTGCCATTCTACATGTACTGTACGCAGAGGCCGACAAGACACTGGCTGGCGTCGCTGCGTTCCTGTCCGATCCTGCCCGCAAAATCACCACAACGCTCGAGGCCATGATGAGCACGGCACACCTTGGAGAAGCCGGTCCCCATCCGGTTGTTGCCAGTGCTGCGCGCGAATTGTTGAACAAGTCCGAAAACGAACGGTCAGGCGTCCTGTCAACGGCAATGTCGTTCCTCAGTTTGTATCGCGACCCGGTGATTGCAGAAGCAACCAGCCGCTCCGACTGGCGGATTGCCGATCTGGTTGACGGCAAACACCCAGCAACGCTTTACCTCGTTGTACCGCCATCCGACATCAGTCGGACAAAGCCGCTCATTCGGTTGATCCTCAACCAGATCGGACGGCGGCTGACCGAAGAACTCGATGCGGGTGACGCACGTCAGCGGCTTCTCTTGATGCTTGACGAGTTTCCAGCATTGGGACGCTTGGACTTTTTCGAGAGCGCGCTCGCCTTCATGGCAGGCTACCGGCTCAAGGCTTTCCTGATCGCGCAATCACTCAACCAGATCGAACGCGCTTATGGCGTCAACAATTCGATCCTCGACAACTGCCATGTACGTGTCGCCTTTGCGACCAACGACGAGCGGACCGCTAAACGTGTGTCGGAATCGCTGGGAACGGCGACCGAGCAGCGTTCGATGAAGAATTATGCCGGTCACCGGCTTTCACCCTGGCTCGGGCATCTGATGATCTCGCGTTCGGAAACGTCGCGGCCACTGCTCACACAGGGCGAAATCCTCCAATTGCCTGAGACCGATGAAATCGTGATGCTGTCGGGCGCGCCGCCCGTGCGTGCAAAGAAGGCGCGCTATTATACCGACCCGCGGCTGATGGCACGGATTCAAAAGCCGCCTCTATTGCAAACAGGCCCACGGACCGAACAACCGCCTGACGATTGGACCAAGCTACCGATCATCAGCCCCGTTCATTCGAACCGTGCCAGGCAAGCAGTTGGTGACGGCGATGCCAATAGCGGTGTTCGGCGCGAGCCTGACCTGGCTGTGCATGTCGAAATCGCAGCTCCCGTCAGGCCGCGCGTCAACGAGTTTGATTTCGGGAGCAACGATGAGGGTCAGGGGGACGCGGCGCGCAGCGAACGGTTGCGGGCACGAATGGGCGCAAATGCCCGGCAAGCCGCACTCGACCCGGGAGACGGTATTGACCTATGAAGTCCAAGCATACATTTCGCCTTTCTCCGGAAGTAGCTGGCCAGCTGGCAGACTATGCTATTCGAAAGCGTGCTTCGCAGGCCGAGATCGTCGAAGCGGCCCTGATGTCGTTTCTGTCGCCGGACAGTTCCGAACGAATGGAGGCTGCGTTCAGTCGGCGATTGGACCATATGCTGCGCCAGGTTGAAAAGCTCGAATATGGCATCGAGGTGGGCAATGAAGCGTTGGCACTGTTCGTGCGCTTCTGGCTTACCTCAAACCCGCCGCTGCCCGATGCTACGGCGGCTGCGGCTCAGGCAAAGGGGAAAGAGCGCTATGACGACTTTGTCGAGGCGCTTGCTCGTCGCCTTGCGACGACCGAGCGCCTCGGCTGATTGACGATGATGTTTGAGCTCTCGGACAAAGGCGCGGCCCCGCCGGGGCATTAGGGCGCGGTTTGCTGGCATTCCCCGATCGGGGAAGACAGGTATTCGATTTTTTGACGGGTCAAGCTTGCAAGTTAGCTTCGGTCCCAGTTCGGGGATTCGATACCGCGCTGCTACCTTTGTTGTGTTTACTCGATGCCGATACCCGAGGCGTATAACGGGCCGTGGAAATCAGCTTTTAAGCCTCGGAAAAACGGGTGCCAGATTCAATTTCCTGGATCGACTAGGATGTGTCGACGCGGCTGACGCTCGATGCGTTCATCAGCCGGGGCAATGAGCGCGGGGTTGCGGGGCGATGCACCAGTCCTGCGGACTAAACCCACGGAAGCGCAGTACGATGCGATGTGCGCCGATTGAAGCGTCGGTCATCCAGTGCGCGGGAGTATCTGAAGGTGTCTTCAGCGTCCGGGCGGCAGACTTGCGGCAGCAGTTTCGCAGTAATTTCCGCCCGACCGGTAGTCAGCGACTTTCCCGTCCTTGATCTCGAATGTCATCTCGCAACTGAAGGTTTCCTGTACATATTCATTTCCGTAATCATCGGCTACGCCGCGCTCGAGGCCGTACGAATAATACATGAACCGGCGACCGTCTGCATTGTAAATGTCTTGGGGTTGTCCCCAGCTGAGCGCCAGGTCGGCTTCGGAACGCCCGATCCATGATTCCAGCAATGGCCAAGCCTTGCCGCGCATGCGCGAAAAACGAGCCTTCTGCGCGGCGATTGTTTGTTCGCGCTGGTTCGAAATTTCACCCAGCTTTGTGCTTGCTGCTCCGATCGCCGAACCCACCGCCCCACGCGCCTTTTCCAGCGAGGCTTCAATTTCGGCTTTCTGCTCGGCCACAGACTTGGTCGATGTCCATTGAGGTTCCGTACCATCCTGCCAGAATAGCTGCCAAGTAACGTCGTGCACGTTAAAGTCAGTAGTTGCGAGGAACATGTCCTCGCTTTTTTGACGGGCCGTTTTGTCGCAAACGAACTTCCAGACTTGATGATAGATCGGATTGGCATCGGTAGACATATATGCTTTGCCGGGCAGATCCTGTGTGGTGCTGTTTCGCCAACGAGCTTGAGTAAATGTCTCGCCGACAAGCCGTTCTAGGCATTTTACCTTAAAGATCGTCGCTATAAATGCCGGGGACTTCTCGGATTCGAACATCTGCCTGCTGTCGATCCGCCTGTGATCGACCAAATCCTCGGCATTGATTTTCTCGCTGACGTCGATCGTCATTATTTTTGCCGGATCGTCACGTTGCTCCAAGCTCTGCAGATCAAGATAGACAATCGTCCGATTGGGTTTTTCGCCGTCGGCGTAAACCATCCACCATTCAGCATTGGCCGGAACGGCGAAAAGAACCGAAGACGATGCCAAGAGGCCGGTGGCGGCCCGGATTCTCCCGATGCCAGACAATTCGCCGATGCGCATGAAAAGCTCCCGCTAACAATCCTGTTCTCGGTGCGATGCGTTCCGGCGACCGCAGGATCAAGCCCGGGAAAGACACCGGTTCATCGGCGACCGATGCTTGATCGCTGACTAGCGAGGTATAGATAAATCTCGCGCGACAACGCAGGTTCCGGACGAACGGCAACCGGACAAACATCGTTTTGCGAGATCGCGTGACGGTTCCCCGCTCGGGTAGCAACCTCCGCTAATGGCCCTTTAGAAAGACCAATATGTTCAACCGCGACCAGCCATGAGACGCCTGTGCACCGGTTCCTGATTTTGCGTTTTTTTGGATGGCTTAAAGGAGTAGTTTCATTTCTTATGTCATTTGCAAGTAACGGACGAAGCGCGCTCACCCGACGATCTATAACCATGATGCGGACATTCTGCTTTGTTTTGGGGATCGCTCTGATCGGTATCGCATGCCCACCATATCCGGCAAATGCGGAAGGCAGATGTCCACCGGGCTTCTATCCCACTGGCGGAAATGATGTCGGATGGCTGGCATGTGCGCCCATGGGTCCAGCCGCAGACAACCCGCCGGACAAACCTGATCTTGGACCCGCTCCTGACGCGTTCATGGCTGTCGCCGCGCACCGCGACAGTCCGGCACTATGGACCGCGTCGGGCTATGACGACGGCGCAGGAGCCGAAAAGCAAGCGCTAGACGTGTGCGCTGAACAGATGGGTTCAGGATGCTATGTTCTGTGGGTCGGCGTTAACGACTTCGCAGTAGCCGTTGCAAGGGACATTGTAGGCCACCACTTTACCGCAGGCGACTTCGATTATGGAACCGTCACCTCAAAGGCTCTGGCGGATTGTCAGGCGCTTAGTAACGGCTGTCAGATCGTCAGGATCATAGTGAACAGTGCAGGCCCGCAGGTCAGCTTTCCCGAAACTATGCCCCCACTGCATAGATATGCGGTAGTCGCTTGGCCCCGCGAAGCGCCGCCGGCACGTTGGCAACGTAAATTCTGGCTTGTCAGTGGCATCAGCGGGTTTGACGCTGCTGTAAGTGCTGCAATCAACCGATGTGCCGCAGACACCGGCCTGGAATGCGTTAAAGGCCATCACAGCAGTGCTGGTGTGCTCGCTCGCTTCAGCGACGATGTCGGTGGAACCTACTTTCTCGATGCAGCGAATGCCGAGGCCGCCGTCAAACGCCTGGCGACCGCTTGCCCGGACGGACGGCAATGCCGGATCGTCGAGCTTTACCCCGCCGACGATGAGCGAACGTCGATCGTTGATGAGGATCGCGCGAGCAGCCGTTAACTTCGCAATTCGTAATGCCTGACGGAGTTCGACAAGCTTGCCTCCCTGAATGCGTGCTGGTTTGGCCAAACAATGTCGCCCTCCGTAGAAATGGACCAGATTTGATCACGTCATAATCGCAAATGCCGCGATAAGAGGCGCGCAACCTGCAAGGTTTGACGCAAGTGCGCTTCTAGTCGAGGCAGATGTAGCACATCTCCACATCTTCCGAGATGTGACCTTCGCTTATGCCGAACGGGTTTCCGCAATGAATGCAGGTTGCGACGGCAGCGGCCCGTCGGGCCTGATCTGCGCTGTTCCGTCTGTCCGCCTCGATGCGGTCGGACGCCGCTTTCCGGTCGCGGTGCCATTTGTCGATCTCGTCGGGTGTGAAGGACATGTGGCTGCGATACTCGAGAAGGGATCAACAATTTCTTACTGCAAGACCTCATTTCCAGCCGAAGTTTCGCATTCAACTAGCTAGCCAGTTATACACTGGCCAACCGACAATCAGAGCCCAAAAAAGCGTCACGAGGCCCGCATATCCTGTCCGTCGTCAGAACATTTGGCACTGATGGCTGCGTAAATTAACGGAGCATTGGCCTCATCAGTTGGGTTGATATTAGGCGGCGAGCTTGCGGTGTTGCAAGCGCCGATGTTCGATGGTTTTTCGTTTGATCCTTTCCCGCTGTTTGATGATGGTCGCAGCCCTGCCGAAGTAGGCATCGGCAGGCGTAACGTTGTTCAGGCTCTCGTGGTAGCGCTGATGGTTGTAATGCTCGACGAACGCTCCGATCTGCCGCTCAAGGTCGCCGGGCAGGAAGTAGTTTTCCAGCAGGATGCGGTTCTTCAGCGTCTGGTGCCAACGTTCGATCTTGCCTTGGGTTTGCGGATGCATCGGAGCACCACGCACATGGCTCATCTTCTGCGCTTCGATATATTCCGCCAGTTCGCCCGCGATATAGCTGGGACCATTGTCCGACAGCAGGCGCGGCTTGTGCTGGACCGTTGCATGGTCACAGCCTGACGCGGACAGTGCCATATCCAACGTGTCGGTGACATCCTCGGCCCGCATATTGCTGCACAGCCTCCAGGTGATGATATAGCGCGAGAAGTCGTCGAGCACGGTGGACAGGTACATCCAGCCCCAACCAATGATCTTGAAGTAGGTGAAGTCTGTCTGCCACATCTCGTTGGGGCGGGTGGTCTTGGTGTGGAACTCGCCCGCTGCCTTCACCACGACATAAGCGGGGCTGGTAATCAGATCATGGGCCTTGAGTAGCCTGTAAACCGTGGCCTCGGACACGAAGTAACGCCGCTCATCGGTGAAGCGCACCGCCAGTTCCCGAGGTGACAGCTCGGACTGTTCCAGAGCCAGATCGATGATCTGGTCATGGATGGTATCGGGGATACGGTTCCAGACACGGCTTGGTGCAGAGGGCCGATCCTGTAGCGCCTCCGGCCCGCCTTCCAGATAGCGATCATACCAGCGGTAGAAGGTCCGGCGGGCAACGCCCAGCTTGTCGAGCGTGATCTTGGTTGGCAGATGCGACTGCTCGACGATCCTGATGATCTCGAGCTTTTCTGATGCGGGATATCTCATACGTCGTCGTCCCCATCCGCTATCATGCTTTTTTTGAGCAACCGGTTCTCAAGGGTCAGATCGGCAACGCATTCCTTCAGGGCACGCGCCTCACGGCGCAGATCCTGCACCTCGCCGCTGGTTGCAGCGCGGGCAGTATCGCCCGCAAGCCGGCGCTTGCCAGCCTCCATGAACTCCTTCGACCATGTGTAATAGAGGCTCTGCGCTATGCCTTCCTTGCGGCACAGCTCGGCTATGCTGTCTTCCCCGCGCAGGCCTTCGAGCACGATCCTGATCTTGTCTTCAGCAGAAAAATGCCGCCGCGTTGCCCGGCGAATATCCTTCACGACACGTTCGGCAGAGGCCTTTGGTTGGCCAGAGTGTTTTGGTCTCATCTTCGTTCCTTCGTCACTACGACGAGACCAAAACACTCCTTAGATCACAACATCAAATCAGTGCCATTGGTGCTGACGGGGAACAGTCGGCGTTCCGGTGTTTCCTTATGATATTGAAGACAAGCCTTATGTGATCGTCGCGGGCATCGAAGCCGGCGTGCGCAAGGCAACGATCTTCAGCAAGGAACCGTCACAAGAGAAGATCTACAAGGAACTTTGGGAGCGCGGAAAGAAACTCGACGCTGATGCCATCGTGCTTGCTGCCTATGGCGACAGCAAGGTCTCGGCATTCAGCTGGGGACGCACTGGTGCAACAGGGATCGCCATCCGTTTCCTGACGGATAAGGAAATTGCAGACGGAGTTGCGGCTGAAAAGGCCGCCAGTTTTGATCCCTCAAAACACAAGCAGGTCAAGTAACCGCCAGTCACATTATATTGCCATAGCGGGGCGACGCTGCAAGGCTGCCGTCCCGCTTTTGCATTATCTGCCAATAGAGATCCTGCAGAACGCTTCGATGTCTCGGACAATTTCGCTGTGAGCGGGAATGTATCAAACATTGTTCAAGGGCCTGGCGCTGGCTCTGATTTCGAAAGTGTAGATCGCGCCGCATTGAGGCTATCCGGAGCCGCGCTGTTTTGCTCGCCGACCGCACAGCTTCACCAACTGAACATCCAGTATCTGGCAGCAGTTGGAAGCCCTGGATTCGTCTCCAACGTTACGCGGGTGTTCCCCGTCGCCGCTCCAGAGGTTTCTCCCGAACAATCTGGGCTACGATATCGAGCTCCCACATGGGCTGCCACTGGCTGTCGGAGTTTGGGATACGATCGCTGACGATTTCGCCCAACTGGCCGCGAAACATGCCGGACAGAAACAGTGGCCAGCTTATAGCCGATAGCCTGAACAGATCGGCCGACGATGTTGCCCTGACGGCAATTGCGGGAAACAGGTTTATCCCCAACTCCTGTGAATAGACCGCTACAAAGGCTTCGCTGGTGTGGAAGAGCATCCTGTCGATCTGGGTGGTGAGTCTGGTCCGCTCCGCTCTTGAAAGGCTGAAGCCTGGCTCCTGTCGCTTGGCCTGAACGAGCGTCGCTGTACTGAGCTTCCATTCGGGTTCGTTACAGTGAAAGCGGATCAGGGCATCGGCTCCGTGTTCGGCCTCATCATGCTTTTTCGTCAGCGTTGCCTTGAGGGTGATCCCGCCCTGCGGCGATGATCGCAACGCCCGTGTCCGGATATTGCTGCTGAAGACAAGTGCGCTCAACAGGGCGTGTGTAACGGCTTCTTCATCATGCCATTCATGCGGGTAGTTTTCGAAAAAATATTGCTGCAGCTCTTCTCCGAGACTGTTGCCCAGTTCATGCAGTCCAATCTGTGCGTCTTCAACCTCGTGGTTCATGGATATAGTTTCCTAAACATCAAAAATGACGGAGTGCGTGACAGACATCACGCGTGGTCTAATAGGAACTGGTCTATATCCGAAGTTACATTTACGTTTTATTGGACGTGGACGCGGGTTGCGGGCAGGAAGGAAAGCTCGATGCAAATGAGGCAACTTGCTCAGGGGCTGATGTTGGCAGGCACTGCGACCTGTCTTCATGCTCAGGTTGAAAATGTACGTTTCGGCAATCTTCATGCCCATACGTCCTATTCGGATGGACTAGGGACACCGCACGATGCCTATAAAATGGCCTGCGACGCCGGGCTCGATTTCTTTGCCATCACCGAGCACAATCATGCGGCTGGCGACGGCAAAGGCGAGCGCAAGGATGGGCTGATGATTGCCACAAAGCCCGAGCTCTACAAGGGCAAGCCCTCATCGCTATTGGAAAGTGCCAACGAGGCGAACAAACCCGGCAAATGCGTGACGATCTATGGCCAGGAGTTCTCGACCATCTCCACCGGCAATCACGTCAACATCTTTGATGTCTCCAGCATCATTGATGCGCCCAACGGTGCCTTCGATAATCTTCTCGCCTGGCTCGAAACCAACCGTGACAGCGAAAACCGCATTGCCGTCATGCAGTTCAACCATCCAGGCTCTGGCCAGAAGGCGCGCAAAGATTATGGCCGTGATGATTTTGGCGGCGGCGATGAAAAGCTCTGGGTGCAGGCGATGGCGCCCAATGTCTCGCTGATCGAGACCCTTAATGCACCGGCACTTCGCGATGGCCGCGGCCAGCGTACTCATTCGCGCGAGGGGCTGTATTTCCGCTATCTCAATCTGGGCTTCCATCTAGCTCCTAGCGTCGGGCAGGACAATCATTTCCGAAACTGGGGTGTCTCGACCGATGCACGGGTTGCGGTGATCACGCCCGACTTTACCCGCAAGGGTATATTGAATGCGATGCGCGCGCGCCATGCCTATGCGAGCGAAGACAAAAATCTGCGGGTGGTCTTTCGCTCCGGTTCTGCGCTGCAGGGCGACGTGACCGAGCCGCCTTCGCTCGGCGAGGAACTCGATCTCACGGTTCAGATCGTCGATGATGATGAGCCCGATGCCTCCTATCGCATTGACCTGTTCAAAGATCTGGCGGGCGGAAAGCCGGCCTCATCGCCGGTCGAGAGCTATGAGGTTACGGGCAATCAGCAGGCGCCGCTTGTGCTTGAGGGGATCCGTCTCGACGCCTTTGGCGAGTATGTGCTGCTGCGCATCACCCAATATGGCCGTGAGGATGACGAGCATGCAGAGGACGATCAGGTCTGGACCGCGCCCATCTGGTTTGAGCCCGATGCCTTTCATCACGCGCATGACGATCTGCCGGCCGTGCGCATATCCTCGCTTGTTCCCGATCCTGCAGGCGATGACTTTTCTTCCGAGCGGATAACCTTCCGCAACACCGGCGTTGCAACCATCGATCTTGCCGGCTGGCGCGCGCGCGACCTTGCCGGCAATGTCTGGAATCTCGATGGTCTTGCGAGCATGGGGGCAGGGCAGGAAAAGACATTGTTCAGAAATGGCGCTGCCATGTCGCTCAACAATGGTGGTGACGAGATCGAGCTGGTCGCACCCGATGGCACGGTTGTGCAGACCGTTGTCTATGGCAGGGTTTCAACGGATGAAGTGGTGAACGCCGATGGCAGCAATCCCTGAGACAAGAGCGAAGACGGCAGCAAAACCCAAAAGGGCTAAAAAGCCGAAGCCAGCCGGGCGCAACCTTGTCATCATGCTCGATGGCACTGGCAATGAACTGGGACGCAATCTCTCCAATGTCCTGAAGCTCTACCGTATCGCCAGAAAGGACGAGAGTCAGCTTTGCTATTACAGTCCGGGGGTCGGGACCGTCAGCCTTCCCAATCCCTGGGCACGGTTCAGGCAGAATGCCAACGGCGTGCTTGGCCTTGCAACCGGCTACGGACTCGATGCGAATGTGCTCGGTGCCTATCGTTTCCTTGTCGAGAACTGGCGCGAGGGCGACAGGATCTATCTGTTTGGATTCAGCCGCGGTGCCTGGACGGCGCGGGTGCTGGCGGGCCTCATACATATGGTGGGACTTTTATATCCCGAACAGCGCAACATGTGCGACAGCGCACTTGGAACCTACAAGAGAGCGGCACAGGACAATGACCTGCCCTCTGTGTGGCATTTTGCCCGGGTTATTCGCAGCCGCCGCGTCACGATCGAATTTGTGGGCGTGTGGGACAGCGTGGCCTCGGTTCTGGTTCCCAGAAAAGACCGGCTGTATATTCCAAGTCTCGAGACGCTGCCCTATACACGAAACAACCCGTCGGTTGCGATCTTCCGCCATGCGCTCGCGATAGACGAGCGGCGACGGATGTTCCGGGTTGCTGTCTGGGACGAGGGGCAGACCTTTGAGCCCAATCCGTTCAACAAACGGCTCAACCGGAAACAGGATGTGCAGCAAATGTGGTTTGCGGGCGTTCACAGCGATGTGGGCGGAGGCTACCCCGAAACCGAAAGCGCGCTTTCCAAATACCCGCTGATCTGGATGGTCGAGGAGGCAGCATCGGCTGGCCTCAAAATCCAGTCCCGGATGCGCCGGCATCTGGCCTATGGCGAGGATATAGGAGCTGAGAACAAGCACAAATATGTGGCGCCGTCGCCTGCTGGCCGCAGCCACAAATCGCTCACATTCTGGTGGGCGCTTCTGGAGGTCATCCCCAAACGCACCAAAAGGCGCGAGTGGAAGCGGCCTTCTTTCCTTGGGCTCTACATTCCATGGGGTGAGCCGCGTTTAATCGCACCCGATGACCTGATTCATCCATCTGTGCGTGAGCGGCAGGCAAAGTGCCCGGATTATCGACCGCCCAACCTTCCGGATAGGATCTGAACCTCAACATGGCGCACAAACTCACCAAGTCCGCCTTTCTCGACTACCGGGCCTGTTCCAAAAATTTCTGGCTGAGGCACAACAGGCCTGATGCCATCGACTGGCCAGGACCGAGCTCGATGGCGCGCATGCTCATGCGCGATGGCTATGCGGTCGAAGCACAGGTTCGGGAACTGGTGACAGGCTGGCCCGATCCGCACCAGCTCAGTTTCCAGCGCGTGTTTGATGCAGCTTCCTGTTACGCCCGTGCGGACCTTGTGCGCGAGCATTCAGATGGCTCGCTTGATATTTACGAAATCAAGGGCTCGACCTCGCTCAAAAGTTCGAGCGGCGATGACCATATCGACGATGTCGGTTTTCAGGTGACGGTCGCACGGATGCTGGGACATGAAGTCCGCTCGGCACATATCATCCATGTGAACGGGGATTATGTACGCAGCGGACCCGTCGTACCGTCCGAACTTCTCAAAATCGTCGATGTGACCTGCGAGGTAGAGGAACGGCGGGATGCGTTCGCCGCTGAGATCGCCGACGCCATTGCTCTTCTCGGAACCCCCGAAATCGATGAACAGGGCTGTTCGTGCAGGCGACTGGGAAGTGTCGACAGGCATTGCGTGTCTTTCGACTATTTCAACCAGGACCTTGTGCAGCCCACCGCCCATTGCCTGCCGCGCATATCGAGGTCCAGATTGTCAGAGCTCGACGGAGAGGGCCGCCTGTCAATTCATGATGTGACCGAGGATGATGTAACAGCTTCCCAGCTTCCCATATTGCGCGCCCTGCAAACGGGTGAGCCCATCATCAACAGCGCCAATATCCACGCCTTTCTCGCGAAGCTCAACTGGCCGCTCTGCTTCTACGATTACGAAACCTTTGCGTCCGCTATCCCGCTGGCAGACGGCTATCGGCCACAGCAGAAAATGCCGGTGCAGTTCTCGCTGCATCGCCTCGACAAGGATGGCGGGATTGCGCATTTCGAGTTTCTGGCAGATGGACCCGGGCAGGAAGAGGCGCTTGTGCTCGCATTGCGTGATGCCGTTGGTGAAACCGGAAGTGCGGTGGTCTGGAACGAGGGTTTCGAGAAATCGTGCAACCGGATCCTCGCTGACCTGCTCCCCGGGCATGCAGACTTTCTGGAAAAACTCAACGGGCGGACCGTCGATCTGATGGTCCCGTTCAAGGCGGACTATGTGCATCCGGGCTTTGGCGGATCGACCTCAATCAAGAATGTCCTTCCGGTCCTGTGCCCACACCTTCACTATCCGAAGGACGCGGTCCATGACGGCACCAGCGCGATGGAAGCCTGGATTGAAATGATCGAAACGCCGGATGACGACAGGCGATCGCAGCTTAGGTCCGAACTACTCGCCTATTGCCATCTGGACAGTCTTGCTATGGTTGAAATCTATCAGGTTCTCGCTGGTTTATAACATGCAGTCTCCACAGGAAGCAGACCCCAATCCGCCCTTCCTCTCTTTTGCCGATCTGATGTCGTCGGTCGGAAGCTTCATGTTTCACTGGAGCATGCTCGAACAGGGCTTGACCGATGCGATCAACGAAGCGCGTACTCGGCAACAGCTGGAACCGATCAAGGTACGTGGCGCGTTTGCGCTTCGGCTGGAGATGTGGAGGAAGCTCGCAAAGTCACTTCCTGAAAATGGCGAACATTCGGGAACGCTCGAGGAAGTCTGCGCGCAGGCTTTGGCGTTGAAGGACATCCGCAATCTCATCACCCATGGCCTTTGCGGAGGAAATTCGCAGCCGGACAAGGGGGAACCACATATTCGTTGCGTTGTCGGCGGCTTTGAAGACCCGTCTGGCAGGGTTGTTCAATATACGATGCACCAGCTCGAAATTTTCACACAAGGCACAGATGCCTGCAGGCGGGCGTTCCTCGATTTGCGCAATTTCAACTACAGGGCGATGCTGCCATGAGCAATCCGGCATTCAGTCCGCGCAATGTCTTGGAAATGGCGGTGCATCACCCGCCGAATCTTGATGCACCGGTGCTCCCCGTCCGAGTGAGATGAAACTCGATTGTGATAGCAGTTGGGACAATCATGCTTGTCAGACAAGGAAGCCGGCAATGAAGATGACGATGAGGTTGGCTTCATATGCGGAGCTAGCCGCATGCTGCATCATGGCAATCCCGGCGCATGCAACTCTGCCACCACCCGCGCCGCACGAGTATGCGACCTATGGGCCGCTCCAACTCTGCTCAAACAGGTTTGTGATCGATATCGGGCCCGACGAAGCCGTCCACATTGTCGGCGATATTGTCCGCGTCATCAACGACCGCGAAATCCTCGCTATCAAATTCGCCAACGACCGGTACTGGTTTAGCAATGAGGACAGCTCGCTGGCCCCCGGCAAAACCCCATCTTTCAAGCCCAAACGTTTTTTCGGACCCACCCCCGATGCCGGAAAAACGGTTTCACACGCACCGCATGGGCTGCAGGCGCAAAATGCCCGCTACGCCATTGTGTTGGATGGCGAAACGCAACCGATGATTGTGGGCGCCACCGCGTTCGATGGCAGTAGCCGGGACCAACGCCTGCTCGACCGCATCAGACCGGCAGCCGAGCAGGCACCCGATTGCATGCCGCTGTGGCAAGCAATCCGAAAGGACAGCGAAAGCGAACTGGGAAAACGGATCAAACCGAGCTGGGACCGAGTGGCAGACATTTATCCGCAAGCAATGGATAATGGACCCGGCTTCTATTGCACTGGTGGCATCGGCTTCGAGGTCAAGGCAGGAGAAAAGATCCGCCGTCCTTGGCGATCGCTAGAGCACAGCAGCCCCGCATTTGTTGAAAGCGGCGGTACATCGATCAGACTCGAGCTTCGGGGCAAAGCGATGAACAGGGTGGATCAGAAGGATGCGAGCGAACATCCGATGAGCCTGCTTCGCAAAAGCGAAATCACCTTTTATCCCAGCCGGGGCGTCGGCCCACCTTATGCCGACGAAGGAGAGCGCGAACCGGGCAGTTGGAATGTCATCCTCGATGTCCATGGTGCGTCGCGGGCAATGGAAATCAGCTTTCCGGCCGCGGAAAAAACCGGTGCCGGATTCAACTTCCTGGAACGACTGCAAGTCGTCGATGCAAGCGACCCGCGCTGCGGCAAGTCCGGGTAATCACCTGCACCCAAGCCGGACCAAGAAGCGGCATCGCCGAAATTTAACCGCGTACCGATTTCGAACGCCATTCTCATGGCCTATCCGCGCGAGGCATGGCAGGCAAGATCGTCAAAATAGCCGCCCGGAGCTTCGGTCGAAGAAGTGCGCCAGCCATATTCTCCGATGAGATCCGAGTGGCTTGGCGGGCGCACCAAGGACCAATGAACGCGCCGCACAGCGCCTATTCTGCCCTCTGCAAGCCAGTCCCTGATTTGCAGAAAGCGGGGTCAGGAGCGGCGGCAATAGGAAACGAACAGGGGAGCACCGGCCACTTCGAACGCTGCGACCATTTTTGTAGATTGTGCTTCAGACATCGCCATCGGCTTTTCGACACAACAGGGCTTTCCGGCGGCCGCCGCCAGCAGGGCATAATGTAAATGGCTCGAAGGTGGCGTTGCGACATAAATCGCATCCACATCGCACGAGCGTATCATATCCTCAGGCTCGGCAAACGAGAGCCCGATGTCATTCTTACCAGCATAATCGCTGGCTGCTTCGGGCCGCCTCGACGACACAGCAGCAAGGCGGCTGCCGGCAACGATTTTAAAGGCAGGCGCGCGCTCTCTGATCGTCACAGCGCCGCAGCCAACCATACCCGAGTTGATTTCGTTCACATTCCATTCCTCGATCGGTAACGCCGACCAGCTTCAGCCGGCAAATTCGGTGAAATGCCTTATACTCATGACAATCGGTCCCCGGGCATGCTGCGCGCGGGAAGGCCTTGTTTCAGGCCGAAGATCGTCGCCGCGGAAGGTAGCTCTGCTGTCAATTTCCTCCGGTGCACCGGTTGCTGATTCAAAGTGGCCCTTGCAAACAGAGGATAGTATCACTGCGACCATAGATAGATGTAAGCTGGTCACCCAATATGAACATTTCCATTCCGGCGCCCGGCTCCATATTCCGGGAAAGCGTTAAAATCGCCGTTCTCTACCTTGTGCTCAATGCCCTTTTTTATGCCGTTGTAGCCTTTTTTGCGGGGGGGGGCGCAAATGGGGGTCAAGCTCAAGGATTTACAGGCAATTCGCCCGGGATCGACATATTGAGCTATATTATCTCGATTTCCCTCATGTCGTTTCTTGTGCTTGCTTGGCGCAGCAGGAACATGACGCTCAACCTACTTTACTGTTTTGCGATCTCATCCGGCGTTTCGCTGCTCAACTTTCTGCTTAACATCGAGGCTTATAAATATTTTTATCCCGACGCTGGAATCGATTTTGGCTGGGAGGCGAATTCCAGCGGATTCTTCATGTGCGCGGCGGTTTTTTTCGGCTGGTCCTGCATGTTCCTGACGTTGCTCTACAGTTTCGATGTGCGCGACCAGGAGCGCCGTTTGGCAGCGGTTCGGGAAGAAGCCCTGTCCGCGCAGATGCGTGCGCTGCGTTATCAGGTCAATCCGCACTTCCTGTTCAATACACTGAACTCTATCGCCGGTCTGATCGAAGAGGGATCGGCGACCCGTGCGGAAAAAATGGTGCTGTCGCTATCCACATTCTTGCGCACGACGCTCACGCTCGATCCATTCCACGACGTGCCTCTGGCCGATGAACTGGCGCTTCAGGAAGAATATCTCGAGATCGAGCACCAGCGTTTTTCCGACCGGATGACCTTTGATATCCATATGTCACCGGAGGCGGAAAAAGCACTTGTGCCCAGCCTGATCCTGCAGCCGCTGGTGGAAAATGCGATCAAGCATGGTGTCGGACAAATGACGGGGCCTACTTGCATCGTTTTGACTGCGACACGAGAAGATGACCGGCTGAAGCTACTCGTCGAAAACGATATGCCTGTCGACACGCCATCGCAGGCGATCAAGGGTATAGGGATCGGTCTGAAAAATGTCTCTGAACGTCTTCGCGCCCGCTTCGCAGACGAAGGGCATTTCTCGGCAGGGGTAGCAGGACCGGGCCTTTATCGTGCCTCGCTCGATATCCCATGGAAGACTGCATAAGCGGCGTCTTCCTGCGATAATTTTCGCACCTAGTTCGGATCGGACTGCAGGTCCAGGCCCACCCGAGCGGCTTCCTGCTCCAGAATTTTCGCCACGCGTTCATGATATGCGATGTCGCGGCGGTCCTTCTCTGCCTGTGCCTGCATGAAGGCGACAAAGGATTGGCAGGCCGCCTTTGGTTCTTCACTTTTCATTGCCGCATCCGCTTGCATGACTTTTTCGAACATCATGCCGAGAAGTGAAAGCGTCTGTTGTGCTTTGCCTCGATTGGCTTGGTCCTCAAGCTCCCAGATGCGCTCGCGGTCGATTTTCGTCGAATCGAGAAGTGCCCATTTCAACCAGGTGACAATGCGGGCCTGATATTGCTCATACTCCGATAGAGATGCCCCTCCTGCGATGAACTCCACAAAGGCCGGTGACGATTCATCGATCGTTGTTGCTTTGCCGAATGATTGAAGGAGCAATGTATCGTCACAATCAGATATGGCGGCGACCTTGGCCTCCTTGCTGGCTGTCGGCGGCTGCCGGGGCCGCCTGCTGCCCGGTTCGAGCTCCCCTTCATATTCTTTCTTTTGAATCTCGAACAGCCGGCGGTCGCCACAACGAAGCATGACCGCTCCGGGCGTGTCGAATTCAAGGAACAATGCCCGCTTGCCCTGCGGTGTCTCGACCTCTTTGCTGAAATGTTGCGCAGCGAACACGAGCGGCGACGCGAGGTCGGTTCGATCGGATTTTGTCCATCCAGCGGCGAGCAAGCTGCTTTCCAGCGTTTGGGCCAGGTTGCGATTGACCTCTCCATCGGGGCTCGCGGCCCGGTAGGTGATGCCGGCAAGCAGGCCGGACCAGGGCGTATACTCCAGATCTGCCTCGGTGAACGGTGCAAAAGCTTCGGGCAGACGATTGACTTGTTTCAAAAAATACGAGTCCTGTTGAGATCTCGGCTTTCCAAGGCTCAAATCGGGCATTGTCAATCCCGGGCAAATCCGGTCGATCTGAGCCGCATCGATCGGCTTTAGCGACTGCGCAAACGCCGCATTGGCAAATAAAGTAATAGCTGCGAATGTGGTCGTTACCGATAGACTCATCCGCATTCCTGTTCCCTTTTCTAGCTGCACAACCAAGCGGCGCTCTTACTCATTCGAGCATAAGATTTTGGATTCAAACAAAACTGGGGAACCGGTGCACATTTCTGCGTGACAGAGCCATGCAGCGCCTAGACCGCGACATGTCACGCGAGGCTCAAACCGAAAGCCTGAAAACTCGCTATGGCCTCACCCACTGTCGCCTCGTCCGCTCGTCCTATGTGATGGCAACCAAAGACGGCACCCGCCCCCATGATCCTGTTCTTTTCTAGAGCCACGAAATCAGGCACAAATGTTCAGCCGCGCTTACAGCGGTGGCACCGCTTCTGGGAGCGAGAAACGCCGTGAAATTATACGCATGATCACAGGCCTCACGAAGAACGCGACGATATCTATGAGCGCGTGTAACAACATGACATGGAGCAGTGACCCGGTCTTGAGGTAGATGATGACGAAGAGCACGCCTACCGCCATCGTGGCCAATATGCCTTTCCATCCCTGATATGCATGGGCAAGTCCGAAACAGAGCGTTGATAGCGCAAAAGCGACAAGCAGCGATCCGGAGAAATGATAAAGCAGCAACGGCAGCGCGAGGCGGAAGAATAATTCTTCGCTGAAGCCGGCATTCAAGCTCAAGAGCAAGGCATATGCCGCTTCCCGTCGGTTGCGCGGCACCATGGGCTCGATAGGCGCGTGCAGCCGTGACATCATATCGCGCCAGCGCCGCCGTTGGATCATGCCAACAACGACAAGATTGATCGCAATACCGATTGCAATCCCAATCTTCATGTCGGTGGACCAAGTCCCCTCGGGCAAGTTGAACAGGACGCGCGCCTCGGCGAACGGAGCCGGAAACGGATGAAAGGGCACTAGCCCCCCCGCCAACCAAAGGCTGATAATGCTTGCACCTGTCAGGATGCAAAAGCTCTGTACGATCCAGATGCCGTAGTGACGCTGCCGCGCTGCGCTATCCTCCAAAAGGACAAAGCGCTCATACTCCCTGACATCGCGACGCAGCCAGTAGGCTCCGCCAAAAATCATGGCCATTAGCCACAAGATCGCAATCCCCATTCCAATGTGCACGTTCTTTTCTTTCAAATATTAAAACTGATTTGGTTTTTGCCATGGTCGCGACAAAGCAAGAAAACAGGTGCTTGTGGATGTTGATAAATGTGTGCGACTGCACATTTTCCGACCGCTGAAAGCCAGTTTAATAGGTCAGAGCATCATCGTCGTGTCGGAAGGATAGGCAAAGCCAAACGACCCGTCCTCCATTTGCCGGATTATTTCCTGCCGGGACGGTACTTTGAAGTCTCGTAACATCTGGCAGATGGCGTTGCGGACGGTAAAATGGGACAGGTCGAGCCTGCGCGCGATGTCCTTATTGGACAAATTAAGTCGCAAAAGGCTGAGGATCTGTTTCTGGCGCGGCGACAATTCGATTATCGGACGGTTCGGCTCGGGAATCGCCGCCAGCCCGCTATCTGCCTGAAGGCGGATTTCGCTGCCAGCAGGCAGCGCCGAACGTAATATCTCGATAGCGTCGTCCAACTGGTCGGCATGCACTGCAATATAGGCAAACTGCCGAAGTCCATATGGACAAATCTCGCTCGACCCTTGGTCGTCGGCCGCATCATGCCATTGCGGCGACGAAGGTTCCAGCGACTGCATATAGGCGTCCATGACACATCCCTCGAATCAGCATTTGCTATTGTCGTGCCGACTTCGCCAAATCATTGGAGCCCATTCAACAGGCGGTTTGTGAGTGGCTGCCACGACGGGAATGAATGCAAGATATATCTACAGATGGCTCATTCGAGCTGACGAATGGCTTTGTTAACAATCTGAAATGCGGTTCCTCATAAGATATGCGCACGCGCAGTCGATATTTCCGCAACCGGCAAAGATGCACCAGTACATCAGTCGCGTTTATCGGCCGACGAGCGATGTTTTGCAGGCCGCCATGATTTCAAGGCAAGGATCGACACAAGACAGGCCAGATAGAGCGCTATCATGCCTGCCGCCCGCGAACGGCTCCGGCAAGTGATTATGGTAAGCGTTGCGCTACCATTATATTCGGAAGATTGTGGCGCGACGTACGGGTCTATTGTGCCGGGTACACATTGCTCGAGCGAAAAATCGCTTTGGTCAGGTTGGACGGAGGTGATCATGGCCGATGGATTTCGATTTTCGGGAGTTGACCAGCCGCGCAAGTCATGCCCGAGCAATATATAGCAAATAACGGCCGCGAGACCTGCGAGGGCAAAAGTTCCCGGAAGGCGCATTATGTCTCGATCTCGAAGACCATGCTGCCAGCTTGGTCCCGTCCGCCCGCAGCGTCAATCGCGATAAAGCACCGGTTCCGCAACGATGAATGACGTTTTGCATGAGATCGGCAACTATAGGATAAGGCAAAAGTCCAACGGCGATATTAACCCACGGCCATTGGCCGGTTTTACATTGAAAGTGCAGCAAAGGGCATGAAGCGCGTATCGACGAATGTTGGCGGGCAACTGCGCAGGTGGCTTAACGGCGGTGGACATTTCTCGACCGCCGTTGCAACCCTTCGCACTTCATGGAAAACAGCATGAACCAAATCAATGTGCTCGTCGTTGACGACGAGCCGCTCGCAAGGCGCAGAATGATCCGCATGCTCAGGAAATTCGACTGGGTGGGTCGTGTCGATGAAGCAAATAATGTCCAGGCCGCCAGGCAATCGATCGAGCAATCTCGGCCTCACATCGTGCTGCTCGACATCCAGATGCCGGGAGGAAGCGGCTTCGAATTACTCAACGGTCTTGCATATCCCCTCGCCATCGTCTTCGTGACGGCCTTCGATCATTATGCGCTGCGCGCTTTCGAAGCGCAGGCAATCGACTATGTAACAAAACCGATCGAACCCGGACGCTTTGCCTTGGCCCTGACACGCGCTCGCGAAGCGGTTTTATTGCGTGAACAGACCGAAAATATCTCAGAATTGCAGGAGACGCTGGCCAATCTCAAACGTGCTCTCAATGACAAGGCGCCCGGCGTTAAAGAGTTTTGGGTCAGGTCGCACGGGGAATATATCCGTGTTGCGCCCGAGGAAGTCACCTGCTTTCAGGCTGATCGCGACTATGTGACGATTTGTCTGGCCGATCAAAAATACAGCTATCCCGAAAATCTTGCATCGGTCGAGCGACGCCTTGAGGCGACGGAATTCTGGCGGGTTCATCGAAGCATGATTGTCCGCCGCAGCGCTATCGCAAAAGCCAAACAGGCGCAATTTGGCGCGCTGATCCTCGTCCTGACAGACGGTTCGGAAGTCAGGGTTGGACGAACCTACCTGCCCAAGATCCGTGCGGCTCTTGGACGCTGAATTCACTCGAAGTCGGGCCTTCGTTAGCTGCTGAAGCGATCACGTACCCGCTGGCCCGGATGGCTGAACCAAATGGCGGCAGGGATGCTTGGCTGACCAGCGGTTCAGCACCAACGCTGTCGACGCACAGGATCTGTCGCAAGCCGGAGGATCCTCTAGCCCAAGGCTTTTGCGATTGCCGGTTTCAACGACGCACCGGTGCGCCGCTTTTGTTGACCGGCTGCTACCAACTGCATGATTGGCATAATCGCCTTTAATCAAGACCCGTATCAGCGTTGAAGCGTGTTCTTCGGTGACAGGGGCAGGGCATCACAGGATCGACCATCGGAGTTGCGAATGATGATTTCGACGATCTCGATACTGTTACTGACAATTGCCAATGTCATTGATGTCGAACCTCCTCAGATCATCGAGGACTGGGCTGTCGGCTGTGATAATCTGGGGAACTGCGCTGCAGTCAACCTTCCGATTGACGATCGGAAAGCGGTTGTAGCCGCCGCAGGCAGCACGATCGACGTTATGGTCGAGCGTGCTGCCGGGTCCGGCCAGACCATGCTGTTATCGATCAGCCCGTCGCTGTTCCAACCCAAGAACCCGACATCCGGTAAGTGGTCGTTTAGGGTAGACAACAGGAAGGTCGCGGTCGAATTCAACACACATCAGGGGACCATATATTTCGACCCGGTCAATTCTTCGAAGCTGCTCAAAAAGATGCGTTCCGGGGAAAAATTGAGTTTCATGAAGGGTGAAGAACTATTGGGTGAGACACCCATCAACGGACTGTCTTTCGCACTTGCCCACATCGAACAGCATCGGTCGCTTGGTGGCAGCAAATCTGCTTCATCCCATGCAGGCAAGATCGTGGTTGACGTATCAGCCATGGATCCTCCGGTCGTAATAGAATCGCCGGCGCCGTCCGACCTCGCAGCCGAAACCATGAGCAAAAAGGAACTTGCCTTCTGGAGGACTGCCGACCGATGCGCCGAGCGTGCAGGTGCGGGGCTTCCGCAAACCCAAAATGCCCGACTTGACGCTTCCACCAGTCTTGTAATGATCGATAGCGCCTGTGCAGGCTACAATCCCCTGTCGCTCGTATTCCTGAAGCATAACGGCAACGGGATCCGGCCTGCTTCGTTCGGCCCGCAACCGTTCGACGACCTCGACGATCTTGTTCCGCATTTGCCCTATGCGCGGTGGGATGAGGCGCGCCGTCGGCTCATTGCCAGAGCGAACGGACGCGTGATCGGAGATTGTGGTCAATATGCAGAATATGCGTGGGACGGCCGACGCTTCCAGATGACAGAGTATCGAAGCATGCCGGTGTGCCGCGGAAGCTTCAATATGCTGACACTCTATTCCGTACCGGTCCGGCAACTGCCTCCTGTCCGGCCACCTGTTCCCGTCACAATCCCCTGACATCAGGAACGCTTGTTCAGGGCATTCGAGCGGCGAGAAAACAACGATGCCCGAAGTCGGGATCGAAGGAGATCGAATGAAGTATTTTAGCAGATTGCGTTCAATGCTTCTTCTTCCAGTTTGCGCGGGATTATGCGCGCTCCTGGCGGGCTGCGTCTTCCTTCCAGGTAAATTCTCATCGGAACTGGACATACGCCGCGACGGCAGTTTCAGCTACCGCTATGCAGGTGAGCTGGTCTTTGCCAAGGCAGAAGAGCGGCCCGCAGAGCAATGGCACCCCTCTCAGGCGCGTTGTTTCCATGACAAAACGGACGACGAGCGGCCATGCACTCTGTCGGAAGCCGAGGCGCAAAGACAGCTTGCCTTGTCGATCGAACAGGCCCGGTTCTCTCAAGCTAAAGAGATCGAGGCGCTGGTCGGGTTCAACCCTTATGACAGGGCTGCCAACATCGAACTGGCAGAGCGCATGTCGGGCGTCAGTGGTTGGCAAAAAGTAGAATATAAAGGCGCAGGCGTGTTTGACGTCGTATATGAAGTCTCTGGTATGCTCGACCGCGACTTTGTGTTTCCCCTGATGCCGGAAACCAAAATGTTCATGCCAATTGTCATTGTCCGGCGCATCAGCGACGACATCATCGAGGTAGATGCCCCCGGCTTTTCGACCTCGGCGCTGCGCGGTCTGCTTCGACAGACTGTCGGCAACAAAAACGATGATGCCGAAATTCCGGTCCTGAATCGTGCGGATGGTACATTCACTTTGAAAACGAACGCGACACTCACGCATTTTGGCGAAGCATCGCGGGCAACCCATGCGATCGGCGATAAACCAGGCCAATTCGATGAAGTGCATTCGGTGCAGTGGACAGTGAAGGGGACGCTCGAAAAGAGCCCGCAGGTCCGGCTCATATTAGGGCGCGATTGATATGACGAGACGGTCTCAAAGCTCGAAAAGGATGGTTGCGCGATGTCGCGACGAGTTGGAATTTGCCTGCTTTTGGGAAGTGTGGCGGTTGCGTCATGTGCAAGCTTTGAACAAACCAAAGCCCGAGGCTCGCTGATCGACTATGAAATGCCGGTTGTCCCCGAACCCTATCAAGGGGTTTGGGCGTCGCCAAAAGATGCCTGCTTTGTAACGCGGGACTATGGCGTTCAGATGCGCATCGATGAGCAGATGGTTGGAAACGAGGTCGTTGCGGGGGTGCGCGGCTATAGCGATTATCCGGATGTCGTTCTCGATCTGGTATCACAGGAGGGCGATAGCGGCCTTCAAGAGAGCCTCTGGCTGCAACTGTCGCTGAACGGAAACAAACTGCGCGCACGCAGAGACGGTGAAAATGCGCCGACGCTCTTTCATCGGTGCAAGCTCAATTGAGTGCCGCGTAAACGCAACAGGATTGGGTCGGTCATGCTTCGAAATCGATCAGATCGCCAGGGCGGCAGTCAAGCGCCAGGCAAAGCCGCTCCAATGTCGAAAAACGGATGCCCCTTACCTTGCCCGATCTGAACAAAGACATTTGCGTTTCGCTAAGGCCGACCTCCTGCGCCAATTGCTTACCCGTAATACCCCGCTTTTCGAGCATGCTGTCCAACGTGACCTTTATGGGCATCAAACAAACTCACCGAGCTCTGCGTTGATCGCCACTGCCTGATTCAATAGCCCTGCGAGCAGCGTCAGCATTATTCCTACAATGGCAAGCATGATCGCGGCCGCGTCGAAATTGGCTAGCCCCCCGGAATAAGGACCGAAGCTCATCCGAAGCAACAATGGGGTGACAAAGATGGTTGTGATTGCGCCGGTCGACAGCGCGATTCCGATCGATCTCAGCAATGCCGGAACGACATGATCAAATATGGCTCCGCCTGCCAGCAGCCGAAATGCCTTATGCAGTTTCCAGATGGCCAATAGATAGAAAATGAACGGCAAGCGATAGATCAAAGCGAAACTTGTTGAAGCCAGCGGGTCGTCCGCATGCCGGATTGACGCGGCCTCGAAGCCAAGACCGAGAGCCAAAACAGCAAAAACCAGACCCGCAAGCCAGGCCAGAAGCTGGCTTCTGCGCTGTATCGAACGCTTCGGATCATCCTTCATAATTTAACCTTGACTTAAATTTTTTCGTCATGATAATTTAAATAATAATTAAATTCTAAAAAGGGTTCAAGCGATATGTTAGCTGTCGAGACGCTTGGCTTGTCCAAAAGTTTCTCCCCTCTAGCAGCGGTCAGCGATGTTGCTCTTCGGGTCCCACAGTCCTGTGTTTATGGATTTGTTGGTCCCAATGGTGCAGGCAAAACGACAGTGATGCGCATGCTCCTTGGATTGACCAAGGCCGACGCGGGCCACGTCCTGTTGTTCGGTCACGACCTAATGAAGGAGAGGCGTCGAGCACTATCGAGTGTCGGGGCCGTGATCGAAAGCCCAGCTTTATACAGCCATCTCACCGGCCGGGCCAATCTGCATCAGACGTGCCTGTTATTGGGTCTCCCCGCAACAGAATCCGATCGTGTGCTTGAGCTTGTGGACCTGACCGGGGCCGGCAACCAGAAGGTCGGAACTTATTCGCTTGGGATGAAGCAACGTCTGGCAATTGCCCGTGCCTTGCTGGGCGCGCCTCGATTGCTCCTGCTGGACGAGCCGACCAACGGTCTGGACCCCGATGGGATCATGGCGATGCGTGCTTTCCTTCGCGATTTGCCGACGCGCATCAGCGGTACCGTTTTCATATCCAGTCACCTCCTCAGCGAGGTTGAGCAAATCGCAGACTATGTCGGGCTTATGCAAAAGGGCCGATTGACGTTACAGGACAAAGTCTCGTCGCTGATCACGAAGACTTCACGAATTGTCATCGAACTCGACGAACCTGGCCGGGGTGCGAGCCTATTGAAGACTGCGGGCTTTGACGTCGACGTCGGCGATGATCGGATCGTGCTGATTTCGAAACATGACGCCGACGCCCAACGGCAGGCTGCGCACGCTAACAACCTGCTCGTTCAATCTGGTCTATCGGTGTTCGGCCTCGCGCCTCAGCCATGGTCGCTGGAGGATGTTTATCGCGTCGCGCTGAACGGACGCCGAACTGAAAAAAGGATCCAATCATGATATTTTTGATCAGGGCAGAGGTGCTTAAACTTAAGGGGTCGCTCGCTCTGTTGCTGGCGGCTGTGGCACCTGCCTTTCCAGCGTTGCTGGTGGCCCTCTCGGTTGCCACGGCAGAAAATGCACCTCATTGGCCGTCGATTTTTCAAAGCTTCATGCTGCCGCTCTGGGCGCTTTTTCTGTTGCCTATGGTGATTGCGGCTTTCAGCACGTTGATGGCTCAGATCGAATATCAGTCACGGGGCTGGGATCATCTTCTGGCTTTGCCTATTCAGCGCTGGCAGCTTTTCATGGCTAAGGCGATAGTCATAATGGTTGCGGTGCTGCTGACGACCTGCCTTACCATCATCTTTACGGCTCTGGGCGCGGCGCTTGGAGGCGCTATTGGAGGGAACCATCCGGTCGGAACCATCCCGTTCGAGAAGCTCGCGAAAACGACCGGCTGGATCACCGCTTCAGCACTGTTTTTCGTTGCATTGCAGACTTGGGTTGCGCTTCGTTTTGCGAGTTTCGTCGTTCCGCTATCTTTCGGCATTGGGGGAACAATGGTTTCGCTGGCAGTAGCAATGACCGGAACAAGGCAAGCCGATTGGTTCCCGTGGGTCATGCCCATGAAAATATTGACCGAGGCCGATCCGGTTCATGTCGCCTTGCCCGGTGCGATCAGCGGTCTGGCCGTCCTGGTCGTCATGGCGATAGACTTGTCGCGCCGCGACTTTAGATAACGGTGCTGCATTTCGGTCGGACTATGCCCTGCCAAGCCTTTGCAAACTGCGCTTCTTATCCGGTCAGGCGTTTGTCACCCGCATTGTCCGTTATTGCTCAAGGCCGAGATGCGCCGCGGCGGCGGAATACCACCATGCGAGCGCAATTCAGTGGCGATGCTATCGCGGCCCGTTTCCCGAAGCGCGGCAAGCTGCCATTTCAGTTGCCGTTCGTCCCTCCAAGTGATGATTGGCATTGGTTCGTTCGAGCACCGGTGCTTGTCTGAGAGTGTTTCCGAGTACCGTTTCGGCTATCGTCCCGCGATATGTTTCAAGCAGCGAGTAAAGATATCTTCATGCAAACAGCCCTGAATTCCAGTCCCGGAAAACGCCGGGCTACCCTCCTGTCGATTGTCGGATTTATAGCCTTGTCTCTTGCTGACTCGCAGCCAGCTTATGCCTGTTCGGACCTTCCCAATATCTGCGCCCAGAATATGCGGCATCATCAGGAGATGATGGATATTGCCGCCACGCCGCAGCAGGGTGGCGATGATCAGGGTGAGGCAGACTATGCATCTCCCGCAGGCGGCGATCCGATGGCTGCGGCAATGGCTGCAATGTCCGGTGTATCTCAGACAGTCGGCAAGTCAGCCAAGGAAATCGAAGCGCGGAAAAAGGATCCAAAATTTAAGGCAGCCTATGATCGCTATCATAATGGCGGTTGGGATTATCTTCAGGACGGGATCAGTCCCAAACCCGGCGAATATTGCGTTGCCCTTTACTCCAGGGGCGATGTAATGCTGCGGATCTCGGGACCGGGCGGCAGCTATTCAGGCGCGCTGATGACCTTCTCTGGCGGCAAAATTACGGGATCGAAAGATGTCCGGAAGATCAAGGTGACCCTCAACCAAAGCGATGGTTCGTCGCAGACCGTGCAGGCCTTCAATTACCAGTTGCCGGGCGAAGCTTATGCGTCGATCGCTTTCGCCGTGCCGACCATCGAAGCGGCAATGGCCGAGATGAAGGACAGTCAGGGCTTCGACGTGTTGGTTAACGGACAATCTGTGGCCAAGCTCGACTGGAGCGGCGGACTCGCCGCCCGGAGCAGACTGGAACAGTGCCTTGCCAAACGGAAGAAGGCGTAAACATATGGGCATCGGACTTTTTGGCCCGGCGTGGCGGAGCAATGTAAAAGGTTGCGCGGTTCGCGCCACTTCACTGTTCGGAGCTGCCATTGCGTTATCGCCGTCGAGCGCAGCAGCGCAGGCGCTCTTCTTTCATGTCGACGGATCACCGGGAGATCGCCAGGCATATTATTCGGACACAATCGTGATGAGCCGGACGCCGATCGACCAACTCGGCGGCGCCATCGAGATCAAGCAACTCGACGTGACGGTCATTCATGAGAATGCTGCGAAGTCCGAATGGACGATCAAAAGGCTTCAGTTCGAATGTCCGAGCCTCATGGCGCTCGCAACGGCGAAGGGCGGTAAAAAAGCTGTCTCGGCATCCGGGCCGGTGAAAGTCAGGCTGGGCGAAGGCAGTTCGATCCTGCGGCGCAGCGATCTGCAGAGGCAGGAAATTCCTGCCGAGCCATGGACAACAAGCAGCGATCCCGCCATGTTGAAGGCGCACAAGCTTGCTTGCAATGCGGACGATATCGAACGGGCCATGCGCTCATCGTATCAAAATGGTCGTTTTGATATGGCGGCCTTCAATAACAAGCTGAAGCCGATGGGGCTGACCCAAGCTGTCATGGTGCTTGCCGAAACGACGCCAGCCGAGCAGCTTGACCTGACTTGGGCACGTCTGTGGCGCGGGGCAGTCCGACCCGATCCCAGCGGGCGCTGGAACCAGACGGCCACCGCTGCAGACCGCGCAACTGCAAAAGCAAAAATGGCGGACATACAGCTGCAGATGGACACACTTGCTGCGGAACTGCGCGGCAAATATGAGCAAAGCGTCAAGAGTATGGCGGCAGGCTTCGAGTTCAACGAGCAGGCGGCGAAACTGCGCGGTGACCGCAAATTGAACCGCGCCGAAGCGCAGCTTATCATGGTATGGCAGGGCCGTAATGAAAGGGATGTTGTTGCTGCTATGGGAACTCCCAATCTTACATCGGCTGGTGATCTGCGAATTCTTTCCTACGGCCAACAGTTCGACAATCGCGTAGTCGTGCAAAATCTAAAAAGCGGCGCGGCATGGGAAGAGGGTATCTATATGAATTGCGCCGTCGATTACATACTCATGCCCGGCCCGGGCGGCGAACCTCTGGTCGCAGATGTGCGTGTCTCGGTCGACAGCAATAATCTCGCGTCAAGTGGCCAAGCCTGTTCCGGGATATTGGAAGTGCCGGGCCAGCGTTGATATCGCTTCCGCTCGATCATGTCCGTCGTCAGAACATTCGGCACAACTCGTGTGGTAGATTAGCGGAGTGCGGGCCTCGTCTGGAGGTTGATGTTAAGAGCCGTCGGCCTACCGGATGCGCGTGCCGGAGCGCTTCTGAAATCGTCAGAATATCGTTATCCAAGACCTTCGGCGCTACAAGACGTGCTGTTCTATTCCCATCCATCCGTCGAGCAGAGGATATCTGCGGCGATGGTTTGGAAAGCGGAGTGCAGCGACAAACAAAGCCACGTGAAGAAGCAGGATATGAGCAACGGGGCTCCAAATTGAATTCAGCGATTCCGATGAGTGTTTTGAGATCTCCCTCAAACGCTCGCGGCGCGCTTTGCGAGCCAGTGAAGGCGTTGATACGATCCACTTTCTCAATCTTTTCGTCAAACAGGGGATGTTGAATGTTCGTTGCGTGAAAGGCGCACCTCACGCACCGGTGCGTCAGCGAGGGTGTCAGGGTGTTTGTTACTATGCTCAACAGCCTGTCTAGCCTGCAACAAGCGCCTGACTCACCCCTCCGACGTACAATGTCGCAGGCTAGAACCAGGACAGTGTGCGAAGCAGCAGCATGACCATAACTTCTTGAAGGGAACTGACATGCATGTTCATATTCCTATTATTCTCCTGGCAGTAACCGGCCTATTTTCGCAAGTCGGCAGTGCGCAGTCAGTTCAATCAGACGCAGAGCTCGAACAATTCAAAATCGAAATCGGACAGCCCAATGGTGTTTTAGTTTTTACCGGCCGGGCCTCGCGCGGCTATCATCGCGCCTATGCCTGTCCTAACTTCCTGGTCGCAGAGTCAGTGGTCGAAGCAACGCGCGGCGCACAGGTCAGGCAGCGTTCGGCCTCCGCTCAGCGAAAGTCCCTGAATAACTATTTGCAGCGCAACCACTGCAAGCCTGCCAAGGGGAAATTCCGGATACTGGCGAAGGGTCGGGAAGTTGAGATCAACCACGGCCAGGAAGCATCCGAATATTGGACCGCCCTCAAGGTTTCGACGATTGAGGGCCAGGAGACGGGTCTTGTTTTTGATGCCAGTCCCTATGCCGCATCGACTTAAGAACTAGCTACTCTGCATGCAGACTCATCACTTCGCGTGTGCTATCCTGATGTCCGCCACCAGCTGCCAACAGTCGCCAACAGAGTTGAAAAGCAACTGGCCATCGGTTCGCCGAACGGGATCGTAGGGATTTCCATCCAGGTCTACAGGCTTGCCGAGATCGTCACCGCCCTCGGATCCACCAACATAATGAACGCGCGTCCAATCGGCAGAAAAATGTCCTGACTGGCTCTGGTTGAACTGTACCTCAACATATTCGTCGCGATCGCCTGCGCGTGACGGAACAGCAGGCTTCCGGTAATAATCGACAATGACGATGGGGAATTTATTGTAAGTGATGGCATCCAACACCTGCTCGACCCTTAGGCCGGTACGTTCGGCAACAACATATTTGATGGTTGGAGCCGAGTATTTCCGCCGCACGGCACTGGAACGGGCAAATGCGTCAAAAAATTCAACATGGCCGCCGCCTCCGGGAGCCGCACAGGCATTTTCGGCCGTCTCAAGCATTAGCCGGTCGGCTTCTGTAATTTCGGCTCTTATCGGCAACGGCGAAACTGCTTTCGCCATCGGAGTCGAATCACTGAATCTGGCGTCGGCGAGTTGATGACTTTTCTCTGGTACGGGTTGTGTCTCACTGCAGCCGGATGCTAGCGAGGCTGCGAAGATGCCGGAGACACGCCAAATACAGCGTATCTGCGATATATGAGCAACGGAAAATTTCATGTGATCAAACCTCGCAATCCAAAAAATTTTCAGCGAGGCCGCAAGTCATTGCACTTGCAATCCTCATCCCGCGGTGCGTGCCGTCCGGTTAAAGGAACGCTGCTATAGGCTCGAGGTACTTTCGTCAGGTTCGAATATGCACCGGTGCACCACCTTTCTTTTTGGATCTGAGAACCCATCTAAGATCTTGACATGAAATGATATTTTGCGTGTTCGAAAACCCCTTTCCCAGTCATATTGGATAGGATCACTCAAAGTGAGGTTTAGGAAGGTCCTCTGCTCCTGCAAGCTTCCATTTTCCTATATTTTTCCGTGGCTTGCTAAGAACGTAGGGGCGGTTCGAAAAGTCTGTTGATATTCCTTCGAAATGGCGCCGCATTTGGCCATCTTTTCGGCCGGCAGCGCCTTTTCATGCTCAAGCTCTTCGACCTTGCGGGGCATAGCCACCGACCACAGTTGCACTATCCTGCTGCACCATCATATCCAGATACATGCAGCGGTATAGCCAAGGGGCGTGCCTATCCCTTGGAACCCAGCCTCTCCCGAGGGGCCAACCCAGCGTGGATTGGATGCCCGCTATGGGTATTCGCCCATAGAGACGACCAAGGGGTTTCCAGCGCCGCTTTGGACACTCGCCGCTATGTCTAGCTTAGCAGAGCAAGAACGGAAACCTGTACGGAGCGAGTTTCAAATGCGCATACGTTTCACTGCGTCTTCCAGAATGCAGACCGCGTCTCTGATATCTGCTTCAGTAGTGTGGCGGCCGATGCTGAGGCGGATCGCTGATCCCACGCGATCATTCGGTAGCCCCAAGGCGCGCAGTGCATATGACGGCTCTGGAATTCCCGACGTGCAGGCTGAACCGCTCGATACAGCCAATTTCGGCTGACAAGCTCCGATTAAATCTTGTGCGTCTAATCCCAGAAAGCTGACATTAAGATTGCCAGGATGCCTGATAACGACCTCGGGGCCGTTCAGAAGCACATCGCACGAAACGTTCTGGAGCCGCTGCCATAGCTGCGCGTTGAGCGCTCGGATTCGCTCTCTCTCCATTTGAGCCGAATCCAAATCCAAGAATTTTTCGACCGCAGCAGCCATGCCCACGCAAAGAGAAACGGGCAGAGTGCCCGAGCGCATGCCATCTTGTTGACCGCCCCCATGCAACAAGGGCTCAATACCTTTCTGGCATTCACGACGAACGTAAAGACAACCGATGCCCATCGGACCATAGAATTTATGTCCCGACAGGCTAATGCTATCAGCCAAATCGGCCAAGCCATTCATCGAAATGGCAGTGGGGGCTTGCGCTAGGTCAAAGTGTAAACGCGCTCCAACCTTCTGTGCGATCTCGGAAATTTCAGCGAGTGGTTGCAGTGTTCCAATTTCATTATGAGCACCGATAATTGCGATGAGAGCCGTATTCTCATCGGCCTTCTCGTTCAGATCGGTAAGATCAACGAAGCCGAATTCGTTTGTTTTCAGCCAAACGAGCTCGCATCCTTGCGATCGTGCTAAATGTCGGAGTGCTTCGAGTACGCATTTATGCTCAATTTTTGTTGAGAGAATCTTTTTGCGGGCATTGGCTTTCCAGCCTTTGAGCGCGAGATTGTTTGCTTCAGTCGCTCCAGAAGTGAAGATTATTTCATCATCATCACATGAGAGCAGTAATGCGATTGTGCGTCTCGCACTCTCAACGGCGTTCGCAGCTTCCCAGCCGAACGCGTGCTCTGATGAATGCGGATTACCAGGCGCACCGATCAGATAGGGTGTCATTCGCTCAAACACACTCCTATCGAGAGGAGTGGTCGCTTGATGGTCTAGGTAGATTTTTTCGCCAAATCTCATTTTAAATCATGTCTTTGCAGTTCATACGCGCGGCCTTTAGCGGATTCCTTCGTCTCATGTGAAGATCTGGATGATCGCTCCAGGAAACGTTTGACCCTACCACAATCGGACTGATAGTGTCGAGCTGGAGACAACATCCAGGTTATGAGAATGGCACGCGGACCGCTATACGCTAGAGAATACAATCCCCAATTTTCCGGACACGAGACGTTTCCGCTCCGGTACGGCTGGCTGAAGAAAGCTTATGATGAAGTTTTTATCAGAGACGGAGATAAAAATAATAAATCGATATTTACCGATGATAAGTCAATCGCGACCTTTGGTGTCGGAAAGAATATGGTTTCTTCAATTCGATATTGGGCTCAGGCATGTAACGTAATCGAAGATTTGGGAAGTGATGGCTTAGGCATCACTCCATTTGGCAGGATGGTGTTCGCCGAGGATGGACTTGATCCCTACATGGAGTCGCCCGCGACAGTTTGGCTTCTGCATTGGTTTCTGTGCAGTAGGGATGCCCGAACCACTTGGTTTTATGCGTTCGGGAACTTCCAACAGATGACCTTCGAGCGCGAAGTGCTCGTTAAAGAGCTTCTGAGGCTAGCGGAAATCCAGGGTTGGCAGCGCGTGTCTGCTGCAACGGTAAAACGTGATGTCGAATGCTTTGTCCGCAGCTACGCTTCGCGTCAGGCGGTGGCAAAATCACATGAGGAATCCCTAGAATCTCCTTTGGTTGAACTCGGCCTGCTTAAAGCGACGGGAAAGAAAGATGGATTCCGTTTCGTTCGGGGCGATAAGTCGACTCTGGGCGACGGCGTGTTCGCATTTGCAGTCATTGATTTTTGGAAGAGTTTTTCAACCGCAAGATCCCTTTCGTTCGAAGCCTTGGCGCATGAGCCAGGCTCGCCAGGCCGTGTTTTTGCCTTGGATGAAGAGAGCTTGGCCCAGCGCCTCTTGGAAATCGAAGATGCTACGGGAGGCCTGCTGCAATGGTCAGAAACTGCAGGCTTGAAGCAACTCATCAGAAAGGGTGAGCTCGATCCTGATGCCGCCTTGTTGTTGATCGACGGGGATTATCCGCTACAACAGAAAAGGAAGGCGGCATGAGCAGTCTCGCTGAAAAGGTTCACATTGCACGGCGATTCCAGCGATCAGTTCGCATTGACGCCGATATTTCCTCGTCGGATGCTCTTGACGGGTTCGTATGTCCGAGGTCGTCATCCGATGTCCTAGTGGCAATGGCCAATCATTTGCAGGAGAATGGTCATGCGGCTTTCACCTGGACGGGACCATATGGCAGTGGAAAATCCAGTTTAGCGTTAATCGTTGCAGCCCTCTTGAGCGGCGACGACGAGTTTCTTCAAAAAGCACGATTGGCAGTTGGGAATTCAATCGCTGACGCGATTCAGTCGGCCTTTCGTTCTGACGGGCGTTCTTGGACAGTCATTCCCGCCGTTGGTCGCCGTGCATCGCTGTGCTTGGTGATCGGTGAGGCCTTCGAACGCTCAGGCATTTGCGCTTCTCCCGACGGCGGCTGGACTGACGACGCGGTGTTGAAAGCCATTTGGACGTGGCAGCAGAAGCGCAATGCCTCACACATGTTCATCTTCGTAGACGAAATGGGCAAGGTTCTTGAGAATTCCGCATCAGGTGAAGGCGACCTTTACCTGTTCCAGCAGATCGCCGAGATTTCGAGCCGCAGCAAGGGCTCTCTGGCGTTTGTCGGAATTCTGCACCAAGCGTTCGGTGAATATGCAAACCGCATGTCACGCGAGGCTCGGGATGAATGGTCAAAGGTGCAAGGCCGATTTGTTGACCTCATCATTAACGCGGCTGGAGAGGAGCAGATTGAGCTTCTTTCGCGGGCGATTCGATCCGAATATAAAGACAAGCGCTATGGTGAGCTTGCAAGAATAGTCGCCAAGCAAATCGCAGGGAATCGCCCGCAAGTTTCAGTTCACATCGCGGACGCTCTGGCAGAATGCTGGCCGCTGCACCCCGTTGTGGCAGCCTTACTTGGTCCCGTTTCCCGTCGTCGCTTCGGCCAGAACCAGCGCAGCCTGTTCGGCTTTCTCAATTCGGCTGAGCCCCACGGTTTCCAGGCTTTTTTGAGGGAGGCTACGGACAAGGAGCTTTACACCCCCAATCTGCTTTGGAACTATTTGCAACAAAACCTTGAGCCAGCCATCTTAGCTTCCCCCGATGGCCATCGCTGGGCGGTGGCCGCCGAAGCAGTGGCGCGATGTGAGGTGCTTGGCGGGGAAGTCGCCCATATCAACCTGTTGAAAGCAATCGCGGTTATCGACCTTTTCCGAGAAAGGTCTGGGTTGGTCGCCAATGCTGAATTGCTGGCAGCTTGCTATCCTGCATTGCCGCAGGAATCACTTGATGAAACGCTTCGCCAATTGGCGGACTGGTCTTTGGTGCTCTTCAAAAAATATCTTGGCGGCTTCGCGATCTTTGCCGGAAGCGATTTCGACCTTGATGAAGCACTCGATGAGGCCACGCGGGCGATTGACGCTGTCGATTTCTCGAAGCTGAATTCCCTGGCTGGACTGCAACCGATCCTGGCCAAGCGGCACTACCATAAGACAGGTGCGCTTCGTTGGTTCGATATTGAAATTGCTCCACTCTCAGAGCTGAGCGAGAAGGCTGCCAACTATCAGCAAGGATCAGATACTGTCGGCCTGTTCCTGCTTGCTTTCCCGACCGATTGCCAAAGTGAAACAGCTGCGGAGAGCATTGCACGCGATGCTTCTGCTGGGCGAAAAGACCTCGATATACTCGTGGGACTTTCGCCGCGTGCAAATCTTATCCAAAACCTGGCGAAGGAGCTTTTGGCACTAGAACATGTCCGAGAAACTCGTTCGGAATTGCTCGGCGACGCTGTAGCACGTCGAGAAGTAACAGCTAGAATTACCAATTTGCAGTCGCAGCTTGAAGCCGAGCTGCAACGATCCTTCGATGGCGCGAAGTGGTTTCATGGTCGCTCGAAACCGAAATCATACGTGCAGTCCGAGTTGAGCGGCCTTGCTTCTGACCTAGCAGACAAGCGCTACGCCGAGTCACCTTGTCTCAAGAACGAATTACTTAATCGCCTTAAGCCTTCGAGCAACGCGGTCGCAGCGCAGAACGCCCTTCTTCGAAAAATGGTGACGGCAGAAGGACAAGCAAGGCTTGGGATTGAGGGATATCCGGCAGAAGGTGGACTGTTTTCCTCATTACTAGAAGCGACACTCCTCTACCAAAAATCAGCCGACAAGCGCTGGACGTTTGCAGAGCCAACATCGGAAAATGACCCTGCGAACCTAGCTCCCCTATGGGCTGTATCGGATCAATTCCTTACGGAGAATGAATCTCGGTCGGTTTCGCTGGCTGAGATATACTCCATTTGGCGCGCCGAACCGTTCGGTGTGAAAGACGGGCTTTTACCGCTCCTAGCCGTGGCATACGTCTTGACGCGCAGGAATGTCGTCGCACTCTATCGCCAGAATATATTTCAGGCGCAATTCACCGACTTGGATGTCGATTATCTCGTCAAGGACGCCGGCGATATCCAAGTCCGCTGGATGGACCTCAATGACGTCGGCAAGAAACTCCTATCCAGCTTGGCTGGAATCGTGAGAGAGCTCGACCCATCGAATACGCTTGCAAACCTTGAACCAATCGATGTCGGGCGTGGCCTAATTGGCCTTTATCTGAGTCTTCCGATTTGGACGCAGCGAACCATGCGTCTCTCAGCCAATGCGATCCGCATCCGCGACCTTTTCAAAAAGGCAAACGATCCCAATCAGTTTATCTTCAACGATTTGCCTAAGCTTTTCGCCAGATCGGAAAAGGCCGGTGCATTCGAACAAGAGTTGATCGAAGAGCATCTTCACGACGGCCTGCAGGAAATGCTGCAAGCCTACCCTTCGATGCTTTCGCGGCTGGCCGACAACTTACTCGCAGAATTGCAGGTTCCAAACTCGTCACCGCAATCTTTAGCAGACCTGCGAGAGCGCGCAGAGAACATCCGCGATGTGAGCGGAGATTTTCGTTTGAACGCGTTTATCAACCGGTTGGCTTCCTTCCAAGGCTCGCGAGCAGATATTGAAGGCCTTGCCAGCTTGGCAACCAATAAGCCTCCACGGGACTGGATTGATTCTGACCTCGACCGAGCCGCAATCGAACTCACTGGCTTCGCCCAATCGTTCAACAAGACGGAAACGGTCGCCCGCATTAAGGGGCGAGCAGATAAGCGCCACGCGATGGCGGTTATGGTCGGCCTCGGCGGTCGTCCCACGCCATTGATCTCCGAATTTGACGTAACTGATCGAGAGTTGGCGCAAGCTGAAGCCATCGCTGACAAATTGGCTGCACTGCTTGAACACAATCCTCGGCTCCGGCCAGAAGTCAGGATGGCTGCAATCGCTTGCTTATCAGCCCGAATGCATGACGGCGAAGGTGCGCGCGATTGCCAGAGTGAAGCGGGGGCCATTTCAAATGGATGACCACAATTTTGAGCGCGAAAAGCTGTGCTATGAACAAAACTTCCTGCAGGCGCGCGCGCTCAACGCTCAGATGGTGCAACTCCCCCTTGCATCAATAACTCTTACTGGAGGGCTTTGGTTCGGCGCAGGCGGCATCGCGCATGTCCCGCCTGTGGTCAGCTTTGGTCTGCTGACCTTAGCCTTCATTTCAAATTTGTGTCTAATCACAGTAACGGCGAGGATCAGGATCGTCTTTAAATCATATCTGGAAAAGATTGAAGAGTTCTACAAGGATGGATTTGTTAATGGACGGTCCCACAACCATTGTTCGCCATTCTTATCTGAATTCAGCATGGTATACATGTTTTTCATACAATTGTACATTGCGGCAGCAATGTCAGCTTTCGCTGCTATTTACCTGTATTGGCCGTTTGAATCGCTCAGTGCTTGCGGAAAGATTGTGGGTCAATCTACAATAGCGTTGCTTTTCACTGCTGTATTCTGCGCATCGGCTTTTGTAACCTTCAAGACCTGCCAGGTAGCAGAAAATGGCCGATGAAACTGAAGTCTTGCCCTTTGAGGGAACCTGGACATTCTACGAACGCAACGCTAGCCAATATGCTGAACAAACATCCTCAATAGACATGTCGCCACTGTATGCACGGTTTGAGAAGTATCTTCCCGATGCGGCAACGATCTTAGATGCAGGGAGCGGCGCTGGTCGGGACACAAAATATTTCACTGATCGAGGTCACCGTGTGTTGGCCTTTGACTATTCACCGAAGCTAGCTGCAATCAGCTCAGAATTTACTGGGGTAGCCACCAAAGTTAGGAGCTTTGAAGAAGTGGACGAGATAGCTCAATATGATGGAGTATGGGCATGCGCCTCGCTCCTTCATCTACCCTTGTCCGCGTTGCCCGATGCCCTACGTCGCTTAGTCAGAGCATTAAAGCCCCGCGGCGTAATTTATGCTTCATTCCGTAAAGGCCAAGGAGAGCGCTGCCACTCAGATGGCCGGTGCTACACCGATTTCAACGAAGCTGGAATCGAGCAGTTGCTCGCTCGCGAACCCGAATTGCAGCTCGTCGAACTCTGGACTTCGCCTGGTGAAGGAAGCTTTGAAGGCGCTGGGGACTGGCTCAACATCATTGCTAGAAAGGACAGGATTTAGTCGCATGTCTTCCAACGAACGCCATGTTCTGGGCTTATCAGGTGGGCGAGATAGCGCCGCACTTGCAGTCTACATGCGGCAATACCATCCCGAAATTGAGCTTGAATATTTCTTTACCGACACAGGTAAGGAGCTCCCTGAGGTTTACGAATTTCTAGGCCGTTTGGAAGGCGTTCTCGGCAAGGTTATTGAGCGGCTGAATCCTGACCGAGACTTTGACTTTTGGTTAAAGCAGTACAACAGCTTCCTGCCGTCGCCACAGACTCGTTGGTGCACTCGCCAACTCAAACTTCGTCCGTTTGAACAATGGATTAAGCCCATGCTCGACAACGGACAAACGGCTTATTCTTATGTCGCAATTCGTGCGGACGAGGAATATCGGGAAGGCTACGCATCCAAACACGACAATTTGATCGTCAAGCTGCCATTCAAGGACGCAGGCATTGATAAGGCTGGTGTCATAGATATCTTGGACGCCTCTGGACTTGGCCTCCCCCGTTATTACGATTGGCGTTCACGCAGCGGATGCACGTTCTGTTTCTTTCAACAGAAGATCGAGTGGGTACACTTGAAGGAGCGGCATCCCGAAGCATTCGAGGAAGCAAAATCCTACGAGAAGGACGCGGTTGCGCATGGTTCGCCATTCACTTGGACGCAGGGAGAATCACTTGATGAGCTCACGCGGCCCGAGCGTGTCGCGCAAATCAAAGAGGACTATCAAAAGCGCCTTGATCGATTGAATGCCAAACGCCCTCGAAACCCATTGCGCGACGATAATGAGCCAGTCGACATCGACGAGCTCTTTGGTCAGTCAAAAGTATGCCTTACTTGCCATAAATGACATGAGCTTACCTGGACAAAACATCGAAGCGTTGCTCCAGAACGTCGGAGTTGATGAGCTGCGCAAACTCATCGGCACTGATGTGGCCGCGACGTTACAGGCCTTGAATGACGGCGTTGAAGACACTGGAAAACTTAGGGCTGTCGCAGTCAGGCTTTTTGAAGACCAGCCAATTGAGTTGTTTTCCAGAAGCGATGTTCTGGCTTCTGTCTATGGCGCAATGACGCCCGGCAAATTTCAAGAGTTGGCCGATAGAACTCAGTTGACGCCGCGTGAGTTGCGAGGTGATGTTACCCGCGATCCGGCGATATTTTCTAAATTTCTTGGCTTTTTCGGGCTAGATGCTGGGTCGGCGGCCCACGCTGCCTCCGAGCCAAGCTCGGAGATCGCCAAGGCAAGTTTTGGACTCTTCCCGCATCAGCGCCGAGCAGCTAGTCGCGTGTGGGACACGGTCGGCAGTGGTTACGGACGTGTTGTTCTTCATATGCCGACCGGAGCGGGAAAAACCCGAACGGCAATGCATATTATTGCGCGTTGCCTCATCGCTGCCGAGCCGGGAGTTGTCGTCTGGTTAGCCAATAGTAGGGAGCTTCTAGATCAAGCTGCGGAGGCACTTCAGCACTCTTGGCTTGCATTAGGCAACCGTGAGATTTCACTCATCCGTTTTTGGGGCGCGCACGAGCCAGCTCTTGACGACATTACCGATGGTGTCGTGGTGGCTGGATTTCAGAAGATGCATGCCTGGGTGACCAAAAATCCCATTTTGGCCACCAGGCTCGCAGCAAAAACTAGATTAGTTGTCGTCGATGAAGCTCATCAAGCCATCGCGCCGACATATCGTGCAGTGATCGACAAATTGAGCAATGCCGGTAAGTTTGATGCAGTCGTTGGTTTATCCGCCACCCCAGGTCGAACTTGGTCGGATATCGTAGCCGACGCTGAGCTAGCTGCCTTTTTTGGCGAACGAAAAGTGATGCTCGAGGTTGAGGGCTATCCCGATCCCGTTTCGTTTCTGATGGCAGAGGGCTATCTCGCACGACCGGAGTTCCGAACACTTCAATACAAAGAAGATGAGGAACTCGCCAAAAAATGCAGAAAAGCAACTCTTGCATCCGGCGATTATGATGATGACACCCTCGACGCCTTGGCTGAAAATGCTCAACGAAATGTCTGCATTGTAAATGAAATAAAACAATTGATCGATGAAGGGCATAAACGTATCATAGTGTTCGGCGCCTCTGTTAGGCATGCAGAGCTTTTGGCCGCAACTGTATCAGCTTTTTCCATAGCTGATGCAAGAATCGTGACAGGAGCAACGCCTCTCAATAAGCGGCGAAGAGCTATCAATGAATTCCGATCACCTGGAAGGCCGATGGTGCTGTGTAACTTCGGCGTGCTGACAACTGGGTTTGATGCCCCAAACACGAGCGCTGCAATCATTGCCCGCCCAACTCGCTCTCTCGTTCTCTACAGCCAAATGGTTGGAAGAGCTACGCGAGGTCCTAAAGCAGGTGGTAATGAATGTTGCGTAGTCAGTACGGTGGTCGATATCGATTTGCCAGGCTTTGGGGATGTCGCAGAGGCATTTACGAATTGGGAGGACGTTTGGGATGAATCAAAATGAAGCGGTGGCGAAAGCCGAAACGGCTGATGCCCACGTTATCCCAAGTCGCCTCGCAATTACCGCCATGCGGGATTCGGGGTACAAGAACACAGCATACGCGCTCGCCGAACTGATTGATAATGCTCAACAAGCTGAAGCAAAGCTGATCGAAATTCTCTGTCTGCAAAGGCGTGAATTAATCAACCAACGTGAACGAGCTCGCATCTCGAAAATTGCCGTGCTTGATGACGGTGCGGGCATGGAGCCCGACGTTCTGCGCATGGCACTACAGTTCGGTAACGGAACTCGCTTTGGTCGATCTGGCATTGGGCGCTTCGGAATGGGACTGCCAAATGCGTCCATTTCACAAGCCTGCCGCGTTGATGTCTGGAGTTGGCAGAATGGTCCAGACAATGCGTTCCACACATATCTAGATGTTACGGAAATCGAATCAGGGCAAATGACCTTGGTCCCAGAGCCGACGCATAACCCAGTGCCGGAAGATTGGCGTGAACTCTCCGATGGGGTCGGCAAAAGTGGCACACTCGTTGTTTGGTCTGAGCTCGATATTCATCGCCTGACCTGGAAGAGTGCGAAAGCTACCCTCCAAAATACGGAGCGCCTCGCAGGGCGTATTTATCGCAGATTTATCATCGCTGGCGATATTAGGATACGCATGCTCGCCAAGGAAGAGAGCGGCGATAACGTTTATGAAGAAGATGCGAAGTTTGACGATCCACTGTACCTTACGGCCTCACCGCTCGTGCCGGCACCTTTCGATCAAACGCCTATGTTCGAGCTGGTCCTAGAGGACACTCACGACATTGAATATGATAGCGGCACTCACAAGGTTACAGTTCGCTATTCGAGCGCGAAGAAGGAAACGGTCGATGCTGCAGGCGGCCAAGATCGTGGACGCACGCCTTATGGTCAGCATGCTGCGCGCAACATCGGCGTATCTGTCATCCGTGCAGATCGAGAGCTCATGCTGGACCAAGGCTGGTGCATTGGCTATGACCCACGCGAGCGATGGTGGGGCGCGGAGGTCGAATTCCCTCCTGCCTTGGATGAAATCTTCGGCGTCACGAACAACAAGCAAGCCGCAACGCACTTTGCCGAGCTTGCCACGCTTGACTGGTCGCAGCTCAAGGAAGACGACGAGGAATTTATCGACGTCGTCAAGCGCCTCAAGGATGAGGGTGATCCGAGAGGCTGGCTCTTGCCGCTTGCGGACAGCATCAAGCGCACGCTCCAAGATCTCCGCGACAACGTCAAAGGCCAAGCGTCGGGAAGCCGTTCAACGCGGAAAACCCGCCACGACAAGCCAGACGACCTCACCGGCACTGTAAACAAATCATGGAAAGATCGATCCAAAGAGCGCCCAATCTATGGTGAAGATGAACCAATTACAGACGAAGAACTTGAAGATTTCAAGAAGGACCTAACTGAGAACAAAAACTATACCGAAGATGAAGCCGAAGAGCTAATAAATTTAGTTAAGGATGCTGATCTCAAAGTGGTCTTTCTAGAAGCAGATTTCGATAACAAATATCAAATGTTCAGCGTTGATATAAAGGGCTCCGGCTTAACCGAAATTGTATTCAACAGAAGGCATCCTGGATTCGACGATATATTTGGAACTGTGAACACCGTTGACGAAGATGTTGCAAATCTCTCGAAAGAGGAGGTGCTTGCCCGTCTGACGAAAGCAGTAAATTCATCCAAGATTATATTTGCCGCTTGGGCAAGATACGAGCGAGAGGCTGGTATGGATAGAGCAAGGGCGCTAGAAAAAGTTCGCTTTGATTGGGGGCAACTTGCAGCGAAATTCCTTGATCCAGAGGATGATTTGGAACTCTAGGGAAGCAACACGATGATTGAGGGGGAACGTGTAAAATCACTCGTTACTGGTGCGCGCAAAAACATTATTCTGTGCGCACCATTCATTAAGCGAAACGCCCTAAGCGTCATTCTTTCGATAGCTCCCGATGGCGTGCCTGTTAGGATTATCACTAGATGGCGCGCCGCCGAAGTTGCAGCAGGGGTTTCGGACTTAGAAGTCTTCGACCTTGTTAAGGACCGAACCTCAACATCGCTCAGCTTGCTTGACCCGCTCCATGCGAAGCTCTTCGTTGCCGACGAGCAGTGTTTGGTTGGGTCGTCCAACATAACAGGTGCTGCATTAGGCTGGTCAGGCAATCCAAATATCGAAATACTCGTTGAAGCAGAAACAAGCGATCCATTCGTATCCAGATTATTGGACCAGCTTGCTGGCGCAGTGCCCGCCACATATCAGCTAAAGGCCGAGATCGAAGAGCAAGCAAAGAAGATAGAAAAGATCGCATCCTTTTCCGAGCAAGACCTTGATGATATCGACCTACAACTGGCCGAACGCTCTTGGCTTCCCCAATGCGCTGCGCCAGAAAAGCTGTTCGCAGTGTACCAAACTCAATCGACTGATGCCGTTGTTTCGGGAACCCGCTACGATGCCATTTCCGATTTAAGAGCGTTGCAAGCCCCTCAAGGACTAGCAAAGGAAGGATTTTATGCATTCATTGCTAGTTCTCTCGAAAATGTTCCTGCTCTGGCCTCTATTATGGCTAGCATATCTGGACGACTGACTGACGATCAAGCCGAAAAGCTTTTGCTGGATATTCGTTCCGACTTTTCTGATCGTGATGCAAAGCGTCAATGGGCTATTTTGCGAGATTGGATAAGCGAGTTTCTGGGCTGGAAATATGAGGTCGCAGCGGAGAGCTTCGTCGTTCGGATAAAGTCATAGATGCCCAGTGCATACCACCTTCCACTGCCCCTGAGATTGAGCCGCGAACATGGCCGGATGTGTCATCCGGTCAACAGACTGCCCGCTCCATTCGCACCTATTTCATAGCCGCTCCCGTGTTGCCTGTGTCGCTTGGGCTTTGCCCAGGCTGACCGTCTGCCCGTGCCATCCGGCCCCTTTCCTTCGCGTCCGCAGGAACAGCGAAAGGAGTCCGGACATGACTACCAAAACTGCTTCACGTTTCGACGTTTACGAAGCCATCACCAATCAGATCATCGCTGCCATCGACACAGGCGCTGGCAAGATTCAGCTCCCATGGCACCGCAAAGGCACTTCAATCATGCGCCCCGTCAATATCGCCAGCGAGAATGCCTATCGCGGCGTGAACACGGTTGCCCTCTGGGCTGCCGCCAACGCCTTTGGCTACGATCACGGCCTCTGGGGCACCTACCGCCAATGGCAGGAACGCGGTGCGCAAGTCCGCAAGGGCGAGAAATCCTCGTTGATCGTCTTCTACAAGGAATTCGACCGCGATGACGCTGCTGGTGACGACCAATCGGGCGATGACCGCCAACGGCGCTACATGGCCAAGGCTTCCTATGTGTTTAATGTCGCGCAGGTGGACGGCTATGTCTCAGAAGAGACCTCCGTGCCAGAAGTGCAGATCGACCCTATCGAGGCTGCTGAAGATCTCATTTCCGCAACGGGTGCGCAAATCCGTATCGGCGGCGAGGAAGCATATTTTGCACCTAAGGCTGACTATATCGCCATGCCGAGTCAGCAACGCTTTATCGGCACCGAGACCTCAACCGCTACTGAAGGCTGGTACTCAGTGTTGCTGCATGAGCTGACCCACTGGAGCGGCCACGAAAACCGTCTGGCCCGTCAGTATGGCGAGCGATTTGGCGATGATGCCTATGCCATGGAAGAGCTGGTTGCCGAGCTTGGTGCAGCCTTCCTGTGCGGTGATCTTGGTATCTCCGTTGAACCGCGTCCCGACCATGCCGCCTATATCGACCACTGGCTGCGCATCATGAAGGGCAACCGCAAGGCAATCTTTACCGCCGCCTGCGCCGCCAACAAGGCGGCTGAGTATCTCAAGTCCCTGGGCGGCGCGTAATGCGCCGCCTTTTCTATGCTATGTCAGTCCGCTAGTTGAACGCGCATTAACGGACTGGTCAATGCATCCCAAATAAGTCGGATGTTCAGGCGGATACTGCTTGCCTGCTGTTCGGCAAATTCCAATAATCGGTCCAACTTACGTCGGTCGAAATACTGGCCGTTGTAAAATACCGCATCGATTTTCTGGGTGTTGGCGATTGCATCGTACGGGTTGGCCGCTAGCAGGATCATATCGGCCGCTTTCCCCACTTCGATAGAACCCAATTTGTCATCGACCCCGCTAAATTGCGCCGCATTGATGGTTGCCATGCGCAGTACTTCCTGCGGCGCAAGTCCTGCTTTGACCAATTCGGCCATCTCGTCGTGCAAAGCAAAACCCGGGAATATGTAGCTGTCGCCCGTATCGGTTCCGACCAGAATTTTGACCCCGGCATCATGGGCATCAGTCAGGTTCTTCATCGCCAATGCGTACATTTCGACATCGACATTGCGACCTTGCCGCGTGGTCGCTCGCTTCGCCAATTGATCAGCATCTCCCTGCCATATGCCGGAATTGATAACAGCGGGAATATAGCGAAGACGCGGATTTTCGCGGAACGACCGATCACTGGCTTGCGCGCCTAACTTCAATACCTGAAGCGTGGGAGTCCAGAATGTGTTCGAATCTGCCATTTCCTGGAACATTTTTTTGCAGTGCTCTGCATCGTGGTCGTCGATTAGCTGGGCTTTGAAGTCTGTGGTATAGGCTGATTGAGGGTTTGGAAGCGCCCTGAATCGTTCCCGCCCCTTATAACATTCCATCAAAAACAACCGAGGATGTTCGATGGTTTGCTGTTTTGAAGAGATGGCTTCGCTCAGCGAAACCTTCAAGGGCAGGTGGCCCGCTACCCCCAAGCCCTGCGCTTCGGCGTTGCGAGCCAGCGCCTTAAACGCTTCAGGTGAAAGTTCCGAATAGGTTTTGATAAAATGGGCACCGGCATTTTTGTAAAAGGTCACGAGTTGCCCGATATTGGCAACCTTGTTCGCCTTGAAAAATTCAGGAAAGCCCTCGGGAACTTCATTTCCGCCATTGGTCTGGTAACTGCTTTGGAGAACATATCGAGGCGATAAGCCGGTTTTGGATTGCGTTGCTCGGTTCCAGGATTTGCGGTCTTCGATACAAGCCCAGAAATTGTCATTTTCCGACAGGCATCCCGACATGTCCCGAACCCCGAGCACCCCGTTTGCAATGAGCAAAGGATGGTGGAATTGAGGCGAGGTCTTGAAGGAATGCGTGTGCATGTCCCACAAGCCCGGCGATAAATATTTTCCGCGACCGTCGACAACATGAAGCGATTTCGCATGCGCTTTGTCCGATGTCTCTTCGATCGAGCTCAATCGTCCATCCTGAATAATGACATCCTGGTTGGGGACTATCTTGCCATTTTGTACGTCGACAACGGCTACGTCTTTGATGATGACATCCCCCGACAGGCCTACATTGGGAGCCTTGGCGAGCGGCACATATATCATGATGGCCAGTGTAGTGGATGAAATCAAAATGAATGCACCGACGCCCAACAAAAAACGTCTCATGGAATTCTCCCCCAATATTTGGTGACCTGTTAGCGATGACGGCGTCAAACGAATGTCAAATGAACGCCCAAGGTTCCCTGCCGCTGCTCCTAGAGCCTGATCGAGCATAAACGGTTACATGGTTCACGTCTGTCGCCGACTGCAATCCCCAAAAATGCGCCGTCATCAACCCGACTGGCGTCGTCGTTAGATAGGGCATGGCACGGTTTTGGAACTACGTTGTCATCAGGGTCCGAACCGAGACTTTGAGGCTTTTACGGCAAGCAAGATATCCCACAAGGCACACAGTCATAACCATCGCCAGCACCAACCCTGTCACCCAAAGAATATCCGGGTTATAAATCAGATTGAACTGGGACTGGTAGATCAGCAATCCTGCGACCCAGGTGCCTGCAACGGCACCCGTTGCGGCGATCAAGGCGGTGCAACCCCACTCATAAAGATTCAACCGCAAGCAGTCTGTGTTTCTCAGCCCCATGCTTATCAACAGGCCGTTTTTCTGGCGGTCGTCCGCGCTGAAGCCGCTCACCGATGCCGCGAGTACGAAAAGCGCCAGCACTAGCACCATCGCCGCGTAGCCGGTTGTGAGAGTCGTCACCATTCCGAGCGTTCGGTCGAACCGTTCAGTCAATTCCTTGAGCGGCACCAGCTCGAGGGTGGGGTGTTGCTGCCAGAGGACCGCCAGCGCATCCCAGGCGGGTTCCGGTAGCTCCATGCTGCCCATATGATGGGTCGATGCATCGATTTGCGTTCGCGCCGACTGCGGAACCTGGAACCAAAAAGTGATCGAGCCGCCCCCCGGCCTGTACTTATGGCTAGCCACCAGAGTAAAATCATAGGATTTGCCGTTAATCTGGAATTTCAGAACATCGCCATACGCCAACCCCATGTCGGTCATCACTTCGGATTCAGCCGAAATTTGCTGCCAATTGGCAGTATCAGACGGCCACCAGTTGCCCCCGGCAAGACGGTTGTTCTGAGGCATTTCATTTGTCCAGGTCAGCCGGATCGGATCCCGGAGCGTGGCAAGCGTGTCGCTCGGCTTCTGGATATTGGCCAGGCTTTTGTCGTTTACGGCAACCAGTTGTGCCGGCACAAACGGGCGAATCGAGCGCATCTTGCTGCCCGTTTGGGCAGCCCAGCGATGGATCCCGTCAAGCTGGCCGGATTGGGCGTCGGAGATCATAAGATTGCCGTCATGACTGCGACCATAGCTTTCCATAGTTCCACCAAGATCGCGCATCAGCATCAGAGTGAACAGCAGCAACAGTCCGCACAAACCCAAGCCCAGCACTTGCGTCGATTTGGCGAACAGGCGATGGCGCATTATAAAAAATGCGAAGGGAAGCAGCCCGGTCCGCCGCTGCCCCCACAGATCACCTAGCCAGACGAACGTCCAGGTCAGCGCGATCATCAATGCAAGAGCAGCAGCGATTGCCGCGAGAGTCATGCCCGTAAGTAGCCAATTGTCGGAATAGAAAGCAGCCAGCAACGTGATCGATGTGAAGCTCCAGAACAGTCGATGCCACATATAGCTTCCTTCAGCCGGGTTACGGATAAGCGAATGCAGCGAGGCACGCGAAAGCTGGATGAAGCTCGGAATCTGGAGCGCAATCAACAGCAAGAATACAAGGCAGGTGGTCTTCAATGCGGCAAGCCAGTGCCATGACGCCAGAAGCCCGGGAAACTGGTCTTGCAACTGATCCACGATGAGGTTGAAGGCGAGCGCTGCCAGCAACGCCGCGATCACGGCTGAAAAAATGAAACCGACCAGCCAATCGGCGAGCGCCATCAGCATGCCGGTGCGCGTGCTGGTACCGAAACTGGCATAGATGGCTAGCCGGTACCGCATTTTGGCGAGCCAGCGGCGGTTGGTCATGTCGAGGGCCACCGCGCCCATGAAGAACAGAATCACCGATGCGAGCCCGAGGAAATTTTCAGTTCGTTGCCAGAAGCTTGCCAGAGGGTGCTGGCCACCGATTTTCCTGATCACATTGGCACCAGGCAGCGCGTCGCGCGCCCATCTTTCGATCGCCATCTGCTGGCTTTCGTCGGCGCTTATGAGATAGCGCGTGCGGCCTTTCGAGCCGCCAATCGGTGCACCCGCCAAGCTGTTGGCGTGGACCATCGCCCGCAGGGCTGTGCTGTGACCTTCCATGATGCGGTCGGGTTCATGAAACAGGAGGCTGCTCAGCCGCAAATCGGTGCCGCCAACCCTGAGGATGTCTCCGACCCGCGTCTGCAGTCGTGTGGCGAGCCTCGATTCAAGCCAGATCTCACCGACCGCTGGCCCTTGGCTAGCGGCACGCTGCATCGACGCAGGAGTGGTACCGATCTGCAGATTGCCCTGCAATGGGTATGCGTCATCGACCAGTTTCAGCTTCACTCTGGCCCATTGGCCCTTGTGGGTCAGGGTCATGTCGATCAGCTGCGTGACGGAAAGTTGCTGCGCCAGAGACCTGAGCGCGATTTCATCCTCCCTGGTCATCGGCGCATGGCTTTCGACCACTAGGTCGGAGCCGAGCAACTGGTTGAGATTGTCGGCAAGATAGTTTTGGATCGACGCGCTGGTGAGCGTCAATGTCATCAGGAAGAACAACAGGGCCGTTTGCGTGGCCATGCTGATGCGACCGTCACCCGCACTGAGGCCGCGCCAGCTGTTTTCGAGGATCAGCATGAAGCGGTTCATGCTACTGGCTCCAGTCGTCCGGCTGCCAGAAGCAGGCTGGTATCCGCACGCCTTGCCAGTGCTTCGCTGTGGGTCACAATGACTAGGCCACACCCCGTCTCCCGGACGCAGCCGAACATCAGCTCGGCCACGCTTTCGGACGTATGCATATCCAAATTGCCGGTGGGCTCGTCCGCGAAGATGAAACGCGGAGCGGTAACGAATGCCCGCGCTACCGCAATACGCTGCTGCTCGCCGCCGCTCAACTGGTGGGGACGGTGCCGGGCACGATCCTTGAGGCCTACCTTTTCGAGCCAGAGGGCGGCGATGTCGAACGCATCCCTGTTGCCTTTCAGGCGAAGCGGTAATGCCAGATTTCCGATCGAATCGAGCTCTGGCATCAGATGAAACTGCTGGAAGATGAAGCCGGAACGGGCGCGCATCGCCAGCGCATCCACCTGAACACCCTCGATCGTGAACCTAACAGTACCGCCCGCCGGTGCCTCCAGGCCTGCAGCAATCGAGAGCAGGCTGGATTTTCCCGCTCCGGATGGCCCCACGATTGCCAGGGTTTCGTCCGCTCGAATTGTGCAGGAAAGTCCTTGAAACAGATCGATTCGTTCGCTGGTCGTATCGAAATGGTGACTGATATCCTCGAGTTCGATTATATCCTGCATATTCTGTTCCTGTCTTTTGTCCGACCTTCGCGCCAGCCAATGTCCAACGAAGGCGAGTGACGACCCGCCGTCTGTCGCTGAAACAGCGCTGCAGGCGGTCGCAAAAAGATTTGGTGGAAAGTCCGGCGAGCTTCGAGCGTGCCCGGACTGCGGGGGGCGTCACAAGTCGACTAGACTATGTGTCGGACGCCCCCGCGTGCTGTGGCAAGCGCGTCGCAACGACGAAGCCAGAGTCATCCCATTATTGCATTTTCGCAAGCTTGCTTCGGGCCTCGGCGAGGCCAGAAACCAGCTCTGGCCTGCTGAAATGCGGCAAGGCCAATTCCATCATTTCGACTGCATGCGTCAACGCCCTACGATCCAAATCGGGCGATTGAGCGCGAAAGAAACCCCACATTGCAACAATCGGAATATCGAAAGCTTTGGGGTCCGCGTTGAACGATGCACGTGCCGCCGCCTTGTCGCCGTCCAGCATTTGGGAGATCAGATTCATGCTCCGCTCATCTGCCCACGGCTGTCGTGCCGCTGGTGTTCGGCCCATTGCCTTGATCACGGCTTCTGCCGCAGCTGCGGTGGATGCGGGATTCTGTCCCGTCACAAGTCTGCCATCGGTTACGACATGGCTCAACATCATCGGAGCCTCACTGAATCTTGCCCCCGAGCCGCGCAGTCCGCTTTCCAGCAGTACTGGAAAGTAGGGTGCCCAGCCCTTACCGAACAAAGCTTCTTCCTCGTTCGAAAAGCCTGTTACAGACCGCCCGTCCACTAGCGCTGCACCACCTTTGAGCGGAACATTCATGAACACGGCCGGGCCATGGCAGACTGCTCCGATGACGCCACCGGCCAGGTATGTTTCAGCGAGCAACGTTTTCAGATCGACACTGACCGGCAAATCGAACATCGCACCCTTGCCGCCGATCACGAAGATTGCCGCATATTTTTCTTTACCCACACTTGCAAGAGAGCGGGTACTGGTCAGCTTTGCTGCAGCCTCGGTGTCGGTCAGGAAACGTTTGTTATAGGGCTTTTTGGGATTGTACTGGTCGGCGACGACCGCTCCGCCGGACGGACTTGCAATGTCCACTTCAAGGCCATTGTCCGTAAAAACTGCATAAGCTTGAGTCAGTTCGTCCATCTCGAAACCGGGGCGCGTCTTGCCATCATCCAATCCATGACCGCTGACCACCAACAAGACGCGATTACCGGTGTTGGTGGTCGCATGGGCTGGTGTGACAATCATTAAAGCGAGTGCGCATGACAGCATCGTTGTTATCCGGAACTGCATCTTCTAACCTTTCGAATATTTGATGATGTCAGGGCGCTTCGCACGGGGCATGTCATATGGATGTTAAATGCCTTTTGACGTTCTTTTGACGGAGCGCGGGCCAAATTGCCTTGGCAACAGTCAGGAAAATGCCCTTGAGTGACAGGTTTGACATATTGCTTGTGGAGGATAATGCCGATCTCGCCAGCAACATTATCGAATATCTGGAGGCGCTCGGGCACCGACTGCATTACGCTGCGGATGGCGAGGCTGGATTACGCGAAGCACTGGTCAACCGCGTTGATATCATACTTCTAGATCTTGCTTTGCCGAACCGTGACGGATTGAGCGTCTGTGGCGAGATCCGCCGCCGCGCGGACCGCCGCGTGCCGATATTGATGCTGACCGCGCGCGATGCGCTCGATGACAAGCTGGCAGGATTTGCGCATGGCGCCGACGACTATCTGGTCAAACCATTTTCGCTGGCGGAACTTGCCGCGCGGGTGGAAGCGCTCGCCCACCGGCCGCAGCTCGGACAGCTGCATCGCCTTTCGATCGGACCCTTGACGATAGATCGGCAGGCCCGCGTGGCAACGCGGAACGGACACCAGCTTCGGCTCACTCCGCTACTTTGGAAATTGTTATTGCTGCTTGCAGAAGCCTGGCCAAATTATCTCAGTCGCGACGACGCGACCACACGGCTTTGGGGAGATGAGCCGCCGTCTTCTGATTCCCTGCGCGCCCATATCCATCTGTTGCGCCAAGTGGTGGACAAACCCTTTGACACTCCGATGATCGAGACTGTGCACAGCGTCGGTTTTCGTTTGAAGGACGAACCATGATGCAAAAGCGGCATAGCCTGCGCGGGCGTGTCGTGCTCACCATCGTCGGTGGGGTGCTGGCAACGAGCCTGATTTTTGGACTTACCGCCTTGGCCATAGCCTATTCGGTGGAAGATGACCTGTTCCAGAACGCACTGGTAGACGAGGTTGAATATCAAAAATCCAACTGGGCGCGGACGGGCGCGATCGCAGTAGCAGAGAACCGTGACGTTACAATTTATCGGGGAGATCAAACGCTCCCGGCTGACATCCGGAAGGATTTTGCACACAATCCGCAGCAGACCGAATTCTACGGACGAGAAGGCCGCCATTATCACATTCAGAGCTTCGATCTGAACGACGGCAGGCCGGGAACTGCGGTGGAGTCGGCGATCGCAGTGATTGAGGTTAGCCAGGATTTGCTCGTTCGCCCATTTCGGGACGCGATCATCGAGCTGCTGGTGTGGATGAGCCTGATCATCGCGCTCTTGGTAGCGGTGCTTGCATGGTGGTTTGTCAATCGGTCTATGAGGCCGCTCAGCGATCTGGCGTTGGACATTGCCAAAGCCGAATCTGATATCCCGGTCATCGATTCCTCAAACTATCCGGCTAATGAAATCGGAACGCTGGCAGAGGCGTTGGAACAGGCTTTTGGACGCATTCGTGGATTTGTCGACAGGGAGCAAAGCTTCACACGCGATGCCAGCCATGAGCTGCGAACGCCGCTGGCTGTCGTCCGCGGCGCAGCTGAGGTTATCGCACTCAAACGCGTTCTTCCTCCACATTTGGTCGAACCGTTGCGTCGAATCGAGACGGCTACAACCGATATGACATTAGCGCTTGATCAGCTTCTTGCCTTGGCGCGCGAGAATAAGGGCGTGCCCAAAGAATCGGTGGCGCTCCGACCAATGATCGACAAAGCGGTATCCTGGGCAGGAGTTCGCTATCCCGACAGCCTGATCGCAGTTTCCAACAAAGTCGATGATGATGCTGCGGTTCTGGTCCATCCGGTCTCGCTACAACTGGTGCTCAACAATCTGGTTGGAAATTGTTTTCAGCATGTCGGAACCGGGCAGCTGGTATTCGATTTTGCTGGCAGCAGCTTGTCGATTTCTGACGATGGTCCCGGCTTCGACATGGACGCTGGCTCGTTTAAGCCCTTTGCGAAAGGCAATGCCAACAGTAGCAGCGGCCTCGGCCTCGACATTTCCCAACGCCTGTGTGACGCATCAGGGATCAGCCTTAACCGGGAAAGGGCGAACGAAAGTCAAGGCGCACACTTCCGTCTTACATTCGGCATCCAGCCCTAACCGGCGGCTACGGCCTCAACCTCCAGCAAATAACCATAATGCAGCTCAGGCACAGGCACGACTACTCTTGCTGGCCGCACTTCGCCCAAAATTTCGGCGAAGATTGTATCGAATTCTGGCCAGTGCGCGACATCAACCAGATATACTGTAACCTTCAAGAGCTTGTCTGGTGCCGTTCCCGCGCCCTCCAACACCGCCAGCACGTTGCGCATTACCTGCCGCGCTTGCTCTGCGAAGCTTGCATCGGCCTTGTGACTTCCGTCTTCGGCGACCGGTAAGTGGCCTGAAACATAAAGTGTTTCGCCGTGCCGGACAGCGTGTACATAATGGCCCTTGGGCTCTGGCAAGTTTGGTACGTTAATGCGTGCGATCATATCACCACCCTGTCATCCTCTCCCATTTTTGCTCGGTGCCGTCCGGGCCCCTAACTCGATAAGATCCATGCTGTGCAGCCGTCGCGCAGGCGTGGTTCGGCAGGATGCGAAGCTGGGCGCCGATCGGTAACCGAGGAAGCTTTGCCGCCGATCCTGGACGCAAAGCCACTATGCCATGCTCCTGATTGGCGGCGACCATGATCAAATCCGGATAGGCACGTCCCGACACATCGCAAACCAGTCCATATCCCTGATCGATCGGCTGCGAAGCAGTGCCTCGATCGCGCGACATCGCCATCCAGCCCGCATCCACGATGATCCAGCCCTTGGCCTTCTGATGTCCGATGACGCTGGTCTGCACCGAGACAGCGATGTCGTCGACCGAGCACACACCCAGGCCAGCCATAACAAGGTCCTGAAACATGAATACACCAGCGCGGATTTCGGTGAGCCCTTCGGCAGAGTCAGCAAAGAGCGCCGTGGGGGTCGAACCGGCACTACGCGTCTGACAAGGCAGGCCCGCTGCCTCGATCCGTTTTGCTGCTTCGACCAAAGCCAGCCGTTCGCCAGCCGCTGCCGCCCGCAACTCATTCTCGTTGTGACAATCATAAGACCCACCCGCATGGGTCATTACGCCGAGAAACGCCGCCGGTCCGGCGCTCGTTAAAGCGCGTGCGGCCTCGACCAGCATCGGATCATCGGGCGCAAATCCCGCGCGATGCCCGTCACTGTCGATTTCCAGCAGCGTTGGCACGGCTACATCTGCGGCCACGAGCTCCGCCATTTGGAGCGAGTCGAGTATGATGCTCAAGTCAACGCCTTCATCCCGAAGCGCGCGCACCTCCGGCAGTTTGGCGGGCGTGATCCCAACCGCATAGAGAATATCGGTAATTCCATGTCCGGCGAAGTAACGCGCCTCGGCGAGCGTCGAAACCGTGATTCGTGCTGGCCGCCCGCTCAGTACACGGTGCGCGACGTCGATCGACTTCGCGGTCTTCATGTGCGGACGCAGCGATACGCCCAACCGGTCGATCTGCGCAAACATACGCGAGAGATTGGCGTCGAGCTTGTCAACGTCCAGCAAAAGCGCGGGCGTAGTTACAGGAATCGCTTCGTTCATCTTGCCAATCCAATCGCTCCCATCGGATTGTTTGCAATCTCTCGACCGACGACAGCCATGGGCTGAAATGTCATGGGCAATCGGCTATTCGCCTTTCCGGCAAAAAAAGAGCTTGATCGTTCTGTATTGCGTACAGCTGACCCAAGTGCAAACACAGTTGATATTGAAATCTTCCTATCAATAGCAGACGCAATTGAAACATATTGGTGTTGAATTTTTGAAATTCGTACGAACCACGGCAGAATGAAGGGCGCCAGACATCTTGTGCACCGGTGCAAAACTTTTCTCAGGCGGTGCCAGACTTGCATCACAAGATTCGTAAAAATGCGACTTATGCTACCGAGGAAGGTGGCGGTGTTCTTGAATTGCAATTCTTGGCCATCCACGAGTTCCGCATCCTGTCTGGTGCGACCCTAGCGGCAGCTCGCAGCGGTTCGTCGATGTGGATTCAGCGCTGCTAATATGAGTTTCTGCTAGGGAGCGGCAAATCGACACATAATATCGCTCCAGTTTGAATTTAATGGATAGTGCTCAGCAAAACTATCGATTGCCACCCACTTTCAAACTGCCGATGTGCGCAATGTCGCTCGGTTGGCATTCCGTGCTTCATTCGTCATCGAGCATTTTTGCGATGTGGTCGGCTATATTGGTCGCTGCGGCGCGCAACGGTTCATCGATGTGAATATACCTCTGGGTGATCCCCCGCGAGGCATGTCCAAGCAGTGAGCCTATTGTGAGCTCGGAATATCCGAGCCCCCCCGCAACGCTTGCAAAAGTGTGCCGAAGCACATGGGGCGTCACATCTTTCAGCCCAGCCCGCACACAGACACGGTCAAGCACGCGGACCAGACCGATGAAATGGCCGTCACCCCAATCGGCTGGAAAGAAATATTTGGAACCCAAGTCCGGCTGTTCCCTCAGGACCGCCAACGCCGCCTCGCCGATGACGCGCCGCTGAGGACCGGTCTTGGTCGTTGCAAAATGAACGGCATGCTCTTCTTCGAGTAGCCATTCACGTTCGAGACTAAGTGCTTCCAGTCGGCGAAAACCTGTCAGCAAAAGGAGCCTGATCACCGCAAGGCCCTTGGGGTGCTCAAGCTCGGCACTTGCCTCACGTAATGCAGCGCCCAGTTTACGGATTTCGGCTTGCGACAGCCATCGCATCTTTGGGGTGCTGGATATCCGCCGGATACCCCGTGCCGGGTTGTTTTCGATCTCTCCCAAGCGAACACCGTGCTCCAATATCGAGTGGAGCGTGGACATGGACCTTGCGGCTACACCTTCACCGCCTTTCGTTACGCCACCGCGCGACCCCTGTCTCGGCTTGGCTGTTGCTCCTACCGCGATCTCGGCTTGAGCGGCTTCAATGTCCCCAAGCTTCAGCCTGCTGATAGGCCAATCGCCGAGAAGCGGCCGGATATGGGCATCGATCCGGCTGCGATCCATAGCGAGGGTTGCAGGCTTGATTGGCCGCCTGCTTCGACCGATGATTTTCCCCTCGCCGGCGCGTTCAAGAAACCAGTCGCAAATGCTGTTTACCGTATGACCGGGCTGCTCGATTTCCGGTTCGGCGGGATCCTCGCCGCGAGCCACGTCTCCTAGCATTCCCCGCGCGATGCGCCGGGCTTCCTCGACCGTGATCACGCCAAAGCGACCGATGACTTTACGGCGCGACCGCCCATCGGAATTGCGATACTGAACCACGAAGCTTTTGGCACCTGTGCGTCCCACGGCAACACCGAATCCGCGAAGCTCATTGTCCCATGTTAATGCCGTTGCGGGCCCTTTGGGATCGGGAGAAGGTTTTAGGGCTCCTACAAGTTGCTTGGTGATTTTCGGCATGATTTCAGTCCCTTCGTCATGCCAGCACTGGAACATCTTCGGCTGCTTACAAGCGATATCGAGCCTGTTTATTTTTGAAGGCAAATTTGCTTACAAATTGCTTACAAATTCCCAAATTTGCTTACTTTGTAAGCAAATTGGATCCAACTCTGGCGTAAGCGAGGTTACCACTGCCAAGATTGAAATCAAGAATAAATATTACAAAACATAGCTATAGGGTGTGCTGGCGTAGGATTGGATAGTTACGAAAATCTGTCTCGGGCCGATTGCCAAGGTTGGGGTCGAGGGTTCGAATCCCTTCGCCCGCTCCAGTTTTTCTAAAAATAGTCGATTTTGATCGCGCAGCCTGCAGGCGACGTTGCGATGCTGTTGCCCTGTGACTCAATGAAAATCGCGCGACTTGGGCAATATCCGCACATTGCGCGGATGCCCGGCGCTGCGCCCCGGTGCGCGGGGGGATGATGCGCGCGGAACCTGCGGGCGGGCGACCTCGTCGGCGCGCGCCAGTTGCGGGTCGGCGCGGTGGCTTTCGGAGAGATGGTCTAGTCTTTCGGTGCAATCGATGATGCGGCTGGCCATCAGGTGGACGACATTTTCCTTGCTGCGCTGGATCACGCCCTCGATCCGCATCAGCCGTGATGCCATCACCGCACGGCGTTGCTTCTCCATGTCACGCGCCCAGAGCAGCGCGTTGACCACGCCGGTTTCGTCCTCAATGGTGATAAATACGGCATTGCCCTTGCCCGGCCGCTGGCGGATGAGGACGATGCCGACACAGGCAACTTTGCGCCCGTCGGGTGCAGCGTTGGTATCGGCGCAGCTCAGCACGCCTTCTCGGGTGAAGCGCTCGCGCAGGAACTGCATCGGATGCGCCTTCAGCGACAGCCGCAGCATCTGGTAGTCGGCGACCACCTCTTCCGATAGCGGCATGGTGGGAAGCTGCGCATCGGGCTCCGCCCCCAGTTCCGCTGCATCGGCAAAGGCAAAGAGCGGCAACTGGTCAGCCGGAGTCCGCCGCGCCTCCCACAGCGCATCACGCCGCCCCTTGCCCAAGGAGCCAAAGGCATCGGCATCGGCCAGCTTGCGCAAAGCGGCAGGCGGCAAGGCAGCACGCCGGGCCAGATCCTCAATCGAGCTGAATGGACCGGATAAGCGTGCGGCTTCGATGGCCTCTCCCCAGGCCTGACGGAAGCCGTCGATCTGGCGGAAGCCGATGCGCAGGGCGAAATCCCCTCTCTCCTTCAGGGGAGAGGAGCGAGACTTGGCGGCTTGTCCGCTTAGTCGCAGCGGAGAGGGGCATGACGGCGAAGCAGTCGCCAGACTCCCCCTCTCCCAACCCTCTCCCCTGAAGGGGAGAGGGCTAATAGCCTCAACCCCGTTATCCCACCCGCTCACATTCACATCGACACCGCGCAGCTCGACCCCATGTTCCTGCGCATCGCGCACCAGTTGCGCCGGCGCGTAGAAACCCATGGGTTGTGAATTCAAAAGCGCACAGGTGAAGACTGCCGGATGGTGGCATTTGAGCCAACTCGACACATAGGCCAGCCAGCCAAAAGCCTGCGCATGGCTCTCGGGAAAGCCATATTCGCCAAAGCCCTTAATCTGGCCAAAGCAACGCTCGGCAAAGTCGCGGGTGTAGCCACGCGCGACCATGCCATCGACCAGCATCTCCTCATAGCGATGCATCGTGCCGACATTGCGAAAGGTCGCCATCGCCCGCCTGAGGCCATCGGCCTGCGCAGGGGTGAAATTGGCGGCGACAATGGCAAGCTTCATCGCCTGTTCCTGAAACAGCGGAACCCCTAGCGTCTTTTCGAGGACGTCGCGCAATTCATCCGGATCGTGCGGCGGTGCGGGCGAGGGATAGTCGACCGCTTCCTCCTTGTTGCGGCGACGCAGATAGGGATGCAGCATCCCGCCCTGGATTGGCCCCGGCCGCACGATCGCCACCTGGATGACAAGGTCGTAAAGGCAGGCAGGCTTCATCCGCGGCAACATGTTGATCTGCGCGCGGCTTTCGACCTGAAATGTCCCGATGCTGTCGCCCTTTTGCAGCATGGCGTAAACCTTGGGGCATTCGGTGGGGATGGTGGAGAGGGTGAGGAGATTTTCTCCCCTCCCGCTTGCGGGAGGGGCCGGGGGAGGGCCTGTGAGAGCGCAAGCTCGCTCCGCTCGCCCCTCCCCTAACCCCTCCCGCAAGCGGGAGGGGGATTTATTCAAAATATCAAATGCCTTCCTTATGCAGGTCAGCATCCCGAGCGCGAGCACATCGACCTTCATCAGCCCCAGCGCGTCGATATCGTCCTTGTCCCATTCGATGAAGGTGCGGTCGGGCATCGCCGCATTGTGGATTGGCACCAGTTCGTCCAGCCGCCCTTCGGTGAGCACGAAACCGCCGACATGCTGCGAGAGGTGCCGGGGAAATTCGAGCAGCTGGTCGACCAGATTTTTGAGCCGTGCGATTTCGGGATTGGCGGGATCGAACCCCGCCTCAGTCACCCGCGCCTCTGGCACATCACCGCCCCAGCTGCCCCAGATGGTGCTCGCGAGCCGCGCGGTCACATCCTCGGTCAGCCCCAGTGCTTTCCCTACTTCGCGGATTGTGCTGCGCGGGCGGTAGTGAATCACGGTCGCGGCGATCCCGGCACGCTCGCGGCCATAGCGCGCATAGATATATTGCATCACCTCCTCGCGCCGCTCATGCTCGAAATCGACATCGATATCGGGCGGCTCGTTGCGTTCTTCGGAGAGGAAACGCGTGAAGAGCAGCTTGTTCGCGACCGGATCGACCGGTGTGATGCCCAGCAAATAGCAGACCACCGAATTGGCCGCGCTCCCCCGCCCCTGGCACAGGATAGGCGGGTCAAGGCTGCGGGCATGGCGCACCACATCATGCACTGTGAGGAAATAATAGGCATAGCCCTTGGCGCGGATCAGGCGGAATTCCTCATCGATGGTCTTGCGCCAGAGGACGGGCAAGCCTTCGGGAAAGCGCTGGTTTGCTGCCTCCATCACCATATGCTCAAGCCAATCCTGCGGTTCCCAACCGGGCGGGACCGGCTCGTGCGGATATTCATATTTGAGATCATCGAGCGTGAAGGTGATGCGCGACAGCAAATCCTGCGTTGCGGCTATGGCCTTCGGATATTTGCGGAACAGCCGGGCCATTTCCTCGGGCGATTTCAGGTGCCGCTCGGCATTGGCAAGAAGCCGCCTGCCTGCGCTCTGGATCGTGGTGCCTTCGCGGATGCAGGTGACGATATCGTGGAGTGCTCGCACCTCTGGCGTGGCATAAAGCGCATCGTTGGTGGCGAGCAGCGGGATGCCGGTTGCCGCACTCAACTCGGCCAATTCAGCCAGCCTGCGCGCATCGCTCCCGCTTCGTGGCATGGTGGCGCCGAGCCATAGGTGCGGTGTTTTACTCTTTAGCTGCCAAAGGTATTCTTCTTCGCGCCTTTGCGCCTTTGCGTGAGAATTTTTATCGGACTCACGCGAAGACGCGAAGGTACGAAGAGGGAGTGCGATGAACGCGATCTCATCTGCATGTTCCAGCAGGTCATCAAAATGGAGGATACAATCCCCCTTCACCGCGCGCCGGTTACCCAGCGTGAGCAGCCGGGTCAGCCGCCCCCAACCATGACGGGTCATTGGGTAAGCGACGATATCCGGTGTATCATCGGCAAAGACCAGCCGCGCCCCCACCACCAGCCGGAAATCGGGCATCTGCGCGCGCACCTCACGCCAGGCGACATGCGCGCGGACGACGCCGGCGACACTGTTCCGGTCTGCGATACCGATACCGCTCATCCCCAGCAGCGCCGCACGCCACACCATGTCCGCCGGGTGCGATACCCCGCGCAGAAAGCTGTAATTGCTCGCAGCGACCAGCTCGGCGAAATCCCCGCTCATGCAAACAGCCCATGCATGTACCATTTGGGCTGCGCCTTTTCCTCATACAGGCCGTGGCGGAATAGCCAGTAGCGGCGGCCGCGCGCATCCTCTATGCGGTAATAGTCGCGGGTCAGACCACCGTGTCCGGCCTGCTCACCACCCTTCTTCTTCCACCATTCACCAGCGATCCGCTCGGGCCCTTCATAGAGCCGCACCTCGTGCAATGTGCGTTTCCAGCGGAAGCGGTGCGGCGGGCCGTCGGGAACCTCGGCGACCACCTCGACCGGTTGTGGCGGATCGAAAAGGAAGAGCGGACGCAGCGGCGGCTCACCTGCGCGGGGGGCGGGCCAGCGCACCGGCGCGGGGCAGTGGATGGCGGGTAATGCGAGCTGCGCCTGCTCAGGGATATGGCTGTCCTGCGGCACCAACCGCCGGATAGCCCCCGGGCCGAGCCGCGTGCTTAGCCGGTCGACCAGTTCGGCGAGGCGGCCGTCGACTTTCTCCGTCCCGTCCAGCGCAGGCTGGGTCGCCGCCAGCGGTTCCGCCAGCGGAATGTGGAGCGTCAGCCGGTCATAGCCGAAGCCCGGATCGAGCGGGTCGGCCAGCGACGCGATCCGCTCGTCAAACAGCCGCAGCACCAGCGCGGCATCGCGCGTCGGCGCGCCGGTTTCGATTGCGAGCTGCCGTTTCGCACCATCGCTGCGATCCAGCGCCAGCCGGAAACGCCGCCCGCCCAGCCCGCGTTCCTCCAGCACCAGCGCACCCTCCGCCAGCAATTCGGTAAAGGCCGCTGCCACCGCGCGCTCATGCGCAACTGGCTCGGCAAAGCGGCGCTCGAACCGCAAGGGGGCTTGATGGCGCAGCGGCGTGCCGGGGCGATGCTCCTCCCCCAACAGCCGTTCTAGCGCACGCACCGCCTCTATCCCGAAGCGCGCCGCCAGCGCAGCCCTTGGCCGTGCGGCAACTGCCCCAACGCTTTTCAGCCCCGCCCGTACCAGCCCCAGCGTCGCTTCGTCATCAAGGCCTAACGCTGCAACCGGCAGCGTGCGGATGGCCTTGGCCTCTTCCATCACTGGCAACCGGGCATAGCGGGCAAGTGCCAGCGCGGCCTCTGCCGTCACGGCGCAGGCGATGCGCGCCGTCATCCCGCGTTGCTCGACATGATCAGAGACCGCCTCGATCAGCCCCGCCTCATCGCCAAACAGATGCTCGCAGCCTGCAATATCGATGGCGATGGCATCGGGAGGGTGCGCCACGACATGCGGGGAGAAACGGGTGCAGGAGCGCGCCAGCAGCTCCAACCAGTGCCGGTCCGCCGCCGCATCCGCCTCGACCGCGATCAGGCCGGGGACGCGCACCCGCGCATCGGCAAGCGCCATTCCCGGTGCCAGCCCCAATGCTTGCCCAGCCGCATCCACCGCCGCCAGCCGCAGCGCATTTTTCTGTTTGGCGACAAAGACCAGTGCCGCGTCAGGCGGCGCGCTGGCCGAAACGCACCGGTCCGGCTCCTGCTGCCGCAGGCGATCCGCAGGCAGGAACGGGAACCAGAGCGCCAGCTGCCGCCGCTTCGGTAAAGATGCGTCGGTCACGGTCCCACTCCAATTGCCAGCTGAGGCCTGACGGGCCCGAACGCTGGCGTAACAATTCGATGTCGAAAACAGGCGCACCCGGCGCATTGGCCGGAAGCGCGCGTGAAGGCGCCGCCGCCACCCGCCAACGCGTTTCGGCGGCGCTCGGCACTGGCTCCGCTCCGCTGCACAACAGGAAGAGCGTCGTCCCCGATTTTTCGGCAGCCAGCGCGAGACGGCGGCTGGCGGTCAGGTCAAGCTCGGGCAGGCTCCCCTGCGTTTCGATAACGACCGTGCCCAGTGCCCCACTGCGCAGGCCATCGACCGCGGCCTTGAGCAGCTCTTTCGTGTCAGCAATCATCGCGAACAGGCAGTCCTCGGGGCGCGCACCCAGATCGCAACAACCATCGGCCTGCATCACGCCCGCCTGCCGCACCGCGCGGCGCGAGCGCAACCAGAGCACGGTGCGATCCTCACCGTCAGCCATTGCCGTAAGCAGCGCAAGCGCAAAACCGGTCGCCGCCGCTGCATCCTCGTCCTGCGCGGCATACAGTTCATGCACCCGCCCATAAGCCAGACCCCCCGCCAGCGCGGTATCGAGCGACGTCACCCCGCTGGCCCAGCGCCGCAACGTCGGCTGCGAGCATAGCGGCATATGGTGCGCTCCAACCCGCAACAGGCCCTTTTCGCCCCGGAGGGCGGGCAGCAAAGAATCACCGACTCGCATTTGTTCGCATTATGTTCCAATTTGACCAAGGGTCAAGCGAAGGGCATTGAACTATCGAAATGACGGGCGGTGAATATTGAAAGGTCTGGAGAAGTTTCGAACAGACGAAAACTTCAACACTCGTAATAGTCGCGATACCACCGTACAAAACGTGCCACACCCTCCCGGAAGGGTGTTTGCGGGCGGTAACCGGTCAGGGTCTGCAAGAGCGAGGCATCCGCCCAGGTCGCGGGAACGTCACCCTGCTGCATGGGCATATGATTGCGGATGGCTTTCTTGCCGATTTCAGCCTCAATGGCGTCGACAAAGTCCATCAGGCGCACCTTCTCCGAATTGCCGATATTGACGACACGGAAAGGCGCAGCAGGACTGAGGCTATCGCCGGGCGATATATCTTCCGGCTTTTCCGGCCGCTGCGGGGCGGCGTCGATTAACCCTGCAATCCCGCGAACAAGATCTTCGACATAGGTAAAGTCACGCCACATGTCGCCATTGTTGTAGATATCGATGGGGGTGCCGTTGATGATGCCCTTGGTGAACTTGAACAGCGCCATATCAGGTCGACCCCAAGGTCCGTAAACCGTGAAGAAGCGGAACATGGTGATCGGGAGATTATAGATGTGCGCATAGCTGTGCCCCATCGCCTCATTCGCCAATTTGGAGGCAGCGTAGAAAGTGAGCGGCGTTGCCACCCGCTCCGTCTCAGTGAAGGGCATATGTGTATTCGCGCCATAGACGCTTGAAGTGGATGCCATCAGGAGATGCTGCACGCCCGACACCCGAGCAGCCTCCATAACATTGAAAGTGCCGACGATATTGGCGTCCAGATAGGCCCGCGGATTGTCGATACTGTAGCGAACACCGGCTTGCGCCGCGAGGTGAACGATAACGTCCGGCTTGAAAGACGAGATGGCAGTTTGAAGTCGCTCCTGATCCTCCAGCATCGCCTCGGTCGCACTGAACCCCTCATGCTGGTTAAGCATCGCATGACGGCGCTCTTTCAGGCGGACGTCATAATAGTCAGTCATGCCATCATAGCCGCCGACGACATGCCCCTGCGCGATCAGGAGTTCGGCCAGATGGTAGCCAATGAAGCCAGCCGTACCAGTGATGAATATGCGTTTGCTGTCCATTAGCTTGCCGGAGCAACGGAAACAGAAGCAACGGTTGCTTCGAGGCCCATCTGCCCTTTGCCGCCGGAGGCCACAATGTCGAGGAATTGTACCGGACAATTTGCCGGCACCGACAATTCAGCTCGCAGCAAGACGTTGATGCTGTCAATTGTCCAAACCGGTGTGCCGCCTATAGCTGGGCAGCGCAATTGCCAGCGCAGGAAACCGCCATCGCCGCGATCAAGATTGGCGAGACGCGCAGAAAACAGATAATTGCCTGGCGCAAGGTACAGAAGTTTCGTCGCCACCGGCCGAGTCGTAGCCGAATTGGCAAAGAGCGAGAGCATGGTCCGACGATCGCCGGCACCCCCAGTGAAACCACCTCCAGCATTTGGGTCTTCAACCAGCTGCCAGCCCATAGGCCCAAAGCGCGAATCACGATCACTAGCGTCAAATGAGGCGCTTGTGACACGCGCCGGTTTGTTGCCAGGCAATTTCAGGAACAGCCTGCGCGCGTCTTCATAATAATTTTCGGCAACGAGCCTTGTCAGCAGAGCTGTTCCCCGCTCTCGGGCGTTGGCAACATCCGTTAGCCCACCGGTTTCTACAATCAAATCCACCAGTGCCGGAAGATTGTTACTGTTACCGCTGGCAAAAACTAAAAATCCGTACATCCAGCTCGAATCGTCGCGGAAATAGGGTTTGAGAGCAGTTCGAATTTCTTTGTCTTCGATGGCTTTGAGTAACCTCGGGTAGAGTATCGTTTGGGTCTCGGGCTTCGTGCGAAGCGCAATATCATAATGTTTCAACGTTTTCTCGACATCTCCGGATCGCGCAGACGCTTCGATAAGCCAAAGTTGAGCCCCAGGTTCGCGGCGGGAAAGATGGGCAGCCTTCCTGACATATCGCTCTGCACGGGCGGAATCGCCACGCGCGTCGTAAAAATAGCCTAACAGGCGCAAAGCTTTGGGATTGAACGCTTGGCTGTGTAATGCATCCAGCGCGAGTCTGCGAACAGTTTCGGGAGGGTTTTGCGGTTTCGCGAAAAAGAGTTGGTCGGCCTTAGCCGCAAGAGCGGCACTCTCATCTGGAACAAATCGCAATGCGACATCGGGATTTTTTAAACGGGTAATGCCTGACACCGCCAGTGCAAATGCGCCATAGGTCAAAAATGGAGTTATTCCCAGGACAAGAAACGCACGTCTAATGCCGATGCCTGAAAATTTTGAACGAATGGAGTTGGATTTGATCACAGGACTCCTCCCCCACGCCCTCGGTTAATCATAGACGAACTCGTGACCTGGGTAGGTGACATCGTAAACCAAAGGGCGAGCACGGTAAAAACACACATCAATGTTGGTGTCCGCAACGGATAGTCAAAAATACTCGCTATTCCGATAATACCAATTGCAATACCTGCCATTCGGCCAAAAACCGTTGCCCGTGCACGGTTGTTGCTTTGCCTCCATAGCTTAAATGTACGCCAACAATATGCCACCAATGCCAGTGCTAGAGCGATCACGCCAGCCAATCCAAATGTAACAGCGATTTCCACCCAGTCGTTGTGCGCTCGGTTAAGATAAGTCGAGTCCAACATGGCATCAGGTTCAGCAAGTAGGTAAGCCTCTACAAAAGAGCCGGAGCCGGAACCCCAAGGGAAGTACTTCCAGAAAAGTTCCAACGACACTTGCCAAAAACCGGTCCGTCCCTCCTCTGCGAAGCTTTTGGAGATTAGCCGCTCCACAGCAGTTGCTCGGGACAAAAAGAAAGTCAGCATACCAAGGCCGGTAACGCCGCCAATGACAAGCAATGAGATTAATAACCCGTTTTTCTTGAACGCAGCTTTGCGCCCACCTGGTTGAGGCTTCGCGGTGGCGTAAATCAAAGCTGATGCAGCCATGGCAATCACAGAGTTCATCAGTCCCGCGCGCGAACCGGTAACCAACACCAAAGGAACCAGAACGACGCCAATAACCGCTGCTGTAATTCTGCGGCGATATTGAGCGTCAGCAGAGCCTTGGGCCGTTACCGCCAATACGGTCAGCATAGGAAAAAGGCAGGCAAGCAGTGTCGCTGCATGGTTGCGATTGGCGAACAGTCCAACCGCAGCGCCAAAGTTTGTAATTCTGTAGAAGTACAGCGGGCCGTCGACGCTTCCAATGACCTGCAGCAAGCCTAAAAACCCCGAAAAAGACGCAAGCCCTATTATCAGCGGCAACAAACGATAAGTGTCCTCCCGACTGAGTTGGATTCCGAAAAGTAGTGTCGCCAAGGGTGCACACAATGAAGCAATAGCGTGCCAGCCGTTCATTGGCGCCAGCGTTAGCGGCCGCCACGCATGGTTGATTGCTACCAGCTTATCGATTTCAACGATCTCATTCCTGCCAGATAAAGACTGCCAAAAGATCGGCGGAAGCGGGATCACATGAAGAATCGCCAGCAATACAATAGCGCCGAAACCAATTATTAAGGTGCCGTGCTGAACAAAATGGGCTTTACGAACCGTCAGACAAGCGATGGCACAAGCAATCACCGACGCGGGCCGTAATATCGCCAAAGATGAGATATCCGTCCGCGATCCACCACCAGTCAGAAACACCAGAACCAGAAACGCTGCGAGCAGCCAAAACTGGAGCGAAGGCGCACCTTCTTTTTGTCCAAAGCGAGGCAATGTGAACCTATCATCAAAAGGAATCTTAAGGACATGCACCTAGGTTTGTGGAGGATTATTTGCAAGTCTGCCTAAGTTGGCCTGAAAGACATCAGTCTACCAGGATTTGACATAAAAAGAGTGGAACTCGCCGGTGCTTTGGGCTAGCTGCCAGCGCATCATCATATCCTGTTGAAGGCAATCAGAGAGCCTGCGCCGACTTTGCAACACAGTATTCTGGGACTAGGATTTTAATGCTACGAACACTCCCGCCCGCGTCGGGTCCGGCAAATTTTCCGGCAGACATGTCCGCTAGCCAAGGTGATGCGCAATCCAGCATCGCACCGCCAATCTTGCTGCAATATTGGCAGGTGGTGCTGCGTTGGAAATGGGTGATTGCCGGAATTATTGCGGCAGCGCTGGCTTTAGGCCTAGTCTTAACGCTTCTTGCAACGCCACAATATACAGCGACCTCCCGGATAGAAATAAGTCGTGAGCAAAAAAAGGTCACCAATGTAGAGGCGCTTGAATCTCAGGATGCCAGCCAAGATCTGGAATTTTACCAGACGCAATACTCGTTGCTGCAAGCAAAATCCCTGGCGGAACGAGTGGCACGCCAGCTGAGGCTGGCTACCAGCGATGCATTCTTTGAAGCCCATGGTGTGAATCCTGACGACGGCGCGCTCTTTGCATCTAATTCTGGGCAACCGCTCAGTTCGGCTGAAAGGCTCAAGCGGGAGAAACTGGCGATTGAGCTTCTGGGCGATAATATCTCAATTACGCCGATACGTGGTTCTGCGCTTGTTGATATTAGTTACACGAGCGCATCGGCGGCTTTGTCAGCACAAATAGCGAACAGTTGGACGGAGCAGTTTATCCTGCAGAGTATGGATCGACGCTTTGCATCTACCGCCGATGCCCGTAAATTCCTTGAAGGAAGGCTGGCCGACCTTAGAGCACGCTTGGAAACTTCAGAGCGTGAACTCGTAAACTATGCGGAAAACAAAGGCATTGTTGCGCTCGGCAAGAGTAAAAGCATGGACGGCCGCACTGCGGTAGAGCGGACCTTGGTTTCCAGCGACTTGGAAGCATTGAATTCAGCGCTAGCTGAAGCAACCGCAGATCGCATCGCTGCGGAAAGCAAGGCCACAGCGCGAAGTGGCGGGGCCAATATAGAGGCGTTGAATAATGCGGCGATTACCCAGCTCAGGCAAAAGAGAGCTGAGGTGTCATCTGAATACGCCAAGTTGATGGTGCAGTTTGAACCAGAATATCCAGCAGCCAAAGCCTTGGCCGAGCAAGTACGCGCGCTCGATGCCAGTATTGCAAGAGAAGAAGCGCGGGTACTTTCCAGTCGCTCTTCCCAATATAGAGAATCGCAGCGACGTGAAGTCGAGCTAAAGGCTCAGGTTGAAGAACTTAAAGACAAGATGAATCGCCAGCAACGCGATAGCATCCAATATAACATCTATCAGCGCGAAGCGGATACGAACCGCGAATTGTATGACGGGCTTTTGCAAAGATACAAAGAGATCGGTGTAGCCGGAGTTGGCGCTAACAACATTGCGATTGTGGATACAGCAAAGATTTCTGACGATCCTTCCTCCCCGATCTTGCCTTTGAATCTCGCGCTTGCACTGTTGGCGGGGATTGGATTGGCTGCGGTTGCAACATTCGCGCTGGACCAAATCGATGAAGGTTTACGTGATCCGACGCAAGTCAATCGGTTGCTGCAGGTGCCTTTGCTTGGCAGCGTACCCGATGTCGAAGAACAGAGTGCGCTAGATTTATTGCGCGATCCGAAATCGGCACTTTCAGAGGCCTATCTCAGTATTCGATCCAACTTGGCATTCTCGACGGACCACGGTGTCCCGCGGACACTGATGGTTACAAGTACACGGCCGGCCGAAGGCAAAAGTACGTCGAGTTTGGCAATCGCTACTGTCCTCGGTCGGACCGGCAAAAAGGTATTGCTGATAGACGCAGACATGCGATCACCGTCGATGCACCAGTTCACCGGTCAAATGAACAAAATGGGATTGAGCAATTTCCTCGCGGGTGAAAATGATTGGAAGCAGCTCATTGTCCTCACGGAATCAAAAGGTTTGCATTTGATGCCTGCTGGTCCGACGCCGCCCAGCGCTGCAGAGCTGCTAAGCAGTGATCGAATGTTGCTACTCGTGAGACAAACGCTTGAGCTGTTTGACCATGTTGTAATCGACTCTCCGCCAATTTTAGGGCTTGCTGATGCCCCGCTGTTGGCGCGTGCGGTGGAAGGTTGCGTATTTGTCGCGGAAGCCGAAGGTGTGGCCATACGCGGCATCAAGGCTTCGCTTGGACGATTGCAATCGGTGCATGCACAAATTTTCGGAGTAGTCCTGACCAAGCTCCGTAACAAGCAAGCCGGCTACGGATATGGATATGGATATGGATATGGATATGGCGCATCACAGAATAGTGACGATGTCTGATATCTGCATGAGATTATCGAATGTCGAGCTTATCGCTGTTCAATCGGCGACAGGGGAACAATAGTTAGCCATGCCGACCGCGATAGTCGATAAATTACCTCGTTCAGCAAAGCGGGGAATAGCCCTTGCGGTTGATGTGATACTTTGTCTGCTTACCGTACAACTGGCGTACTGGCTTCGACTATCCGAATGGATCGTTCCGACGGGCAATCAATGGGCATCATATGCCTTGGCTCCTGTCTTGGCGATCCCAATTCTTTCACTATGGGGATTGTATAGCGATATTTTCCGCTCAGCCGGGTGGGCAACCTTAAGCAATCTTGCAAAGGGCACCTTATGCTACCTTCTTATTTACGCTTCGATTTTCACGGCTTTTGGAATTGATGGCATTCCACGTACGATCGGCGTCATTCAACCAATTTTACTTTTGATGGCGATTGGCGGAAGCCGGGCCGCAGCTAGGGCACTTTTAAGCGGCTACCACTCAGGTCGAATAAGCAAGCCCCATAGACGCGCCGTAATATTTGGTGCAGGCGCCGCTGGTCGCCAACTGGAGGCGGCCTTATCCCGAGCACACGAAATGGACGTAGTTGCGTTTGTTGACGACAATCGCTCTCTACAAGGCAGTAAATTGCACGGCAAAGTCATCCACGATGCGTCAAGTCTGGTCGACGTGCTGAAGAAATACGACGCAACAGATTTCCTGTTAGCTATACCTTCGGCCAGTCGCCAGCGACGGAAAGAAATTGTCGAAAGCCTAGAAGGGTATCCTGTCAAAATCAGTACGATCCCAAGTTTTATCGACATCGCCAGCGGTCGGGTGAAAGTCAGTGAACTCCGCGAACTGCAAATAGAAGAACTTCTCGGGCGCGACATCGTACAGTCGGATCCTGACTTGATGTCACGGAATATTGAAGGCAAAGTTGTGCTCGTCACAGGCGCTGGTGGCTCAATCGGCAGCGAGCTGTGCCGCCAAATAGCGCGTTTGGCGCCATCAAAGCTGGTTCTGGTCGAACTTTCTGAATATAATCTATACGCAATTCATCAGGAACTGGAAAACTATTTCAAAGACGAACTTGAAATAGTTCCACTACTCGGCTCGGTTTTAAACAAGGCTCGAATGGAACAAATTGTAGCGCGCTGGAAGCCTGATACTATTTATCATGCTGCGGCCTACAAACACGTCCCACTGGTCGAATTTAACATGACCGAAGGCGTTTTGAACAATGTACTCGGCACCATGAACATGGCGCTTATCGCAGAACGCTTCAATGTCGGAAATTTTATTCTAATTTCAACTGACAAAGCGGTACGTCCAACCAACATAATGGGCGCCACTAAGCGTCTAGCCGAACAAGTTTTACAGGCGCGAGCCGCAGAAAATTCGGCTACCTGCTTTGCTATGGTGCGCTTTGGTAATGTCTTGGGCTCATCGGGGTCGGTGGTGCCGCTGTTTCGAAACCAGATCCAGAATGGCGGGCCAATTACTATAACTCACAAAGACATTACCCGTTACTTCATGACCATCCCTGAAGCTTCGCAATTGGTTATACAAGCGGCGGCAATGGCGCGTGGCGGTGAAGTATTCGTTCTCGATATGGGGGAACCAGTGCGGATAATCGATGTCGCACGGCGCATGATAATACTTATGGGCCTTACCGAGCGTAACGCCGAACAGCCCGATGGCGACATAGAGATCAAAGTCGTCGGATTGCGGCCCGGTGAGAAGCTCTATGAAGAACTTCTAATTGGCGACAATCCCGAGCCAACCCAGCATCAACTGATAATGAAGGCACGTGAGCAATTTATCCCATGGACAGAACTGTCGGAATTGATTGCAAAAGCGGTATCAGCCGCAGAGATCGGTGACGAACAATATTTGTCGCAATTGATTAGAAAGCTCGTCCCCGAATACAATCCCGCAGTCACCGACTCGATGGATCAGGCAGTTGGCTGATACTATTTTGTCGCGCATCTAAACGCCCGAAAATTCCAGCTTAACGGAGCAGCCGTTGCACTTCATCTTGATTACAAACCAGACTATCTTATAGAGATT